>WNFM01041969.1_pt7 | contig 12671 bp, 14 predicted proteins | sample 5400271 | NCBI WGS metagenome assembly WNFM01 (sample SAMN13153352, study PRJNA577476) | soil metagenome | isolation source: 60 cm saprolite on Douglas fir-dominated hillslope | place: USA:California | collected 2013-09-17 | reverse complement strand
GAGCCCAGTGGGGCCGGGCAGGCCCCTCAGGCGCTAACGCAGCCCGTCGGGGCATACGTAGCCTGAGAATCTCCCGCATTTATGCGGGGGAGTGTCAATTGCGCTCATCCGTTGCATATTGGAGTACCGTTCATGACGGGCCTGCCCGTCAGGCGCCAACGTGGCCCGCTGGGGCGAGCGTCGCCTGAGAAGCCCCCGCCTTTAGGCGTGGGGAGCATGTCACACTATTTCACGCGCGCCCATGGATTGCGGACACGTGGCGCCGCGGCAGAGCGCGGTGGCGCGGCGCTTTCGCTCAGGGCGAGGCGATCGCGTTGACTCGCGGATCGCGCGGAGGCGTCGTCGCGGGGTGCTGGCGCGTCCGTCTCCGTGGACGTGTCGGGCGCACCGCTCGCCCCGCGCGACGGCCCCGCGCCGGTGACCGGTGTCCCACGCCAGAACAGCAGCGCCAGCGCGATCACACCGAGGGTGATGGCGCTATCGGCGACGTTGAAGACGGCGAAGTTGAAGTGGCCGGGAATCTGGAAGTGCACGAAATCCACGACGTAAGCCTGGCGGAAGCGGTCGATCAGATTGCCAACGGCCCCGCCCAAGATCAGCCCGAAGGTGGCCTTGAGCGCCAGGCTTCCCGTCTCCCGCAGACGCCAGTACAGCGTGCCGATGACCATGACGGCGATGGCGATAAAGAAGAACAGGACGGACTGGCCCTCCAGCAGGCTGAACGCGACCCCGGTATTCTGGATGTAGTCCAGCGTGAGGATCGGGCCCACGAGCGAGATCGGCGCCCGCCCCTCCGGAACCCCGAAGTAGTGGACGATCCAGAGCTTGGTCAGCTGGTCCACCACGATCACCGTGAGCGCCAGCCCTGCCATGATGGCATCGTTGCGTCGAGCGAGGCTCAGTTTCACGGGTGGCAGACCTCCAATGCGTACGCGCGTCACGAGAGCGCCATTCGCGCCTCATTGGCAGATTGGCAGTCGATGCAGAGGGTGGCGTAGGGCAACGCCTCCAGGCGCCTGGGATTGATGTCGCGCCCGCAATTGACGCACTTGCCGTACGTGCCGCTCTCCAGGCGATCGAGCGCGGCCTGCACCTGCGCGAGCATCATCTGCGCATTATCGGCAACGGCGTGGTTGCGCTCGGCTTCAAAGACCATCTCAGCATCGTCTGCCTGCTCGGTCTTGGTGCCACCCACGTCCGCAGCGTGATCCACCGACTGGGCCGCGCGTTCGTCGTGGGTCAGCCGATAGATGTCTTGCTCCAGGCGTTCGCGCTCGGCATCCAGGCGCGCCCGCACCGCAACCTCATCGATATGCGCCATCTTGGCCTGCCTCCCTCTATCCCATGCGGGCCGCTGAGGGTCGCGCTGCGACCCGATTCTAGCGTATCGCCGCGATCTCACGCAAGGGCGCGCCGCGGTCGATAGCATTCATAGCCACCGGCGCCGCTGGGGCGCGCGCGCTGGCGAGCCAGCGCAGCAAGAACCAGTGGTAGGGATCGGGCGCCGCCTCCAGGTGCTGCTCGCGCACCCGTGCCAGCGCCTCATCGGCCGAGAGGCTCTCCAAGAGGATCAGCGCCGCGCAGCACACGCTCGCGGAGCGATTGATGCCCGCCCAGCAATGCACCAGCACACGCCGGCCCGCGCGCAGACGCTCGGCCACCCACCCCGCTTCCGCCAGCAGGTCATCGCCGCGCATGCCGTCCACCAGCTCGCCCTTGGGCGCGATGCGATCCTGCGGATGCATCCCGTATACCACCAGCCACGGGTTGGCGTCACCGCAGAGATTGAGCACATGGTCCACCAGCGGCCGCATCTCAAATTGGTGGTGCAAGCCGCCGATGAACAAGCGCTGGCGATAGAGCCGCCGACCGAGGTGAATGGCGACGGGGTCGCCGCCGTAGCGGCGATGCAGCGTGGCGCGCACCGGCACCAGCCCTGGAGTCCGGGGAGGGCGCCATGCCCAACGCCGGCGCACCTCCACCACAATTGGCCGGCCCGGCCGCGACTCCAACGTGCACTCTGCCGCGCGCAGCGCCAGCTCATGGCCAGGCGTGTTGACGTCGGCAGAGAACAAGTAATACGGCGCCTGCCCGGGCAGGCGCAACGGCAGCACTTCGAAGAGGCGTCGGGCATGATGATCTTGCGGCAGGGTATCCAGCACGTCAAAGAAGCCCGTGCGCCGCACCCAGGCCGCGCGCGAGAAACGCAGGCGGTATGGCAGGAGCTCGCCGCGCATCACCTCCCAGGGATGCCCATCCTCGATACTCACCTCGCTCTCGCCCAGCGGGCGCAAAATGCGTAGATCCATCTGGATTTCGGTGCTCCTGCGGGGGCCGGTCACCTCCCCGAAACGCTCGATGCGGCTATCGAAGACCTCCTGGCTGTAGGGAAAGGCGTAGAACCGAATCCGAGTCGCGCTGTATGCCATGCGGCTGCCATCTCTCACTTGCTGTATGTGGCCGCGGCGCGCTAGCCCATCACCGAGCGGTGCCCCGCCACATCGGTAGCGCCGGGAAGCTCATCGACCGGGGCGCCTTCCTGGCGGGCGGGGGTGCGCAGCTTCTCAATTTCCACCCGCGACCGCTCGTGCACCATATAGGCAGAAGCGATCGCCCACACCGTTGAGTTAATGATCGCCACGGGGGCGCTCAGCCCAATCGAGAGCGCGACGATGCGCTCCGCTTTGCCCAGCGTCTCCCACCAGCGTATGAAATACCGCATCCTTCTGCTCCCCGCACACGCCGTCTGATAGCGGCAGCCGCTGCTCTCGTTGTACGAGAGGCGCCCAATAGGCGCCCGGATGCGCCGCGCCGGCGGCGCACACCTCTACCTCATCTTACCATTCTTGCGAACTACGACGAGACGGCGTGCTGGCCTGCGCGGCATAATAGGCAGGGGTGACGGCCCCGCATCAGACGATGGAGAGGTTGGGGAGCATGGCAGGTATCGAGGCGGAACCGGCAATCGCGAGCTACCTGATGGATATGGACGGGGTGCTGGTTCGTGGCGCGCAGATGATCCCAGGGGCGGTGGAGTTCATTGTCCGGCTGCGCGCACGCGGGTTGCCCTTTTTGATCCTCACCAATAATTCACTCTACTCACCACGCGATCTCCAGGCGCGACTCAGCCGAGGCGGGTTGGACGTGCCCATCGAGGCGCTCTACACCTCGGCGCTCGCCACTGCTCAGTTCTTGAGCCGCCAAAGTCCCGGCGGCACCGCCTACGTCATTGGCGAGGCCGGATTGACCACCGCGCTCCACGACGTCGGCTTCGTGCTCTCCGATCACCAGCCCGACTATGTCGTGCTTGGAGAGACCCTCTCGTATAGCTTCGAGCGCCTGACGCAGGCCATCCGTCTGGTGGCAGCGGGCGCGCGCTTCATCGCGACCAACCCCGACGTGGTGGGGGCGTTGGAGGAAGGCTTGGTACCCGCGACGGGCGCGGTCGCCGCGCTGATCGCCGAGGCCACCGGCGTGAAGCCGTATTTCATCGGCAAGCCGAATCCGCTGATGATGCGCTCGGCGCTGCGCCAGCTGGGGGCGCACTCCGAAACGACCGTCATGATTGGCGATCGTATGGACACCGACATTATCGCCGGCACGGAGGCGGGCATGCGCACCATTCTGGTGCTCAGCGGCGTCACCCGGCCAGAGCAGGTCAATCGCTACCCTTACCGCCCGACACACGTCGTCGAATCGGTGGGGCACATCATCCTGTAGCGGAAGGCGCAGCTCGTGGCGCGCTTGCGCCGCGCCGCCCTCAAGCGCAACGGGGGTGTGGCACACGCGTGCATATGGCGACCGTGAACACCCCGCGCGGCGGGTCGCTGCGACACACCTCATGCACTTGACCAGCCTGTTATCCTAGGAACTGTGGTCAGACGTGGTCTGCTCACGATGTTCAAGGGTCCAGCGCAATCGTGCGCTGGCAGAGGAGGAACGCATGAACATGACGGGCGTGATTGTCGCGGTAGTTGGCCTCATTGTCCTCGTGGTGGCGGTGCTGAATCACTTTGCGGGCTTCTTCAAGAACAGTTTCCACTTCGACCTCATTCTCGGCGTGGTGGGGCTGGTCATCCTGGCCGTCGGCGGCTACATGTCGATGCGCAAGGCGGCGTAAGCTCGCCCCAACCGGTAGGCGACGCACGGCGCTGCCGTTCGGCACCTATGTGCGCGCCAGGCAACTGAAACCTCCTTGGATGAGTGTGATGCGCATTCGTCCCGGAGGTTTCGTTGTTCGCCTCGATGCTGCAGGCGCCACACGCGACGGCTCACCCCCACGCGAGCGCGCTGGGCGCGCCGGCGGATGCGTTGCTCCAGCACGCGCCGCTCCCCAGATAAGGCCGTCGGGGAGACGCGGGCCCTATCTGGGGAGCATTCGGTGCCGCCACCGAGAGGGAGAGCTGTTCCACGGCGCTGGCTATCGGCGGCGCGGGTCCCTCAAGCGGACGCTACTGTTGCTGGAACAGCGTCCACGCGCCGTCCTGGTACGACCAGAGCAGCGGTGACGCTTGCGCGAGGATGTCCGTGTCCTGCACAGTGCTCCACGCCGGGATATTGCTGATATAGCCACACGCCCAGCCGTGACCGTCCGCGGTGAACGCCAGCCCGGTGATCGCGTCGACGGGCGTGCCCATCTGCGGCACCTGCACCTGCGCCCACTGCCCCGCAGCGTAGCGTAGCAGAATCGTGTGCTGCTGATAATCGCTGGTGGTCGCTCCTGGATAGGACGCCTGCTCTGCGCCGACGATCCACCCTTCGCTGGGAGAGACCATCGTGATCTGCTGCAGCGTGACATAGGGCAAGCCGGTGGTGGTACACGAGCTGCTTCAGCGGCACATGCGCGGTATTCCCATGCGTGTCCGCCGCAATCTTCTGGCCCAGCGCCCAGCCCTCGGACGACGACACCATCGCGAACGCGCTGAAGTCCGAGAACTGGCCCGCGCTGAAGCTGCTGTGCACGGTCCACGCGCCGCCAGCAAAGTGCAGCATCGTATAGGTGGACCCATCAGGGGTGGCGAGCGCCCAGCCCTCAGAGTCGGAGAGCATGTGGAACGCTACCACGCCCCCTGTCTGCGCCGTCGTGGCCACGGGAAGTGTCTGTGGCGTCCAGGCGCTGCCATCATAGTGCGCGAGGCCCGTCGGGCGGCCGTCGTATAGCCCGGTGATCGCCCAGACGGACTGTGGACCAAGCGCCTGCACGGTCCAGAGATCGGGAGCCGTCACCTGGGTCCACGCGCCGTTGGTGTAGTGCAGCACCACGGAGAAGCGGTTGAAGTTGTGGGCCACCGCCCAGCCATCCGTCGCCGAATCCATGGAGATCGTCCCGTTGAAGCCGCTCACGCCCCCGTCGCCGAAGTTGGCGCTGGTCGGCACGTACACGGGCGTCCAGGCGCCGTTGAGCAGATGGTAGAGCGTGACCTCGCTGAGCGAGCGCTGGCCGTCGGGCGCCTTGAGGATCTGCCCCAACGCCCAGCCCTCAGTGGGCGATACCATGCTGATACTGGCGAACGATCCCTTGGTAGTGGGGAACGAATACCGCGCCGGTCCGAGATGCGCCCCCGGCCCGAATCCTAGGCGACTGCCAAAGAGCAGCCCGGTGATGCCCAGGGCAACCAGGATGCTGGCGGCCGCGGCAAGGCCGGACAAGATGCGACGTCGGGGTAAGTGGACACGGCGTGCGGTGTTGCTCGCTGGTTGGGGCGCGCGATCGGCGATGTAGCGCATGATCTCCTCCGAGGAACGGCGCTGCACTGTGGCTAGGCCAAAGCGCTGGCGCAGGGTGCTATCCAGCCGGGTGTACTGGTCCTCCAGCGCGCGGCACGACGCGCAGCCGCGCAGATGCTGGCGCACCAGCGCGGCGTTGGCTGCATCCAGGGCATCGTCACCGACCAATGGAACCAGGTCGGCAAAACGAGCGCAGGCCGCCGCTGGCTCAAACGTGGTCATGAGGGGGTCCCCGCCTTTCGCTGCGTGGGGCTCTGCAGCATGTACGCCGCCCGCAAGCGCTGTTTGGCCCGCGCGAGCCGATTATTGACGTTCTCCGGCGCGGTGCTCAGGATCGCGCCGACCTCGCTGGCGCTGAAGCCGTGCACGACGCGCAACAGCAGGCACGCGACATCCTGGGGCGCCAGCTGCGCGAGCGCCGCCTGCAGAGCGTCGGTTTCCGCGACGTGGTCTTCGAACGCGCTGGCGCCGAGGAGCTGCTCCTGCACGTCCTCGAGCGATTCCCAGCGAATCAGCCGGCCATGCCGCAGCAAGGAAATCGCGTTGTTGGAGCCCGCGCGAAAGAGCCACCGCCGGATCTCCGCATCGTCCGTCCCGCACAGGAACGGCGGCGCGCCCGTCTGCGCGGCGCGCCAGGCCTCGAAGAACGTCTCTTGGACCAGATCGAACGCCTGTTCGCTGTTGCCGATCAAGCCGGCGAGATAGACGTGCAGCGGATGCTGATGCCGGTCGATGAGCCGAGCGAATTCCTCGTGCGAGAGCTGTGGCGTGGCGCGCGGCGGTCCGAGCATGTCGATGTCCTTGCCCCGGTGCGATGCGGTGATGGGCACGCGCCCTCATGAGGTATAGCGCACGAGTGCTTGAAATCTATCAGGTAGCAGCCGTTCGCGACCCTCTTGACCATCGGGCAGGCGTCGTGTTGCCAGGTCAGGCCAGCCTGCGGGTGAGCCCTCGCTCTCGACCATCACTGGCACGGATACGGGCGCGCATGCCCCAGGGATGCAGCCGCATCGAGTATCAGATGCACGTCGCGAGACGTATACTGGCAGTGGATAGGGCACCTCCGGCAACGGAGGAGCCAGCGCTTCTCGCTCGGTAGATAGCGGAACGACTACAAGGAGCATACGATGCCGGACGCGGTCAGCGGTGAGAGCAGCAGCAGCTATCCGTTCGCGCCCCTGGAGTACGAGCGCCTGTCGCTGGAGACGGCGCTGCAGCGGTCTCGTGCCTTCCTGGCGACGATGCGGCGGCGGCGCACGGTGCGGGCGTTCTCCGCCGAGCCGGTGCCATTCGAGCTGATCGAGCAGGCCATCGCGACGGCCGCCACCGCGCCCTCGGGGGCCAACCAGCAACCGTGGCGCTTCGTCGTGGTGCAGGATGAAGCGCTGAAGCGACGCATCCGCGCGGCGGTGGAACAAGAGGAGCGCGAGAACTACACGCACCGCTTTCCGCCCGCATGGCTGGCCGCCCTCGCCCCTCTGGGGACGGACTGGCACAAGGAGTTCCTGGAGATCGCGCCCTACCTGATCGTGGTCTTCAAGGAAGAATACGGCGTCGCGCCTGGTGATGGCGGCGGCCAACATATCAAGCACTATTATGTGAACGAGTCGGTGGGCATCGCCGTGGGCTTCCTCATCGCCAGTCTGCACCAGGCAGGGCTGGTCACGCTCACGCACACGCCCAACCCGATGGGATTCCTGCGCGATCTGCTCGACCGCCCGCGCAACGAAAAGCCCTTCGTCGTGCTGCCGGTGGGCTACCCCGCCCAAGATTGTCGGGTGCCCGTCATCCAGAAGAAACCGCTGAGCGAGATCGTGAGCGTGCTGTAGCTCTACATTTGACACTCCGCTGGGGATAAATCCCCGCGGATGCTCAGGCTACGCTCGCCCCAACGGGCCACGTTGACGCCTGAAGGGCCTGCCCGGCCCTACTTTGGCCTAAGCGCAAGATGTTCCGCGCGGCGTTGTGGTCCCGGTGCAGGCTCGTCCCACAGTCCGGGCACTCAGGCCAAAGGACCGACAAGCCTTTCTGCACCAGCACGCCGCAGCCCGAACAGGCTTGCGAGGTGTAGGCAGGCGACACGCCTACGACTGTCTTCCCAGCTTCTTCCGCTTTGAAAGACAGGATGCCCAGGAACCCGCTCCACCCAGCGTCGGCGATGGACTTCGCCAGATGGTGGTTCTTGAGCAGGTTGGCCGTCTGCAAGTCTTCGTGATAGATGGTGTCGTACTGACGCACCAGCGCTAGGGCCGTCTTGTGGTGGAAGTCCTGGCGTGTCCGCCGCACCCGCTGATGGGCCCTGGCGAGCAGCTGCGCCGCCTTACGCCGGCGATGGCTCCCCTTCTTGCGTCGAGAGACCCGGCGCTGGGCCCGTTTCAGATTCAGCTCGGCCACACGGAAGAGGCGCGGGTTGGCGATCTGACTCCCATCGGCCAGCGTGGCGAAGCTCTCCAGGCCGAGATCAATCCCCGTCTCCTGACCAGTCGGCGGCAGGTGCGCGCACGGCACCTCGGCGCAGGAGATCGCCACGTACCAGCCGTCCGCCTCCCGGCTAATCGTGACCGTCTTGGGCGTCCCCTCGATAGGACGGGACCAGTGCATGGCCAGGCGCCCGATCTTGGACAGGGCCAGGAAGCCGTTATCAAGCCGGGCGCCGTTGCCATATTCCTTGAAGCTGAAGCTGTGGAAGCGATCACGGCCCTTGAACCGTGGAAAGCCGGCTTTCTCGCCGCGCTGGCGCCGGCGGAAGAAGGCCTGATAGGTCGTGTCGAGCCGGGCGAGCACATCGTGGAGGAGGTGGGAGTGAATGGCGGCATATTCAGGCATCTCAGCCCGGATGTCTTTCAATTCCGCTTCCTGGTGGAAGCGCGAGACGGAGACATGGCACCGCTGCCAGACGGTGATGCGTTGCTCCAGGGCCGTGTTGTAGAGCGTGCGGCACCGCCTCAGCACCCGCTCAAGCTCCCACTCCTGTTTGGGAGTGGGGATGAGCTTGTACTTGAAGGTCTTCTGCAGGCTCTCAGCCATGTTAGCGACCTGTCTGCACATCAATGTAGCGCTGAATGATTTCCGGGCTGACGTTGCCAGCGGTGCTGGCGAAGTAGCTGCGCGTCCAGGTGGACGGCAACTTGAGCAGATGGGGAAATTCTTTGCGGAGATGAAAGGACGTGATGCCCTTGCATTCCTTCACCACTTCCGCCGCGCTGTCGCTGGGCCACACCCGCACGAACAGGTGGATGTGGTCCGGCTGGATCGCCAGCGCGAGCATCTCCCAGCCCTTCTCCACGCACTTGCCCGCGATCAACTCCCGGCAGCGTGCGGCCACTGGTCCCACCAGCACGGGCTTGCGGCGACGCGGGCACCAGATCAGGTGGTAGATGATGCGGTGGACACGCTGCTCATCCCGCTGATACTCGTATGCCTGTTCCATGGTCTTATTCTACCACAGATAAGACCATCATGCAGGGGGCAGGACCTCTGGCTGAAGCCACGCAAGCCCGGCTAACTACTGGGGCTAAAGCCCCGCAGCTTGCGGCGGACTATCTTCTGTCAGCCAGCCTCCGCGCATGATCGCCGCGGCGCGCACGCTCAGCGGATGCCCGTATCCAGCTCGATCGTGACGGTGGTCGTCTCTCCCGCGACGACAGCGACTTGCCCCGGCGTGACCTGCCGCAGGCCGGGCATGCCAGCGACGATCGCGACGCGCACGACGTACGCGCCGGGCGCCAGGCTGACGCTGAACTGTCCCTGAGCATCAGTCGTGGCCGTCGCCGCCGCGGCGCCACTCAGCGTCGCGATCGTCGCCCTACGGTGGGCGATCAGCAGGGGCGGGCACGGATGATCCACGTTCTCGACTGGGCAGGTGGGACCAGCCACCACGTGAACGACTAGCGTGCCGTAGGGGCCGCTGGCGCCCGTGCCGCCGCCGCTCGCGCCACACCCGGCGACGGCGATGCTGAACCCGACCAGCAGCGCGAGGCTGAGCGCACAGCGCAGACGGCAGGGCGAGACCATTTGTCTCGGCATTCCCAACCTCCTCACCGAGCGGCCCACAGCGTGGACGGCTTCTTTCACAGCAGACGCCGCGGGGCAGGCGATAGTTCCGACAAGACGGCGCAGGCGCAGTGGCGAGCGACGACTGCTGGCGCGCCCACGCCCTATCGCAGGCCCTCAACCAGGCGTTGCGCCGGCATGCGGGCTATCCCCGCAGCGTGTTGCTCACCACGAACATCAGATTGGCGGGGCGCTCGGCCATGCGGCGTGTCAGGTAGGGATACCACTGTGTGCCGTAGGGCACGTACACGCGGACGTTGTAGCCCTCGCCCGCCAGGCGCTCTTGCAGGTCGCGCCGGATGCCGTAGAGCATCTGGAACTCGAAGCGCGCCCGCGCGATCTCGTGGCGGCCCGCGTAGTCGCAGGCATCGGTGATGATACGCTCGTCGTGCGTGGCGATCGCGGGATAGGTGCCGCGCTCCAGCAGCTCGCGCAGCAGCCGCACGTACTGCTCGTCCACATCGGCCTTATGGGCGTAGGCTAGCGTCACCGGCTCCAGATACGCGCCCTTCACCAGGCGCACGCGCGTGCGGCTCGCGATCAGCGCCTCCAGATCGCGCGGGGTGCGATAGAGACTTGTTTGCAGCACGGTGCCGACGTTATCGAACTCGCAGCGCAGGTCGGCCACCAGGTCCAACGTGCGCTGGGTGTAGGCCGAGCCTTCCATATCCACCCGCACGAAGATCCGATGCTGGCGTGCCCGCTTCAGCACTTGCGCCACGTTGGCGCGGCAGAGGTCGCTATCCACGTCCAGGCCCAGCGCGGTGAGCTTGATAGAGATGTTGGCTTCCACCTGCTCCGCGTGGATGCGATCCAGCGTCGCCGCATACTCCGCCGCGGTGGCCTGCGCCTCCTCGGCGTCGCCGACATTCTCGCCCAGGTGATCCAGCGAGACACTGATGCCGCGAGCGTTGAGCGTCCGTGTAACGTCCATCGCTTCGTCCAGCGCCTCGCCCGCCACGAAGCGCCGGGCAACGCGTCGGCCGGCGGGATGGAACATCATGAAATGCTTGATGCTTTGCTGTTGCGCCAGCGAAAGCATGGCTTCTTTGATCACGGTCGCGCCTCCTCGCACACGGCTCGCCATTGGGCCGCACCTCACCATCATCGCATATTGAAACGAACGAGGCGGCGCGCCCGGCGCGAGCGGTCGACCGGGTTGAGCACCACCTGGCTGCGTCTCTCAGCCTCACCCGCGCCGCAAAGAGCCCGAAGCGAGCGCCGCACTTCAGCCGTCTTGCATGCGTGTGACTATTCGGCTGGGACATTGTGTCTACGATGATGCATGCGATAAAATGGCGCAAAGCTAACGTCCAGGCGGCAATCAGGCTGCGCGGGCGCTGGGCGGCAAGTGGGGAGGAGCGGCAGCGTGAGCAGTCACTTTCGTGGGCGGCGCGACCAGGGCGGTGGAGATCGTGGCGCCGCGACGCGCAAGAGCCCACGCGTGGGCGGCGAGACGCACGTGTCGGCGGCCGCCGAAGCTAGCTCGGGCGTCTGGGACTCGCGCCAGCAGTCCGCACGGATGCAGCGGGTGGTGTCGCGTGGCTGGCAGCGCATGAGCTTTCGGCGCCAATTCGTCCTGCTTCTAACCAGCGCGACGCTGACCTGCACGCTGGGCACCAGCGCCGTCGCCTACGTCGGCGTTCAGGACGCTGGGGTCTCCAGAGGCCCTGCGCAGACGCTGGCCGGCCTATTGCTGGTGGTCGGCCTGCTGCTCTCAGCCGCCTTCGCCGTCATCGCGTATCGCGTGTCGGGACCAGTCTCGCGCCGCGCTTTCACCACGCTGAGCATGGGATTGAGCCAGGTGAGCGACGCGGCAGCGCACGTCGGACAGCTCGCGCAGGCCCAGACCGCGCGGGCGTCGCGACAACGCACGACGGCGCGCCATCTGATCGACGAGCTGCGTGCGCTGAGCGATGTGGCGCACGCGCTGGAAGAGGGCGTGACGATGCTGCGCGAATCCGCGAGCCAACTTTGGGCCGACTCGTCGTATCCGGGCGCCATGCCGATCACCGCGAGCCATACCCGCATCGCGCGCGCTGTGGCGGTGGCCGCCAGCCAGATCGGCGGCGCAGCGGACCAGGCGGGCGCGCTCTGCCAGCGCATGCGAGCCATCACCAATCAAATCATCGCGGAGGCCGGCGTCCTCGGCGAGAACGGCCAGCAGTCCGGACACTGTGTCACGGAATTGGACGCGGCCCTGCAGCGGATCGAAGCCACGCTCGGCGGATCCGTCGCGTCGCCATCGCCCACGCTGCAGCTCACAGGTCTGGCGGGGAAGCTCCAGGATGCGCTGGCGCAGGTCTCGGTGATCAAAGATCGCAGCTCGTCTGATGCCGCGCAGTCCGTGGACGTGTCCGACGCGACGCGCGCCTCCGCCCACCCTCCAGACGCGGCCCCGAGCTCCCGCGCCGCCCGACGGGGGGCCAGTTTCGCGCACCCCACTATATCGACGCCGCGCGCGGCTCGGCCCGGCCGCCCGAATACACATCCGCATCTGCAAGATGACGGCTCTGTGGGCGCCGCGTCGTATCGCACGCCGAGTGGCGGCCCACGCCTGAGCGGCAATCACGCTGCCATCTTGGGCCGCTCTCGCACGCCGTGGTACTCCGACGAGCAGGACCTGGCCGACGCGATGGGCGACGCGGGTGGTCTACCTCTCGCCGGCGGCCAGTCCACTCGTCCACACGTGACATCGCATCCGCGCCCGCGTGGTGGCGAGTGGCTCAACGATTGAAAGCCCCTGTTGAGTACTGCTATGTTCCGCGCTGCTCCCGCAGCAACGCGACGCCATAGGGTCCGACGACGACCGTCCCGTGGCTGTCGGTTCCGCTCAAGAGGTCGTAGGCCGGACTGGTCAGCGTAAGCTGCACGTCGTGTGCGTTGTGATT
>WNFM01191450.1_pt3 | contig 12672 bp, 10 predicted proteins | sample 5400271 | NCBI WGS metagenome assembly WNFM01 (sample SAMN13153352, study PRJNA577476) | soil metagenome | isolation source: 60 cm saprolite on Douglas fir-dominated hillslope | place: USA:California | collected 2013-09-17 | reverse complement strand
CCTCGCGCGGGTCGATCACCGTGACGTGGTAGTCGAGCATGTGCGCCATCTCGGCAAGGTAGCGCGTCAATTGCCCGGCGCCGATCAGCACCAGCCGCCAGCGCGGCCCGTGCACGCTGGAAAGCACCCGGCCGTCGAACTCGAGGACATCCTGCCAGCGCCCCGCCTCGAGCGAGGCGCGGCCGCTGTCCATGTCGAGCCTGCGGCGCACGAGCTGCTGATTCGAAACTCTTTCCAGCAACTCCTCTATTCGGCTTTCATCGGAAACGGGCTCCATTACCAGCTGGAGCGTGCCGCCGCAGGGCAGGCCCCAGCGCGTAGCTTCCTCGTTGGTGACGCCGTAGGTGACGAGCTGCGGTTTCTGCGCCGCAATGGATTGGGCTTTTATTTTTTCGATCAGATCATCTTCGACGCAGCCGCCGGAGACCGAGCCGACCACCTGGCCGTCGTCGCGGATCGCGACCATGGCGCCGATCGGCCGCGGCGCCGAGCCCCAAGTCTTTACGATGGTGCCCAGCGCCACGCGCCGGCCGGCCTTGCGCCAGTCTTCGGCGGTGCGAAGGACCTCGATATCAACGCTATCCATGGGCAAATTTTATCTCAACCCTGCATCCCGCCCCGCCCGGGCCTTCCCCGATCTGCAGCGTGGCGCCGTGCGCCGCCGCGATTTCACGCACGATGGCGAGTCCCAGGCCGCTGCCGGTGCCCGCCGTGCCGGGTACGCGGTAGAACCGCTCCACAACGCGGTCGCGCTCGCCGGCGGGAATGCCGGGCCCGTCATCTTCGACTTCGATGAAAGGCAGGTGTTCCCCGCCGCCTTCGCCACGCGCGCGCCTTCCCGTGCGCACCGTGATGTGGCCGCCGCGCGGCAGATACTCGAGCGCGTTGTGCACCAGATTGCCGAGCGCTTCGCGCAGCAGAAGCACATCGCCATGCACGCTGGCGGGCTCGAGCTCGAAGCCCAGATCGAGATCGCGATCCAGCGCGCGGTGCACCCACTCGTCGGCCGCGCCTTCGACGAGCTGCCTGAGATTGACCTGCGCCGGCGGCTCGACGCGGCCGCCGGGCTCCGCGCGGGCAAGCGCGAGCAGCTGGTTCGCGAGGCGCGCGGTGCGTACCGTGGCGCTGTGCACCTGCTCGACCTCGGCGCGTGCCGCGTCGGGGATCGCCTGCGCGAGGGCGAGCTCGGCGTGCGCCTGCAGCCCGGCGAGCGGCGTGCGCAGCTGGTGCGCGGCATTGGCAAGGAAGCGCTGCTGATTGCGATGCGACTCCTCGACCTGGATGAGAAGCTGGTTCAGCGCCCCGATCAGGGGCTGGGTCTCCGCGGGCACCTGCGCCGTACCGATCGGCCGCAGGTCGCGCACCGAGCGCTTGCGGATCTCGTCCGAGAGGCGCTGCAGCGGCGCCAGCCCGCGCGCGACGCCGAACCAGACGATGACCAGAGTGAGCACCGCGAGCAGCGCCTGCGGCAGCACGGCACCGATCAGGATGTCGCGCACCAGCCGGTCGCGCTTGCGCATCGTCTCCGCCACGATGATCGTGCAGACCTTGCCCGCGCAAGGCGCGAGCAGCGTTGCGGCGCGTACTTTGGCTCCGCGGTAGGCCGCCTCGTAGAACAGGGTGCTGTCCTGCGCGCGCTGGTTGGGCGGCGGCAGCGGGATGCCGGCGTCGCCCGCGATCGTCTTGCCCGAGGGGTCTCGCACCATGTAGTAGATCGTGTCGTACTTGTCGGTACGCAGCACCTGCTCGGCGGCGCTCGGCAGATCGACCGTGGTGACCCCACCCGTGGTCCGGATGCGCTCGCCAAGTGCCAGGCCCGCGTCGATCAGCGAGGCGTCGTGCGCCTCGGTCGCAGGATCGAGCGCCAAGTAGTAGGCGGCGACCGAGCTCACTGCCAGGATCCCGGCCACCGGCAGCAGAAGCAGGCGCAGCAAATGGCCGCGAAGGCTTCGGTCTTTCATGCCTTGAATGATAGACCGAAGCTTCAGAACTAGACCCGAAACTTCAGGAGGCCTTGAACTCCTCCAACATGTAGCCGAAGCCGCGCACCGTGCGGATGCGGATGCCGGCGCGCTCGAGTTTGGAGCGCAGGCGCGAGATGTATACCTCGATCGCATTGGGCGAGAGCTCTTCGTCCCAGCCCGCGACCGCCTGAATGATGCTTTCCTTCGAGACGATCTTCTCCACTCTGCCGAGGAGCACCTCCAGCACCGCCCACTCGCGCGCCGCGAGTTCGAGCGGCTCGCCGCCCAGATACGCCCGGCGCGCCACTGTATCCAGCATCAGCGGGCCGTGCATTACACGCGGCCCGGTCTGCGCCTGCGAGCGGCGGATCAGGGCGCGAACGCGCGCGGTAAGCTCCGGCATGGCGAAGGGCTTCGCCATGTAGTCGTCGGCGCCCAGATCGAGCCCGTGCACGCGGTCGCTCACGGTGTCGCGCGCCGTGAGTACCAGCACCGGCACGCGGTGCTCGGCACCCCGCAGCCGGCGCAGCGCCTCGAAACCGTCCATCCCCGGCAGGCCGATGTCGAGGATTACGAGGTCGAAGCGCTCCTGCCGGGCGGCCTCCACGGCCTGTTCGCCGCGCGAAGTGACGTCGACCGCGTAGCCCTCGGCCTCGAGGATGCGCGCCAGCCCGGAGGCAAGGGAAGGATCGTCTTCTACGATGAGAATCCGCATGTCAGGTCACCCGCATCTCATGTTCCCTCGTCGCGCTGCGCCGGAGAATCATGCGCCCTGTGATGCCGCAGGCCCGCAAGCATCACGTAGAGCACCGGCAGAACGTAAAGCACAAGAAGAGTCGCCGATACCAGCCCGCCGATCACCACCACCGCGAGCGGCCTCTGGGTCTCGGCGCCGATGCCTCGCGACAGCGCCATCGGCAGCAGGCCCAGGGCGGCGAGCAGCGCCGTCATCAGCACGGTGCGCAGGCGCATGATGGCGCCGCCGGTCACGGCTTCCTCGGGGGTCTTGCCGTGCTGGCGCAGGTCGTTGAACAGCGCCACCATCACGACGCCGTTCAATACCGACTGGCCGAACAGCGCGATGAAGCCGATCGCGGCCGACACCGACAGGTAAATGCCGGTGATCCACAGCGCGAGAATGCCGCCGATCACCGAGAACGGGATGTTGGCGATGATGAGCAGCGACGAGCGGAACGACTTGAAGGCGTCGAACAGCAGCAGAAAGATCACCAGCACCGAGATCGGCACGATCACCGACAGCCGCGCCATGGCGCGCTCCTGGTTCTCGAATTCACCCGACCAGGTGATGCTATAGCCCTCGGGCAGGCGCACGTTCTTCGCCACGTTGTCCTGCATCTCGGCAACCACGCCACCCATGTCGCGGCCGCGGATGAAGACACCGATCGCCAGCACCCGCTTGCCGTTCTCGCGAGCGATGTTCATCATGCCGCCCACGGTGCGGAACTCCGCCAGATCCGACAACGGAACATAGGCGCCGCCGGGCGTGGCAACGAGCAGGCTCTGCATGCGCGTGAGCCCCCGCTCGGGCTCCTCGAGCCGCACCGCGACCCCGAAGCGCTGTTCGCCCTCCCAGATTTGCGTCACCTGCTTGCCGCCGAGCGCGCTCTCGATGACGTCCTGGATGTCGCCGACGTTCAGGCCGTAGCGCGCGGCGCGCGCCCGGTCGATCCGCACCTGGATCTGCGGCAGCTCGCCCAGCCGGTCGACGAACGCGCGCACCACGCCGGGCACGTTGCTCACCTGCTTGAGCACCGAGAGCGACTCGTTGCGCAGGGTCTCGAGATCGTCGCCGAACACTTTCACCACGATCTGGCCGTCGATCTGCGAGATCGATTCGAGCACGTTGTCGCGGATCGGCTGCGAGAAGCTCGGCTCCAGCCCCGGAATCTTCGAGATTTCGGCGTCCATCTCCTGCAGCAGCCTTTGCTTGTCGACGCCGCGCTTCCATTCAGAGTCCGGCTTGAGGTCGACGAGAAACTCCGCCATGTTGATGAGTTTGGGATCGGTGCCATCCTCCGGGCGACCCGACTTGGAGGTGACGCTCTGCACTTCCGGGAATTTGCGGATTGCGGTTCGTACCCGGCTCGAAAGCTCCTGCGCCTCGGAAATCGAAACGCTGGTCGGATAGTTGAGGTTGATCCATACGGCGCCTTCGTTGAGCTCCGGCAGGAACTCCGTACCGAGGCTCGGCACCAGCGCAAGGCTGCCGGCCAGCGCAGCCAGCGCCGCGCCGAGCACTGTCTTGCGGTGGCCAAGCGCCCAGGCGAGCGAAGGCTCGTACACGCGGCGTGCGGCGTGCACCAGGAAGTTCTCCTTCTCCGGCAGATTGCGCTTCAGCATGACCGAGCACAGCAGGGGCACGAGGGTAAGGGACAGGATCAGCGCGCCGATCAGCGCCGAGACCACCGAATACGCCATCGGCGCGAAGATGCGCCCCTCGTGCCGCTGCAGCGTGAAGATCGGGATGTGGGCGGCGATGATGATCAGCATCGAGAACAGCGTCGGGCGGCCGACTTCGACCGCCGCGTCGAGGATGAGGTGCTTGCGCCGGTCGTCGGACAGCTCCTTGTGGCCGTGGCTCGCGTCCGAGAGCTTCCTGAACACGTTCTCGACCACGATCACGGCGCCGTCGACGATGATGCCGAAGTCCATGGCGCCGAGCGACAGCAGGTTAGCCGGAATCCCGATGAAGGTCAGGCCGAGGAAGGTGGCGAGCAGCGCGAGCGGGATCGTCACCGCTACGATCGCCGCGGCGCGCAGGTTGCCGAGGAACATCCACAGCACGACCGATACCAGCAGCGCGCCTTCGAGCAAGTTGGTGAACACCGTGGTGAGCGTCTTGCCGATCAGCCAAGTACGGTCGTAGATCGGCACGATCTTCACGCCGCCCGGGAGCCCGGTGTCGTTGAGCCCATCGATCTTGGTGCGCACCAGCTTCAGCACCTCGGCAGGGTTTTCGCCGCGGCGCATCAGGACCACGCCGGTCACCACGTCGTCGTCGTCGTCCTGCCCCGCCACGCCCTGTCGCGGCACTGCGCCAGTCGCGACGCGCGCCAGATGCTTCACCAGGATCGGCGTGCCGCCGCGCTCGGCGACCACCACGTTCTCGATATCCTCGGGCCCGGTGAACAGGCCGATGCCGCGGATCAGATACTGCTGGCGGCCTTGCTCGACATAGCTGCCGCCTGCATTCGCGTTGCCCCGCTGGATCGCCTGCGAAAGCTGCGTCAACGTGACCTTGTAGTCGCGCAGCCGCGCAAGATCGGGCCGCACTTCGTATTGCTTGACCAGCCCGCCAAGGGTCACCACGTCCGCGACCCCCGGCACCAGCCGCAACTGCCGCGACACTACCCAGTCCTGATAAGTGCGCAGCTCGCGCGGCGACGAGCCTTCGCCCTTCATTCGGTAGCGGTAGATCTCGCCGATTGCCGTGGAGAAGGGCGCGAGCTGCGCCTGAACGCCGTCGGGCAGGTCGACCTCGCGCAGCCGCTCCACCACCTGCTGGCGCGCGAAGTAGCCGTTGTAGCGATCGTCGAAGGTGATGATCACGAAGGACAGCCCGAACTGCGTATGCGAGAACATGCGCACCGCGCCGGGCAGGCCCGAAAGCGCGACCTCGAGCGGGATGGTCACCTGCTTCTCGACCTCCTCTGCGGCGCGCCCGGGCTGCAGCGCGATCACCGTCACCTGCGTATCCGTGACGTCGGGAAACGCCTCGACCGGCAGATTCTTGAAAGCGAACGCCCCGGCGCCGACGAACAGCAGCACTGCCAGCATCACGAAAAGCGGCTGGTACAACGCGAACGAGATGGTGCGCTTGATCATTGCCCGATCACGTCGTGGTCATCCCTAGTCTTTGGACGCGAGGATCTTTTCCAGCAGCAGGTTGCCGTCGACGACGACCTTCTCCGCGGGCTCGAGGCCTGCGAGCACCACCTGCATGCCGTCGCTGCCAGGCCCGAGCTTCACCGTTCGGCGCACGTAACGGCCTGCGCCTGCGTCGACGAACACGAAGTACCGCTCGCCGCGAAGGTAGACGGCCCGCGCCGGCACCAGCAGGCCTTTCGCCTCGGCCACCTTCAGCTCGGCGGTGACGAACATCTCGCCTTTCAGCCGCGCATCCGCGCTTTCGACCGTGCCGCGCACCTTCACGGTCCGGGTCTGCGGGTCCACGACGTCCGCGACGTGCGCGATGCGGCCGGCGACACGCTCTTCGCCCAATGAGGACGTGCCCAGTTGGACCCGTACCCCGCGCTTAAGCCCGCCTAGGTCCTTCTCCGAGACGTCGAGCACGAACCAGAGATGCGTCGGGTCCGAAACGACGAACAGCGCCTTGTCGCCCTGCGTGTCGGGCCGCAGCTCCTGCCCCGGGTTGAGATTGCGCTCCACCACCACACCAGCGATCGGGCTGCGCAGCGCGAGCTGCTGATCGACCTGTTTTTCCTCGGTATTGGCATCCTTGCCATAGAGCTTGAGCCGCGCCAGGGTGCGCGAGCGCTCCGCCGCCGTGCGCGCCATCTCGGCCTGGGCGCTTTGCAGATCCTTGGCCGGCGCCACGCCGGCTGCATGCAGCTCTTCGACCCGCACGAGATTCTTCTGCGCGAGCGCATAGTCCTGCTCTGCCTTGCGCGCCTCGGACTGGGCTGTCCCCAGCTCAGGCGCCGCCAACACGGCGAGCGTCTGGCCCGGTTTTACGCGGTCTCCGGAGCGCGCGGCGATCGACACCACCCGGCCGGCGAACGGCGAAAATACCCGGACGGTCCTGTCCTCGTTCCATACCAGCCGACCGCTGAAGCGCAGCAGCGCTTCGTGCCGCGGCTCGGCGCTCGCTGTCTGCAGCGTTGCGAGCTGCGGGCTCGAGGCCTCGAATATCACCGTGTTCTTCTCGACGCGCGGCGCCGCCGCGGCCTTCTCGCCGTTCTTCGAGCAGCCGGCAAGCGCGGTCGCGCAAGCGAGCAGCAGCAGGAGCTTTTTCACCTAGAGGTTTTCTGCATCAGCGACTCGACGGTGCTTGCGCTCGAGCGCCACGCCGCCAAAGCCTTGGCGTAGTCGGCGCGCGCCGCGACCGATTCGAGCTGCACGGCGCGCAGGGTGCGGCGCGCATCGAGCACCTCGAGCACCGATATGGCGCCGCGCTGGAAAGCGAATTCCGCCGCTTGGGCGCTGCGCCCGGCGGCGGCAAGCAGCGAGCCGTCATAGCGCTCGACGCGCTCGGCGGCGGCGTTGAGGTCGCTCGCCGCTCTGCGCAGCTCGGTCGCGGCGACAGCGCGCGAGCGCGCCACGGCGTCGAGCGCAGCGTAGCGATCGACTTCGGCCTTCTGGATGTCCCCGGAAAAGTCATAGCCGGTAAACAGCGGGATCGAAACCCCGAAACCGACCGAGTTGGTCGGCAGAGTCCCGGGAAAGCGCTCGTATTGCGCGCCGAAGGTGACGTCGCGCGTACGCTGCGCCTTTGCCAGGTCACGCAGCTTCTCGGCGGTTTCGACCCGCGCCTTGGCCGCGAGCACATCGGGGCGTGTCTCGATCGCTTCCTCGACGGCAGCGGCGTCCGCCTGCTCCGGCGCGGGCCAGGCGTCGGTCGCCTGCAGCTCGTGCGCCGCGCGCTCGGCCCCGATCATGTAGCCGAGCGTCAGCCGCGCGCGCATCAGCTCGGCCTGGGCGTTACGCGCATCGTTTTGCGCGCGCTCGTAGTCGACTTGCACCTTGGCGACGTCCGCGGGCGCGAGGTCGCCTGCCTTGAGCCGCGCCTGCGCCGCCGACAGGGTGCGCGCGAAAAGCTCCGCCGATTCGGCGAGCACCGAGACTTTCTCCTGCGCCTGCTTCAGGTCGTAGTAAGCGCCGCGCACCGCGGCGAGCTGCTGGCGCAGCACGTCGAGAGAATCGTTCTGCGCCGCACGCTGCAACCCGGATGCGGCGTCCAGCCGCAGCTCGCGCTTGTCGCCGCGCTCGAACGGCTGGTCGATGCGAAACACCGTATCGACGCGCTTCTGGTCGAGGCCGCCACCGCCGATCCCGGGATTCGAGCTGAAGCTCGAGCTGTTGATGGAAAATGTGGCGTTCGGGCGCGCCCCGGCGATCAGCTGCTGCGCCTCCGCGGCGCTGATCGCGCGGCGCGCAGCCTGAAGCTCGCGGTTGTTGGCCACCAGCAGGGCTTCCGCTTCCGCAAGCGTGAGCGCGTGCGCATTCTGCGCGGCAAACGCCAGCGCCATGGCCACAAGGAAAACAATCCACCGCAACGAAAAACGTCGCCTTATCACTGAGTCCGTTTCTCTCCCCCGGTGGCGACGATACGGACGGGGATTGTCCCATCCCTTACAATAAGCTTGCTTTGAGCTGACGTTGCACTGCAATATTGCGGTAAGACAAGTGCTTGGCTACGATGGTGCTCCCGCCTGATTTGCAATTTTTCACAGACTCCGCCCTAAGAAAGAGAGCGCATGCCCCTCAAGGTTTCCATGAAGGTGAACGGCAATCCCGCGTCCGCCGAGCTCGAGGAGCGCACCCTCCTCGTCACCTTCATCCGCGAGCATCTGCGCCTCACCGGCACTCACGTCGGCTGCGACACGGCCCAATGCGGCGCCTGCACCGTCCTGATGAACGGAAAAGCGATCAAGAGCTGCTCGATCGTCGCCATGCAGGCGGAAGGCGCCGACATCCTGACCATCGAAGGGGTGGCGAAGCCGGACGGAACGCTGCATCCGATGCAGACGGCATTCAAGGAAAACCATGGGCTGCAATGCGGCTTCTGCACGCCGGGAATGGTGATGAACGCGCTCGACTTCGCGAAGAGCCACCCCAATCCCACCGAGCAGGAAGTGCGCGAGAGCCTGGAGGGAAATCTGTGCCGCTGCACGGGCTACCACAACATCGTGAAGAGCATTATTGCCGGCGCGCGGGCCATGGCCGCCGCCAAGTAGCTGGAGACGATCGATGCACGCATTCCAGTACCACAGGCCCTCGAGCGTGAAGGATGCGCTCAGTCTCGGCGCGCAGAAGCCCGAGGCCCGGTACCTCGCCGGCGGGCAGAGCCTGGTGCAGGCGATGAAGCTGCGCCTGTCGTCGCCTTCGGATCTCATCGACCTCAATGCGCTCGGCGACCTGAAAACGCTGAGAGCCGAAAGCGCTTCGGTGACGATCGGCGCGATGGTGCGCCACGCCGAAGTCGCCGCCTCCAGCGGGGTGAAAAAGGCGATCCCGGCGCTCGCCGCGCTCGCCGGCATGATCGGCGACCGGCAGGTCCGGCACATGGGCACTATCGGCGGGTCATTGGCGAACAACGATCCGGCGGCGGACTATCCTGCCGCCGTGCTCGGCCTGGGCGCCACCATCGTGACGAACAAGCGCAAGATCGAGGCCGACAAGTTCTTCAAAGGCCTGTACGAGACGGCGCTCGAGCCGGGCGAGCTGATTACTTCGGTGTCCTTTCCCGTGCCGAAGCGCGCCGCGTACATGAAGTTCAAGAATCCGGCCTCGCGCTTTGCGATCGTCGGCGTGTTCGTCGCCGATTTCGGCGGCAGCGCGCGGGTCGGAGTCACCGGCGCCGGACCGAGCGCTTTCCGCCAGGCGGATATGGAAAAGGCGCTCGCGGCGAAGTTCTCGCCGGAGTCCGTGGCGGTCATCAAGGTCAAGCCCGACGGACTGAACAACGACCTGCACGCCAGCCCCGAATACCGCGCGCACCTCATCACCGTCATGGCGAAGCGCGCCGTGGAGGCTGCTTTGAAGTAGTTTCGCCCGGGTGAAATAGCCCCTGCTCCCGGGAGGAGGAGGGGAAGGCCCGCCGTCTGGAAAATTCGGCGGGTCTTTTTTATCGCCTAAAATGCCTGTTTTCCCGCCCCCATGCCACGCGCGCTGCCCGAGTCCATCGACGACACCCAGACACTGCTGGGGTCGGGCGACTACGTAGCCGACCGCAGCCTCGCGACCTCTCTTTTCCTGTCGCTCGCCATGCGACGACCGCTGTTCCTCGAGGGCGAGGCCGGCGTCGGCAAGACCGAGATCGCGAAGGTCATCGCCCAAGGGCTCGGCCGGGAGCTGATCCGCCTGCAGTGCTACGAAGGCCTCGATATCGCCCAGGCAGCCTACGAATGGAACTACTCGCGGCAGATGATCGAGATCCGGCTGGCCGAAGCGGCGGGAGAGAAGAACAAGGACAAGCTCGGCGCGGATATCTATTCGGAGAGATTCCTGGTCAAGAGGGCCTTGGTGAAGGCGCTCGAGGGCAATTCCCCGGTGCTGCTGATTGACGAGCTCGATCGCACCGATGAGCCCTTCGAGGCCTACCTGCTGGAGGTGCTCTCGGACTGGCAGATCACGATCCCCGAGATCGGCACGTTGCGCGCGGCCGAGCCGCCGATCGTCGTCATCACCTCAAACCGCACGCGCGAGATCCACGACGCCGTGAAGCGGCGCTGCTTCTACCATTGGGTCGACTATCCCGACGGGCAGCGCGAGCTCGAGATCCTGCATCGCAAGGCGCCGCGCGCCGCCGCCTCGCTGTCGCGCGAGGTGGTCGCTTTCGTGCAGCGGCTGCGCAAGATGGAGCTCTTCAAGCTCCCCGGCGTCGCCGAGACCATCGACTGGGCGAATTGTCTGGTGGCGCTCGACCGCGTCGCCCTCGATCCGGAAACCGTCAACAACACCCTCGGCGTGCTGCTCAAGTACCGCGACGACCTGGAGCGGATCGCCGGCGACGAGGCGATCCGCCTTACGGCCGAAGCCAAGGCCGTCGCCTGATTTCCGCGACGAGCGAAGGTCGCCTGGCCGAGAACGTCATGCATTTCGCGCGCCTGCTGCGCGCCGCCGGGCTGCGAATCGGCCCCGACCGGGTGCTCGACTGCGTGCGTGCGCTGGAGATCACGGGCGCGCGCCAGTTTCCGCCGCGGCGCGAAGACTGGTACTGGACCATGTCGGCGGTGCTGCTCTCCCGGCAGGAGCAGCGGCCGGTCTTCGACCAGGCGTTCGGCATTTTCTGGCGCGATCCGAAGCTCTCCGAGAAGATGTTGCAGAGGCTGCTGCCGCAGGCCTACGGCCGCGCCGCCAAGCCCGAGGCGCAGCAGCAGAGCCAGCGGCTCACCGACGCGCTGCTGCAGCAGCAGCGCGAAGCGCAGGAGCAGAGCGAGGAGCGCATCGAGCTCGAGGCGCGGCTCACTTTCTCCTCGCGCGAGGTGCTGCAGCGCATGGACTTCGACACCATGTCGGCCGCCGAGCTCGCGCAGGCGCGCCGGATGCTCTCGCAGCTGCGCCTGCCGCTGCCGGTGGTCCGGACAAGGAGAAAAAAGATAAATGCCCAGGGAAAGACGATAAATCTGCGCGCGACGCTGCGCGAGTCGCTGCGCGAGGGCGGCGACATCATCGCACTGGTGCGTGCAGCGCCGCGCGAGCTGCATCCGCCGCTCGTCGTGCTGTGCGATGTCTCCGGCTCGATGAATCCCTACTCGCGGATGTTCCTGCATTTCCTGCACGCCATCACCAACGACCGCGACCGCGTCTCGGTGTTCGTGTTCGGCACGCGGCTCACCAACATCACGCGTCAACTGCGCCACCGCGACGTCGATGTCGCGATGGCCAAGGTGGCCGAGGCGATCCAGGATTGGTCCGGCGGCACGCGCATCGGGGCGTCGCTGCGCGAATTCAACTACCGCTGGGGGCGGCGCGTGCTCGGCCAGAACGCCTGCGTGCTGCTCGTTTCCGATGGCCTGGACCGCGAGGCCGGCGAGGGCCTCGGCGAGGAGATGGAGCGCCTCGCCAGGTCCTGCCGCAGGCTGATATGGCTGAATCCGCTCCTGCGCTACGAGAAGTTCGAGGCGCGCCCTGCGGGGGTCCGCGCCATGCTGCCGCACGTGGATCTGTTCCTGCCGGTGCACAATCTGAGGACCCTTGTCGATCTGGCGAAAGCATTGAGCAGCCGGTCCGCGGCAACGAATCGGGAGAACCGCGCATGGAAATGACCGGCGAGCAGCTGATACCGGCCTCGCAGCACGATACGTGGAATGCGCTCAACGACCCCGAGTTCCTCAAGGCCTGCGTGCCGGGCTGCGAGGCGGTCGAGCGCATCTCGGGGAACGATTTCCAGGTGCGGATGGTGGCGCGCGTCGGCCCGGTAAGCGCCAAGTTCAAGGGCAAGCTCAGTCTCTCCGACATCCAGCCGCCGAATTCGTACTCGATCGCCTTCGAAGGCCAGGGCGGCGCGGCCGGGTTTGCGAAAGGCAGCGCCCGCGTGAGGCTGTCTTCAGAAAATTCTTCCACGAGGCTTTCGTATGACGTAAAGGCCAGCGTGGGAGGGAAGCTGGCGCAGATCGGCTCGCGCCTGGTGGATGCCGCGGCGAAGAAAGTCGCTGATGATTTCTTCAAGAATTTCAATCAGAAGTTGTCTTCGACAAAAGCCGACGACCAGACTCACGAGGTGCACCACGCTGAACCCGTGCCGCGCGATCCGGAGCTGCCCGCGGTTTCCGACTCTGCGCTGGGATTCCTCGCGGGCGGCGCGCTGCTGATATACCTGCTTTCGCTGATCGTGTTATTCGATTGATGGCCGAGCTGCAAGCGCGTTACCATCTGCTTTCGGGAGGGGACATGAGCAAAAGCGGCCGGGCCGAGCGCCGTCCTGCGGCGATCATATATGCCGAGCTGCGCAATTTCGCGCGCGCATGCGAGACGCTCGAGCCGGCGCAGGTGCTGCAGCTGG
>WNFM01065429.1_pt1 | contig 12672 bp, 11 predicted proteins | sample 5400271 | NCBI WGS metagenome assembly WNFM01 (sample SAMN13153352, study PRJNA577476) | soil metagenome | isolation source: 60 cm saprolite on Douglas fir-dominated hillslope | place: USA:California | collected 2013-09-17 | reverse complement strand
TCCACGGACTGGAGGCCGCTCGCACGCGCAAACTGTCGGTCCTCGGGCTCGTGCCGGCGGGATGTTCGTTCGGCGCGTTCGCCTGGACGGTGTTCGATCCTCGTCCCGATCTCCTTTTTCGCCTGGCTCCGGCGCTAGGCGCGATCTCCGCCGGCCTCGCGCACGCGGTCGCGTTCTCGCTCGTGGCGCTGCCGCCGCGCAAGGTCTGGCTGCGGATGATCCTCGTCCCGCTCGGAATCTGGACAGGGACGTTCGTCGCGCTCTGGCTCGTCGTGCCGCAGCACAACTTGGCGCTCAAGGGGATCCTCGCCACGCTGATGGCGGCAACCACCACCTCGTGGGCGCTCGTCCCGTTCTACGCGAAGAACCGCGGGTTCGTGCAGCACGGCAGCCGGCGTTTTCCGAGCGTGCGCTTCCCCTGTCCGCGGTGCGGTACGCGCGTCGACTGGGGCCAAGGTCTCGCCTGCTGCACCGACTGCGGACTGTTCATCCACCTCCTCTGGCCTGCGGACGAGCTGCAGAGGAAGGGGGAGGGCTCGGAGGCGTCCATCCGCAGGCACTCGCGCGCGGTCGCCTTCCCCTGTCCAGCTTGTCAGTTCGCCGTGGAATGGATCCAGGGCGACAATGCGTGTCCGAACTGCAAGCTCAAGTTGTCCATGCACTGGAGCCTGCAGGCGAAGAAGCACACCTAGCGTTCGAGCGCGAGCAGTCTCTGGGCCGTCGCGCGTCGCTCGGAATCCTCCTCGGCGTTGATGGCCGCGAGTCCAGCCTCCAACTCTCGGGTCGCCTCGGGTCCGTAGCGAATTCGGTCGAATCCGTGTCGACTGCGGAACGACTTGAGGAAGTGATTGCGCTTCCGATCGATCGCGTCCTGTCGTTCGATCCACCCGGTCATCGCGGATTGGATTTCCTCTGCGCTGGTCGGAAGCTTCCGCGCGCGTTCGAAGAGACGATCGAAGAGCTCCAGGCCACGTGGGGAGAGATCGAGGGCGATCGCCGCGCGCTCGCCGAGTCCGCAGTTTCCCGCCCCGGGCGCGAGGCCACTCTGCAGGGAATGCAGAGCGGACTGCTTCTCGCGCGACCGGTACACGGCCTCGCGCAGGAACTCTTCAGCCAGGAGGAGGCGTTCCGAATTCATCGTCGCCCACGCGCGAGCGGTCTAGCAGAACTTGTCGAACGCGTCGGTCAGGTCTCTCGCGATGATCGAAGGGTCCTTCCCCTCGATGTCCTGGCGCTGAATCATCTTCACGAGCTTCCCGTCCTTGAAGAGCGCGATCTGAGGGGAGCTCGGCCGGTACGGCTTGAAGTACTCGCGAGCCTTCTCGACGGCCTGCGTCTCCATTCCCGCGAACACGGTGACCATGTTGTCGGGCTTCTTCTTGTGCATCAGCGAGAGTCGCAAGCCCGGGCGCGCACCACCGGCCGCGCATCCGCACACGGAGTTGACGAAGATCAAGGTCGTGCCCGGCTTCTTGACGACGGCATCGACGTCCTGCGGGGTCAAGAGTTCCTTGACGCCCAGGCTGGTCAGTTCTTCGCGCATCGGACGGACGAGATCGGGATCGTACATGGGTGCTCGCTGCGTTCCTTGAGTTGAGTCTCGATGCTTGCTGGAAGCCCGAGACCCTGAAATCGGCGGAGACTTCTTCGTTCTGCCGCAGCGGCTTGGAAGCCGCGCGCCCATCCTAGGACATCAGACCCGAGGCGGCCAGAGATGCTCGCGGCGCTCCTCCATCTCGCGCAGCAGGGAGAGCAGCACCTCGTGCTCCCCGAGCAGGAAAATCGCATCGAGGTTCAACTGGCACACGGCGCAAACGGGGCGGAGACCTCGGTAGCTCATGATGTCCGTTTCGGACAACACGACGTCTTCGAGGCCGTGGCGCTGAGCCTCGAGCGGGATTCCGTCCTCGCCGAATCCGAAGAAGCGCTTCACCTCGGCCGAGGTCCGACGGCAGACGTAGCAATGATCTTCGTGGCCCGATCGGTCGAGCGCGGAGAAGTACTCCTGGAAGCGCTCGTCGACCGCCATCACATCACGCTCCCTTCGGGAATGCGGCGCACGCGCAGCGGGTTCTGACGATCGCCGCTCCACGAGTAGACGAGCCTCTCGATCCGCGAGCCGAGGGCGCCGTTCAGTTCGGCGATCTCGTCCTCGAGAGCCTTCGTCGGCTGATCTCCGGAGGGTTCGACGATCGCGGCGACGCCGAAACCGTCGGCGGTGCGGGCCACGGCGCGAACGAACAATCCGGAGAAGCGGCCGACCTCGACGATCTCCGCGTCGATCACCTCCGCGGCTTCGGGCTTGAGGTGCGCCAAGGCGAAGTCGACCAACGCTTCGTCGCGCAGGCGGTCGAAGTCGGGTTCGATGAACTCCTCGAGGACCCGCCCTCCTCGGCCGGCGTGGATCAAGCTGACGTGCGGTTGGATGTGACGGAAATGGAAGGCGAGGAATCGATCGGCGATCCGGTAGGTCCCGCGGCGCGACCGCAGCGGATCGGGGTCCGTCAACGGGACGTCGCGCTCCACCAGGCGCAGCTCGCGCAAGGTCGAGAGGTATTTGTTCGCGTGCGTCGAATCGACGCCGACGGCCAGCGCGATGTCGCCCACCTTGTCGATGTCGCGCGCGACCGCAGCGAGGATGCTGTTGTAGGTCGCGGGATTCGACAGCTCCGATCGGAGGAGGAACTGCACTTCGTCGAACAGGAATCCCTCGGGACGCAAGCACTCTCGCAGCAGGTTCTCCCCGAGAGGGCGGCTCTCCTCGAAGCGTCTCAAGTACGCCGGCATCCCCCCGAGGACTGCGTAGGCGAGGATCCGATCGTCGAAGTCCCAGCGCGGGAAGAAAGCCAAGGCGTCGGTCGGCGCGAGCGGTTCGAGTCGTCGCTGGGCCGTGCGTCGACCGAAGAGCGGTGAACGCTCGGCAAGTACCTCCTGCTCCATGAACGAGATCTGGCTGCCGCAGAGCACGAGCATCAGGCGGCTCGTCTTGCCGCGCGTGTCCCAAAAGCGCTGGATCTCCGAGGGAAGACCGGGACTCGACTCGCACAGGTAGGGAAACTCGTCGAGGACGACGACCAAGCGCTCGTCCTTCGCCCGCTCAGCCACGAACTGCAAGGCCGCGGTCCAGCTCGCGAACTCGACGCTGGCGGCGAGCGGATCGTCCAGGCATTCGACGAGGGCGTCGCGGAACGCGCGCAGGTTGTCCTTCTCGCGCACCTGCGCCGCCAAGAAGTAGGCGGCGCGCCGGCCGCGCGTGAACTGTTGCAGGAGCTCGGTCTTCCCGACCCGCCTCCTTCCATAGAGGACGAACAGCTCGGGTCTGCCCGAATCCGCGAGCTCCTCGAGGACCTGCAGCTCCCCTTGGCGACCGATGAACATGCGGGGGAGGCTATACTCGCGGGTAATATACCCACAAGTATATTGAGGGCCGGAATGAGCGAGGGTCAGGAGGGGGAGCCCTCCCGACCCTTGATCGAGTCCCGAGCTTGGCGAGCCGGGGCCTGGATCTTTTTCTTCGGAGGCGGTGTTCCCGCCGGCGGCGTCTTCTCGGTCGTCGGCTTGTCCTGGGGCAGTCGCCACGTCCTTGCCGGCCATCACGGCCTCGACGGCGCTGCGCAGGTAGTGGTTCGCCTTGTCGGCCTTCTCGCCCTTCGGGTCGTCGTCGATGGCGCCGTCGTACTTGACGACCCCCTTCGCGTCGACGACGAGAACCTCGGGCATCATCTTCGCGCCGAGCTTGTGAGCGACGGCCCCACCCTTGTCCAGCAGGATCGGGAAGGTGATCCCGTTCTTCTGAGCGTAGTCCTGGACCTTCTTCGCCGTGTCCGCGTCGCTGCCGGAGAGGTCGGTCTGCGAAGGATCGATCGCCAGGAAGGTGACGCCCTTCTTGCCCAGCTCGTCGGCCATCTCCGTGAGCCTCTTGGTGTAGGCCTCGGAGGCGGTATCCATCGACCAGAAGTCGATGACGACGACCTTGCCGCGATAGTCCTTGAAGGCGTGAGCCTTGCCGGCCGCGTCGTTCAACGAGATCGAGGCATCGAGCTCGGAGCCCACCCCTGTGGCCTTGTGTGCAGCCTCGGTGGGCTTCTTCTCCGCAGGCTTGGGTTCAGGCTTCTTGGCAGGCGGTTGGTGGGAAGGCGGTGGTGTCTTTTTGCCCTGAGCGAAGGCAGGGGTCGCGACCAAGGCCAGGAGCGGCATCAGAGACAGGAACGTAAAGGCTCGTTTCATTGGGATCCTCCGTGGGAGCCGGCCTACGCCGGCGTGTCGGCTGTGTTGGCGTGATCTCGTGTCCGCGCGCCTCGAGCATCCTCGGTCGCGGGTCGGGCCGAGTCGAATCGGAGCGGGTTCTGGTCGGAAAAAGTAGGCGCGAGGCGCCCGCTCGACCTCCAGGAGTCCACCTCCGGGACCCTACGATCGGCGATGCGTCGGTCGAAAACCACAGAAAACTCCGAGGAAAACTGGACAATTCCACCCTCGGACGGCTTCCTCGCTGTTGGCAAACCCGCCCAAAACCCCTAGAAAGTCATCGAGACGAGGCAGGGAGCCTCGAATCGAACCTGGAGACCCCCGATGGCGAAGAAGATGACCACCACCAAAGCCAAGAAAATCAGCCCTGCATCCAAGCCCCGAACGAAGGGTGAGTTCTATTCGACGATCGCGACGAACACGGAGCTGTCGCGCAAGCAGGTCGTCGCTGTGTTCGACACCGTGTCGCGCATGCTCGCGGCCGACCTCGGCAAGACCGGCCCCGGAATCTGCAACATCGCCGGCATGATGAAGATCACCGTCAAGAAGAAGCCCGCGACTCCGGCGCGCAAGGGCGTCAATCCGTTCACCGGCCAAGAGATGATGTTCAAGGCGAAGCCCGCCAAGAACGTCATCAAGATCCGCCCGATGAAGGCGCTCAAGGCGATGGTCTAAGGACCGGCGCTAGCGTTTCAACCCGAGCCGCCGCTCGCCGCTTATTGCGGGGAGCGGCGGCTTCGTCTTGGATCTCGCGTCGTCGTCGGTGATCGCTCTCGGATCACCGATCCACTCACGCCTTCGCGGGCTGTCGCTCGCGCGCTCCCTTGCCTCGGGAAGTGCTCACCCAGAATCCCGTGTCGCTGACGTCGATCACGGCGGTGTCTCCGGGCTGGAGCTTGCCGGTCAGGATCGCATCGGCGAGGAGGTTCTGGACGTGGCGTTGCATCGCGCGCTTCAGAGGTCGCGCGCCGAATTCGGGGCTGAAGCCTTCCTTCGCGAGCTTCTCCTTCGCGCTCGAGGTGAGCTCGACCGTGATGTCCTGCTCCTCGAGGTGCGCTTGGAGTCGTCGGAGCTGGATGTCCACGATGGATAGGATCTGAGCGGCGGTCAGCGCGTCGAATACGAGGATCTCGTCGAGCCGGTTGATCAGCTCGGGTCGGAAGAACTCGCGAATCTGCTCTTCCTTCCGCATGTTGCTCGTCATCAGGACGAGGGTCTGCGTGAAGTCCACGGTTCGACCTTGGCCGTCGGTGAGTCGCCCTTCGTCGAGGATCTGCAGGAGGACGTTCAACACGTCCGGATGGGCCTTTTCCACTTCGTCCAGGAGCACGACGGAGTGTGGCTTGCGTCGCACGGCTTCCGTGAGCGCGCCGCCTTCTTCGTAGCCGACGTAGCCCGGCGGCGCGCCGATCATCCGACTCGTCGAGTGCTTCTCCATGTACTCGGTCATATCGAGCCGGATCATGTTCTTCTCGTCGTCGAACAGGAATTCGGCCAGCGCGCGAGCGAGCTCCGTCTTGCCGACGCCGGTCGGACCGAGGAGGAGGAACGAACCCAGCGGCCGCGACGTCTCCTGCAGGCCGGCGCGCGCGCGGCGCACCGCCTGGGAGATTGCCTCGATCGCGGGCTTCTGGCCGACGATGCGCTCGGAGAGCCGGTCCTCCATGCTGATGAGCTTCGCGCGCTCGGTCTCGAGAAGCTTCGAAGCGGGGATCCCCGTCCACCGGCTGACCACCTGCGCGATCATCTCCGCGTCGACCGCCTCCGGCAGCAAAGCTCCGTCCTTCTGCGCTTCATCGAGGCGCTTCCCCGCGGACGCGAGATCCGCTTCCGCCTGCGGGAGCTCGCCGTAGCGGATGGCGGCGACGCGTCCGAAGTCGCCTTCGCGTTCCTTGCGCGCGGACTCGTCACGGAGGCTTTCGATGCGGAGCTTGCCGGCGCGGATCGCCGTGATCAGCTCCTTCTCCCGCTGCCACCGCGCGCGCAGCGAGCTCGCCTGTTCGCCCAGGTCCGCGAGCTCGGAGCCGATGCCGGCGACGCGCTTCTTCGTGTCCGCTCCGACCTCGCTGTTCAAGGCCGTGCGTTCGATCTCGAGTTGGCGGATGCGGCGCTCGATGGTGTCGAGCTCCGGAGGCATCGAATCGATCGCGGTGCGCAGCTGCGCCGCGGCTTCGTCGATGCAGTCGATCGCCTTGTCCGGCATGAATCGGTCGGTGATGTGCCGGCTGGCGAGGCGCGCGGCGGCAACGAGGGCTTCGTCGAGGATCCGGACGCCGTGGTGAACCTCGTAGCGCTCCTTCAAGCCGCGCAGGATCGCGACCGTGTCCACGATGCTGGGCTCGCCCACCATCACGGGCAGGAAGCGCCGCTCGAGCGCGGCGTCCTTCTCGATGTGCTTCCGGTACTCGTCGAGCGTCGTCGCGCCGACGCAGTGGAGCTCCCCGCGCGCGAGCGGGGGCTTCAGCATGTTCGCCGCGTCGACCGCTCCCTCGGCGCCGCCGGCGCCGACGAGCGTGTGCAGCTCGTCGATGAAGAGGATGATCGAGCCCCCGGCCTCGGCGATCTCGGCGAGGACCGCCTTGAGGCGTTCCTCGAACTCGCCGCGGTACTTGGCTCCGGCGAGCATCGCCCCGAGATCGAGCGCCATCACGCGCTTGTTCTTCAAGCCTTCGGGCACGTCGCCCGCCACGATGCGGTTGGCGAGCCCCTCGACGATCGCGGTCTTGCCGACGCCGGGGTCGCCGATGAGCACGGGGTTGTTCTTGCGGCGCCGGGAGAGCACTTGCATCACCCGGCGGATCTCGACGTCGCGACCGATCACGGGATCGAGCTTTCCCGCAGCCGCTTCCGCCGTCAGGTCGCGTGAGTACTTCTTGAGCGCTTCGAACGTGGCCTCGGGCTCCGGCGTCGTCACCTTCTTCCCGCCGCGGACCTCTCCGATCGCAGCTTCGACGCGCTCGGGACGGACCTTGCGCGCCGCGAGAAGTCCCTGAACCTCGGGTCCGCCCTGCTTGGTCAGGGCCAGGAGCAGGTGCTCGGTCGAGATGAACTGGTCGCCCATCTTGCGCGCCGCGGACGACGCTTCGCCGAGGACGTCTTGGATCGCGCGCGAGGCGGAGATCTGTCCACCGCTCTGGCGGGGGAGCTTCGCGATCTCGCGCTCGAGCTCCGTGCGCAGGACGCCGGGATCGGCGTCGAGCTTGCGCAGGATCGAAGCCATCACTCCCTCGGGTTCCGCGAGCAGAGCTGCGGCGAGGTGCAGAGGCGTGAGCTCCGGATTTCCGGCGGAACGGGCCGCCTCCTGTGCGTTCGCGAGGGCTTCCTGGGACTTCCTGGTGTACTGGTCTTGCATCGATCACCTCTCGTGGAGGGTCGCCCGAAGGCAACCCGTGTGCCGGTTTCTGGCTCGCTCTCCCACCCCCCCAGACGCCCAGGAGCGGTCCACCGGCTCGAAACACTGCCAGTCTGGCCGCTGGCGCTGCCAATTTCGACACAGCGATTCCAAGCCCTGGGGAGACGGACATCCGGCGATGGACCAAGCTGAGCGAGCTGGATGTTCGCTCGACCCAGGACCTGTGACCGATCCGGAGAGCGTGGGCGACTCGTCGAGTCGCTCGCGCGCCGCGGAATCACGGATCCGAAAGTCCTCCAGGCGATCAGCGACGTGCCACGGCATTGGTTCGTGCCGGACGAGCTCGCGGATCGGCAGCCGTACATCGTCGCACTGATGACCCAGGCCTTGAGCGTCTCGAGCACATCGAAGGTGCTCGAGATCGGAACGGGGTCGGGATACCAAGCGGCCGTGCTCTCCGAGCTGACGCCGAGCGTCTTCTCGGTCGAGATTCTCCCCGAGCGAGCTGCGCGAGCCCGAGCCGTCCTGGAAGAGCGCGGGTATCGAGGCGTCTCCTTGCGCTCGGGGGACGGCCGGGAGGGGTGGCCCGAAGAGGCGCCCTTCGATGCGATCCTCGTCGCCGCAGCTCCCGAGTCGGTTCCTCCCAGACTCCTCGACCAGCTCAAGGCGGGAGGAAGGATGAGCATCCCCGTCGGGGCGGATCCCGAGCACCAGTGGCTGCTCCTCGTGCAGAAACACACGGACGGGTCGGTCACCCAGGATCCGATCGCCCCCGTGCGTTTCGTGAGGCTGGCGGGAGAAACCGCCGATTAGGCGAGTCAGCTCCGCAGGAAGGCCTCGACCGTGGCCTCGAGCCGGCGCCGGTTCTCCGGTTCCATGCCGGCGAGAGGGAGTCGCACCTCATCCCGGCATCGCCCGAGCATCGCGAGCGCAGCCTTGACCGGTCCGGGGTTGCTCTCGATGAAGAGGTCGTGGATCAGCGGAGCCAAGGCTTCGACGAGACCCGCGGCGCGGACCGAGTCTCCCCCAGGCGCCGACGCGCGAACGAGTTCCGCGACTTCCGCCGGCGCGACGTTGTTCACCACGCCGATGACGCCGAGGGCTCCGCTGCTCATGAAATCCGCGATGAGGGCGTCTTCCCCGCACAGAACCGCCGCGGGAGTCTCGGCGACGAGTCGCTTCACCTTTTCGATCGAGGGCAGGGCTTCCTTGACCGCGACGACGTGGTCGAATCGTCGCGACACCTCGCCGACCACGGACGCAGACATGTCGACGCCCGTGCGCGAGGGCACGTTGTAGAGGACGATCGGCAGATGAACGCTCTCGGCCACCGCGCTGAAGTGCAGCGTGAGCCCGCGTGGCGTCGGCTTGTTGTAGTAGGGCGTGACGACGAGCAAGCCGTCGACGCCGCCGCGCTCGGCCGCTCGCGCGTTCTCGATCGTGGTGCGCGTGCAGTTCGTGCCTACTCCCGCGATCACGCTGAGTCGTCCCCGCGTGCACTCCACGGCGACCGCGAAGAGACGTTCGCGCTCTTCTTCCGTCAGGGTCGCCCCTTCTCCCGTCGTGCCCGCGACGACGAGACCGTCCGTGCCGCTGGCCGCGTGCCAATCGATCAGCTCCCGGAAGGCGGCTAGATCGACCTTTCCGTTCCGGAACGGGGTCACGATCGCGACGTAGCTGCCCTGGAATCGACATCGCGGATGCGGACGGATCATGAAGCACCTCCGACTCGGTGAGCGGGTCGCCGACCGCGCGCGAGGATCGCCATCCTGTGGACGGCCTCGCGCACTCCGAATTCCAGAGCGCGCGCGACGATCGCGAACCCGATGTTCAACTCCTCCACGTGCGGCAGAGCGGCGACGGGACGGACGTTCTCGTAGTCGAGGCCGTGGCCGGCGTTGACGCGGAGCCCGTGATCGCGAGCGTAGACCGCGGCGGTCCTGAGCCGCGCGAGCTCGTGAAGCTGCCTCGCGCCGAGCGCGTTGGCGTAGCGTCCGGTGTGGAGCTCGACGAAGACGGCCTTGGCCTCGGCGGCCGCGCGAATCTGGCGCAGATCCGGATCGACGAAGAGGCTGACTTCGACGCCGGCGTTCGCGAGGGCGGGAATCGCGCGCGCGAGCCGTCGACGTTCCGCGACGACATCGAGTCCGCCTTCGGTGGTCACCTCGTTGCGATCCTCGGGAACGATGCACACGGCGTAGGGGCGAATCCTGCAAGCGAACGCGATGACTTCACGCTCGAGGCTCGTCTCGAGGTTCAAGCGCGTCGCGATCTCGGCGCGCAGGCGGCGCACGTCCTCGTCCTGGATGTGTCGACGGTCCTTGCGCAAGTGGCACGTGATCCCCTCCGCGCCGGCCTGCTCCGCGACGAGCGCCCAGCGGATCGGATCGGGGATCGATTCCCGACGGGCCTGCCGCAGGGTCGCGACGTGATCGACGTTGACGTGGAGTCTGGGCATCGCGGCGTGGAGGGCGTCGATCTTAGCCGGACGGAGCCTGGTCCGTACCGCGCCGGAAAGGCTTCAGGTACCTTGGCGCCGATGCGCATCATCGCTGGAGAACACCGCGGGCGGAAGATCGCCGCTCCTCCGGGTCAGGACACCCGGCCGATGCTCGATCGTGTTCGCGAGGCGATGTTTTCGACCCTGGGCGAGCGCGTTCCCGGTGCGCGCGTCCTCGATCTGTACGCCGGCAGCGGCAGCCTCGGCCTCGAAGCGCTGAGCCGCGGGGCCGGCAGCGCGCGCATGATCGAGAAGGACTCGCGCGCCGTCGCGATCCTCAAGGAGAACGTCGAGCTCCTGGGGATGAAGGACCGCGCCGAGGTCGTGCGAGGCGACGCGCTGCGGAGGGATCTTTGGATGCCCGTGCTGTCCGAGACACCGTCCGAGCCGGCTCTCGATCTCGTCTTCCTCGACCCGCCGTACGAGAAGATCGAAGGCGGCGACACGCGCAGCGGGATCCTCGAGCGAGCGACCGAGCTCCTGCAGCGCTTCATCCGCCCCGGCGGATGCCTCGTCCTCCACGTGCCCGCTCGAGGAGTGGAGGGGCTCGTCGTGCCCGGACCTTGGCGCCGCGACGTGCGCCAGTACGGGAGCTCGGGGCTCCTCTATCTCTTCAAGGAGGGGCCCGTCGAGGCGGGGGGCCGACCTTGACCTCCCTTCGGGGTCGGTTGCTCGTCGAGGGCAAGCTCCTCACCGGCACGGTGCGTTGGTCCGGCGACCGCATCGACGGCGTGTCGATCGAGGGGGAGATCGGAGGCGCCGATCTGCCCGTCGTCGCACCAGGCTTCGTCGACTTGCACGTCCACGGCTTCGGCGGGTGCGACCCGACCGAGGATCTGCGCGGGATGGCGCGCGCGCTCGCCCGAGCGGGCACGACCGCATTCCAACCGACGCTCTTCCCGGCTTCGCCGAGATCCCTCGGCGCCAGCTGCGAGGCCCTGTGGAAGTCGGCGGCCGTGGGCGGTGAGGGGGGGGCGGCCCGCGTCCTCGGCCTCCACATCGAGGGACCGTTCGTCAACCCGGAAGCGGCCGGCGCGCTCTCGGTCGACGATCTCGCCCAGCCGTCGGTGCCGGCCTTGCGGGAGATCCTCGGTCCGGCGAGCTCTAGCGGCCGCGGCGTGCGGACGATGACGCTCGCTCCCGAGCTCGTCGGCGCCGGGGACCTCGTCGCGGAGCTCGTGCGCTCGGGCGTGCGCGTGTCGCTCGGCCACAGCCACGCGAGCGCTGCGCAAGCGCGGGCGGCGGCGCGCGCGGGAGCGAGCGGCGCGACGCACCTCTTCAACGCGATGGCTCCGCTCCACCACCGGGAGGCCGGCCTCGCGGGCTTCGCGCTCACGGATGCGGCGCTGTTCGCGGAGATCATCGGCGACCTCGTCCACGTCGGGCCGGAGGCGTTCGAGCTCGCCCTGCGCGCGCGCGGTCCTTCGGGTCTGTGCCTCGTCTCCGACGCCTTGCGCGGAGCAGGGACGGGCTGTGAGCACTTCCACTGGCACGGCCGCGAGCACCTGGTCCGGGACGGGGCGGCGTTCTATCCGCCGCGATCACCCGAGGGTCGACCCAAGCTCGCGGGGTCCGCTTGCTCCCAGCTCGAGATGGTCCGCCGCCTGAGTTCTCGCGGCGTCGTCGGCCTTCCCGAGGCTCTGACGATGGCGAGCACGACTCCCGCGCGGGCTCTCGGACTCGAGCGGGAGATCGGCGAGCTGCGGCCCGGCCTCGCCGCGGATCTGATCGTCTTGCGCGGAAAGGGACTCGAGCTCGAGCAGGTTTTCGTGGCTGGGAAGCGCGTTTCCTAGCCGGACCGCGATCCTCCAGAACCCGCGCGTTCCTGCCGATACCCACGAGGTCCGATGATTCTGCTCCCGGCACTCCTTCTCTCCACGGTCTTCAGCGTCGCCGACGCGCGTCGGGTCGCGGAATCGCCGCCTTTCGTCACCTGGCAGAACCTGTGCGATCGCCCGTCGCGCTGGCTCGGCAAGACCGTCCGCCTGCGAGTGCAGTACCAGGATCGCGTCGACACCTGGAATCCCTATCTCACCCGTTTCGGCTCGAAGCGATTCGCCGCAATCCAGGCCTGGTCCGACGAGCAGTTCCCCTGGATCAAGTCGGACTTCGATGCGCCGCAGGTGCGTCTGTTCCTCCCGCGCGGGGAGTCGTGCTCGTGGGCGCTCGACAAGGCGCAGTCGGGCTCGCGGTTCGAATTGACCGCGGTCGTCCGCGAAGTGTTCCTCGACGTGCCTTGGGCCGAGATCCAGGGAGTGCTCCCGCTCACGGAGCGGATCGGTGAGGGCACCGTCATCCACGCGAGCAAAGCTGTCGAACTCCTTAAGAAGAAGGAATGGAAGCTCGCGGGACTTGAAGTCGAGCAGGCGATCACCGAAAGCCTGCCGCCTCAGGCGCGGGCGGAGCTCGAACGGCTCCGCGGGGAGTGCCGCGACGGTGCGGCCGCCGCACAGCGCCCGGGGCGCTCGAAAATCGAAGTTCGGTAGACGGACTCAAGCGCGAGGCGACCGTCCGTCGAACACCCGGGGGAGTACGGGCAGGCATCGAGGAGGGGTTCGGTGGGATCGAGAGTGGG
>WNFM01321484.1_pt3 | contig 12674 bp, 13 predicted proteins | sample 5400271 | NCBI WGS metagenome assembly WNFM01 (sample SAMN13153352, study PRJNA577476) | soil metagenome | isolation source: 60 cm saprolite on Douglas fir-dominated hillslope | place: USA:California | collected 2013-09-17 | reverse complement strand
CAGCCGCTTCGCGGTTCATCGTCCCGCCCGACGACACGACGAGGTCCGAGAACGCGATCAGGCTCTGCGCGTCGACGGATTGCTCCGGGACGATCACCGACGGCAGCTCGAGTGACTTGACGAAGTCGCGCTGCTCGTCGGTGCGCGGGATGACAAATGCGTGCACGTTCTCGAGACGACCGAGGTGCTCGAGCGTCATCGGAAAGAGCGGGTTCGAGTGCCGGTGGTACAGGGAGACGTCGGGCGGCGGCCGCAATACGACCAGCACCTTCGCGGGATCGATCGACCAGTCGCGCAGCACGGCGTCGTCCGGTTCGAAGTCCGAGAGGTAGTACTCCTCCTTCAGCCCCGGGTACTGCTGCAGCTTCGGCGGCACCGCGCCGTAGCTCTTCAGGCGCTCCGGCGGGATCGAGTCCGGGACGACGACGCGCGTCGCCGCGCGGCAGCCGAGCTGATGCTGCAGCCACGCCCACTCGTAATCGAACGTCGTCGAGCTCGGGATGCCGAGGCGGCGCGCCGTCATCGTCAGCTCGTGCGAGCCGTGCGCGAGCGCAAGATCGAACCTGCGGGGCTTCGCCCATTTTCGCAGCGACGCGAGCCGCATGCGCATCTGCCGCGCCTTGCCGAGTGCCGAGCGGCCGCCGTGGTGACCGATCACCGTCGCCGTCATCCCGTGCGACTCGATCAGCTGCAGCGTCTGCGCGTAATCGCGTGCGGTGATTTCGACTACGTGCCCCTGGGCTTCCAGGCGCTCGACGAGTGGCCGGAAGACGAGCGGGTGCGCTGACGCCGTGAAGTCGACCCAGACTCTCATGCGACGACGCTCTCGAGTGACACGTCGCGCTTGACGCCCTCGACGTGGCGCTCGTGCCACAGCGTGAACGCGAGCAGTCCCCAGAGCTGACGCGAGAGATCCTCGCCGCCCGACACGTGATCGTCGATCAGCCGCGTCACGACAGCCGGCTCCAGGTAGCCCTGGCGGCGGATCGTCTCGGGCGAGAGCGTCTCGCGCGCGAACGGCTCGAGCTCGCCGCGCAGCCACGCCGCTGCGGGGATCGAGAAGCCGCGCTTCTTCCCGTGGACGATCTCGCGCGGGAGCAGCGGCTCCATCGCCTTGCGCAGCAGCCGCTTCTTCGAGAAGCCGCGCACCTTGTGTTTCACGGGCAACGAGAACGCGAAGTTCGAGACGACGGTGTCCATGAACGGCACGCGCGCCTCGAGCGACCACGCCATCGATGCGCGGTCGGTCTTCGTCAGCAGGTCGTCGACGAGGTACAAGCCGAAGTCGACGTCCTGTAAGCGCGTCAGCAGCTCGCTCCCTTCAGTGCCGGCAAACCGCTCGCGATAGCCGAGCAGCGGATCGAAGTCGCTGCGCCGCCCCGTGAGCTCCGCGCGCGCGTCGGCGGAGAAGATCTCCTTGTACATGTGGTGCCGCTCGAGTGGCGGCAGCGCGGACGCGCGCGTGAACCGCTTCAGGCGATAGTCGAAGCTCGCCTTCCGCGTCGAGCTCGGCAGCCGGTCGGCGAGCGGGCGCAGCCGCGCGGCAAGCGGCCCGAAGCGTTCCGCGAGCAGGCCGGCGACGTAGGTGTAGTACCCGCCGAAGAGCTCGTCGCCGCCCTCGCCGGAGAGCGCGACCTTGACGTCCTCCGCCGCAAGCTTCGAGACGAGATACGTCGGCAACGCCGACGAGTCCGCGAACGGTTCGTCGAACGCGTCGGCGAGCGCCGGCAGCAAAAGCGCGGCGTTCGGGCGCAACGTCAACTCGCGGTGCACCGTGCTGTAGCGCTGCGCCACCGCGCGCGCGCCGTCCAGCTCGTTGAACGACGCCTCCTCGAAGCCGATCGAGAACGTGCGCACTGCCTCCGACGATTCCTCCGCAGCAAACGCGGTCAGCGCGCCCGAGTCGACGCCGCCCGAGAGCAGCACGCCGACCGGAACGTCCGCGATCAGATGCGCGCGCACCGAGTCGCGCAGGCGCGCGCGGCACTCTTCGAGCAGCTCCGCCTCGTCCTCGTCGTGACGCGCGGGCAGCGGGCCGGTGCGCGCGTACTGCTCGATCGTCGTGCGGCCGTCCTGCCAGGTCAGCGTGTGGCCCGGCAGCAGCTTGCGAATGTCCTTGAAGATCGAAAGCGGCCCGGGCACGACGTTGAACGTCAGGAACGCCTCGAGCGCGTCGAGATCGACCCCCGCCGACGTCGCGGTAGGCGAGCGGCTTGATCCCGAAGCGATCGCGGGCCAGCACGAGCCGCCGCTCGCGCGCATCCCAGACCGCGACGGCGAACATCCCGCGCAGGCGCTCCCAGAGCTTCGCGCCCCACTGCTCGTAGCCGTGCACGAGCACCTCGGTATCGCAGCGCGTGCGGAACCGGTGGCCCGCGCGCTCGAGCTCGTGCATCAGCTCGCGGTAGTTGTAGATCTCGCCGTTCTGGACGACGACGACCGTGCCGTCCTCGTTGGCGATCGGCTGGTCGCCTCCGGTCAGGTCGATGATCGCGAGGCGCCGCGCTGCGATCCCCACCGGCCCGTCCACGTGCGACCCCTCGGAGTCGGGGCCCCGGTGGTAGAGCGTGGTGGACATCCGGCGGAGCCGCTCAGGGTCGACGGCTCCGCGACTGGACGCGATCCCGCAGATCCCGCACATAGGGCGCCAGTCTAGGGATGCCGCGTGAGCGTTTGACGCAGCACGCGCGCGGCCGTGATCACGAGCGTCCGCAGATAGAGCCGCACCGAGCGGTCGGCGATCCATTCGAGATCGTGGGCGAGCTTCTCGGCCATCGACGTCTCGTAGCCGCGCCGCACCTGCGCGAAGCCCGTCAGCCCGGGCCGGATGACGAGGCGCTGCCAGTACGCGGGCAGGTCGTGCGCGAGCTCAGTGAAGAAGCGGGGGCGAATCGGGCGCGGCCCGACGAACGACATGTCGCCGCGCAGGACGTTCCAGAGCTGCGGGATCTCGTCGAGCTGCGACGCCTTCAGCCAACGGCCGATGCGCGTCAGTTCGATGTCGGTGCGGCGGACGAGCTCCTCGCCGAGGTACTGCCCGATGCGCTCCTCGGCGCCCGGCTTGAGCGTCCGAAACTTGAGCATCTCGAAGAAGTGCCCGCCGCGGCCGACGCGCTGCCCGCGGTAGAGCACCGGGCGCCCGCTCGTCACCAGCATGAGGAGAGCGATCGCGAGCGCGAGCGGCGAGAGCAGGATCAGGAAGACGCTCGAGAAGAGGATGTCGAGCGTGCGGAGCTCGAGATCCTTCAACCGGTCCGGGGCGTTGGACGCGAGCCGCTTGTAGCCCGTGACGAGCGTGTCTTCGAGCCGAGGGGGCGCAGCGGACACCTGGGCGATGGTAGACCGTGGCAGATGACAGTCCTCGGCATCGACCACGTGCAGGTCGCCGCTCCAGCCGGCTGTGAGCGGGACGCGCGCGCGTTCTACGGCGAGCTGCTCGGCCTGGCGGAGCTCACGAAGCCGGAGGCGCTGGCCGTACGCGGCGGCTGGTGGTTCCAGGCGGGCGCCCAGGAACTGCACGTCGGCGTCGAGCCGATGTTCGTCCCAGCGCGCAAGGCGCACCCGAGCTTCGTCGTCGCCGACCTCGACGCGGTCGCCGCGAAGCTGACCGCCGCCGGCCACGCGGTCGCCTACGACGACCAGATCCCGGGCACGAGGCGCTTCGAGACGAGCGATCCGTTCGGCAACCGGCTGGAGTTCCGCCAGGCGTAGTGCTCGAATCTGGTTCGGCTGACACCGAATCAGGTTCGAATCAAGCCCGAACCTGGTTCGCTCTTCAACCAGGTTCGAGAGTTTCTCGGAGGCCGCGCCGGTCTGGGCCGAACCTGATTCGCCCTCGGGCGCACCAGATTCGAGCTTTTGTCAGCTGGGTGGGCCTGCTTGCGGCAGCGACCCGATGCCCCGGCGTCGCATCTCGCCCCACTCGTGCCGCCCGCGCGCCAAATCGTAGAACGCGGCCAGCCGCCACAGGTCGGTCAGCTGCCGGAAGCCGAACTGCTCCATGACGGCGTAGCCGAGTAGCCGCGCCGCCTCACGACCGCTCTGGTGCCTACGGAAGCTGAACTCCTCGAGGGCAAGCGACGAAACCGAGATCAGCACGCCGAGCAGGATCGATGCGACGAGGAACGCGACGAGGAACGACACCGACACCGCCCCCTCGTAGAGCGCGAAGATCACGAGTGGCAACCCGACGAGCTGGAACAACGGGCCGAGCAGCTCGAAGATGAGGAAATACGGGAATGCGACGAGTCCGAGAGTGCCAAACCGCGGATTCCCTGCCAGACGGCGATGACGCCACAGTGATTCGGCGAGACCGCGCTGCCAACGGCGCCGCTGGCCCGAGAGGGTGCGGAAGTCTTCGGGCGCTTCCGTCCAGCAGACCGGATCGGGAACGAACACGATCCGGTAATCCTCGCCGCGTTCGCGCAGGTAGCGGTGCAACCGCACAACGAGCTCGACGTCCTCACCGACCGTCGTGGTCGACCAGCCACCCACCGCCTCGACAAGCGAGCGCCGGAACAGACCGAACGCACCCGAGATGATCAGCAGCGAGTCGAGTGCGCTCCACGCGACCCGGCCGACGAGAAACGCGCGAAAATACTCGACGACCTGCATCGTCGCGAGACGGCTGCGCGGGAGGCCGACCTCGAGCACGTTCCCCTGCTCGATGCGGCAACCATTGGCTATGCGGACGATTCCGCCTGTCGCTGCGACCAGGTCAGGGTCGTCGAGGATCGGTTTTGCGACGCGGAGGAGCGCATCCTCCTCGAGCATCGCGTCGGCGTCGACTGCGCAGACGAACGGATACCGCGCTGCACTCACGCCGGCGTTGAGCGCATCCGCCTTGCCGCCGTTCTCCTTGTCGACGAGCCAGAGATTTCGATGTGTTCGCGATGCGTACGTCGCGCGCACGTTCGCAGTCGCGATCGAGTCGCGAAGAACTTTCCGCACCGGCACGAGATCGAACGCGGCGATCATCTGCTCGACGGTGTCGTCACGCGATCCGTCGTTGACGACGATCACCTCGTGTTCGGGATAGCGGAGCGCGAGCAGCGACTTCACGCTCTCAACGATTCCCGCTCGCTCGTTGTAGGCCGGGAGTAGCATCGACACGGGTGGCGTGAGCGGCGAGGCGAAGGCCTCTGCTTCACCGGCGTAGGCGCGTGCGCGCCGGTGCCGCGCTATCGCGCGCGAAGCGATTGCGGTCAGCAGGAGGTACAGCCCGTTGAGCGCGATGTAATAGGTGAGAGCCGCGTACGCCGTCGCCTCGAGCAGGTTGCGAATCACGCGCGCGCCTCGAGGAGGTCGGCCGCTTCCAGCAGGTGGGGCGCTGCGTCTCGCAGCGATCCCGTTGCGCGTACCCGTGCGGGGTCGATCCGTGCCAGCGCTTCGGCCGCGGAGCGTGCGACGTCGTAGTGGTCTGAGCGAGCGAGCTCGAACAGCTGGTCGCCAGCACCGTGGTCCCGGATCAGACCGAGCGCCCTGGCGGCCGCTACACAGACGAAGGGGATCCGGTCGCCCAGCGTTCGGCGCAGCGCCTCCACGCCTTCTGCGACGTCGAGACGGCCGAGCGCCCGCGCCGCCGCGGCCCGCACTTCAGCCGAGGAATCGGTGAGCCGCTCGACGAGGAGAGGGCCGTCCGACGGGTCGCCGAGGAGCCCGATCAGCTCGACGGCCGTCGTGCGCACACGGGGCTCCGCGTTCGTCTCGAGGACGCGCAGCGCGGGCAGCGCAGCGTGACCGACCGCGAGGAGCGCCTGGCCGACGACGGCGCGGGGAATCTGCCCATCCGCCAGGGAGAGGACGAGCGGCTCGACCGCCTCCGGTGCCTGCAGCCGGCCCAGGCTGCGTGCAGCCGCCGACCGAACCTCCCGCGCCGGGTCACTGAGCGCCGCGAGGAGCGGTGCCACTGCGACCCCCGAGCCCATGTCGCCGAGAGCGAACGCCGCGGCAGCTCGCTGCCACCCACGTCGTTTTTCGAGCGCTGCGATCTCTTCGTCGATCCCGTGCTGTTCGAAGAAGTTCGCGATTGCGGCGCGTGAATCGCCGGACAGCCACACGGAGTAGCGCGCGAGGATGCCGGCGAGGGTCTGGGCGTCGGCGATCGAGAGCTCCGTATCGGGCACCTCCTGCTCCCCGTGCGCAAGCGCGAGCGCGACCGGGCGCAGGCGTTCCTCGGCGGCCCACTGGTTGCGCGCGGCGCGAGCCAGAAGCACACGGCGCACGACGAGGAGCAGGACCGAGGCGAATCCCGCGGCGGCGAGCGCGCCCGAGACCCACGCCAGGATCACAACCATGAACTACGCGCGACCGAGGATCGCTTGGACGCGCAGTTGGAGCTCCCCGGGGCTGAACGGCTTCTTGATGTAGTCGTCGGCGCCGGATTCGAACCCGCGCGCAACGTCCGCCTCCTGCACACGCGCGGTCAGCAGGATCACCGGAATGCGCTTCGTCGACTCGTCTGCACGCAACTGCTCGGTGATCTCGTAGCCGGTCAGCTTCGGCATCATCACGTCGAGGATCGCGATGTCGGGCAGACGATCGCGAATCGCCTCGAGCGCCTCTGCTCCGTCGGACGCCTTGATCACCTCGTACCCTGAGCGTTCCAACCGGAAGGCAACGAGGGCCAGGATGTCGTCATCGTCGTCGGCCACCACCACCAACGGCTGCGTCCGCCTAGGGCCTCGCTGAGGCTCGTCTGCCACCCGCGCCAGCGTACCCCCTCCATCGCGCGCCTCCCCTCGCCGTATAAGATTCCCTTATGGACACGCGTCAGTTGCAGGCGTTCTGCGAGGTCGTCGAGCGCAAGTCGTTCTCGCTTGCGGCGGAGAAGCTCGGCGTGACGCAGCCTGCGGTCTCCCTCCAGGTGCGCGCGCTCGAGAAGCGGCTCGGGACGCAGCTCCTCGACCGCTCCGGCCGCCGCGTCGAGCCGACGGAGAGCGGGCTCAAGCTCTACCGCTCGGCGCAGCGGCTGCTCGCGCTCGAGGAGGAGATCGTCAACGAGCTCGCGGACGACGCGACCGGCGCGCTCGACGGCACCTTCGAGATCGGCGCGTCGACCGGGCCGGGCGGTGTCGTGCTCGCGCAGATCCTCTGTCAGTTCGCGGAGGTGCATCCCGCACTCCACATCGCGCTCAGCGTCTTCGACACGCAGACCGTCGTCGAGCGCGTCGCCGATCGCACGCTGCAGCTCGGCGTCGTCGGCGCGGCGCCGCGCCATCGCGGTGTCGAGTACGAGCCGTTCTTCAAGGACACCGTCGTGCTCGCGTGCCCGCCCGGCCACCCGTTCGCCGGACGCACGGTGACGCTCGACGACGTGCGCGGCGAGCAGCTGATCATGATGCAAGAGGGCGCCGGCGTCCGGCAGATGATCGAGGACGAGCTGCGGCGCGTCGGCACGCGTCTGCGCGACCTCAACGTGCGGCTCGAGCTCGGCCTGCAGGAGTCGGTGACGAGCGCGGTGCGCGGCGGCTACGGCGTCACGTTCATCTCGCGCTCCTCCGTCGAGAAGGATCTCGACGCGGGAATGCTCACCGAGGCCCGCGTCGCCGGCCTCGAGCTCGAGCGCGAGATCCACCTCGTCCGCGCCACCGGCCGCTCCGAGACCCGCGCCGCGCGCGCGTTCCTCGAGTTCGCGCGCCCGCTCCTCGCGTGATCGTCCGCTGGAGCCTCGCCCAGCTTCCCGCGGTGCTCGCGGAGGTCGGGATCGAGCGTCCGTTCGTGATCGCGAGCGAGCGGTGGAAGAAACTCGACCTCCGGCACGTCGAGTGGTGGGGGGAAGTGCCGTCGCACCGCTTGCAGGTTCCCGAAGTCGCAGACGGGATCCTCGCGGTGGGCGGCGGCTCGGCCATAGACACCGGCAAGTACGCCTCCGCAGAGAGCGGAAAGCCGGTGGTGCACGTGCCGACCACGTACTCGGGCGCGGAGTGGACGACGTTCTACGGCATTCGTTCCCCGGACCGCGTAATGCAGGGCGGCGGAGCGGGAGCGCACCCCGTCGCCATCGTCTACGACGTCGACCTGACGCTCGACCTACCGCCCGACGTCACGGCCGGCACCGCGCTGAACGGGCTCGCGCACTGCGCCGAGGCCCTGTACGTCAAAGGACACAACGCCGACGGCGACGAGCAGGCGCTCGCCGGCGCGACGCTGATCGCCCAAGCACTGCCGCGCGTGCTCGCCGAACCACAAGACCGCGCCGCCAGAGAAGAGCTGCTGCGCGGTGCCGCTCACGCCGGCCACGCGCTCGCGCTCACCGGGCTCGCGCTCGCCCACGCGATGGCGCAGGCGCTCGGCGGCCGCTACGGGATCTCGCACGGCGCGATGAACGCGCTCTGCCTGCCGCCCGCGCTCGAGTTCAACCGCGCGCTCGTCCCCGCGGAGGTGGCGCGCTTCGGCGACGCGATCGGCGGCGACGCCGTCGAACGCTCGCGCGAGCTCGCGCTGCTCGGCGGCTTCGAGCGCCTCCGCGACTTCGACGTGCCTGAGACTGACCTCCCAAGCGTCGCCGAGGCCGCCTCACAACGCGCCGGGAACCTCGCAAACCCGCGCCCCGCAACCGCTGAGGAGATCCTGGCGCTGTTCGCGTCGATCTACTGAGACCGAGGCCTTCCTCACCAGGTCAGTGAACAAGGAATAAGTTTCGTTAATGTCAGGTATAGTCCTCGCGTGGCTCAGGACGCCTCACGCTTTGATGTGCTCGTGATCGGCAGCGGCGCCTCCGGGCTCGCCGCGGCCGTCTCGGCCGACCGCTCCGGCGCCCGCGTCGCGCTCGCGACGAAGGGCTCGCTGCAGGCGAACAACTCCTCGAAGGCGCAGGGCGGCATCCAGGCCTCCTTCGGCGCCGACGACTCGCCCGAGCAGCACGCCGCCGACGTCTGGAAGTCATCGCACGAAACGTCGAACAAGGCGCTCGTCGACGTGCTCACGGGCGATGCGCGCGCCGCGATCCACTGGCTCGAGGAGCTCGGCGTCGAGTTCACGCGCGACGAGGATGGCGGCTACCGGCTCGCTCGCTGTGGCGGCGCGAGCGCGAAGCGCCTGCTGCAGGTCGGCGACCGCACGGGCCACGCGATCACGAAGCAGCTGCGCGAGGCCTGGGAGGGCGGCGCCGGCGCGTCGGCGAACGCACGGTCGAGGCCGGCACCGTCGTGCTCGCGGCCGGCGGCCGCTGCTACGCGGTGGCCGAGGAGCGCGGCGAGCTCTCGACGAACCACCCGAACGCGACCGGCGAGGTGACGAAGCTCGCCATCGAGCTCGGCGCGGAAGCGCGCGACCTCGACGCGCTGCAGTACCACCCGAACGGCGGCGCGTGGCCGCCGAACATGCAGGGCTACTCGATCCCGGAGACGACGCGCGCCTACGGCGCCGTGCTGCTCAACTCGGAAGGCGAGGAGTTCACCGACTCGCTCGGCCCGCGCGACGAGGTCAGCCAGGCGATCGTCGACGAGGTCAACGAGGGCCGCGGCGTCGAGACGCCCGACGGCCGTCCTGCCGTGTACCTCGACACGACACGAGTCCCAGAAGCGGACGCGGAGATCTCGCTGCCGTACATGCTGCGCCGCTATCGCGGAGCGGGGATCGATCCGCTGCGCGAGAAGATCCTCACCTACCCCGTCCTCCACTACCAGAACGGCGGCCTCGTGATCGACACGAACGCCGCGACGACACTCGAAGGGATCTATGCGTGCGGCGAGATCGCCGGCGGCACGCACGGGCGCAACCGCATGATGGGCAACTCGCTGCTCGAGTGCGTCGTCTTCGGACGCCGCGCCGGGAAGGCGGCTGCAGCCAAATGAGCACCGTCGCCACCGACCTGCAGCACGTCGTCGAGGACGCCGCCGCGCACCTCTATGTCTGGGCGCTGAAGGACATCCCCCAGGACCTCCGTGACGCACTCTCCGACGCGCGTGCGCGCGAGACGTCGGTCCCGGGCAAGCGCGTCCTCGAGACGATCCACAAGAACGTCAACATCGCCGACAGCGAGAACAACCTCGTCTGCCAGGACACCGGCATCGCCGTCTACACGTGCCGCGTCGGCGAGCACTTCCCGCTGCACCCGACGCGCATCTACGAAGGGCTGCGCGACGGCACCGCGCGCGCGACCGTCGAGAGCTCGCTGCGCTCGAACGCCGTGCACACGATCACGCGCGAGAACACCGGCTCGAACATCGGTTACCGCTTGCCGATCGTGCACTGGGAGTTCATCGCCGACTGGGACGGCCTCGACGTGAAGTGCGTGCCGAAGGGCTCGGGCTCCGAGAACATGAGCTTCCTCAAGATGTGCGTCCCCGCCGACGGCGTGAAGGGGATCAAGACATTCGTGCTCGAGTCGATCGTCGGCGCGGGCGGTAAGCCGTGCCCGCCCGGGATCGTCGGCGTCGGCATCGGCGGCACCGCGGACTACGCGATGTACCTCGCGAAGGAAGCGATCACGCGCCCGATCGGAACGCGCAACCCCGATCCGCTCGTCGCGGCGCTCGAGGACGAGCTCTACGGCCTGCTCAACGAGACGGGCATCGGCCCGATGGGGCTCGGCGGCGACGTCACCGTGCTGCAGTGCCACATCGAGCACGCCGACACGCACATGACGCTCAACCCGGTCGCGGTCAACTACCAGTGCTGGGCCGCCCGCCGTGCCTCCGCTCACATCTCGTCGACCGGCGAGACCGAATTCGATCGGGAGTTCTAGCGATGGCGAATCACACCGTCACGTTCCCGATCAGTGATCCCAGCGAGATCTTGAAGCTCAGGGCCGGTGATGAAGTCACGGTTCAAGGACACATCATCGGCATCCGCGACCGCACGCAGATGCGCATCTTCGACGAGGGCGTCGAGCCGCCGATGGACCTGCGCGGCGCGTTCCTGCTGCACACGGCGCCGAACGTGCGCAAGGTGGCCGAAGGAAAGTACGAGAAGATCTGCATCGGCACCACCACCAGCGCGCGCATGGTCAGGTTCACGGAGCCGTTGGGTCGCCAGTATGGCGTCAGGGCGATCTGCGGCAAGGGCGGTTTCCCGGATGAGGCGATCGCGCCGATGCACGAGCTCGGCATGGTCTATTTCGCGATCGTCGGCGGGGCCGCCGCGCTCGAGACGACGCAGATCGAGGAGATCGAAGAGGTCGCCTGGGAAGAACTGATGCCCGAGTGCCTCTGGAAGTTCCGCGTCAAGGACTTCGGCCCGCTCACCGTCGGCATCGACGCGCACGGCAACTCGCTCTACCACGACGTCCAGACCCGCGCCCAAGCCAAGCTGAAGGAGCTCATTGCCCGCTTTTGACCTCAACCTCCCCCGGCACACCGGGCTCACGCATGTGCTCGACAAAGGCCTCGGCCCGCGCAGGTGGGAAGACGTGCTCGAGGTCGCCGGCGACCATATCTCGATCGTCAAGCTCGGCTGGGGCACCGCGTACGTGACCCAGAACCTGGCGCGCAAGCTCGAGGTGCTGCGCGACAAGCGCGTCGTGATCGGCGGCACGTTCTTCGAGGTCGTCTACGCCCTGGACAAGCTCGACGAGTACAAGCAGTGGCTCGCAGACCTCGGCCTGACGCATGTTGAGATCTCCGACGGGACGATCGACATCCCGCGCGAGCGCAAGCTCGAGCTGATCGCCGAGTTCGCACACGACTTCACCGTGCTCTCGGAGGTCGGGTCGAAGGACTCGTCGGTCGAGTACAGCGCCGACGAATGGAAGACGTGGCTGCGCGAAGAGCTCGACGCCGGCGCGTGGAAGGTGATCACCGAGGCGCGCGAGGGCGGCAGCGCCGGCGTCTTCGACTCGGACGGCGGCATGCGCACCGAGTTGATCGGCGAGATCGCGCACGCGGTCGGCACCGAGCACGTCGTGTTCGAGGCGCCGACGAAGGCGTCGCAGGCGTGGTTCATCAAGGAGTTCGGCCCGTCGGTCAACCTCGGCAACATCCCGCCCGAGGAAGTCATCCCGCTCGAGACGCTGCGGCTCGGCCTGCGCGGCGACACGCTGAAGGAGGTGCTGCTTGGCGACGCCGAGCCTGCAGCTTCCTGAGACCGAGACGATGCAGGCGGAGGAGATTCTCCGCTGGGCGTACTCGGAGTTCGGCGACAAGCTCTGCCTGACGTGTAGCCGAAGGCGCGCGTCTTCGCGATCGACACCCACTACCTCTTCCCGGAGACGTACGAGCTCTGGCGCGAGATCGAACAACGCTACGCGACGAAGGTGGAGGTGTTCGAAGGAGCGCCCGTCGAGGACGGGATCTGGGAGACGAACCCGGACCTCTACCTCGCGATCGCGAAGGTCGAGCCGCTGAACCGTGTGTTGCTCGATCTCGACTGCTGGATCACGGGCATCCGACGCGACCAGTCGCCGACGCGCGCGAACGCACAGAAGCTCGGCTGGGACGCGACGCACGAGTTGTGGAAGGCGAACCCCCTCGCCGACTGGAGCGACGACGGCTGCTGGTCGTACATCCGCGAGCATGGCTTGCCCTACAACGCGCTGCACGACCGCGGGTACGCGTCGATCGGCGACATCCACTCGACGATCCCGGGCGCCGGCCGCGAGGGTCGCTGGGCGGGCACCGACAAGACCGAATGTGGTCTCCACGTTGAGGACCCGGAGTCATGAGCACCCAGACCGACCGCCGCACGTTGTCGCATCTCGACGAGCTCGAGGCCGAGGCGATCCACATCATGCG
>WNFM01103588.1_pt1 | contig 12674 bp, 13 predicted proteins | sample 5400271 | NCBI WGS metagenome assembly WNFM01 (sample SAMN13153352, study PRJNA577476) | soil metagenome | isolation source: 60 cm saprolite on Douglas fir-dominated hillslope | place: USA:California | collected 2013-09-17 | reverse complement strand
AGTGACCGCCTTGGATGCGCTGATCGTTATCTGAACGATTAAACAGCTTCGCCGAGGCCACGCGGAGAGAAGCGGACGCACCGCGCGCGTCGCAAGTGTGTCGGCGAATGACCAACTCGGACATCTCCAGCATCCATGTGCGAAGCCATTGGCACTTCGAAACGCGCCACGTGGATCCAGAAAACAACTCGGCATCCAACGGATTACCGCTCGGGGCAGTGACCGCCGGCTGTTTGCCAAAATTCAATGTTGCCACCGCATCTGAAATTACCCCGTTGAAAAATGGGCAGTCGGCCAGTGGAACACGGCGCGCCCATTCACCGATTGGCTTTTGTCGTTTTCCCAATCAGTTCGACCAACGCCGCCGCACGGTCCGCCCAGTCGCCTGATCCGCGCGCGTCGAAGTGCTGCGGGCAGGCGAGAGTCCGACCGGGTTAGTTGAAACCCCTCCTGCCAGCGTTGGCCTGTTCGCTTCTGTCCCGCGGCACAAACAGAAAGCCGGGCCGAAATGGCCCCGATCTTGCTACCTGACGGGGGCACGCGATCGGGCGATCGGAGGCTGCCGTGGCAATACGGACCATAGAAGCGGAGCCGGCGGCGGTTGCCGTCGAAACCGGCCGGACGGCGCTGGTCATCATCGATATGCAACGGGATTTCTTGGAGCCCGGCGGCTTCGGCGCCGCGCTGGGCAACGATGTTTCACGCCTCAAGGCGGCCGTGCGGCCGTGCGCGGACGTGCTGGCGGCCGCGCGCCGCGCCGGCATCCTCGTCATCCACACCCGGGAAGGCCACCGGCCTGATCTCACCGACGCCCCGCCGATGAAAGTCGAGCGCGGCGATCCGGCGCTGCGCATCGGCGCTGCCGGTCCGATGGGGCGCATTCTCGTGCGCGGCGAGGCTGGGCACGACATCATCCCGGAACTTTATCCCAAAGCAGGCGAGCCGGTGATCGACAAGCCGGGGAAGGGCGCCTTCTACCAGACCGATCTGGAGCTGATGCTCAAGAACCGCGGCATCGAAACGTTGCTCGTCTGCGGCGTCACCACCGAGGTCTGCGTCAACACGACGGTGCGCGAGGCCAATGACCGCGGCTTTCGCTGTATCGTGCTCTCCGATTGCTGCGCGTCGTACTTTCCGGAATTCCACGACATGGGTCTCAAGATGATCAAAGCGCAAGGCGGCATCTTCGGCTCCGTATCCGCCGCGGCGCCGGTGATCGCGGCGCTGTCGATGACCGAGCAATGATCAAAGCTTTTGCAAAATGCTGGTAAGGAATTAGGCGGGCAACTTAAATCCACGACATACCTGCGGTTGTGTCGGTCGCGCGACTCGCGTTGCTCAAATTTGCGGCGCTCTTTAAGCCGATGGAATCGCCCGCCGTTTCCAGTTGATGTGACACTTTTGCGACAGCCGCGGTGTGCTTGCGGCGGTTGGCACATCGCTTGCGACAGATGAGGACGCAATCGGGGGACGATTGCGTCGATCCACGCCGACAGCGTCGGTTGATCGGCTCAGGTGTGGTTTCGCGAGTAAGTCGCGCGAACATCGACTTTGCGTGTCGGTGCACCAGGTCGCGCAAGGGGATCGGGCAACAGGGGGATTAAGAGGGGACAGTGTCATGAGCTTCAAGACAGTTGCGGCCGCTTGTGTTGGCGCCGCGTTGAGCCTGGCGGTCGCGTCGTTCGGGGCGTCCGCCGCCGATTACACTCCAATGAAGCCGCTGCAGCCGCCGCCAGCGCCGCCGCCACCATTGGACATCCACGGGTTCTTCGACGTCACTTTTTCGAACGACTACATGACGCCGCGCGGCTTGCTGGTGACCAACACTGGCCTGACCACGCAGATCGTCAATGGACTGACGTTCAGCCTGTACAAGGACCCGAACACCTGGATCAACAGCTTCAGCATCACTGCCGGCACGTTCAATGATCTGTGGAGCAAGCAAGATAACGTGACGGTGGGGTCGTGGAACGAGTTCGACTGGTGGGTCAGCGCCGATTGGACCGTCGCCAGATATTGGAAGACCGGCGTCACCTACATCACATTCCTGAGTCCGCCCGGCAACTTCCGGCAGGAGCGCAACGTCGAACCATATATCCGCTTCGACGACGGCGCGCTGACCGGCTGGGCGTTCGCGATCAACGCCTACGTCAAGCTGTTCTACGCGATCTCCGGCAGCTCGACCGTCGCAACGCCTACGTCAAGCTGTTCTACGCGATCTCCGGCAGCTCGACCGTCGTCGTCGGCAACCAGGGCAACACGTATGACGTCGAAATCGGCATGGTGCCAACGTTGGATCTCAAGAAAATCACCGGCACCCCGCTGACCATCGCGGCACCGACCTGGGTCACGGTCGGCCCAAGCAGCTACTGGAACGCAGGCGCAACCGGCTGCGGACTGGCCATCACCACGCCATGCTCGCTCAGCAATGCCGGCGTGTTCACGACCGGTCTCGCCCTCAAAGAGTCGCTGGATTGGCTGATCCCGACGAGGTGGGGCAACTGGTACGCCAAGGGCGGCTTCCAGTACTACCACATCATCAACGACAGCCTGCTACTCGCTCAGACCATCGTCGGCACCGCGAGCTCCTTCGCCACCGCGCACCGCGAGGTGTGGGTCGGCTATGCGGGCTTGGGCTTCACGTTCTGAGCGTCCGCCATGGAGCCGGATGTCTCGAGTCTCGAATCGTCATGAACCTCCGCGGTTTCGAGATCGGGACGTCCGGCCTTGCAGCCCTGCCGGCGCGCGAACGCGCGCCGAGCGCTTTGAAAGCCTCTGATCGATAGGAGCAGACGATGACGGCGACCGTATCCGAGATGAAGCGTCCGGTGTTGTGGACGGCAGGGGACTGGAACGCATTCTTCGGATTCGGGACCAATATTCTGGTCAACATGCTGGTGCTCACCGGCCTCTTGCGGTTCGTGCTGAAGATGCCGGACTCGCTCGTGTTCGGCCGCATCCTGCCCGCGCTCGGGCTGATGATGTGCCTCTCCACGATGTATTACGCCTTTCTCGCCTATCGGCTGGCGCTCAAGAGCGGGCGTAACGACGTGTGCGCGCTGCCTTCGGGCGTGAGCGTTCCGCACATGTTCATCGTCACCTTCGTGATCATGTTGCCGATCACGCTCAAGACCAACGACCCGATCAAAGGCTGGGAAGCAGGCCTGGTCTGGGTGTTCTTCCAGAGCTTCATCTTGATGATCGGCGGCTTCATCGCCCCCTATATCCGCAGGATCACGCCACGGGCAGCGCTGCTCGGAACGCTCGCCGGCGTCTCAATCACGTTCATCGCCATGCGCCCGGCGCTGGAAATGTACATGACGCCGATCATCGGGCTCACGTGCTTCGCTGTCATTCTGGTGAGCTGGTTCGGCGGCTTTAAATATCCCAAGGGCATTCCGGCCGGCCTCGTCGCCATCGCCGTCGGCATGATCATCGCCTGGGGCTCCAACCTGTTCGGCCTGGGCTATGGGGGCTTGAGTCTGGAAGGCTTGCGCGGTGCTTTCAGCCAGTTCGGTTTCTCCGTGCCGATCCCGGCTTTCAACCACGTGTTCTCCGGCTTCGAATTTCTCGGCGTGATCCTCGTCACCGCCATCCCGTTCGGCATCTATGACTTGGTCGAGGCCATGGACAACGTGGAAAGCGCGGAGGCGGCCGGCGATGCCTATCCGACGACCCGCGTGCTCACGGCCGACGGTGTCGTCAGCCTGATCGGATGCCTGATGGGGAATCCCTTCATTAACGCCGTTTACATCGGCCATCCCGGCTGGAAGGCGATGGGCGGCCGCATCGGCTACTCGGCGGCGACGGGCATCATGGTGATCATTCTATCGTGGTTCGCCGTTGTCTCGGTGCTGCTGGCGCTCGTTCCGGTGGTCGCGATCTCGCCCATCCTGCTCTATATCGGCATGCTCATCGGCGCGCAGGCGTTCCAAACGACGCCGGCCAAGCACGCGCCTGCCATCGTGCTCGCGCTCACCCCGCATCTTGCGGCCTGGAGCAAGACCTTGATGGACGGCGCGCTTGGCGCGGCAGGAACGAGCGCTGCGGCAATAGGCTTTGACAAGCTCGGCCAGGTCGGCGTGCTCTATCATGGGCTCGAGGTTCTCGGCGGCGGATCGATCCTCACCGGCCTCGTGCTCGGTGCCGTCGGCGTTTTCGTTATCGAGAAGAAGTTCGTGGAGGCCTCAGCCTTCGCGTTGTCAGGGGCGGTGCTCACCTTCTTCGGCTTCATGCATGGCGAGTCGGTCGGATTGGCCGTCACTCCGAGCGTCGCGATCGCCTACACGATCGTCGCCGTCTTCCTCTTTGGTCTGAGCCGATCGGCGGCGATTTTGTCGGCAGTGGAACCTTCGAACCAGAAAGCCGTGGTGGCAACGCCGGCCGAGTGATTCAGCCGAGCTCTCGCGCCCGACGCAGGCTGGCGATCATGGACACCCGCAACAAGTAGTCGTAGGTGCGGCGCTTGTCCGCGGCAATCTGCGCGAGGCTGCGGCCGAACTCAGTTCCGTCCGACTCGAGGTTACGCTTGTTCTGAATCGACTGTTGCTCGATGTATTCGAGCGTCACCGACCGGCGCTGGCGGTCGTAGCGTTCGAGATCAGTGTCGTCCTCTCGCCCATGCCAGACCTCGACTAGGCGCGACGTCAAATTGATCGCGTCGTGGATGCCGCCGTTCATGCCCATGCCGCCGAGGGGATTGTTGATGTGCGCGGCATCGCCGGCCAGAAAGATGCGTCCCCGCCGAAAAGTTTCCGCGACCCGCTCTGGTGCACCTTGTAAAGCGTGGTGTGCGCGATCTCGTAATTCGTAATGGGCGGCACCACCGTCGCCATCAGTGATTGCGCGAAGTCGGCGCTCAAAGCGAGCTCGTCGCTTTCATGCGGGGCGATCGGAAACATCACCCGGCAGAGACCGGGTATCTGTAGCAGGAAATGCCAGCGCTCGGGATCGGCGACATAACTCACCGCGACAAGATCGCGAATGACGTTGCGGAAATCGAACGGCGTGCTCACGACCAGAAATCGTTCCGGCCAGGTGAAGCCGGGAAATTCGATCCCCACAGCGCGCCGCACGTCGCTGCGGGCGCCGTCGGCGCCGATCAGCCAGCGGCCGGACCGCCGGTCGGTACGCCCATTGCGCTCGATCGCAATCTCCACGCCCGCGCCATGCTGGGTCACCTCTTTGACTCGCGCGTTGAATTGCAACTCGAACTCCGCTTTGGCGCTGAGCTGTTGGTGCAAGATGCGCGTGAGCTTGAATTGCTCGCACTGTACTCGATAGGGATGGCCGGTCACGTCGGCAATTTCGCCGAAATCGAACTGCGCCAGCACGCCATGCCGCTTGCTGCGATATTGGAACTGCGGCGCAATCAAGCCCTGCGCGATCAGCGGTGCCGAGGCGCCGAGCCGATCGAGCATGTCGAGCGTCGGCGGATGAAACGTCGAGGCGCGGGACTCCTCGCTCAGATCGGCTCCGGCCTCAAACACCGTCACCGGCACGCCAGCCTGCACCAGGTTGGCCGCCGCCACCAGACCGACCGGTCCGGCGCCCGCGATCAACACACGCTCGTCGATTAGCATGCTGCGTCGGGACGGATAGGGCTTAATCTTCCGCGCCGGCCGGTGCCACGGCCCGCTCCGGTTCGTATTCGCCCGCGACCAGCTTGCGGCGCAGCAGTTTGCCGACGGGCGACCTTGGGACGTCTGTGACGAACACATAGCGCCGCGGCCGCTTGTAATTGGCGAGGCCCGACCTGCGGCAGAATTCATCGAGCTCTTCCGGCTCGACCGCGGCACGGCGCTTGACGAAGGCGGAGACGATCTGGCCCCAGCGCTCGTCGGCCAGCCCGACCACGGCCACTTCCGAGACCGCGGGATGCAGCGACAGGCAGCTTTCGATCTCGACCGGCGAGATATTTTCCCCGCCGCAAATGATCATGTCGTCGACGCGGCCGGTGACGAAGAGGTCGCCGTCGGCATCGAAGTATCCGGTATCGCCGGTGAAGTACCAGCCCTCGCGCATGGCCTTTGCGTCGGCGTCGGGTCGGCGCCAATAGCCCTCGAAGGATTCGTCGCCCTGAAGCAGCGCGATGATCTCGCCTTCCTCGCCGGGCGCCGCGACGTCCTCCGGCGAGGCGGCGCCCAGCCGCACGACCCGAATCATCTGATTGATGCCCGCGCGGCCGGCCGAGCCGGGCTTTGCCGGGGCATTCTGATCGATGGTGAAGGTGTAGATTTCCGAGGACCCGTAGTGATTGACGAACAGCTCTGGCTTGAACGCGTCCTCGAGCCTCCTGAGGAGGCCCTCCGTCATCGGCGCACCGGCGAAACCGAGCTTGCGCACCGTGCTCAGGTCGGTTCGTTCGAATTGCGGGTGATGCAATAGATCGTGATAGAGCGTCGGCACAAGATAGAGATTGGTGATCCGCTCGGCCGCGATCAGCTCGAGCGCGCGCGCAGCCTCGAAGCGCGGCAGGCAGACGAAGGTGCCGCCGACGAGCGACATGGCAAGGAGCGAGCGCACGCCCATCGTGTGGTAGAGCGGCATGACGCCGAGCGTACGCTCGTGCGCGGCATAGAGATTCTGCGCGACATGCGCGAGCGCGGCGGCGCGTTCGGCCCGGTGCCGGCGCGGCACTCCCTTTGGGCGTGCCGTGGTGCCGGAGGTGTAGAGCATCACCGACCAGGCCTCGGCGTCGGCGTGCGGGCGAACATGGTCCGCGCTCCTGCCGATCAGCTGATCGAACGACAAATCCTGCGAGCGCGTCTCGCCGACGGCGATGCGGCGGCGCCTTCGCGCTTGAGTGGACGAATGCACGGCCGCAGCGGAGATATTTTCGTACACGATCGCTTTCGCCCCGGCGTCTTCGATGCAGAAATTGAGGTCCTCGGCGGTCGAGCGCCAACTGAGCGGCGTGATGATGATGCCCGCGAACTGGCACGCCCAGTGGATGGTCGCCGCTTCCCAGCGGTTCTGCAGCACGCTGACGAGGTGATCGCCGGCTTCAAGTCCGAGCGCGTCGAAGGCTGCGCCGAGCGCCGAAATCTTTTTGTACCAGGCGCTGTAGGTGAGCCGGACGGTACCGTCCACAATCGCCAGCGCCTCGGGATCGCGTGCGACGCTCGCGAGGAAGCTCGTAGCTAGATCAAGCATGTTTTCTCGGTTCTCAATCGGCCGGCCGCATCGAGGCGCCGCTTCCGTCATTTCCTCCGCAAGCGGCAAAGCGGAATGCGTGGCGCCGTGTCCGGGCAATGATACATGTCTGCAGCGGGCTTCGCATCGAGCCTAGAACACGTCCGCTCAACCCCCATCCGATGGAGCCGTGACGCGCTTCGGCGCGGCGATCTCGGCTTTATGGCGCCTCGAAGCCTTTTGCCGTCCAGATCGCCTGCGCGGCCGGAGCCGATACGAAGCGAAGCAACGCCTTTGCGGCCGCTTGCTCCTTGCTCGCGGCAACGATCCCTCCGGCAAACAGCGTGTAGTTCTGGATCGCGCCCGGCACGGGTCCCACGAGCTCGACCCCCGGTGCGGCGATAATTTCGCTGATCTGATTGAAGCCGATCTCGACGTCGCCCCGGGCAATGGCCGCGAAGCGCTCGGAGCGCTGCTTGAACGTCACGGTCTTTGGTTTCATCTCCTCGGCGATGCCCAGCCGCTCGAATGCGCCGAGCATATAGATGCTGACCGGCGCTCCCGCCGCTGGATCGTTCCAGCCGATTGATTTTGCTCCCAGCATCGCGCGCTTGAACGCGTCGACCGAGCCGATGTCCGGCTTGGGCGCGCCCTTGCGCATGAATACGCCGATGCCGACTTTGGCGATATCGGCGCGGCTGCCCGCGACGATCTTGGCAGCATTGAGATCTGGGACGCCGAGGCGATCAGTACATCGGCGACTTCGCCGTTGCGGACGCGATCCGTCATGCCACCAATGGTACCGTCGAAGTCGAAGCTGACCTTGTGTCCCGCGGCCTGCTCGAATTTCGGGATGAGCTCAGCCATTGCCGGCTCGATGGCGGAGCCCGACAGAATCTTTATTTCAGCAGCGGCTGCGGATTTTGCGGCCGCGAGGCCCATGAAAAAACAAAGGGCAGCCAGCTCCCGCCAATTGCGCATCATGAATTCTTCCGCTTCGCTATGCCAGCTCACGCAGCGGAAATTGCGCGACGTCCCGCAGCAGCGCGATGAACCCGTCGGCCTGATGCTCGGCCGTAAGGCGGCCTTTTTCGGCAGTCGCCGCGGAGGCATCGCCCACGGCTCCGTCGGGATTGAGGTCTTGCGCGATCCATCCGAAGGAGTGCTGGCCTATGGGGCGCAAGTGCTTATAGCTCTTCTCCATCTCCGCGGCTTTCGAGGGAAACAGCTTCGCCTTCGTCATGTCCACGAGATCGGGCCGAAAATGGAGCATGAGCGACGTCTCGATGTCGCCGGCATGGATGCCATGAACAAGATCGAAGTCGGAGTAGAGCCCTGCGGGCAGGCCGAAACGGCGCCACTGAGTGGTGACCACCAGCATGCCGAGGCGCACGCGCAGCTCGCGCGCGACGATGCCGATGACGTCGATGTTGCCGCCGTGCGAGTTGGCGATCACCATCTTGCGCAAGCCGGCGCGGTGCACCCCTTCGCCGATCTCGAGCCAGCTGCGCACGAGATTATCCGCAGAATGGCTGATGGTGCCGGGGGAGCGCAGATGCTCGTCGGACTTTCCGATCGTCTGCGTCGGCAGGACCAGCACCCGTAGGTCGTCGGGCAGGCGCGCCAGCACGGTCTTGATCAGGCCTTCGCCGATGGCGGTATCGGTCAGAACCGGCAAGTGCGGCCCGTGCTGCTCCGTCGCGGCGACGGGCAGGATCGTCACGGTCGAATTCGGATCGAGCCCTGCAAATTCGCTCGACTTGAGCTCCGCCCAGAACCGTTTGGAAACCATCACGCGATCGCCCACATTTCACGCGCCTGCCATCATTGCGCTGCACGGACTCACAATCTGGGCCCGCCACATGGTATAGCAAAAGTCCCGGTCGTTCGTGCAAGCCGACCGCCGTTCTGATTTGCCTGCCGATGAGATACATAACGCCGCCATCAATCAGGCCGCCGTTCGCCCGCTACAGCTACGGCGTGGAAATCCCGCCCGGCTACCGCATTCTGGTCTGCTCCGGGCAGCTCGGGATTGCGCCCGACGACCAGGTGCCCGCCACCATCGAGGAGCAGACGCACCTTTGCTTCCGCAATATTGGCGCCGTGCTCAAGGAAGCCTCCTGTACATTCGCCGATGTCGTGCGCATCAATTCCTTCGTCGTCGGCCGCGAGCACCTCAAGGGCTACATGAGGGTGCGCGATCTCTACATCGCTGATCCGCCGCCGGCCTCGACGCTGATGATCGTCTCCGGATTTTCCCGGCCTGAATTTTTGGTCGAGGTCGAGGTCATCGCGGCGGCGCCCTGAAGCAGGCGGTGGGTTGAACAGCTGGGGTCGATTGGCGATGGATGTGGCCGAGCGAATTCACGAGCAGCTGACCAAATGCGGCATCAAGCTCGCCGCCTCGCTGCCCGACGACTGGGTCGCTCCGCTGATCGAGCGCATCGCCGCCGACAATCACATCCGCCACGTGCGGGTGGCCCGCGAGGCGGAAGCCATCGCGCTCTGCAGTGGGGCCTTCTTCGGCGGCGTGCGCGCAGTGGCGTTGATGGGAGCAACCGGGCTCCTCACCTGCACGGGCGAGCTCGCAACGCTTAATTTGCGCCACCAGATTCCCGTCTTCCTGATCGTCAGCCAGCGCGGCTCGATCGACGACCACCGCATCTATCAGGAGGTCCAGGGCCGGCGCACCATTCCGTTGCTGCAGGCCTACGACTTCCCCTATCACATCCTCGATCGCCCGGACGACGTGACCTCGATCCCAGATGCGTTCGAGACCTGTCGAATGCAGAAACGGCCCTTCGTACTGTTTCTGACGCGGCGACTGGTGAAAGGGGAGGGCGCATCGTGAGGGCACGCGACGCCATCGATGTCCTCGCGCGGAACCGCGGCGGGGCGGTCGCGGTCTGCGCGCTCGGAATGGCGGCCAATGAATGGTGGGCTGCGACCAAAAGCGAGGACAGCTTCTACATGCACGGCGCCATGGGCTTCGCTGCGAGCTTTGCGCTCGGGCTTGCGCTCTCGCTTCCACAGGTGCCGGTCTGGCTAATCAACGCGGACGGCTCGTTGTGCATGAATCTCGGCTGCCTGCTCACGGAAGCCTCTCAGGCGGCGCCCAATCTGAAGCACTTCGTGGTCGACAATGGCGTCTACCAGACCGTCGGCGGGCTTCCCATGGTGAACGGCGGACGCACCGATTACGCCGCCATCGCGGGCGCCGCGGGTTTTCCGCGCGCACGCACGATCGAAACGCTGGACGAGCTCGAGCGGCAGATTCGCCCAATCGTGGCCGAGGACGGGCCCTCGCTCACCGTGCTGCGCGTCGAGCCGGAAAAAGGCTTCCTGCGCACGCCGCCGATGACCTACGAAGGGCCGGAGATGAAGTACCGGTTCGGCCGTGCGCTCGAACGCCGGTTCGGCATCGAGGTGTTCGGGCCGCAAGGATACTGACGATCGGCGCTGATCCGCTTCGCGTCCATTGCGCGTAACTCCGTCTTGAGAATTTTTCCGTAATTGTTCTTCGGCAACGCGTCGATGAAGACATAGTCCTTCGGACGCTTGAAGCGGGCAATTGCATCGAGGCAAAGCCGGTCGAGCTCGCCGGCAGACGCATCGCCGACCATATAGGCGACGACGACTTCGCCCCATTCGCGGTCCGCTCGTCCGACCACCGAGACCTCGCGCACGCGCGGGAGCCTGAGCAGCACCTCCTCGACCTCGCGCGGATAGATGTTGGAGCCGCCGCTGATGATCACGTCCTTCGATCGGTCCTTGAGCGTCAGATAGCCGTCGGCATCGAAGGCCCCGAGGTCGCCGGTATGCAGCCAGCCGTTGCGCAATGTGGCGGCGGACGCTTGCGGGTCTTGCCAATAGCCCGCCATCACCACGTCGCCGCGACAGAGGATTTCCCCCGTCTCTCCGGCAGGCAGCGCACGGTCGTCGCTATCCGCCACGATGACCTCGACACAGGCAAACGGCCGCCCCGCGGAGGCGAGCCTCGCCTGCCAGCGCGGATGCCCGCGTTCGCCGATGTCCTCCTTCGACAGCGTGGCGATCGTCATCGGGCTCTCGCCCTGGCCATAAATTTGGACTAGCCGCGGCCCGAAACGATCGAGCGCCCGCAGCGCATCCTCGACATACATCGGCGCGCCGCCCCAGATGATCGTTCGAATGTTGTTCGGGTCGCAGTCGCTGCCCGCCTCGACGAGCCGCTTGACCATGGTCGGTGCCGCGAACATGGAGGCGCCGGGCCATCGATCGAAGAGGCGAAAGACCTCGGCGGGCTCGAAGCTGCCGGACTCCGGGACGACGTGGATACCGAGCCGCGCGATGTACGCCATGATGTAAGGCCCGAGCCGTGGCTCATGGGCGCCGCATGCACAATGGCATCGCCCGGCGCGATCGGATCGACCTCCGCCGCGTAGGCATGGCTCAGGACCGAGAGCACGCGATGGGTCAGCATCGCGCCCTTGGGGCGGCCGGTCGTCCCTGAGGTGTAGAAAAGCCAGGCCAGGTCGTCCGCTGCGCGCGGGACAGCGGAGATCGCATCCGCTGCAAACAACCGCTCGTAATCCGGGCTGCCGATGACGATAAGCTGCTCGAGCGACTTCGGCGCAGACGGCGCGATGTCCGCATCGAGGCCCGCCGAGACGAAGCATGCACGCGTACCGGAATGTTCGAGGATGTAGCCGATCTCCGCGCCGTGCAGCTTGGCGTTAACAAGCACTCCAGCGAGGCCGGCGTGCCAAGTCCCGTAGAGCGTTTCGAGGTAAGCAACGCAATTCTTTGCGACAATGGCGACGCGGTCGCCCGAGTCGAGCTTGCAGCGCGTGCGCAACGCCTCGGCAAGCCGCGCCGCCCGCGCGGCGAGCGCGCCATAATCGAGGACAACGCGCTCGCCCAGCGCGGCGGCCGGACGGTCCGGATGACTTTTCCCGGCGCGTTCGAGCCAGGGCGCAATATTCATTGACGCATCAACGCCTCCGCATGACGCTGATCGATTTCGTGCGCAGCTGTCAATAAAATGGTACCCGCACATTGGTGATCCGTACGAAAATCTTCAGGAGCATGCCCGCGCGGCCACCGCGTTGAGCTTGATTGAACAATGCAGAACGAGGTGACCATCAACGTGGTCGTGGTGCCTGATCGCAGCGGCGTATTCAGCGTGACCTTGCGCGACGGACTGGTCGGCGCAATCCGCCCGGCGGAACGGGCGGACGAAACGGGGTGGCTTGCGCTTCCGGGCTTCGCCAATCTGCATGCGCACGCGGATCGTGCCTACACGGTGCAGTCGTTTCGGCCGCGCTCGTTCGCCGATGCGCTTGCCGCAGCGGCCTCCGCGCGTGCGGGTTTCACCGCCGCGGAGGTCGAGGCCCGGGCGATGCGGTTGTTCGAGCGCTCGCTCGCCCACGGTGTCACGCGGATCCGAACACACACTGACGTTGATCCGATTGTCGAGCTCCGGTCGATGGAAGGAATTTTGGCGGCCAAGCGGCGGGTCGCGGCCTCAATCGACGTCGAGATCGTCGCATTCTCAAGCT
>WNFM01143346.1_pt1 | contig 12679 bp, 15 predicted proteins | sample 5400271 | NCBI WGS metagenome assembly WNFM01 (sample SAMN13153352, study PRJNA577476) | soil metagenome | isolation source: 60 cm saprolite on Douglas fir-dominated hillslope | place: USA:California | collected 2013-09-17 | reverse complement strand
GATCCGTGACGCGGCGTACGCGTCCCCCAAAGCGAAGGCGCTGGGCGCGTCGCGGCGCACGCCGCTGACGCTGGGCGTGGCCATCGACGCCGAGCGGCTCGGCGGCGTGGGGGAAGTGGCCGTAGGCCCCGAGGAGTACGCGAACGTCTGGCAGGAGTCCGTCGATCGGATCCTCGTCACGACGAACATCGGCACGCGGGTGAACGTGCGCTTCTATCGCCGTCAGCCCCCTGTGCTGCTGGTGCGCGGCGATCGGGCGGCGATCGCCAAGGCGAAGAGCGCCATCGCGGCCGCCTTCACGCCGTTCGTCGAGACGCCGGACAAGCGTCCGCGGCCGCTCACCGTGCTCATCGACATTCCGCGTTTCTCTCCGATGAGCGTCGCCCAGAAAAAGACGGCGCTGCGCACGCTCCGGCGGTTCGTGGCGTCGGGCAAGGCGGCCGGCAGGCGGGTGGCGCCGAAGGGACAAAAGCTCGGCCTGACCGCGTGGGTCCGTCTCGGCATCGAGGGCAAAGCCGAGGCGGAGGCGGCCATCGATCTCGCGTCGAGCGTGGGCTTTGACACCGTCGTCCTCAGCGGCGTGAAACGCAAGGACGCCGACGCGGCGGTCTCGTTTGCCGGTCTTCTCGATTACTTCCAGCCTGGCATTGTCGGTCCTCTCCTGCGCCGCGCGCGGGACAAGGGCGTCCTCGTTCGCGCGGCCAACCTGCCCGACACCGACACGATTGCGCGCAGCATCTGGGTCGGCCTCACAACCGCCCGCACGATGGGCGCGAATCTCGGGAAATACGGGTGCTTCCCGCTCACGCTTCCCGAGATCGATCACGTCGTCGAACAAGTGCAATCCTGGCTGCCCGATTGGTCGGCGGCCCCGGTGCTCTTCGTCGATCACGGCGTGCTGCGGGCGGAGGGCGTCGACGTCGGACACGATCTGCCGCGCGGCATCGAGGCGTGGCTCGACACCGTCGCGCGCCACGGGGTCCGTGTCGTCCTGTTCGACACGGTCGAGAAGTCGACCGGCCGCGTCCTCCTGAAGAAGAACCCGGACGATGCCAACGGGTACCTCACGGAACGCCAGGTCGCGCGCATCGCGGCGCACGCGCGCCGCCGGGGCATCAAGGCGCTGTGGGCCGGCGGATTCCGCCTCCGCGACGCGTTCGCGCTGGGCAAGCTGGGCGTCTTCGGCATTTACGTGACGACGGCGGCGGCCACGACGATTCCGGTCCACGGCAGCTACATCCGCGACCCCGCGCTCGCCGGCGTCAAGGAGCCGTCCAGGGAGGCGGTCCTCCGCACGAAGATCCTGCTGGAAGCGGGCTTCCTCGTGTCACGGCTGAAGGGCGAGGCGGCCCAGGAGATCGCGCGCGACGCGCAGGTCACGCTCGCGGCGATCGATGCCGCCGAACCCGATGGCCTCGCCGCCCGCACGGCGTCTCTCGCGCAGGCGTGCGAGCGCGGCTGGCGCACGTACTGGAAGCGCTAAGGGATTCCCACTCGTCCTCAATCGACCGCGCGTCTCCAGAAATCAGCCGTGCGCGGCGACACCGACCCCGCGCCGGGTCCCGCGCAGATGTCCTCGAGCAGGCATCTCTGAAGGGCCCGCGCCTCCGCCGGCAGACCAAGCGCCGCGAGACTCTTGAGAATCCGCGTCAGCCGCAGGTGGTTGTGGTTCCCCGGACGCAGCCAGACCCGAGCGCGAACAGGGAAGCGCGACGCGTCGATCGCGATCCGGCCGCCCTTCCACGTCAGCCCATAGAAGACCAGCATGCGATCGAGCGCCTGGCGCAGCCGGGCGCGAAGCGCGGCGTCTCGCGTGAACACGCGAACCGTCTCGTCCGTCACGAGCGGCGCAAGGGGATTGACCCCGCTCGGCTCGCGCGCCGGGAATACCCACTGGATGTAGTCGTGCACAGCCTCCAGCCGCGCGTCGTCCCACGCAAGGATCCCGGCGAGCGTTCGCCCTTCGGCGTCGGGAGCGCCGGAATAAAATGTGACGAGGGGGTCGGATCCACGGCCGGGCATCTGGCGCCTACACGACTATGCACAAGATCGGCATCCGCCGTGAGTGACCTCCGTTAGACTGGTCACATGAGGGTCGTCGCCGCCGTTGCCGTCGCGCTTGCCACGCTGCCCCAGAGCATCCCCCTGCCGGGGGCCGCTACCGATCAACCGTACGCGCCGCAAGCCATCCTGCCAGGCGGCATCGTCGTCACGCTGTTTCCGGCGGCGTCTCCGCTGTTGAAGGCCGACCGCCTCAAGGAAGCCGAGGTCTACAACATGGCCGGCGGCGTTCCCGGCCGCATCGCCAGCATCGTCAACATCCACAACCCGTCGATCGAGCTCCACAAAGTCCCCGGCGGGATGAACACCGGCGCGGCGGTGATCGTCGTCGCGGGCGGCGGGCACAACACGCTGAACGTGGGGACCGAGGGCGCGGACTTCGTGCCCTTCTTCTATAACTATGGCGTCAACACGGTTATCCTGCGCTACCGCCTCCGCCGCGACGGCTACAACTCGCAGATCGACCCGGTCAACGACATGCTGCAGGCCATCAGGGTCGTGCGCGCCAACGCCAAAGACTGGGGCATCGATCCGAAGAAGATCGGCGCCATCGGGTTTTCGGCGGGCGCGGAACTGACGGCGCCGGCGGCCATCAAGTATCCGGAGCTCGACAAGACACAGGACGTGGCGGGCAATCCGCTCGCGAAGACCAGCTCGCGCCCGGACTTCGTCGGTCTCATCTACCCGGGGCCCACGCCCTTCCGCGGCGGCGCCGAGGTCGCGATTCCGGACGATGCGCCGCCCTCCTTCATCGCGGGAGGAGGCGTCGGCGACGCGGGTCACGCCGTCTGGGCGGACGAATACTTCGCGGCTTTCTTGCGCGCGCGTATTCCCAACCTCGAGATGCACATCTACGGCAACGGCCGCCATCCGGGGGATCCGCTGCCCGAGGGAGGCAACATGGCCGGCGGCCTCGCGGACAGGAACGGCGTTCCCATGGGCACGTGGCAATTCCGCTTCATCGACTGGTTCCGCGATCTCGGCTTCCTGCAGAAGTCCGGCGTCGAGACCAAGGCGGCCCGCGACGCGGCGACGCGCGCGGCGAATCCTCCGCGAGGCCGCTAGCCTCGTCTCATCACGCGGCGGTGCCCGCGATCGGCTTGTACGCGCGCTCCAGCAGCGGCGACGACAGGATGAAGTCCGCCGTGGACCGGTTGCACGCGATCGGCACGTTGTAGACGACCGCGATGCGCAGCAGCGCCTTGACGTCCACGTCGTGCGGGTGCGGCTCGAGCGGATCCCAGAAGAAGATGACGAAGTCGATGCGCCCTTCGGCGATCGCCGCGCCGACCTGCTGGTCGCCGCCGAGCGGACCGCTGAGGAACGGCGTGACCCGGAGGTCGAGATCGGCCGCGAGCCGCGCGCCCGTCGTTCCCGTCGCGAACAGGTCGTGGCGCGCCAGCGTGCCGCGGTTGTAGCGGGCCCAGTCGATCAGGCCCGCCTTGCAGTTGTCGTGGGCGATGAGCGCGATGCGCTTGCGAATCTCCATGCTGACGATCGTAACCGGTGGGTGTGTCGGCCCGGTGACGTATCGCCGGCGCGCATGGCACCCATGAGTCGGCAGGCTGCCATACGGCATGCCAGCATTGATTATGGTATGCTGCCGGCCATGGGCGAGCGCAAGATTACCGTGCACGTGCCGGAAGACCTGCTGGACCGGGCGCGCAAGTCCACGGGGCAGGGGATTACCGAGACCGTCCGGCAGGGACTCCGGCTCGTCGCCGCCGGAGACACCTTTCGCCGCGTGGCGCAGCTGCGGGGAACGGTGAAGTTCTCCGTCAACCCCGCCCGATTGCGCGAGGACCGCGGGTGATTGCCGCCGACACCAGCTCGATGATCGCGTTTCTCGAGGGGGACACGGGCGACGACGCCGACGTCATTGCGTCCGCCCTCCGGCACCGGCAGCTCGCGCTGCCGCCGGCGGTCTTGACGGAACTGCTGAGCGATCCCGCCCTTCCGCGCACCGTGCGCGCGCTGCTCGCCGGTCTCCCGCTGCTCGACCTCGAGCCGGGCTTCTGGGAGCGCGCCGGCCTGCTGCGCGCGGCCGTCCTCAAACACAGGCGCAAGGCGAGAGTGGCCGACGCCCTCATCGCCCAGAGCTGTCTCGATCAGTCAACCCCGCTCGTCACGCGCGATCGCGACTTCCGTCATTTCGCACGAGCCGCCGGCCTGTCGCTGCTGTAGCGCACGGCCATGAGATGCGGGGCTGGACTGCACCGTGACGCCTGAACGGGTCGTGCAGGCAATGTGGCTCGCCTGGTGGCTGTCCTGGATCGCTGCGGCGGCCTGGAGCGATCGCGCCGTGAAGCGTCCGGCTCACCGGCACCAGATCGTCTACCGCGTGCTGGCCGCCGTCGGCGCGGCGCTGCTCTTCGGGGTATACCGGCATCCCGCCGGGAGCGAGCTGACTCTCTGGCGAACCCCGGTCACGGTCGCGTGGGCGATGGTCGCGGTCGCCTTCGGCGGGCTCCTCTTCACCTGGTGGGCCCGCATCCACCTGGGGCGCCTCTGGTCGAGCAGCGTCTCCCGCAAGGCGGATCATCACGTCGTCGACAGCGGGCCGTACGGGATCGTGCGGCACCCGATCTACACGGGCATCATCCTCGCGTCGCTCGCGACCGCCGCGATGCGCGGCACGGCGGCGGCGTGGCTGGGCATGGGCGTGATGACCCTCGGCTGGTATCTCAAGGCGCGCCTGGAGGAAGAGTTCTTGCGCGAGCAGCTCGGCGTGGAGACATACAACGCCTACGCGCGCCGCGTGCCGATGCTCATCCCCTATGTCGAGAAAACCCGGCGCAGCTCAACTGACGCGTAGCCCGGCCGTAAGGCGATCGGCATATGCCATGCACTTCTCCTCCGAGGTCTTCTTAGAAGGAGGGAGAGCATGTTGCGCAGAGCTGGAGCGTTAGTCGGGATTGCGTCGTTCGTGGTCTTCATGGCTGCGTGCTCGCAGTCGGACGTAGGGATCACCACGGCCGTGAAGACGAAGCTGGCGGTGGACGACACGGTCAAGGCCACCAAGATTGACGTCGACACCAAGGACGGGGTCGTCACGCTCAGCGGCACGGTCGATACCGCTGAGGCCAAGAGCCACGCGGTCGAGGTCGCCCGCCATACGAAGGGGGTGAGCAGCGTCGTGGATCAATTGTCTGTGGCGCCGCCGGCGGTCGCCACCTCCGGCGTCAGCGAGGCCCTGACCGATACCGCGATCACGACCGCCGTCAAGGCCGCGCTCCTCGCCGATCCACTCTCGTCCGCGCTGAAGGTACACGTGGATACGTCGAACGCGACGGTCACGTTGACGGGGACCGTCAAGTCGGACGAGCAGAAGGCGCGGGCGGAGGAGGTGGCCAAGACCACCGCTGGCGTGAGCTCTGTCATCAACAACCTGAAGGTCGTGCCGAAGAAATCGAAGAAGTGACGTCTCGACGCCGGGGGGCCTGCGCCAGCCCGCTGGTGGCGCAGGCACCGGTGCCATGTGACTTCCGGCCCCCTTCGCTGGTCTAATCTCTTTGATGCCCTACCAATGGCGGGCCCCCGTCTGTCTGTTCGCCGCGGGGGTCCTTTTTACGCTGCCGGCCGCCTCGGCCCCGGCGCCGCCGACGCGGGGGGACCTGCGCTGGCTCAGCCGGGTCACTTTCGGGATCGACCGCGCCAGCGTTGCCGACTATCAACGTCTGGGCCGGGTGAAGCTCCTCGACGACCAGCTCCGCCCGCCGCCCGACGATCCCGCCGAGCTCGCCGCCGCCATCGCGGCCATCCCCGCGGCGAAGGAAACCGCCGAAGCGCGCGTGAAGGCGATGCGCGCGGAGCAGCAGCGCATCAACGCGCTGCCGGCGGAGGATCAGAAACAGCAGGCCCGGATGGCCCTGAACCAGGCCGGGACCCTTGCGGTGTACGAAACGTCGAAGCGGCATCTGATGCGCGCGCTGCGATCGCGCTGGCAGCTGCGGGAGCAGATGACGTGGTTCTGGATGAACCATTTCAGCGTGTTTTCCGGCAAGGCCAATATCCGCTGGACGCTCGCGGAGTACGAGGAGCAGGCGGTCCGCGCGCACGCGCTGGGGAAGTTCAGCGATCTGGTGCTCGCCACGGCGACGTCCCCGGCGATGCTCGAGTATCTCGACAACGCGCAGAGCGCCGCCGGCCGGATCAACGAAAACTACGCGCGCGAGCTGATGGAGCTGCACACGCTCGGCGTGAGCGGCGGTCCGAGCGGATCGAAGTACACCCAGCAGGACGTTCAGGAACTGGCGCGCGTGCTCACCGGCGCGGGATTGAACCTCACGGAGAACGCACCGCGCCTCCCGGCCGATCAGAAGACGCTCTACGTCCGGCGCGGCTTGTTCGAGTTCAACCCGGCGCGACACGATGGCGGCGCGAAGACGGTGCTCGGCCATCCAGTCTCCGGCCGCGGCCTCGCCGAGGTCGAAGACGCCGTCACCTTCCTGTGTCGCCAGCCCGCGACCGCGCGGTACATCAGCGCGAAGCTCGCCGCGTATTTCGTCGCGGACGATCCGCCGCCGGCCCTCGTCGACCGGATGGCGAAGACGTTCCAGAATACGGACGGCTCGATCGCCGCGGTACTGCGCGAGATGTTCCTGGATCGCGCGTTCGTCGCGGCGCTCAATGCCCCCTCGGCGAAGCTGGAGAAGTTCAAGGACCCGATGCAGTTCGTGGTGTCGTCGATGCGCCTGGCGTACGAGGGCAAGGCCATCACGAACTATCGTCCGGCCGTCGGCTGGCTTCAACAGCTCGGCGAGCCGCTGTATGGGCGGGTCACCCCCGACGGCTATCCGCTGAACGAGGCCGCGTGGACCAGCTCGGGCCAGCTCGTGCGGCGCTTCGAGATCGCGCGCGCGATCGGCAGCGGCAACGCGGGCCTGTTCAACAACGACGACAACACGCCGGGCCCCCTCGTTGGATTCCCTATGCTCAGTTCGCGGCTCTTTTACGACATGATTGAGGCGGGGCTGGGCGCACGGACACGCGACGCGCTCGGGCGCACGTCCTCCCAGCAGGAGTGGAACACCATCCTGCTGTCCTCTCCAGACTGGATGCAGCGATGAGGTTCTCCCGCCGTGACGTGCTGAAGCTGGCGCTGGCCGGCGCCGCGCACCCCCTCCTCCCGATCCGCGGCGTGGTGTCGCAGGCCTTTGCCGCCCCCGGCGCCGCCGACGCGAAGTTCCTGCTGGTGTTCCTCAGGGGTGGCTACGACGCCGCGAACGTCGTGATTCCCGTCGGCAGCGATTTCTACTACGAGTCGCGCCCGACGCTCGCGCTGCCGAAGCCGGATCCGGCGAATCCGAACGCGGCCGTGTCGCTCGCGCGGCCCGATGACGCGGTCATGTGGGGCCTGCACCCGGCGCTCAAGGACTCGATGCTCCCGCTCTGGCAGAAAGGGCAGCTCGCGTTCGTGCCGTTCGCCGGCACCGAGGATCTGACCCGCAGCCACTTCGAGACGCAGGACAGCGTCGAAAGCGGCATGCCGGTGTCGGCGCCCGGCAGCGTGCCGCGCGCCTACGGATCGGGCTTCCTCAACCGGCTGGCCGGCGCGCTCGGCGCGACCGCGACGCCCGTCGCCTTTACCGACGGCCTGCCGGTGGCGATGTCGGGCGACGTCGTCGTCCCGAACGTCTCGCTGAAGGGCACCGGCCGTCCGGGGTTCGACGACCGGCAGATGGGGCTCCTCTCGAGCATGTATGAAGGGACGCGCTTCGCGCCGCTCATCGCGGAAGGGTTCGACCTGCGGAAGACCGTCGCCCAGCAGGCCGAGGTGATGGCGGCCGGCGGCATGGCGGCGGAGATGCAGGCCGCCAACCGGAACGCGCTGACGGCCAGAGGATTCGAGCTTGAGGCGCGCCGCATGGCCGGTCTGATGAAAGACAAGTTCAACATCGGCTTCATCGACGTCGGCGGCTGGGACACGCATGTGAACCAGGGGGCCGCGCAGGGACAGCTCGCGACCCTGCTCACGAGTCTGGGGCAGGGACTCGCCGGGTTCGCCGAACAGATGGGCCCCGCCTGGGATCGCACCGTCGTGTTCGTGCTGTCCGAGTTCGGGCGGACCTTCCGCGAAAACGGCACCCGCGGCACCGATCACGGCCACGGCAGCGTGCACTGGGTGCTCGGCGGCGCGATCCAGGGCGGCCGCTTCGCCGGCGAACAGGTGGCGGTCACGCCGCAATCGCTCAATCAGAACCGGGACTTCCCCGTTCTCACGGAATATCGCGCGATGCTCGGCGGGATCTTCAAGCGGATGTACCAGCTCGACAACCCGCGCATCGAGCGTGTCTTTCCCAACACCGTCTCTCGAGACCTGGGGCTGATCTAGGCACGTGCCGGCCGAGCTGGCGGTGGCTCGGCTCTTGCGAACCGGTTCGGGATGATGAGCAAGACCAACCGTTTCGTCACCGCCCTCGTCCTCTTTTCAGCCTTCTCGATCGCCATCCCCGCCGTGGACGCATCAGCGGCCCAGGGCCGCGGGCGTGGACATGCCAACAAGCCCGACAAAGCGGACAAGAGTGAGAAGGCCACGGGCGAGAAGAGAGACGACAACGCCCATGCGGTCGTCGTCGATCGCGACGGCCACGTCCGCATCGTTCGGGAATACGCGCACGAAGGATCGCTTCCGCCCGGGCTCGCCAAGCGCGAGTCGCTGCCGCCCGGACTGCGCCAGCAATTGCACGAGGGTGGCGCGCTGCCGCCGGGCCTGCGGAAACGCCTGGTGCCGGTGCCCGCGCCGCTCCTCGTGCGGCTACCGCCCGTTCCGTCGTACTACCACCGCTACTTCGCCGGCGACGACCTGATCGTCGTCAACACGCGAACGAACCGGATCGCCACGATCATTGTCGACGTCTGGCGTTAGCCGATCCGCTGCGCGGCGAAGATGACGTAGCCATCGGGATCCTCGATCCCGAACTCACGCATGCCGTAGAACTGATCCTTCAACGGCATGACGACACGCGCCTTCGACTTGACGGCGTCGAAGAGCGCGTCGATGCCCTCGGCGGAGGTGTCTGCCTCGACGATCATGAACAGCGTGTTGGTTCCGCCGATCTGCCGCGCCGCCAGAGCCGGCAGCGCGTCCTTGACCGATCCCACGGTGTTGAGGAACACGCTCACGTCGTCCCTCTTCAGCCACACGAACACGAACGGCGCGGCGTCGGGAACGGTGGTGACGACCGAGAAGCCGAGCACGTCGCGGTAGAACGCGAGGCTGCGGTCGATGTCGGCGACGACGAGATTCGGCGTGACGTCAGTGAACTTCATGGTGACACTCCTGTAGCGCTCGTGGTTGACGACACCGCCCGAAGTCCCTGGAAATCGCAGACGCGGCGCGCCTTCCGGAGGAACCGAGCACACGCCGAGCGGTGCCCGCATTTCCTCCATCGGCCGACTCTGCGAGTAAGAAGGCAGGTAGGGTCTCTGATTCAGTCCGACGGCGAGACCCGCGAGGTACGGCGGGAAGCTTAGCACAACTTCGACCTGCGGAGGCGCCGGCGTACGCAGCCTCTGCGTGATGATGCGCCTCTGGGGTAGCATGACCCGGTGATGCAGGAAGCCAAGCCGGACAACGCCGGCGTGCACGTGCCGCCGCCGTTCGTCTACGTCATGGCCATCGGGCTGGGCGTGCTCCTGCAGCGCGCGGTTCCGCTGCGGATCGGCGGCGGCGGCGTTCGGGTGATCGCGGCCTGGGCGTGCGTGGCGGCGTTCGCGGCGCTGGCCGGGTCCAGCTTCCAGTCTTTCTGGAGCCGCCACACCAGCATCGTCCCCATCCGGCCCGCGACGACGCTCGTCGTCTCGGGACCGTATCGCTGGACGCGCAACCCGATGTACGTCGGCATGGCGCTGCTGACCCTGGGCGCGGCGTTGTGGCGCAATACGTGGTGGATCGTCGTGCTCCTGGCGCCGGCGCTCCTCGCGATTGACCGGCTGGTCATCGCGCGCGAGGAAAAATATCTCCGCCGGCGATTCGGATCGGATTACGAGGCCTACACGCGGCGCGTGCGCCGGTGGCTCTGAGAATTCGAAAGAAGCGGAACGAGTGGTTTCGGGCTTCCGCCAAAGCGTCAGCGGCGCGCGCCGCGGGCGGCCGCGCGCAGGGCGGCGGCAAACGCTGCCGGATCTTCCCAGTCCCCGTCGAACCGCCGGCCGTTGACGAAGAAGGTCGGCGTCCCGTTGACCCCGCTGCGGGTGCCGCTCTTGAAATCGGCGCGGACGCGCGCGGCCATCGCGCCCGTCGACAGATCGCTCGCGACGAGGGCTGGATCGACGCCCGTCCGTTTCGCATATTCGAGCAGGTCGTCGGGCTCGAGGGCATCCTGGTTCTCGTAGAGAAGGTCGTGCACGGCCCAGAAGGCCCTGGCGCCGCCATGCGCGGCGACGGACTCGGCGGCCTCCGCCGCGGACTGCGCGTGCGGATGGCTTTGCGCAAGGGGGAAGTTGCGGAACGCGAACCGGACGTCATCCCCGAGCGCCGCCAGGACCGTCGCGAGCACGACGTACGCGCGCCCGCAGTGCGGGCACTCATAGTCGCCGTACTCGACCAGCGTGACGGGCGCGCCGGCCGGGCCCCTGCAGTGATCGGCCGGACCGACGGGCGGCTGGAGGACGCCGTTGCTCATTTCTTCCCGGCGGGGGATCCTGCCGTCGCGGTCTGTCCGCGCTGCTCGGGGGTGAGCTGTTCGAGCGCCCCCAGGATGCCGTCGGCTCCCGGGTTCACACCGACAGGCGACAGATAACTCCAGCGGATCACGCCGCCGGCGTCGATGACGAAGAGGGCGCGCTCCGAAAAGCCGTCCTTCTGGCGATACGCGCCGTAGCGGCGCGATACATCCCCCTTGGGCTCGAAATCGGCGAGGAGCGGAAACCTCAGCTTGCGGGCTTCCGCGAAGGCCCGATGGCACCAGGCGCCGTCGACCGAAATACCGAGGAGCAGCGCGTTGTACGCCTCGAACTCCGCGGACATTTCGTTATAGAGCGCCATCTGGTCGCCGCACACGGGACTCCAGTCGGCCGGATAAAACGCAAGCACGACCGGACGGCCGCGAAAATCCGCGAGCCGGACCGTCTGGTCCGGGGTCGATCGCAGCTCGAAATCAGGCGCGGAAGCGCCGGCGGGCGCCAGTCGGGAGTTGTCGGGGATGGCCATGTCGGACATGGGAAAGCAAAATGTTCGCCGTACGGCTGCGTCCGGCTGAGTCGGTCACAATTCCTGCACAGACCGCCTTGTCCCATTACAGTTTTGCGTTCACCGGCTGACCCCGCGCGCCCGTGCCGCTCCAGGGATCAGCGACCAAGTCCTTGACGAGCTTCCACTTGTGGCCGATCTCCCCATCGCGGCCAAAGCGGGCACATCGGTTGCTCAGATGCTGACCTTACGGCCGCTATTGCCGAGTATGCAAAGGGGCTCCATGCACATCCCCAGGGCCAGGTTCCTCGGAATTCTCGCGGCGTCGTTGGCGATCGTCGCTGTCGGGCCGTCTTCATCGACGCGCCTGGACGCGCAGGGCAACTGGCTGTCGAAGCTCGATCCCCTTCTCCACGATCATCTGCTGCTGGCCGGGCGGTCGCGCGTGGTGCTGCGCGCGACCAGCGCCGGCGCGGTGACGCCGATCCTCACGCTCGTCCAACTCCTCGGTGGGCATCTCATCCGGCGCCTGCCGATCATCGACGGCGCCGCAGTCGACCTCCCGAACGCGATGCTGCCGGCGGTCGCGGACAACAGCCTGGTCGCCCGGCTGTCCATGGATCGACTGACGGTGGGCGCCAACGAACGGACCGGCGCGACCGTCGGCGCGACCGCCGTCAGACAACAGCTCGGCTACGACGGTACGGGCGTGGGCGTGGCGGTGATCGATTCCGGCGTGGCGCCCGCGCACGACGACCTGACCGACCAGGCCAGTCTCTCGGGTAGCCAGCGCGTCGACCGTTTCGTGGATTTCACGGCCACGCGCGTGACGCCGTATGACGACTACGGCCACGGCACGCACGTCGCCGGCATCATCGCCGGCAACGGATTCGACTCCGGCGGCGCCCGGGCGGGCATCGCGCCCGCCGCGCGGCTGATCGTCCTCAAGGTCCTGGACGCCTCGGGGCAGGGCCGCATCAGCGACGTGATTGCGGCCCTCGACTACGTCGTCTCGAACAAGGACGCGCTGAACATCCGGATCGTGAATCTGTCGGTGGCGACGGGCGTGTACGAGTCCTACAACTCCGATCCGCTGACGCTGGCCGCAAAGCGGGCCGTGACGGCCGGCATCGTCGTCGTCGCCGCGGCGGGGAACAACGGCCGGGGCCCGCTGGGTTCCACTCAGTACGCCGGCATCACTTCACCAGGAAACGCGCCCTGGGTACTGACCGTCGGCGCGTCGAGCACCATGGGGACCGTGAACCGCTCGGACGACACCATCGCGCGGTTCAGCTCGCGCGGCCCTGCCGCGATCGACAACGGCGCAAAGCCCGACCTTGTCGCGCCAGGCGTGGGCACCGAGTCCCTGACCGATCCGACCAGCCATCTGTACGCGATCGACGGGCCGTACCTGTTGAACGGCACGGTGCCGACGGCCTATCTGCCGTACCTGAGCCTGAGCGGGACGAGCATGGCCGCCCCCGT
>WNFM01328810.1_pt3 | contig 12680 bp, 13 predicted proteins | sample 5400271 | NCBI WGS metagenome assembly WNFM01 (sample SAMN13153352, study PRJNA577476) | soil metagenome | isolation source: 60 cm saprolite on Douglas fir-dominated hillslope | place: USA:California | collected 2013-09-17 | reverse complement strand
TCCCACTATTCGTTTCGCCCGTCGAAATCCATATTCGCGTTCGGAAAATCAAAAAGCAGAGGTTTGGCGTGCGAATTGTATCGAAGGAAGAAATCACGAAAGCCCTCACTTTCTCCCAGTTGATACCGGCGCTGAGGACGGGTTTCATCGACTACAGTCAGGGGCGCGCAAAGTCGGCGCCAATCACCAACATCGATTTTCCTTCTGTGAATGGAGAAATGCATATCAAGCCTGGCTACCTGCTTTCGGATAGCAGCATCTGCGTGAAGCTGGTCACTTGCTTCTACGATAATCCTGGCAAGGGACTGCCGACCCGCGACGGTGCTATTATCATCGCCGACCGAGTTACGGGACAGTTCAGGGCTGTCCTGTGCGATGGAGGGTTGATTACAGATATGCGCACCGCCGGGGCCAGTGCGGTGGCTGTCGATGCGCTAGCCCGAGAAACCGCTATCGATCTCGGCATCATCGGCACGGGGACCCAAGCATTCTGGCATGTCGCGGCCATTGCCAATGTACGCCAGATCAAGCGGGTAAGAGTCTGGGGCCGTGACGAACGGAAGTCGCAGGCAGCGGCGGCCCGGATGAACCGCGAGTTGGGTGTCAATGCAGAGGCGGTATCGCTGGCGGATGCGGTCTGCAACGACGTCGTGGTGTCGGCGACGCCGGCGCGCTTTCCTGTCCTTACCACCGAAGTCCCAAAGCCCGGCAGTGTCATCATTGCTATGGGGGCCGACGCCGTAGGGAAGCGGGAAATCTCGGGCGATTTTGCTCCAAAGGTTACTCTGGTCGTCGCCGACAGCGTCGAGCAATGTCGGAAATATGGAGAATTGCAGTGGCCCGAACTGGCCGAACACGAGGCCTGCAGCTTGGGCGACGTGCTGGCGCAAAAGGCGGGCGCCGGACGACGCGGCGATGACGTAGTGCTGTTCGATTCGACCGGGCTGGGATTTCAGGATGCCGTGGGTGCTCAGCTTGTGCTGGATGCCTTGGGGCATTCGGGCTCGAGTTATGTATCTCGATAGATTCTCGGATGCATGTTAGCCTGCAGGCACGGGCTCATGTGGGCACTTCATGCACACCAACGTACTGCGCTACTTTCTGGAAATCGTGCGAGCCCGGTCGATTCGGGCCGCAGCCGATAATTTGCATATCGCCGCGTCGGCCCTTAGCCGGCACATGGCAAATCTCGAGCATGAATTCGGCGTGCCACTCCTGGAGCGGCTTCCGAGGGGCATACGCCTGACCCCTGCCGGCGAGGTATTTGCGGCCGGCGCGGCACAAACGCTGCGCCAGGTCGATCATATCCGAAGCGCGATCGACGATCTGCGGGGATTGCAGCGCGGTCACGTCGTAATTTACGCGGTAGAAGGCGTGGTCGCGGATTTTCTGCTCCCTGTTCTCAGCCAATTCGGCCGCAATTATCCCAAGATCACCTACCATATCGAGGTGACCGGCACCGAGCAGGTGCTTCACGCGTTACGAAACGATCTCGGGGATATCGGCATCGCGTTCAACCCGAGTCCAGATCCACACATCGAAGTGGTCTATGACGCCAGACATCCCGTCTATGCTGTTGTCTCGAACGGGCATCGTCTGTCCGATCGAAAGTTTCTGACGATTGCGGAATTGGCAAAGGAAACGCTCGGATTGCCCGATTTGTCGTTCGGCGTCCGGCGACTGCTCGATCAATGTGCCGCACAGGTCGGGATAGCCATTAAACCCAGCCTCACCATCAACTCAATCGAGATGGCCAAGGCATATGTCCGGTCCGGAGCCGGGCTTTCGGTTCTTCCTGCGTTTGCCATCGTCCGTGAATGTGCGGCAGCAGAATTAGTTGCTATCGAGATCCGTGACGAGAACCTAACCCATGCTGTGGTGTCTTTGTGCGTTCAACGCAGTCGGGTCTTGTCATCAGCCGGTCAACGTCTGCTGGTTGAAGTCAACGCTGCATTGAAGGCTTTTACGGCTGCGAACTTCTCGATCCAGCGCAGAAAAAAGCCGCGCTCCGCCAAGCGTTAGACGTGGCTTGCGCGGGCGTTGACGACCTTAATCCGCAACGCGCACGACGGCGATGATCATTGCGTTCTCTTTTTGAGAACGCGCCCATGCTGCAATTCTTCTTTTTTTCGCGCCGCTGGCAGTTCAATTAAAATGAACCGGCAGTGAAGGGAAGAAGACAATGACCAGAACCAAGGAGCGAAGTGTTGTTGAAGTGGCCGTTATCCAGGCGGCGCCGGTTGGCTTTGATGTCACGCGGACCATCCAGAAAGTTGGCGGCCTCGTCGCCGACGCAGCAGCGCAACGTNNTCCGCCTATCCCCGCGGAATGGGATTTGGCACCGTTGTCGGTTCACGGCAGCCCGAAGGGCGCGAACTGTTCAGGCTTTATCTGGAAGCCTCCCTTGATTTGCACGGAGCTGAATTCGACAAGCTCTCGGCGATTGCGAAACAGAACCGTATTCATCTCGTCATAGGCGTGCTGGAGCGAGAGGCCTTCACAATCTACTGCACGGTATTGTTCTTTGCTCCTGACGGCAGCCTCCTTGGGAAACATCGGAAGTTAATGCCGACGGGCGCCGAGCGCCTGATCTGGGGGCAGGGCGATGGCTCGACCATGCCGGTCTTCGGCACCGAGGTCGGACGCATCGGTGCTGTCGTTTGCTGGGAAAACTACATGCCCGCATTACGCGCCACCATGTATGCAAAGGGTATTGAGCTTTACTGCGTCCCGACCGTCGACAGTCGAGAGACATGGCTGTCGAGCATGCGACATATCGCTTTGGAGGGTCGGGTGTTCGTTCTATCCGCGGCACAGTTCGCGCGCCGCAGTGATTATCCTGCATTCTTCGAAACCGAATTCGGCAGTGATGGCAGTACAATCGTATCGAGGGGTGGAAGTTGTATTATTGGGCCGTTGGGTGAGATCCTGGTGCCCCCCAATTTTGACGACGAGTGCATTTTGCGGGCTTCGCTCGACCTCAAAGAGATTGACCGGGCTCGGTTCGATTTTTACCCGGTCGGCCACTATACGAGGCCGGATATCTTTCAATTGATCGTCGACGAAACGCCGCGAACCAATGTCGTCTCAGTTAACCGGGCGCACGAACTTCATAACGATGCTCCGTCCATTTCGACAACGCACGCCAACACCACTCCATGAATGCCTCAATATCAGCGAAGGAAAAGCCATGAACGTTGTTCGCAGGAATTTCATTCTGGGGTCGGTAGCAATCGCAGCGGGGGCCGTGACGACGAGAACCGCGCTTGCGGACGGCCGAATCGATCGCAGATTGGGTGAGCTCAGCATTGTATTGCCCGAGAGCGGTCCGGCGCCGGTTGCCAACTATGTACCCACGCTCGTGGAAGGCCAGCTGGTCCATATCTCCGGACAGATACCGTTCCGGGGCAAGGAACTTGCTTTCAAGGGTCGTCTTGGTGCGGAGTTGACCCTGGAGGACGGCCGGGCGGCCGCCCGCCTGATCGGCGTGAATATGCTCGCTCTCCTGAAGAAGCAGCTTGACGGTGATCTTGATCGGGTCAAACGCGTAGTACGGATCGATGGCTTTGTTTCATCGGCTCCTGATTTCTATCAGCAGCCGCAGGTCATGAATGGAATTTCGGATCTGATGGTCGAAGTGTTTGGTGATGCGGGGCGTCACACCCGCACGGCCGTGGGCGTCAACGTCCTGCCGTTAAATGCGCCATGCGAGATCAATGCCGTCTTTGCGATTGGCTGAACTCATCGATCTCAAGCAGGTAAAAATCGATCATGGCCATCGAGCACGTCAATGTACCCGGATTATCCGAGGCAATCGCCGGTCGCGGCGTTCCACTTACGGTCGCCACAAGAGCAAATGGATTTGCCTTTATTTCCGGGCTCCCGCCGATCGACCCCGAGACCGGTCAAATGGTAAAGGGCGATATCATCGTACAGTTGCGCCAGGCGATGTCCAACCTACGCCTTGCGCTCAAGCATTCCGGCTCGTCGCTCGAAAGCACCGTTATGCTGACGATATACGTTTCGAATTCGGGGTTCTTTTCGGCAATAAACGATGCATATCGCGATTATTTTCCAGGCTTTCCGCCAGCCCGTACTTGCGTCACAGTAGGCTCCTGGCCCTTCGAGGCAGATCTGGAAGTCGAAGCCATCGCGGCGATTGACTGACGACGTCGAACACAGAGGAAATGGCTATGATTGCCCTTGGCAAGTCAGGTTCGCGGCTCGCTCGTTTTGCTGATGCACTCTTCGCGTTGGTCATCGTAAGCTCAGGCTGGCAGGTCTCGGTCTCGCCGGCCCTTGCTGAGGACGTCATCCGCTTCGGCGCGCCGCTTCCTTTGACCGGCCCGCTGGCGCCGGAGGCGGTGAAGCAGCAGCAGGGCTATGACCTTTGGGCGGAGCAGGCCAACAAGGCGGGCGGCATTGCGGTCGGCAGCAAGAAGTACAAGGTCGAGATCGTTTACGTCGATTATCAGTCGAACACGGCACGCGCGGTACAGACCACCGAACAGATGATCACGCAAGACAACGTCAATTTCCTGTTTGCGCCATTCGGTTCCGGGGCAACCAAAGCTGCCAGCACGGTTTCGGAGAAGTACAAAGTGCCGACCATCGCCGCGACGGCGTCATCGGCGCAGGTCTACGACCAGGGTTACAAGTATCTATTTGGCACCTTCACTCCGAACGACACCCTGACAACGCCGCTCACGGAGATCATCAAGGCCAAGGCGCCTGACGTGAAAAAGGTCGCGATCCTCGCCCGCAATGACCTGTTCCCGCTGGCGATCGCCCAGGAAATGGAAAAGTCCGCCAAGAGCAACGGCTTTGAAGTGGTCTATTTCGAAAAATACGCCATCAACACGCTCGATCACTCCGCGACATTGTCGCAGATCAAGTCGTTGGCGCCGCAGTGGATCTTCGTGACCGGATACACCAACGACCTGCTGCTGGTGCGCAAGCAAATGGTCGATCAGCAAATCAAAGCGCCGGTCGTCACGATGATCGCCGGACCCGCTTATCAGGAGTTCATCGAAGCCGCGGGCCAGAGTGCGGAGAACATCAGCAGCGCCGCGTGGTGGCATCCGGCGGAACAATATGCCGGCAAGGATATTTTCGGTGCAACTTCCGAGTTCGTGAAGCTATTCCGCGACAAGTACAAGAGCGAGCCCGATTACGGTCAGGCATCGGCAGCAGTGTGTGGTGCCCTGTTCCAGATGGCAATCGAACGAGCTGGTTCGCTCGACCGTGACAAAGTCCGGGACGAACTGGCCAAGTTCGATGCGGTGACCTTCTTCGGTCCGGTGAAGTTCGGCGCAAACGGCCAAATTAATTCGCTGGAGCCGCCGGTGTTCCAGATTCAGGGAGCCAAGCCAGTGGTGCTGTTTCCTCAGGCCATTAAGCAGGGTGACTTCAAGCTCGGCGTGAACTAAGCATCTTGGACCGCTGGCGCGAGTAAACAATATGTTGGCGGTTCAGATTTTGATCAATTCGCTGGTGCTTGGCTGCCTTTATGCCTGCATTGCGATCGGCTTCTCGCTGGTCTGGGGCGTTCTGAACGTCATCAATCTCATCCACGGCTCGTTCATCGTGCTCGGCGCCTACCTGGCGTGGGCCGCTTACCAGTGGCTATCGTTCGCGCCATGGTATTCGCTGGTTGTCGCGGGGCCCCTGTTCTTCGCTTTCGGCTACCTCTTGCAGCGCGTTGTCCTCAACCGGGTGATCACGGCCCCGGTCCTGGTGACGTTGACGCTGACGTTCGGGCTCGATCTGATTCTGAACAACGCAATGATCTACTACTTCAAGGCCGATTATCGCAAATTGATTCTGAATCCGCCGATGGGATCAATCTCCGTCCTTGATGTCGTCGTGCCGGTCGATCGGCTAATGGCCACTGCATCCGCGCTTGTCTTGACCGGATTGCTCTATCTGCTCTTGAGGCGCTCTCGTGTCGGACGCGCCATTGTAGCGGTGCGGCTCGATCGGGATGCCGCTGTGCTGATGGGGGTCGATGTGAAATCGATCTACGCCATAGCATTCGGTCTCGGCGCTGCACTGGCGGGGTGCGCGGGTGTTCTGATGTCACTTATTTTTCCCATTTCGCCGCTGACGTCATCGGCCTTTCTCGGCAAGGCCTTCGTGGTTTGCGTCTTGGGCGGGCTCGGCAGCGTGTCCGGAGCGCTCGCAGGAGGGTTGCTGCTGGCATTGGTTGAAGGCGTCGGCTCGGCGCTATTCGGACCGGCTCACGCCACGACGCTTTCGTTCGCATTGCTGATAGCATTTCTGATCGCCAGGCCACAGGGGCTTGTGGGTCGAAAGGGTTTCGAATGACCCGTATGAATATAGCCTTGCTGGTCCTGATTGCCGGTGTTTCCGCGCTGCCGCTGTTTGGTGGACCCTATGCCTTGCGGCTCGGCACCGTCGCTTGCATGTATGCCGTTCTCGCGCTGTCCTGGAACGTGGTCGGCGGTTTCGCCGGGTATCCATCGTTTGCGACCGCTGCCTTCTTCGGTTTCGGTGCCTATACGAGCGGCGTGTTGCTCAACAAGGGCGTGCCGTTGCCCTTGTCGGTGATCGCGGCGCTTATCGCAGCCTTTGTGCTCGCGGGCATGTTCGGCATCGTTCTGCTGCGCCTGCGCGGCCACTACTTTGCGATCGCCAGTCTTTCGCTGGTCGAAGTGCTGCGCGAACTTGTCAATAACGCCACGGACCTGACTGGTGGCGGTATGGGGCTCAATATTCCGCTGGCGTCCGGTTCCGGGCTTTTGGCGGAAGCAACCTATTTCTTTTATGCGATGTGGGGATTGCTGCTCGGGACCGCGATTGTTGTCATCGCTATTTCCGCTTCCAAACTGGGATTCGGGCTTTCCTGTATCCGGCAGAACGAGACCGCGTCCAATATGGTCGGTCTGAATGCGACCCTCTACAAGAGCGTCGCGTTCGGGTTGTCGGCTTGCTTTGCCAGCGGTGCCGGCGGAATTTACGCGGCGTGGGTGCATTACATCGATCCATCAGACGTGTTCGACATTCTCTATTCGGTCAAGCCGATCGTGATGGCGTTGATAGGTGGACTGGGTTCGCCCCTCGGTGTGGTCTGCGGTGCGTTCCTCTATCTCGGATTGGAGGAAGTGGTTTGGCGCAATTATATCCAGATTCACAGCGGCGTTCTCGGCGTCCTGATCGTGCTGCTACTCCTGTTCCTGCCGCATGGTCTGACGTCGTTGCGGGCAAGCATGTTCTGGGGCAGGGCGAAGCATGTCTGAAATTCTTCATCTCAACCTTGTTTCGCGTCACTTCAGCGGGCTCCAGGCGCTGCGGGATGTCACCATTGGCGTAAATAGTGGAGAGGTGCTCGGGTTGATCGGCCCGAACGGAGCGGGCAAGACCACCCTTGTGAATACGGTTTGCGGAGTTACGCCGGCAAGCTCGGGGACAGTGACCTTCAACGGGCAGGATATCACGCGATTAAAGACCTATCAGACCGCGCGTCTTGGGCTTTCACGCACCTTCCAGATCGTACAACCATTTGCAGAGTTTTCCGCGCTCGACAATGTCGCGGCGGCCGCATTGTTTTCACAGCCTGGCAACAGTCTCAAAACCGCGCGCGCGAATGCCCTTGCTCATCTAAAGTTTGTCGGGCTCGAGGCGCAGGCCGATCAATCGGCGGCGACGCTCACGCTGGCGATGCGGAAACGGCTGGAACTGGCAAAAGCACTGGCAATGAAACCAAAGCTGTTGTTTCTGGATGAGGTTAACGCCGGCCTGAACAGCGCCGAAGTAGAACGCGCAACCAAGCTTATTCATCAGCTTGCGGCCGACGGCATTACCATTGTGATGATCGAGCATCTCATGAAAGTTGTGTTGAATGTTTGCACCCGGATCGCGGTGCTGCATAATGGTCAATTGATCGCCGACGGAGCACCGCGCGACGTCATCAAAAACCCCGCCGTAGTGGATGCCTATCTCGGGCAGCAATATGCAGAGCGGAATGCTGCCCGTGGCTGAAGACCCAATCATCGAATTGCGCGATCTCAACGCTGGCTATGGTGAGATCCAGGTGCTCTGGGGCATCGATATGGCGGTGCGACGCGGCGAGATCACAGCGTTGATCGGCTCCAACGGCGCGGGAAAGACCACCTTGATGCGAGCGTTGTCGGGGTTGATTCCGCTCAGGTCCGGGCAATATTTTTCGGATGGCGAAGCCCTCTCGGCGGCGACTGCCGCCAGAATCCTGGCGCATGGCATCGTCCACGTTCCTGAGGGCAGGCGGCTGTTCGGTGCCATGAGCATCGAAGATAACCTGCTGATGGGGGCTTATTCCCGAAGTGTCGGTCGCCGAGAATTAACCCGGGACCTTGATCGCGTCTACGCGACTTTCCCCAAGCTCCGTCTACGCCGCAACCAGGCTGCGGCGACACTTTCCGGTGGCGAGCAGCAGATGTGCGCCATTGGGCGCGGCCTGATGAGCTCGCCGCGCGTGCTGATGATTGATGAACTCTCGCTCGGGCTATCGCCACTGCTGGTCGAACAACTTGTCGCGGCATTGCGAGCCCTCAACGCAGAGGGGATGTCGATACTTCTTGTCGAACAGGATGTTACGACTGCGCTCGATCTTTGTCATTCCGCCTACATCATGGATATGGGACGAATCGTGCGAACGGGCTCGGGAGAGAAGTTGTTGGCCGATCCGATCGTTCGCGAAGCCTATCTCGGCGTTCTCGAAGATTGATCACAGGCGAGGCGCTAGCTGGCAACTGGTTTGAGGGCGAACGCAACTCGCTGTCCGACATTCGATTGAGATGCCCGGAATCCAAATCAGGTCCTGCGCGCAAATTGGTTCGAAGCTGATGCCGGTTCACCAGGATTGTCGCTGGGTTGATCCTCTCAAGTACCTGGCTCGCTCCGCCGTTACCCTTGACAGCCACGCGGGAGTAGGTACTTTGCTAAACACGACCCTCTGTTCAGATACGCAGAGCTCAATAATGAGATGCGTGGTGTAAAGAGCATAGGCTCAGCGCCCGCCACCAGCACGCCAAGGAAGTGCTATGGTGAAAACGGGAAGCGACCATCGCAAGTCGCTGATTGACGGTCGGTCCGTCTATATCAATTCAGAAAAGGTCGACGACGTCACGACTTACCGCGCATTCGCGCGCTCGGTCACGTCGGCCTGCAATCTTTACGATTATCAAGCGGCAAACCCGGAAAAGATGACGTTCCGCTCGCCGACGAGCGGAAAGAACGTCAATCGTCTCTGGCAGCTTCCGAAATCCCATCGCGATCTGGTCACGCGCCGCAAGGCGCTCGAAGCCTGGGCCGAGACGACTTGCGGGATGCTTGGCCGCTCGCCCGACCATGTCGGCTCGTCGCTCGCCGGCATGTATATGGGCCGCAGCGTGTTCGAAAAATACGATCCGAAGCGTGCCAGGGCGCTGGTCGATTACTTCGAATACGCGCGCGACAACGACCTTTACCTTTCCTACGTCATCATCAATCCGCAGGCCGACAAGTCGAAGGGATCGGCCGCTCAGCCGGGTGATGACCTCGTCGCCCGCATCGTCGACGAGGATCAGGAAGGGATCACGATCCGCGGCGCCAAGATGCTCGGGACCGGTGCGATCTTCGCCAACGAACTCCTCGTCGCAGGCTTCATGGGCCTGCAGCCGGGCGAGGAAGCATACGCGTTTACCGCGATGGTGCCGATGAACGCGAAAGGCGTGAAGGCGTTCTCGCGCAAATCCTACGAGGAAGCGGCCGTTTCGGTGTTCGACAATCCGCTCTCCAGCCAGTTCGACGAGAACGACGCCATCATCTATTTCGATGACGTAAAGATTCCGTGGGACCGGGTTTTGGTCCACCGCGACGTGCAGATGGGCCAGGCACAATGGTTCGACACGCGCGCTCACGTCTATCAGAACTATCAGTGCCAGATACGCCTGATGGTGAAGCTGCGCTTCCTGATGGGCGCCGTCCGCAAGATCGCGGAGATCAACGGCATTGTGCCAAGGCCACTGCGATCGAGAGCATGGTCATTGCCATGGAGGCGGCGGGAGAGCATTACGGCGAGTACTTCGTGCCAAGCCGCGCGATCCTGTCGGCCTCGCAGGTTCTCGCCCAGCAAATCTATCCCGAGATCATCGAAGCGATTCGAACGCTCGCCGGCGGCGGACTGATCATGCTGCCATCAAGCGCACACGACTTCGCCAATCCCGAATTTTCCTCCATCATCAACAAGACGCAGCGCTCTTCGGCGGCGACGCCTGAAGAACGGGTCAAATTGTTCAAGCTGGTTTGGGACGCGGTCGGATCAGAGTTCGGGTCGCGGCACCTTCAGTACGAAATGTTCTACTCGGGAGCGACATTCGTCACGCGCGGTCATTCCTTCCGCTATTTCGACTGGGACAGGTCGAAGGGAATGATCGAGGAGTTCATGGCCACCTACGACCTTCCGGACGCATCCGGCAACGCGGGCGGCATCGCCGCGCGCGCCGCCGAATAATCGCATCTCCGAACAGTCGAGGACTAGGTCATGGATTCATCGTCCCTCAGGGAAGGCGAAGTTATTGCGTCAAGCGAGTTCGCGGGCTCGCTGCCGCGCTGCCTCGGGCATTTCGCGACCGGCGTCGCCGTTGTCACTTACGAAACGGCAGCGTTCGAACCGCGAGGGCTGACGGTCAACTCATTCACATCGGTATCGCTCGATCCGCCGCTTGTATTGATCTGCCTGAACAAGCGAGCCAGGGCGATCGAGCATCTGCCGCGGGTGCCTTTCGCGGTGAACGTGCTCGGCGCCGATCAGCGCCATCTCGCATGGCACTTCGCGGGAAAGGCCTCGGATGCGCGGCCGATCTGGCGACGTGTCGGTGATGTGCCGCTGCTCGAACAGTCGCTGGCCTGGATGACCTGCTTACCCTGGTCGAACCACGAAGCCGGCGATCACGTGATCCTCATCGGCCATGTGCAGGAATTCGGTGTCGGCCAACAGGATCCGCTCTGTTTCTATCGGGGGACGGCGACATGAACGATGGCATTGGAGAGGTTGGCAAGCCGGCACCGCAGATGGTCGATCCGGCGATCCTCTATCTGGGGACGCCGGTGCTCCTGATCGGTACCCAAAACGAGGACGGCACCCCCAACCTCTCGCCGATGTCGTCGGCTTGGTGGTTGGGATGGGGGTGCATGCTCGGTCTTAACGCGAGTTCGAAGACCGTCGAGAACCTGAAGCGGACCGGCCAGTGCGTTCTCAACGCCCCCTCGGTCGATCTCGTTGCGCACGTCGACCGCATCGCGCTTACGACGGGAAGCAATCCTGTTCCTGCAAACAAGGTCGCGATGGGATTTCGGTATGTTGCCGACAAGTTCGGGTTGGCGCAATTGACGGCGGTCGTCGGCGATACCGTCAAAGCTCCCCGCGCCGTTGAATGTCCGGTTCAGATGGAAGCTGTGGTCGAGCAAATGAACCCGTTCGGAGCGACCAACCCCAGAATCCGCACGCGGATGATGGCGATCGAGGTGCGGATCACGCGTGTGCACGCACACCCCGATATTCTGGTCGACGGTAATCCTAACCGAATTGACCCGGACAAATGGAAGCCGCTGATCATGAGCTTTCGTGAATTTTATGGCCTGGGAGAACGTGTCCACCATTCACGCCTGGCAGGTTTCCCGGAAGACAAATTCCGTCCGCCGGCACAGCCCTATGGCACGAATCCCGAACCATCACACCATCAACTCCCGGAGCCGCTCAAATGAAGAGACTATTTCTTGGTATTTCTGCCGCCATCCTGGTGGCGAGTCATTCGCCCGTTGATGCAGAAACGAATGCTGCGATCAAAATAGGCTCGTTCGCGGCTTTGAGCGGCGCAAACGCATTTCTCGGCGAGCCAACGAAGAAGACACTCGAATTGTTCGTCGCAAGGATCAACAAGGAGGGCGGCGTCAACGGACGACCGATCGAACTGATCCTTTACGATTCCAAAACCAGCGCCAAGGACGCTTCCTCGATAGCCCACCGCCTGATCGACCAGGACAACGTGGATCTCGTGGTCGGGGGAACCAGCACGGGCGAAACAATGGCGGCACTGCCCTACTTCGAGGAGACGAAGACGCCTTTCATTTCGTTGGCGGGTTCCACCATCATCATCGATCCCGTCAAGAAGTATGTCTTCAAGACGCCGCATACCGACTTGATGTCGGTTGAAAAGGCTTATGAGCGCATCGGACAGGAAGGCTTGTCGAAGGTGGGGCTGCTCTCCGGCGCGGGCGGTTACGATCAGTCTTGCCGGAAAAATGCCAACGAGGCAGCCGCACGTTACAAGATGCAGATCGTCGCCGACGAACAACATGGTACCGGCGACACCGATCTCACGCCGCAGTTAACTAAAATCCGAGCCGCCGGCCCGGATGCGGTCATCTATTGCGGCGCCGGCGCGTCGTCGTCGATTGCGGCCAAGAACTACCGGCAGTTGGGCCTGAAACCCAAGCTCTATATGACGGTCGGCGTCGGTTCGACGGCTTACATCGAGAGTTCGGAGGGGGCTGCCGAGGGTACGCGCGTGACCGGTTCGGCATTGCTTGCTTTCAAGGATTTGCAGCCTGAAGATCCGATCTACCCGGCGACCAAGATATTCGTCGAGGCTTACGAAGGAGCGTTCAAGGAGCCTGCGTCAAATTTTGGAGGCTACGCC
>WNFM01331138.1_pt1 | contig 12682 bp, 12 predicted proteins | sample 5400271 | NCBI WGS metagenome assembly WNFM01 (sample SAMN13153352, study PRJNA577476) | soil metagenome | isolation source: 60 cm saprolite on Douglas fir-dominated hillslope | place: USA:California | collected 2013-09-17 | reverse complement strand
CGGCTTCCACGACACCGCCAATGCGGTCGCGACCGTGATCTACACCCACTCGCTGCCGGCCGAGTTCGCCGTGATGTGGTCGGGCTTCTTCAACTTCCTCGGCGTGCTGCTGTCCTCGGGTGCGGTGGCGTTCGGCATCGTCTCGCTGCTGCCGGTCGAACTGATCCTGCAGGTCGGGAGCAGCGCCGGATTTGCCATGGTGTTCGCACTGTTGATCGCCGCGATCATCTGGAATCTCGGCACCTGGTGGCTGGGCCTGCCGGCCTCGAGCTCGCACACCCTGATCGGCTCGATCATCGGCGTCGGCATCGCCAACGCATTGATGCGCGGCCGTGACGGCACCTCCGGCGTCGATTGGGGCAAGGCCACCGAAATCGGCTACGCGCTGTTGCTGTCGCCGCTGTTCGGGTTCTGCATGGCGGCGATCCTGCTGCTGGTGCTGAAGTTCATCGTGCGCAACCCCGCGCTCTACGCAGCACCGGAAGCCAACAAGCCGCCGCCGCTGTGGATCCGCGGCATCCTGATCGCCACCTGCACCGGCGTCAGCTTCGCGCATGGTTCGAACGACGGCCAGAAGGGCATGGGCCTGATCATGCTGATCCTGATCGGCACCGTGCCGACCGCCTACGCGCTGAACCGCGCACTGCCGGAATCGCAGGTGGCGCAGTTCCAGAAGACCTCCGAGGCCGCTTCCAAGGTGATCGCGGCCAAGGGCGCCGGCCACAGCATCATCGGCGATCCGCGCCCGGCAGTGACGCAATATGTCGCCGCGCACAAGATCAGCGAAGGCACCTACCCGTCGCTGGCCGTGCTGGTGAAGGATGTCGGCGACCAGGTGCAGAAATACGGCTCGCTCAACAAGGTGCCTGCCGAAGCCGTCGGCAACACCCGTAACGACATGTACCTGACCTCGGAAGCAATCCGCTTCCTGATGAAGGACAAGGAAAACGACCTCAAGAAGGAAGAGGTTGCTACCTTGAACGCCTATAAGGCCTCGCTCGACGGCGCCACCAAGTTCATCCCCACCTGGGTCAAGATCGCGGTCGCGATCGCGCTCGGCCTCGGCACCATGATCGGCTGGAAGCGCATCGTCATCACCGTCGGCGAGAAGATCGGCAAGACGCACCTGACCTACGCACAGGGCGCCTCCGCCGAGCTCGTTGCCGCCGCGACCATCGGCGCCGCCGACATGTTCGGCCTGCCGGTCTCGACCACGCACGTGCTGTCGTCCGGCGTCGCCGGCGCGATGGCGGCGAACGGCTCGGGGCTGCAGATCGCCACCATCCGCAACATGGTGATGGCGTGGGTCTTGACGCTGCCGGCCGCGATCCTGCTGTCGGGCACGCTCTACGTGATCTTCTCGCGCCTGTTCTGATCGCAACGCCGCGAAGATTGACGCAGCGTTCCTCGCTGCAATGCGATAGAAAAGCCCGCGCCAACAGCGCGGGCTTTTTTACGTCACAGTTACTACCATCCGCGCAAATTGCCTGCGCCCGGTTCCCGTTTGGGTCTAAGCTCACCCGGCAACTTCAAAGAATTGCACAAGAACAATCCGGTTCAACCGTTTCTTGAGTGTCTTCTTGGGGGAGCGTCATCATGACATTTCTGCCGGCCGAGGCCGAGGAAAAGAAAAGCACGAGCTCGGCGCCGGCCCGCGCCGCACCCGCGCCCGCCCCGGTCGTGCGAGCCGCACCGGCACCCGCGCCGGTCGTCCGCGCGCCGGCGCCCATCGTTCGCGCCGCACCCGTGGTTCGTACGCCGACCACCACGGTCGCCACCAGGCCCGCACCGGTTGTCGCGGTAAAACCGGCCGCGACGGTAGCTGTCAAACCTGCGGCGACAACCGCTATCAAACCTGCCACGACAGCGACGGGCACCAAACCCGCAATCACGACATCGGCCACGACAGGTTCGGCCGCCGTGACCGCCAGGGCCAGGGAAGATGCCGTCATAGCCGCCGCGCGCGCCAAGACCATCGAGAACACCCGCCAAAAGAACAAGGAGGCCGAAGCCGCCGGCGCCAGGCCGGTGACCACGTCGACGGCCACCACGACCTCGACTTCGAACATGGACAGGGCACGAAACCGAATCCAGAGCGCACTCCCGGCCGACGGGGCGGTGCGAGCGGACACGGCGAAGAAGCCCAGCGTCGTCGGGGTTCAAGCCAGCGAGTTCAAGCCGCGCGTCAGGGTGACGCCGTCAACCGCGCCGCCGTCGCCGGGCACTCCCAACTTTCCAAAACGACCGGCCAATGAACCAGCCCTGACCAATCCGGCGACTCGATAGGTTGATCCGGCGGCGTGGTTTTACGTGCCGCCTTAGCGACAAATAAAGAAGGCCTGCACTGGAGATGCAGGCCTTCTTTCACTTGAGATCGAAATTCAGGCGATCACGCCGCCAGCGTGTTCTCGACCAGCTTGATCCAGTACGAAGTGCCGTACACGATCGCCTCGTCGTTGAAGTTATAGGCGGGGTGATGCAGCCCCGCGGTGTCGCCGTTGCCGCAGAATATGAAGGCGCCGGGGCGCGCTTCCAGCATGTAGGAGAAATCTTCCGCGCCCATCATCGGGGGCGATTCATGAACGTTGGCCTCGCCGGCGATTTCCTTGGCCACCTGGATCGCAAACTCGGTTTGCGACGGATGATTATGGGTCACGGGGTAACCGTGTTCGTACACCAGGTCGATCTTGGCGCCGGTGAGCTGCGCCACACCCGCGACCACCTCATGCACGCGCTTCTCGATCAGATCGCGGGTTTCCACCGTCAAGGTTCGGACGGTGCCGCGCAGTTCGGCGGTCTGCGGGATCACGTTGCGGGCGTTGCCGGCGTGGAATTCGCAGATCGAGATCACCGCCGACTCCAGGGGATCGACGGTCCGCGAGACGATCGTCTGCAACGCGGTGATGAGCTGCGAGCCGACCAGAACGGAATCGATGCATTTGTGCGGGCGCGCGGCATGACCGCCGAGCCCTTCGATCTTGATATCGATCGAGGCGGTCGCCGCCATGATCGGACCCGGACGGGTGGCGAAAGAGCCGACGGGAAGTCCCGGACCGTTATGCATGCCGTAGACCTGCTCGATGCCGAAGCGGTCCATCAGCCCGTCCTTGATCATCGCGGCGGCGCCCGCACCACCCTCTTCGGCCGGCTGGAAAATCACGACCGCGTCGCCGGCAAAGTTTCGGGTTTCGGCGAGATAGCGCGCCGCGCCCAGCAGCATCGCAGTGTGGCCGTCATGGCCGCAGGCGTGCATCAGTCCCGGCGTCTTGGAAGCATAAGGCAGGTTGGTCGCCTCTTCGATCGGCAGCGCGTCCATGTCGGCACGCAGCCCGATCACCTTGATGTCGCCCTTGCCGGCGGGCCGCTTGCCCTTGATGACGCCGACAACACCGGTCTTGCCGAGTCCCGTGGCGACCTCGTCGCAGCCGAACTCCCGCAGCCGATCCGCGACGAATGCTGCGGTGCGGTGCACTTCATACAGCAATTCGGGATTTTCATGGATATCGCGGCGCCAGGCCTGGATATCGGGTTGCAGATCGGCGACGCGGTTAACGATGGGCATAGGGTTCTCGGCCTCAGGGTTGGAATGCTTTGATCTGTCTAGCATGCAAGGGGCGAACCACCCAACAGGTTGCCGGTGGAGGGTCCCATGCGTGCCGTCATGGGCTTACCGGACCAATGTCCGCCGGTGAATGGCCTCATGCGGCCAGCGTGTTCTCGACCAGCTTGATCCAGTAAGAGGTGCCGAACACGATCGCCTCGTCGTTGAAATTGTAGGCGGGGTGATGCAGGCCCGCACTGTCGCCGTTGCCGCAGAAGATAAGCGCACCCGGCCGCTGCTCCAGCATGAAGGAGAAATCCTCACCCGCCATCAAAGGCGGCATCTCGTGAACATTGGCGTCGCCGGCAATTTCTTTTGCGGCCCGCGTCGCCACATCTGTCTGCAGGGCATGGTTGACCGTCACCGGATAGCCGCGGTCGTACACCAGATTGATCTCGGCGCCGGTAATCTGCGCCACGCCGGCGACGACCTCGCGTACCCGCTTTTCCACCAGTTCCCGCACGCTTTGGTTCAGGGTACGGACGGTGCCTTTCAGCTCAGCGGTTTGCGGGATCACGTTGCGGGCATTGCCGGCGTGAAATTCGCAAATCGAAATCACGGCGGATTCCAGCGGATCGACGCTACGCGACACGATCGACTGCAGCGCTGTGATCAACTGCGCGCCGACAAGAACGGAATCGATGCATTTGTGCGGACGCGCCGCGTGCCCACCGAGCCCGTTGATTGTGATGCCGACGGCATCGCCTCCGGCCATGATCGGACCCGGCCTGATCGCAAACGCGCCGACCGGAATGCCCGGACCATTATGCATGCCGTAGACCTGCTCGATGCCGAAGCGGTCCATCAGCCCGTCCTTGAGCATCGCAACGGCACCTGCGCCGCCCTCTTCGGCCGGCTGGAAGATCACGACCGCATCACCGGCAAAGTTCCGGGTTTCGGCGAGATAGCGGGCAGCGCCGAGCAGCATCGCGGTGTGGCCGTCATGACCGCAGGCGTGCATCTTGCCGGGTGTCCTGGAGGCGTAGGGCAGATTGGTTTCCTCATGAATCGGCAGCGCGTCCATATCGGCCCGCAGCCCGATCACCTTGATGTCACCCTTGCCGGCTGGCTTGCTGCCCTTGATGCGGCCGACAACGCCGGTGCGGCCGAGACCGGTGATAACCTCGTCGCAGCCGAATTCCCGCAAACGGTCCGCCACCAACGCCGCGGTGCGGTGCACGTCATAGAGCAATTCAGGATGTTCATGGATATCGCGGCGCCACGCCTGGATGTCGGGTTGCAGGTCGGCGACGCGGTTGACGATGGGCATGGATATGGGTCTTCGGGTTCAGGCGCTTCTGCCTCTGTAGCATGCAAGGAGCGGTCCACCCAACAGCCTGTGGAAGGGTCTGTCCTACCCGCTTTGCAGGACGCCTCCCCACTGTCATGGCCGGGCTTGTCCCGGCCATCCACGTCTGACTAATAACGGTCAAGAAAGACGTGGATGCCCGGCACAAGGCCGGGCATGACGGTCGTGAGCGGGCGGAAACGAGTAATGCCGAAGCGGCTTGAAGGTGATTTCGACTATATCGTCGTCGGCGCGGGCACGGCCGGCTGCATCATGGCCAACCGGTTGTCGGCCGACCCTAAAAACCGGGTGCTGATCCTGGAGGCCGGCGGCAACGATAACTGGATCTGGTTCCACATCCCGGTCGGCTACCTCTTCGCAATCGGGAATCCCCGTTCCGACTGGATGTTCAAGACCGAACCGGAACCGGGCCTCAACGGCCGGGCGCTAGCCTACCCCCGTGGCAAGGTGATCGGCGGTTCGTCCGCCATCAACGCCATGATCTCGATGCGGGGACAGGCCGCCGATTACGATCACTGGCGGCAACTTGGTCTGAGCGGTTGGGGCTATGACGACGTGCTGCCGCTGTTCCGCCGGCTCGAGGATCATTTTCTGGGCGAGAGCGAACACCACGGCACCGGCGGCGGCTGGCGGATCGAGGCGCCACGGCTGTCCTGGGACATTCTCGATGCAGTCGGCGACGCCGCCGAGCAAATGGGAATCCGGCGCATTCCGGATTTCAACACCGGCGACAATGAAGGCGTCAGCTATTTCCACGTCAACCAGAAGCGCGGCCGCCGCTGGTCTTCGGCGCGCGGCTTCCTCAAGCCGGTGCTGAACCGCGCCAACCTGCGGCTGGAGAAGAACGTGCTGGTCGACCGCCTCATCGTCGAGAACGGCCGCGCCGTCGGCGTCCGCTTCATGCAAGGTAATGAAGTGGTTGAAGCGCGCACCAAGGGCGAAGTGGTTTTGTGTGCGGGATCAATCGGATCGACGCAGGTCTTGCACCGCTCAGGCATCGGTCCGGCCGACTGGCTGTCGCCGCTCGGCATCGACGTCGCGCTCGACCGCCAGGGCGTCGGCCGTAACCTGCAGGACCATCTGCAGCAGCGCGCGATCTACAAAGTCGAAAACGTCCGCACCCTGAACGAGACCTATTGGTCGTTGTTCCGTCGTGGCCTGATGGGGCTCGATTACGCCTTCCGCCGCCGCGGTCCGCTGACCATGGCGCCGTCGCAGCTCGGCATCTTCACTCGCTCCGATCCGCATCGCGCGCGCGCCAATATCCAGTTCCACGTGCAGCCGTTGTCGCTGGATAAATTCGGCGACCCGCTGCACCGTTTCCCCGCGATCACGGTCAGCGCCTGCAATCTGCAGCCGACTTCGCGCGGCACCGTGCGCCTCCGTTCCGCGGCGGCCGATCAGGCGCCTGTCATTGCGCCGAATTACCTCTCGACCGATGACGACCGCCAGGTCGCGGCGGATGCCATCCGCACCACGCGGCGGCTGATGAAGCAACAACGGCTGGCCCAATATCGCCCGCAGGAATACCTGCCCGGCCCCTCCGTCGGCGACGACGATGCATCGCTGGCAAAAGCCGCCGGCGATATCGGCACCACGATCTTCCATCCCGTCGGCACCGCCAAGATGGGCACAGCTTCCGATCCCGCGGCCGTCGTCGACGAGCGGCTGCGCTTTTATGGCATCGCGGGACTGCGCGTGGCCGATGCGTCGGTCATGCCGACCATCACCTCGGGCAACACCAACACGCCGACAGCGATGATCGCGGAAAAAGCCGCCGTGATGATCCTTGAGGATGCGCGCCTCACCTCATGACCAGCCCGCAGCGCATTTCGATTGGACCAGCCGGCGAGCACATCGCGCTCGTGCGATGGGGCGAGGCGAATTCCGGCCGGCCGGCAGCACTGCTGTTGCATGGCACCGGCTTTGTCGCCGAGGTCTGGGATGAGGTCGCAAGCGAACTCGCCTCCCGTTACACCGTTTATGCACTCGACCGCCGCGGCCATGGCGACAGCCATAAGCCGGCGGCCGACCGTTATCATTTTCAGGATTTTGCCGAGGATCTGTGCCGCGTGATCGAGGCGCTCGACCTTTCGGATATCTATGGCATCGGGCACAGCGCCGGCGCCACCGACCTGCTGCTCGCGGTAAAATTACTGCCCGAGCGCTTTCAGCGCCTATTCGTGATGGAGCCGACCATCATGGACCCGCGCACGCGGCGCACCGACGTCACCGGCTTGAGCGAGTTTGCGACCGGCGCTGTGCAGGGCGTACTGCGCCGGCAGGCGGAGTTCGACAGCACCGAGGCCGTGTTTGCGCGCTATCGCGCTGCGCCCGCCTTCGCTGAGTGGACCGAGCCTTCACTCCGGGCCTACACCAATCACGGCTTCACCCCACTGGAAGATGGCCGGGTGCGGCTGCGCTGTACGCCCGAGATCGAATCCGCGCTGCTGCAGCCGATCTTCGAGGCGATGGAACAGGTTTACACTGGCGATATCAGAGGCAATCCTTTTCCGTGGCTTTCAGATGTCAAATGTCCAGTGCGCATCGCTACCACGGAAAAATCCTGGCCGATCTACAAGGAAATGGCGTCACGCGCCGCCGCACTAATCCCCGCCGCAAGCCAACACAGTTTCCAAGGCGTCGGCCACTGCGTTGCGCAGGAAGAGCCAAAGCTGCTGCTTGAGGCGCTGCAGGCGTTCGAAGAAGTACCAACGCTTCCGGCACGGGTGAGGCCACCGAAAAAGTTTCAGTCTCCGTAGGAGACGATCGGCCGGGGCCCGCCTCGTGACCTATGCAAGCTGTTTGAGATCCGCCTCCAACCGGTCGCGATTCCGCTCGTCCTTGACCAGCACGAGGAGCTGAAGCGCCGCCGCCAAATGGTGCTCCGTCTGCGCCCGTTCGCCCATCAGCTTGTACGCTCGGGCGAGCGCTTCATGCGCGTAAGCTCGAAAGAACGGTGGCAGGTTATGACTGTAGGAAACGCAAATCTCGCCCAGTCTGACTGCTTCGTGAGGACTGTGTATCAGCGCCTGAACCCGTGAGGCTTGCCAGTAGCCGATCGACAGCTTTTGGTCATCGCAATCGGGGCGGTTCGACCAATGAACGATCGATGCGTAACTCAGGGCTACCATCATCTGGTTATCTTTATCGGTTCGGTCTTTTTTCTCGATCAAATCCCAAGCGCCGTTGAAGCAGCTTGCCGCAAAGTATTTGTGAGCAGCGGCGAGGTCGAAATCGGTGGTCTCGGACATGGGTTCACCGTTGAGTTCGCATCTAGACAAGCACCAGCGCTCCCGATTTTGCGGGCCGCGAGTTTTCGCCAAAATGGTGGGCGATCTCAAGACGTGCAAGCCCAGGGCTACCACGTCTTATCGATCGTTGCCGGCATAGCGCACCGTCCGGGGCGTCGACATCTGTTTCGGCAGAGCGAAGCCGATCAGCAACATGGCCAGGGCGAGCGCGGCATGCCCCCAGCTGTCGTATCGATTGTTGGAGATGATGCCGCAAATGATCCCGTCGCCAACCCAAAAGCCCCAGACGGTCATCGCCGCGTAAATCAGCCCAAAGACCTGGAACCACAAGCGCGCGGCGCCGGCTCCTATCATGGAAGCGACGAGGAAGACGGCTCCGGACGCGATATGCAGAATGTTGTGCGGCGGGTTCACCATGAAGATGCCAAAATACAAGCCGTCCTTGACGACCCCAGGAACAAAGCCGAGCAGGCCGCCGAACAGGAAGGCGCTCCCCATGAATATTCCGAGGGGTTTAATCACGGCGAGACCTCCTGTTGGTTCTTTTCAGGCGTGCGCCGGCTCGTGCAGCCTCAAGACGTTCATGCTGATATCCCAGAGTAGCGTGCGATTTTTCTCGGTATTGAACTTCGACTTGACCGGCTTTGGCTTGCTGTTGGTGAAGTCGCGCCCCGAAACGGCGGCGACATCGGGCGAGGTCGCCAGGTAGACCGTGGTGGCCGCGCCTTTTTCGGGTGAGACGGCGACCGGGGTCGCCAGTAGCGCGATCAGCTTGAAGAGACCGGTCGCGCTCTTGAGCATGTGAGTGTTGACGATGCCAGGATGGACCGCGTTGACCGTGATCGATGTGCCGCGAAGACGCTCGGCGAGTTCGATCGTGGACATCAGCACGAAAAGCTTGGACGCCGCATAGGCGCCAATGGCGGAGAAGCGTCGTTCGCTCTGAAGGTTTGCCGGATCAAACTTGCCGATCGAATACACGCTCGAGCTCAGATTGATAATCCGGCCCTGTTCGCTATTTTTGAGCGCGTCCAGCAACATCTGCGTCAACAGGAAGTGGGACAGGTAGTTCACCTGATAGCTGGACTCATAGCCGTCCTCGGTAACCGTACGTTCGGGCATCATAATGCCCGCATTGTTGATCAGCAGGTCGAGCCTTGGGTGGCGCTGTTGGACAGTCTGAGCCTGCCTCAGCGAACCGAGGTCTCCGATAACAATGTCGATATCGTTGGCGCCGGACGCAGCCGCAATCTCGCGCCTGGTATTCTCGGCCTTCACCAGGCTTCGAGCCGCCAGGACCACGGTGAAGCCCTTCCTTGCCAGCGCATGGGCCGTGGCCTTGCCGATCCCTTCGGTCGCGCCAGTGATCAAGCAGACCGGCATCGCCATCACGCTATCCTTCCACGGTTCGGCTCTGGGGCCCTCGTCACGGCACGTAGCGCCGGGCTGCGGTTCGGCCCATCATTTACGTAGTGATTGCTATGGAAATAGCCGCGCTTGCGCGTTCGGGTCAAGTCAATTATTTATCGAACGCTATGAATCATTCCCTGAGTGAGCCTAGGCCGCGTGGACGTCCGCGCGGCTTCGATCGCGAGGCGGCGCTCGAGGCGGCGATGCGTCTGTTCTGGAGTCGCGGCTATGAGGCGACTTCAGTCAGCCATCTGGTCGCCGCCATGGGGATCACCCCGCCCAGCCTCTATGGCGCCTTCGGCGACAAAAAGCGCCTGTTCCTGGAAGCGGTGGATCGCTACCAGGCCGGCCCCGGCTGTTTCGCGTACAAAGCGCTAACCGAAGAACCGACCGCGGAACGTGCGATGCGGCGGCTGATGATGGACGCCGTCAAATCCTTCACCGATCCCCACAACCCCAGGGGCTGCATGGTGATCCTGGCGGCGACCAACTGTGCGGCCGAATCCGGTGACATCGAGGAAGCGTTGGCCAGTCGCCGCCGCGCTGCGCAAGCGATGCTGCGCCAGCGTATCGCGATCGGACGGACGGCGGGCGAATTGGCGCCGGGCACTGACATCGACGCTCTCGCGGGACTGGTGACGGCCACCCTCTCGGGCCTGGCGATACTGGCGCGCGATGGAGCCTCTCGCGCTACCTTGAGACGGATCGTTGATCAAATGATGTTGGGCTGGCCGCATCCGGACGCGGCCCAATGATCGCCGCGGCGATGGCGACAGCCGCAAGCCGGCGGCCGACCGCTATCATTTTCAGGATTTTGCCGACGATCTGCGCGGGGTGATCGAGGCGCTCGACCTGTCGGATATCTACGGCATCGGGCACAGCGCCGGCGCCACCGACCTGCTGCTCGCGGCAAAACTACTGCCCGAGCGCTTCCAGCGCCTGTTCGTGATGGAGCCGACCATCATGGACTCGCGCGCGCTGCGCACCGGTCACGGCGGAATGTTGCACCCTTTCATCAAACCTACATTGCATAGCGCAAAATGGCTGCGAGCGATTTGCCGCCTGGAATATCGGCTCTTCGCACGCCAAGAATCCGGCCGCCCGAGCGGATGACACGGTTCGCGATTTCGTCGACTACGCCGTAATTGCTCGCGTCGGCCGATTTTGAGAAGTTGATGGCGCCATTCGTCTCATCGACCGTACCGGAAATGACCTCGTCGATATCAACCAACATCGTCTCCACCGCACCATAGGTTGCTGCTCGCGCGGCGTATGCGATGTCGGTCGTGGCTCGACCTTCGTTCTCGCGTGCCACGAAGGCCATCTTCCACTGGGCAATCTCATCCCGATTCAAGCCGTCCAGCAAAGTGCGAGCCCGATCCGCGAGTTGGGCATCGGTCAAGTATACGGGACTGCCGTCGATCCCCGACTTGGCCAGATGCGCGTAGGTGTTGACCGACCGATAGATGGAAGCGAGCGGCTCGCTCGCGGCCAGCACCAGCGGGACGTCACTGCCAGTCAACAGCCCGCGCAGTGCCTGATCGACCTTGCGGGCGAATTGGCGCAACAACACCTTCTGACCTTCCGATCCCTGAAGACGGCCGCTCGGCGAGCGGTCGTTGACGGTGGAGCGCCCGACGGCGCTGGCGGCGTCCTTTGGCGCGCCCTCGACAGTTACGACCGCGGGTGGCAGGTCGGCCGAGACCTGGATGACGCGGACCCCGCCTTCCGCCAGCGCCAGCACGAAGCAAGTATTGGGAAATGCGACGGCGCGCAGCAGCGGCTTGAGATGAAATCGATCGGACACCTCGACGATTGTTACCAGCGTATTGGGCACACGAAAGGTCCGCGCGTTGTCCGGGGTTGCGAGCACTGCGAGGCTGCGCGCCTGGAACCGCCAGAACTCGTCGTCATCAACCAGGTCATCGAGATGCTCCATCAGCGCGGCGACGCGGCGCTTGTCGGCGTTTGCCGTCTCAAGCTGCCGCAAGGCCTGCTTTGCGAGATTCTTCAATTCGATCCGGTCACCCGCGGTTTCCTGGCTGACTGGCGTGGTGGGCAGATAAATCGAGACGCAGATGTCGTCGCGGTGGGCCGCCAGCGATTTCAGATCGGCTAGACTCGGGATGTCGACATAAAGCATTACGGTGATACTCCGCTATCTGGATCAGCCATGCATTGACGGAGGCTGAGGCCAGTGCCGCGCTCCTGCGCCGTCGATTATGCGCAGACTGTTCTGCATTTTGAGGCTGCCAGATGACACACCGGCAAACATGTCTCAAATCCTCACAATTATAGCGTGATTACCTCTGCTTATACACGTATTTTGTGTCGCGCCGTGATATCGGTTTTGGCGCGCGTTGAACCAGCGGGACTCCGCACATCTGAAATCGCAGGATATTCGCAAAAAAAGTGCCGTCCCTTTGCAGGGACGGCCACACGCGACTCCACGCATACAACGCGACGCGTACTAAACCGTTTTAGTGCTGGCCGTAGTGCTCGGCGTGATGACGGCTCGCCTCGGCGTGATGTTCTTCGGCGTGGCTGGCATGGCCGTGGGCACTGTGGGCATGGTGCGCCGCCTTTTCGTGATCGCCTGATTCGTGGTGCTTGGCGGCTTCACGGTGATGCTTGGCGGCATGCTCGTGATGATGTTCGACGGCGTGTTCGCTCATGTCTGGGCTCCCGATTCTGGCGGTTAAAGTCCCGCTGATCTACGCAAGTCCGCTGACACTTTGCTGACGGCCGCACGACAGCATTGTTAAGGTAATCCGGGAGCGACGCCATTTTCCGTTCATGAAAACGTCATCCCGCGCCGCCACCGCGGCGGGCTTGCAAGGATCCCCCTGTGGAGTCCGCCACCTCAAACGATTGCTTGACGCAGGTTGAGAACCTAACTTCCGTGTCAGAATCTGTCACCTTTTTCAGTTGAAATCATTGGATCATTCGCCTCTCTTGGCCGTCTTCTTCTCGCGACAATCCTGTCGCGGTAATTCAACCATGGAGGAGGAATCGGGATGACCAACAAGATCCTTAGTTACCTCATCGTCGGCGCGCTCGGTACCACACTTGCTCTGGCGTCACCGGCATTCGCTCGCGGCGGCGGTG
>WNFM01315210.1_pt1 | contig 12683 bp, 10 predicted proteins | sample 5400271 | NCBI WGS metagenome assembly WNFM01 (sample SAMN13153352, study PRJNA577476) | soil metagenome | isolation source: 60 cm saprolite on Douglas fir-dominated hillslope | place: USA:California | collected 2013-09-17 | reverse complement strand
AAGGTGGAACCGACTGACCCGGCAAAGACACAGTACCTGATGGCACCGCCTGCAATGCGAATAACTGGTTCCCTTCCATTGTGAGCTGTTGAGGAGCCCACACCACGGGGGACTTCAGGCCAGGAATCTGGAAAACGGGAGTAATAGTGTTCCAGCTCTGTCCACCATCGGTACTATGTAATAACACACCAGGACCCTGGCTATGAGTGAGCACATTCACAAAATAAAGATCGTTGCTATCAACAGGATTGATGGCAAACTGGCAAACGCCGCCCAGGACAAGCTTACTGCCAATGTTTTGCCAGTGTGCTCCAAAATCAGCGCTGCGCAAGAACGCGTAGCCGACCGGGGTACGGGCATTTCCCACGTGTATGTACCTGGTAGCGCATGCATAGATAACGGCGGGATCGCTGCGCGCTGCTTTTAAAGAGGTGAGTGCATAGCCAGTAAGCACCACCGGAACGCTGGGGGTATTCTGGGACTGCGGCTGCCCCAGCGGCTGCCCCAACTGTGAGCATGCTATTGTACCCAGGCCGATTACCAGGGTCAAAGCGACGATGCCCGCGAGCCACCGGTGAGGTCCAAAATGAGCCCTTCGTGAAAACATGGTTTGCGCGTACACAGCATCAGTATTTTGTGTCTCCATGATGCATACTCCTTACAATCAGGAAAGTTTATCCTACAACATTGACACAGTGTTTCAACAGGAATAATATTAAACACGGCGTCCGAATAGAGCACGGCCCGGTATTCGTCGCGAGTGCCAGGTTCTAACCAGACAAGGATTACGCACAATGTCACAATCGCATACCGATCCCGGTGAAAACAACCAGGACGAGCTGGAACGACTCCTTATGCAGGGCATAGAAGCACCGCCTGTGAGTGCCCAATCCGGTGTGGCCGACCGCGATAATCGCGCCTCTAGACTTCATTACGATCAGAACACGATCGTACCCCCTGATAGTGAAGACGAAGAAGAGAACATAGAAGTTCCCACAAGCGGCGATATTCAAGGCGCACTAGGACTTTTTGCTGAAGCTACACAGGATATGGCTACCGCAGGAGTAGAGTTCAGTCTAGGGCGGCACTTCGCCTGTGTAGATTTTTGCAACCAGGCAGTAGAAAAAGCCGCGCAAGCGGTCAGCCTGCTGCGTTTTGGCCACCGATCCATGTATGACCATGACTTACGAGCGCTGGGAGCTCTCGTGGGTGCGCCACAGGAAATTCAAGACGAAATGGCTCTACTGACCCCATTTCATCCAGAAGCCTTCTATGCCGATACACCCCCCGAGGAAGCTGACGAAGTGATTCCTGCTGAGCAAGCCAGCGTCTATGTACAGCATGCTCGTCACGTGTTGAAATGGGCCAAGCTTATCATCTTACGTTCATGATAGGGAGTCAGAACAGCACCGTGCTTACAACCCGTTGAAGTGCTCCTGACAGCGGTCGCCCGTGTATAGCAGGGCCATATTAGATCTTTGGAGGATATTTGTGACACAGACACGTTCGAGACTAGAAGAAGTGGTGAAACAGTCACCACGCAAATGGATCTATCTCTTTAGCGAAGGCAACGCCAGGATGCGTGATTTGCTTGGCGGCAAAGGCGCAGGTGTGGCCGAGATGACGAATGCGGGGCTGCCAGTGCCGCCTGGTTTTACAATCACTACTGAGGCGTGCAATGCCTATTATGATGCCGGCAAGCGGTTTCCCGAGGGTATGTGGGAGCAGGCGCAGGCGGCATTAAAGATTGTTGAGGAGCAGGCCGGCAAAGGCTTTGGCCAGAAGGACAATCCGCTGCTGGTTTCAGTGCGCTCCGGCGCCAAGTTCTCTATGCCCGGTATGATGGACACCGTGCTGAACCTGGGCATAAATGACGAGACGGTGCAGGGCCTGGTGGCCCTGACGGGTGACGAGCGCTTCGCCTATGATGCCTACCGCCGCTTTATCCAGATGTTCAGCAAAATTGTGCTGGACACGGACCCCAGGGACTTCGAACAATTGATCGAGCGGTACAAAGAGAAGGCCGGAGTCGAGAGCGATGCTGAGATCCCTGCCGCCGGTCTCAAACAGCTGGTTGTCGAATTCAAGCAGATTGCCCAGCGCCAGTCGGGAGAGCCATTTCCTACCGATGTTTACCAGCAGTTGCACAAGGCTATCGAGGCGGTCTTCTCATCATGGAACAATAAACGCGCCATCGACTACCGCAACTTCAACAAGATTCCCCACGATTTAGGCACGGCCGTCAATGTGCAGAGCATGGTCTTCGGCAACATGGGCAACGACAGCGGCACCGGCGTTGCCTTCACGCGCGACCCCAGCACCGGCGAGAAGGAGCTCTATGGCGAGTATCTACTCAATGCCCAGGGCGAGGATGTAGTGGCGGGTATTCGTACTCCTTCGAAGATCAGCCGACTGCAGCAGGACCTGCCACATGTGTACGAGCAGTTCCTGGACATCGCCCATCGCCTTGAGAAGCACTATCGCGACATGCAGGACCTGGAATTCACAGTCGAAAAAGGCCGCCTTTACATGCTTCAGACGCGTGCAGCCAAGCGCACAGCCCAGGCAGCCGTCAAGGTTGCTGTAGATATGGTCAAGGAGGGCCTGATCGGCGAACAGGAGGCGGTCAAGCGCGTTGATCCCTTCCAGGTCTACCAACTGTTACTGCCGCGCTTCGACGAGGCCGAGAAGGCACGTGCCGGACTCGAAGGAAAACTGCTGGCAAAGGGCCTCAATGCCTCACCGGGAGCAGCCAGCGGTAAGGCGGTCTTTGATGCCGATCGCGCCGAAGAGATGGGCAAAGCAGGTATAGCGGTGGTGCTGGTTCGACCGGAGACGAGCCCCGACGATGTGCATGGCATGCTGGTGGCGAAGGGCATCCTGACTGCTCGCGGCGGTGCGACCAGCCACGCGGCGGTGGTAGCGCGCGGCCTGGGTCTGCCCTGTGTAGCAGGCACTGAAGGCATTCGCGTCAATGACGAGGAGCGACTCTTCCGCGTTGTTGGCTCCGCTATCGTTATCCACGAGGGGGATGATATCTCCATCGATGGCGCCACCGGCGAGGTGTTTGCAGGCATCATCAAGACGGTCGATCCTGATTTTGACGAAGAGGTGGATTTGAAGCAGCTGTTGAGCTGGGCCGACCAGTTCCGCAGGTTGGGTGTGTGGGCCAACGCGGATTATCCCCGCGATGCTCGCCGCGCGGTGACCTTCGGGGCAGAAGGCATCGGGCTCTGCCGCACTGAGCACATGTTCATGGAGCAGGAGCGCCTGCCCATCGTACAGCAGATGATCCTGGCAAAGAGCAAAGAGGAGCGGCAGGCAGCGCTCGACCAGTTGCTTCCCTTCCAGCGCAGCGACTTCAAAGGCATCTTCGAGGCGATGGTCGATCCACAGAGCGGCGAGGGCTATCCCGTCGTTATTCGCCTGATCGACCCGCCGCTGCACGAGTTCCTCCCTTCCTACGAGGAGCTACTGGTTGAGGTAACTCGTCTGGAGGACAAGGGTGGCAACGAGCAAGAACTGCAAAAGAAACGCGAGATGCTCGAAGCCGTGGGAGCAATGCGCGAGATGAACCCGATGCTCGGCCTGCGCGGCTGTCGCCTGGGCTTGCTCTTCCCCGAGATCAACGTCATGCAGACACGCGCTATCCTCGAAGCCGCGCTTGAACTGGCAAAAGAGGGCAAGAAACTCAAGCCCAAGATCATGATTCCACTGGTCGGGCATGTGAACGAGCTGAAGGAAGTACGCCGCCAGCTAGAGGCTGTGGCAAAGGAGATCACCGCGCAGGCAGGCGCTCCCATCGATTATAAATTCGGCACGATGATCGAGCTGCCACGCGCGGCCCTCACCGCCGGTCAGATTGCACCGGTGGCTGAGTTCTTCAGCTTCGGCACCAACGATCTTACGCAGACAACCTTTGGCTTCAGCCGCGATGACGCCGAGGGCAAATTCCTGCTCAAGTACGTGGATGGGCTAGAAGAACCAGGCATCGAGGGTAAGGTGAAAATTCTACCCTTCAACCCCTTCCAGACACTCGATCGCGAGGGCGTGGGACAACTGGTACGCATGGCCGTTGAGAATGGCCGCCAGGCGAACCCGCACCTGGAGGTGGGCATCTGCGGTGAGCATGGCGGCGATCCCGACAGCATCGAGTTCTTCAACATGATCGGGTTAGACTATGTGAGCTGTTCGCCCTTCCGCGTGCCCGTCGCCCGGCTGGCAGCGGCGCAGGCTGCATTGACGGGAGGCGAGAAGGACAAATAATACCTGACAACCCGCGGCTAGAGAAGCTTACGCACAGCAGCGTAGCGTTCGACAAATCTTTGTGGGGTGAGGCGCGGATAGCGACCTTGCCCCAATTGCGTTAAGACTTCTTGATAAGCTGCATCGAGTGCATCCAGCGTGATTATCTTCTGCTGAACAAGAAGCTTGACATCAGCAATATCACGGCTATTCCCTCGTTCTATCTTGCTGATGGCGATACTATAAAAATCAAAGTAGAAGACATCGATTCCACCGTAGCGACCAACGTATCGTGAATGCATCTCCCATTGGGAAGGGAGGGGAATAAAGTCCATAGGTGACGCAAACTCGACATTGATCTGCATTTGCTGGATCAATCTCTGGATAGCTACGATAAGTTCTCCTTCATTTGTCCCGCTTACTTGTATATCGATATCCTGGGTAAGGCCAGGCCGTATCCCAAGGTGAACCAGTGCGGCACCGCCTACCAGGTAGAGACGCCCTGGCTTACGGAAATTCCGCCCTAGTTCTGTCAGAAATAGTTCTATTGCCTTCTTGTCGACGCTTGGTCGCATGCTCATTTCGGGCTCCCCTTCACATGGTCGTTCGTCCTCCGGTATGATGATAGGCGCCGCTATCTGGTGATGTTTGGCCTCCTCCTGAGACAAAAGGTGATCTATTTGATTCTGCCAATCTCCTATGAAGGTAAAGGGAAGGTCTGTACGTTTTTGCTCGAACTCCTGTAATGCTTGCAGGCCCCATTTGCCATAATGGCAGGACGGAGACGGCAAGTGACGACTGCGCCATAAAAACTCAAAGCACTGCTCAGGAAAGCACGGGGGGTGTCCAAAGGCCATAGTCAATCGAATAGACCACAACCGTTGGAGATAGAGAGTTGCCAACGTGAGAACTGCAATCCGCTCAGCTACCACTGGCTCACTACTGTTAAGGGCTTCGAGTACCGCATCAGAAAGTTCAGGGTGCAGTAACAAAAGCGAAATACTCGCGTCACGTACACGTGGGTACTCGTCGCATTGCGCAAGACGCTGTATCAAAGCAACAGGAGATATTTGATCCATTTCTGCGTTTGCTGGATTGATAGTATGATCAAGTCCTACCAGGTAGCTTATTCCCCAGGTACGCAATATGCTGATTAGTTGATCGACCTCATGCCATGAGTCCAATAGATTGTTAAGAGTACTAGTCATGTTTTTTCGATCTGAACACGTCCAACATGTCTTTATGGGCTAAATCTTGAGCAATACAAATATGTATGGACCAATTCTAAGAGATTATATCATTCTCAAGCGTAAAAGTGTGCGCGGGATTCCAGGAGATTATACCTCTACCTGCACCTTCAATACGCCTTTTTGCCCGGCATAATCGAAAGCCGCCAGCCCTTCATCCAAGCCGTATCGCGCGCTAATCAACGGGCGTACATCGACAAGTTTCTGGCTCAAAGCTCGCAGTGCAGGGGCGAAGGGGCCACAACGCGACCCCTGCACGCTAATCTCGTCGATCACAATGGGGGCCAGGTGTAATGTACTTTTAGTCGCGACGGTGCTTTTTAGGATAAGGACCCCTCTGGGTCTCACCAACCGCAGTGCCAGTTCCAGTCCTTGCGCCGAGCCGCTGCACTCGACAACTACGTCGGCACGACGCCCGCTCTCTAACGAAAAACGTTCAGCATCTTCAAGCAAGTAGACATGCACTCCACACTTTTCCACCAGCGCCAATTTCTCCTCGTGCTTTCCTACCATCATCACTTCACAGCCGCTCAGAGTCAGCACTTGCGCCGCCAGTTGCCCCATCTTGCCATCGCCAAGGATGACTACGCTTTCCGTCGGCTTGAGATGCACCTGCTCTAAGATCTCAAAGTTGGCGGCTAGTGGCTCTACAAAGACCGCCTCCTCGTCACTCACGTTATCCGGCACAGGGTGCAGATTTCTCGTGGGTAACACCAGGTAATCGGCGAACGCTCCATCGCGGTTGACAATACCGAGCGTGGTGCGATTGGGACAATGGGTGGGCATGCCGCGCTGGCAGGAAGAGCAGTCAGAACGATGACAGGCGGCGTTAATTTCACCAACAACACGTTTGCCGATCAAGCTGGTGAGAGGAGTTGCTCCTAGGCCGCGTTGCACTGCTTCGACGACGCCCACGAATTCATGGCCCAGCACGCCCTGGAAGGCCATATAGCCACGTATAATCTCCAGGTCGGTGTTACAAATACCTGCGTGAGTAACGCGAATCAGGGCTTCGCCTTCAACCGGAACTGGTATGGGATAGGCGCGGTCAAGTACAAGGTCAGTGTCCCGGTAAACCAATGCACGCATGAAATCCCTCCTCGTCTCCTCTTTTCCAAGCAGCCTTCACTTCCATATCCCGCCAGGCATTATATATTAGCCCTTGTGCGCTGTTTCCCATCATCCAGGTAGAGTTGACCGTGTTCATTCCACACATCACCTGCTCACGATAGGCTCTTAACACTTCCAACACCTGATGACTTCAGCTTATTCCCTCTTGCTTATGCAGGGGATGGCTGGTAAAGAGCAGCTCGCGCGTAGGGCAGAGGTCGGCTCCTACGACTTTGAGCGTTAATACCTGTCCCTGAAGCTCCCAGGCGTACGTGGCTGTTGCACCCTCATGACCATCGAATTCCTCACATTTCACGTCTGAAACGGTCAGGTGATTGCCAGAAACGGTGTATTGTCCCAGGCCGGCATACTGCGCCGGGGAATTGCTATTCTCACCTAAGGCGGTATAGTATCCATCGCTCCTGAACTCAACCATCCAGTTCCCAATCGGCAATGAACCCATATCGCCCTGAACAGACACGGCAGGGAAATTTCCCAGAAAGATACCATCCCGCTTCGTGATCGTCGTGGTATAGGTCCCGACCAGGGGGGAATTTGGATGAGCCGGAGGCGTACGCACAAATGGGACATGGAGGGCAGCTCTGGAGGCAGGTGCAGCAGTATTTCCACTACATGCTACAACCAGGCTTGCCAGGATGAGGCCAAACGCTACCAGGAACTTCTCGCTCATATATTGATCCTTCCGCTGACGCCAATACAGTAGTCTTCTTCTTAAATACGGTATAGCACCTTTGGTTATCACATCTGCGTTCCCTTGTTCGGGGCTGGACAGGCGTGCTATACTTCAGAGTAGAAAGTTATTGTACTGTCCCCTGGACAGGAACCCCGTGATTGCACAGCCCACCAGTTAAGGCTTAGACATCACCCAGTATATCGAACTGGTGATGGGTGCAATTGCCGGGTATAGTCGTCGCTCTATCGAGCGCGCGCAATAAAAGGAGGTGAGGGACATATGGACGCTGGCCCTAGTCATAGTAGGCACACGGTTCGCGTTTGCCTGCTCGCGGGATTGTTCTTCTCCTCATCGAGTACAGTAGCTGGATGCTTGTATCATTGATCCTCCTGGTCCCGGTTCACCCTGCGGTGGACCATCACCGTCGCTTCACTCGATGAATGTACATTGTGGTTGATGTCGAGTAAGCACTTTCCCCATCTGCCAGCAAGTCCGCTGCGTATCCTGGGAGCACCAAACCGGCATTAGAAGCACGCAGTGCTTTCGTGTCGAGTTCCACTTTGCTCCTATGTGCAGCAGTCCCCCTGCATCGAAGCCATGTTTTGCGTGGCATGCCCTCTATACGCATGCCCCAGAACTGGTATTGTCTTGCATTCAGCAAGGCACGGGCGGATTGGTTATCCACACTCGTCCACATTCTTGTGGATAAGTATATAGATATCCTACGGATTCTGAGGAAGGCGGTGATTGCCATGATCTTCTTGAGCACACTGTTGCGCCAGAGCGTCTATGATCTCGAAGGGCGGCGCCTGGGCGTTCTGCGCGATGTGTATGTCACATTGAATGAAACCTTTCCTGTGGTAACAGCGCTCGTCGTTCGTTCCACACTGAGCAACAACGATATCATTATCCCCTGGTCCCAGGTAGACAATCTAGAAGAGCCGCAGATACATCTGACAGTGAAGCGGTCGCAGCTCGTTTCCTATGTACCGGGAGCGGACACCCTGTTGCTGGGACGCGACATTCTGGACAAGCAAATAGTCGATACCCAGGGCTTTCGCGTGGTCAAGGTCAACGACCTGAAGCTGGCGCAGATCAAGAAAACAGTGCGGCTGGTGGGCGTCGATATTAGCCTGAGCGGCCTGCTGCGGCGCCTGGGACTGCTGGCGCCGGTAGAACTGGTGGGGCGTGTGTTACCAGTTCACCTTCCCGAGAGAACTATTACCTGGAACTACGTCGAACCTATCCAGGTGGAAAGGGCCGGAACCGGGCAGTTGACGCCCGCTCTGGCCGGGGCAGGAGCCGGGGCTGCGGGCGTTGTGTCACAAGTCCAGCTCAGTGTGAGCCATACAAAACTGGCCGATCTACATCCTGCTGACATCGCCGATATCCTGGAGCAGCTCGATGTCGAGGACGCGGGAGCCGTACTCGACCGCTTGAGCACGGAAACGGCCGCGGACACTTTGAACGAAGTTGAGACACCGCTGCAGTCCGAACTTTTGAGCGAACTGGACCCCAGGCGCGCGTCGGAGCTGCTGGAGCAGCTCGCGCCAGACGATGCCGCCGACATCCTGGCGGATATGCCCCGGGAGGAGGCGGAGCGTTTGCTGAGCCTGATGCCAGCCGGGGACGCGCAATCCATTCGCGAACTACTGCGCTACGGGGCAAAGACGGCTGGTGGGATTATGACCACAGAGGTGTTCTCGCTTTCAGAGCATCTCACCTGCGAGGAAACACTGGTCTACCTGCGTCGATCTTCTGAGCACTTAGAGATGATCTACAACCTCTACGTTGTAGACGACGAGCACCGGCTGGTGGGAGTCGTCTCGCTGCGCGAACTGGTGGTGGCTGATCCAGCCACGCACCTCGAAGACTTGATGGATCGAGATGTCATCAAAGTGAGCACAGACACCGACCAGGAGGAAGTGGCGCGCATCATTGCTAAGTATGACCTGCTGGGCGTTCCAGTTGTGGACAGCGAGAATCACCTCGTGGGATTGATTACCGTTGATGATGTGATCGATGTGCTCCACGAAGAGGAGGCGGAGGATTTTTCCGAAATCGCCGGGGCCAGTGTCGAAGAGCTCGAAGAGGAGGAACATTTTTCCTGGCGTGCCGTCGCCAATCGCATAACGTGGCTTGCGGTGAATGTCGTGGCAGGCTTTGCGCTGGCTCTCCTGCTCTATCAACTCTTTGGATCTGTGTTAAGCAAAAACTTTGTGCCTGTCCAGGTGGCGAGCATTATCACTGGCTTACGCTCACCCGTAGCGCTCAACGGGGTAATTTGTTTCATACCGATGCTGCTGCTGGCGGGAGGCAGCATCGGCACACAGGCGCTTGGCGTAGCGGGCTGGCAACTCCGCTCCGCCAGGGGCAGCGATTTCTGGGTTGGCATCTTCCGCGAACTGCGGTTAGGGACCATCGGCGGCGTGCTGGCAACGATAGCTGTAGGTCTATTAACCTGGCTGCTCTTCCATTCATGGACATTGGGGGTAGCTATTGGCCTTGGCTTTGGTTTTACACTGCTGGTAGCGGCCATCTGCGGCCTGCTCCTACCGACAGTGTTCCAGCGACTACACCTGCGCGGCAGCCTGGTGAGCGCGCCCTTGCTTGACCCGATCATCGCTTTTGTGAGCCTGAGCATTTTCCTTGTAGTTGCACTCTGGCTGATTGGCCTCTTGCACGTGTGAATCCGTGCATCATGCAAGCACCTATTGACGCGCCTCCATCAACTGGTGTATACTCCAGTTGTCCGTAAGAGCATACGTTCCCCGATAGCTCAACGGTAGAGCGTCCGGCTGTTAACCGGGATGTTACAGGTTCGAATCCTGTTCGGGGAGCCCCATCAAAGGGCCACCAGGTTCGGTGGCCCTTCTCCATGTCAAACAGGAGACCCGACAGCGAGGTGATTTGTTTGACCGGCAACACCACTATCAATTACCGCCGCTTCTTCCACGAATTGCTCGAAGCAATTCCCTGGCCGATATTGATCGTCGACCGCGCGTTATCCGTCAGCTACTACAACCAGCACGCTGCCCACCTGCTCGAGGCGGCAGACCCATTGAAGGACCTCAAGCTAGACCAGGTTATCCATGATGCAGCCATCATACAACTCGTGCAAGAGAGCATACAGACAGGAAGCTCGCAGAGCAGAGAGTATGATAAGGGAAAAGCCGGTCTTTCCTGGAAAGTCTCGGTCATTCCCCTGGGGCACCGGTCCTATAAAACGAAGACGGAGCAGAGCCCCAAATCGGCAGGACAGAGCTACCACTATTTTGTTATTGCCATCGAGGACCTGTCCGAATTGCGGCGCCTGGAGCGAGTGAGGCGCGACTTTATCGCTAATATCTCACACGAACTGCGCACACCGCTGGCCTCCGTTCGCCTGCTGGCAGAAACGCTGGAAGATGCTATCGATACGGACCGGGAAAACGCTCAGACATTCGTCGAGAAGATTGAGATCGAGGTACAATATCTTACCGATCTCGTGTCAGAGTTACTCGAACTGTCACGTATCGAGTCGGGCCAGGTTCCCATGATGATCGAACCAGTGCGGGCTGAGCAGCTTGTACGAGAGACAATGGCGCGCATGCTTCCACAGGCGCAGCGCCACCGCGTCGTGCTGCGCACCGATATAACGCAGGGAGAGACGATGGTTGCCGCCGATAGTAAGCAGATTGCGCGCGTGTTCGTTAATCTTGTACATAATGCCATCAAATTTACACCCTCCGGTGGTATGATAGTAATAGGTACTACACCGGAGGTGGCGGGTCGTACACAGCGTTTTTTTGTTCGTGATACCGGTATTGGCATCCGTCCGGAGGAGCTGCCGCGCATCTTTGAGCGTTTTTACAAGGGTGATCGTGCTCGTTCTAAAGTCGATTTCATTGGACCAGGCGGCGTTGGCAGCGGATTAGGACTGGCTATCGCCCGGCACGTGATAGAGGCCCATGGGGGTCGCATCACTGCAGAGAGTACCGTCGGGCAGGGCAGCACCTTTACTTTTACTCTACCCGTGGCCGTTCAAAGCCAGTGATTTGCGCTGCAAGGTACAGTGTCACAAGGGGAATACATCAGACGTAGATCGAAAATCTTAAGCATTTCTTTATGTCAAATGTATTGAACAAAGCAAATACATATGGTAACATTGTTACTGAACTTGTATTTCTCACTGAATCGATGGCGGTTAGAGGCAGGTGGAATGTGGTATGAAGAGAGAAAGAGGAAAGCAACATGGGTAAACTGGTGATGATCATAGACGATTCGCTCACAGTACGTAAGATCATTGAAACCAGCCTGAGACGTGAAGGCTTTGAATTTGCCAGTTATTCAGATGGGATCGAAGCGCTAAAGGCTCTGGCGGAAGGGCGGCAGGCCGTACCCGACCTGGTAATACTCGACGTTGGCCTACCCAAAATGGACGGCTATGAGATAGCCCGTCGTCTTAAGACAAAGCAGTATTTTTCCAACACCGTCATTATCATGCTCTCCCGGCGCGATGGGGTGATAGATCGTCTAAAGGGTCGTCTCGCGGGGGCCAAAGACTATCTCACGAAACCATTCAGGACGCAAGACGTTATTTCTGTCATACATTCGCACCTGGGTGTCCCGACATACACATGAACGTCAAATGGCCCGGCGTATTGACAGCAGAAGCACTTGTGTCGATAAGCGATGAAGAGTTCTGGCGCTATGCGCGTGAACTGGCGCTACTTACTCCCACAAAAACGTCTCCTGCGGAATACTTGAGGTGTGAACTCAGTTGTGGACGCTGCCTTATTCCAATGACATCCCTGTACGAAGTCGTTCCTCCTCCGCATCATTTCGCTTTACTGCCCGCGATCCCCGCCTGGATGCCAGGCGTTTTCGCCTGGCATCCTGAAACTATAGCCGTAGTCGATCTGAATGCATATCTTTCGGCCAACCAGTCACAGGCTGGAAATGATCCTGAGGGGACACTCCTCATTGCACGCTATTCCGGCCTGGCGGTAGGACTGCTCGTACCTACTACTGGCCTGGCAACGACAGTGGAACCTGTGAGTGAGCACGAGGAATCAGGGTCGTTTATTTTGGATATCCCCGTAGTGCTGATGGATATTGTGCAGCAGATCAGGGATAACTGCCGCTATGGATGATACGCCCGAGTCGCCGGATGACAACGAACTAAACGGACCAGGCGAGCTATCAGAAGATGACCTTGCCGTACTGCGTGCCTTTGAGGCCGCGGAAGAACTGCTGGTGAAGGATGCCTCCGCTGATGTTTCAGCGCCGGGGAGTTCTCTCTTTGAACAATCACATGCCGCTCAATCGTTTCAACCATCACCAGGAGAGATCCCAGAAGAGATGCTTGTTCTTTTCGTCACCGAAGCCGACGAGGACATTACGGC
>WNFM01348156.1_pt1 | contig 12685 bp, 11 predicted proteins | sample 5400271 | NCBI WGS metagenome assembly WNFM01 (sample SAMN13153352, study PRJNA577476) | soil metagenome | isolation source: 60 cm saprolite on Douglas fir-dominated hillslope | place: USA:California | collected 2013-09-17 | reverse complement strand
GAAAAACAGAGCGGGTTTGTGAATGGACATGCCCTCGTAGTGGATGGTGGCTGGACGGCGGACGGGAGTTGGGAATCGCTACGGCTGCGGCACCGCTAGGCTCTTCGCCTCTGCCGGCGGGCACTCAACCATTTTCCCGGTGTCCAATCTCAGTAGACGATGATGAAAGCGGCAAATTTCGTTCTTTTGACGACCGCCAGCGCGACGCTGGTGTTGACTGACCGCGCGAATCCACACCGGACGCGCTCCGAAGCTGCTCGAAAATCCATCCAGGCGACGGTCTGTCAGATCTGGGACTCACCGTGGGCGTTTGACAACCGAATCGTGCAAGTTCGCGGCTATGTTATCGGCGGATTTGAGACTTCCGTTTTAGTCGACGGTCGGTGGACGGACAAAGCAATTTGGATTCAATTCGCAGGAGGCGCTGCCGCCCCCGAATTGGAAGCCATAACCCAATCCACAAGGCCTGTCCACGCGAGCGAGGACAAACCTCGCGTCGCGGTGAAACTGCAAAGAGACGCGAATCTTGAACTCCTCTGGCATTACTGGGAGACTTCAGCAAAGGGCGAGCGATGTACGGAAAACACGCCAACGAACGAGCTGCCAGACTGCAGAACCTATCGCGTGACGGCAACGTTTGTAGGCAGAGTCGATGGAGTGTCAAAGGCTGTCCACATTGCTCGTCTAAAGAAATCGTTGGGCGGCCCCACGGATTGGAAGGGATTTGGGCACATGGGATATTTCGACGCGCAAATCGTGGCCAGTTCGGTGGAAGATGTCGAAGCGGTGGAAGAACAGCAGTGACACTGGAAGGCCGTTTCAACCGCCCGGTTCATCGAGCGGCTCCGTTGACAAGGGCGGCGGGTGGCGGGCACAATGAAAAAGCCTCGTTGTACGGCCTCAAACGTCAACGCAAGCAGTAAACAGTGCCCGAATGGCGCTCGCAAGGGAGTGGAGGTTCGAGTCCTCTTTCGGGCACCAAACATTTTTCCCGCCTGCAGATCTCCAGAAAAAATATAAAAAGCTCTGAGAAGTGGATATGCTCTTGCGCGTGAGCGAGGAGAAGCGATGCGTTTTTTACGGTTGCTAGCGGTGAATCTGCTTTGCGCAAACGTGATGGTAGGGCAGCAGCAGTGGCCGGTGACGTCGACGGTGAATGAATCGACGATTGCGGGACGTGCGGCGCTGCTGGATGCGCAGGGGAAATTGTTGCCGTGGCCGATGGCGGGGGACACGGGATTTTCCTACTCGTCGCACTTCCTGACGCAGTGGACGATTCTCTGGGACCAGTACAACCGGCAACGGCTGGACTATTTTTATTGCTGCTTCGATTTTGACCGCACGACGTACGAGATGTTTCCAGAGCTGCATTGGGTGAACTCGACCGCGTATCCGCGCGCGATGATGCAAGGATTTGTTGAACGCCTTTATGCGTACACCGGCGACGCACGAACACTCGAGATGCTGCAGAACTACATGGACTACGAGCTTGAGAACGGACTGACGCCGGACAGCTATTCGTGGGCGAGCGTGCCGTATCCTTCGGCGAATCCCGGCGCAAAGCGATATACGGGCTGGAGCCAGCACGGCGAGGATTTTGTCGAGCCGCACTTGATCGGCGCGGATGGTTACGCTTACTTGCGCCTCTATGAAATGACCGGCAACACGAAATATCTGCGCGAGGCGATTCGCTGCGCGGAGATGCTCGTGAAACATTTTGAGGCGGGCGACGAGAAAAATTCGCCATGGCCGTTCCGGTGTTTTGCGCGAGATGGGGCGATTGAAGGCGGCCGGGGGATGAGCCCGTACTCGGCGAACGTGGTTGAACCGATCATTTTGTTTGACGAGCTGATTCGGCTAGGGTTGGGCGATGTTGTGGGGTACAAGCGCGTGCGCGAAGGCGCCTGGGCATGGCTGATGAAATATCCGATGACGAACAACTTATGGGTCGGATATTTCGAGGACGTCGGGCCGGGCATGGAAAACATGAACCAAGTGATTCCGCTGGAGCTGGCGCGGTATGTGCTGCTACATCCGGAAAAAGATCCGGAGTGGCACGAGCATGCGCGGAAATTGATTGACTGGGTGAAGACGACGCCGAAATGGCCGAAATATATCGTGCACGGCGCCACGGTGACGACGGAACAGGGCGACGGAAAATCGTTCTGCTGCAACTTGCCGAATCAATGCTGCGAGAGCCACACGTCGCGACTGGCGGCGGTGGAAGCCTTTTATTACGCGAAGACGGGTGAGGCAGCGTACAAGGACGCGGCATTTCGTTCGTACAACTGGGTGACGTACTTCCAGGGACTGCCTGGCGCGGCGCATGCGCCGTACACGGATCAATGGTGGTTCACGGATGAGTTTACGGACGGGCCACGGCGATTGATGGACGGGTTCTGGGCAGTTCCTGAATGGGCGCCGGCGGAGGAATCGCATCTGCTGGGCGGTCTTTCGCCGGTGACGAAGATTGCCTATGAACAAGGCTCGGTCGTGTATTCCACTTTCGATGAAGATGCGACCGAAGTACTGCGGCTCGATTTTGCGCCGGAGTTTGTTACGGCGAATGGAAAGCCTTTGGAGAAGCGCTCCGATCTAGCGAAGGCGGGCTACACGTTTGACGAGAAAACGCACGTGATGCGCGTGCGGCACGAGGGTGCGCGAGACATTGCGATTCAAGGAAACGGCGGAAGCATTCCCGTGCGGACGGTCACATTCGACGATCCACATCTGATTGCAGGAACGGTACTGGATGGATTTTATCCGAGCGCGCCGATTGCGTGGGGCGATTCGCAGTGGCAAATTGCGGTGCCGGGCGGAAAGTTCGGGACGTTCCATATCGCGCTGAAAGATCAAGACTCGGATAACGCGAATATGTGGTTTTCGGCGGCGCAGATTTTTGCTGGAATTGATATTTACAATGGCGGATCGAGTGACGCGATTGTGAAGATCAGCTCGCCGGAAACGCGGGCGGTTTCGGTCACGCTAAGGGCGGGGGAATTGCGGCGTGTGCGGACGGGGTGGCGCGATCCGAGTTCGGTCGTCAACTTCAGATTTGTTCATGGCGAAGCGCTGCATTTCGACAATTTGGCCTGGATTCATCAATAGGTGACGCCGGCTTCGGAGCCCGCGGCTATGACTTTGCTGCGGATTTTTGCTTGCGGGTGGAGGCTCGGACAACGAGACGAGGTTCCAGAAAGATGGGCTTGGGCACAACGGGCTGGTCGGCTTCAATCAGTTGAAGGGCGAGCTTGGCGGCGCGCTGGCCGATTACGGCGCTTTGCTGGTCGACACTGGTCACAGGGACACGGATGAACTTGTTGTAAAGCAAGTTGCCGCAACCGATAACGCTTACATCGTCCGGAATTCGCAATCCCGCATCTAGAACTGCGGCAATCGCCCCGTAGGCTGCGACGTCGTTATAGCAGAAGATTCCGTCCGGGCGTGGATCCTGCCCCAAGAAGATTTGCGTCGCGTTGTAGGCCGCAGCATCGCCCATCTCTTCGGCGCGGTCCGTGCTCATCACCAAGTCCGGATTGAAGGCGATGCCGTTCTTGGTCAGGGCTCGCTTATAGCCTTCGAGGCGTCCAAGCAGAGGGCTCAGCGCCGGCCCGCCGATGTGCGCGACGCGCTTGCAGCCGGTGTCGATCAAGTGTTGTGTGGCAAGTGCGCCGACTTCTTCGTCATTGACCCCCACGAAATGCGCGGGCAAGCCGACGAAGCTGCGGTCGATTAAAATGTACGGAATCCCCGCTTCCTCGATGCGGCGAAACATTTCAACGGTCCAATGCGTTGAGGCGATCAGCAACATATCCACGCGGCGGGTGATGAACTGTTCGACGGCCTGGCGTTCGAGTTTTGGATCCTGCTCGGACGAAGTGACAACGAGCGTATAGCCCGTGTTTCGCAGGGCCGCCGCAACGCCGCGCACAACTTCGGAGAAAAAACTGTTGAGCAGGTCGGGAATGACGAACCCGATCATGTTGGTGCGGCCGGTAACCAGCGCGCGCGCGGCCAGATTTGGACGATAGTTCAGTTCCTGGACGCGCTTGAGCACGCGTGCCTTGGTGTTATCACTGATGTCGGAGTGATTGCGGAGGGCTTTGGAGACCGTGATAACGCTGACGCCGAGGTCTCGAGCGATGTCTTTTAGAGTGACACCCATAGTGGATTATAACACGCACTCTGTTAGATGGATTGTGAACGAGGAACGTTCCACGAGAAACGAAAAGGGAGGCGAGCCAGGTCTTCTCGCCTCCCCATTCTTCCCCTCGCGGGGAATCCCGATAAGCCTGACGGAGGGTGGCTTATCGGTCGTGTGTTGGCCTGCCCTATTTAACCAAAAAATCGGCAAAAATGTTGCGTAAGAACGTAAGAAAAAGTAAAAATATTTACGAAATCTTTATAACTTTCGATTAGCCTGAAGGTCATGTCACGAAACTCACCGCTCAGTCCCGATAACATATTGCGTTTTCTGCAAGTTAGACAGGATAGCGTCTCGGCTGTGGAGATCTCCCAAGGCCTGCATCTGCCCAAAAACGAGCGAAAACCGCTGTTCAAAATGCTGTCCAAACTGAAAAAGCGCAATTTAATCCTGGAAGTGGCGCCTGGAAAATATCTGCTGAAGTCGAAAAAGCCAGCTCAAGACGAAGCGGCGAGCGACCGCAAAGAAACTCAAACGCCTCGCGGCAGCATCGGCGGAAAAGGCATTAGCGGCCGCTTGGTGCTCCATCAGGACGGGTACGGATTTGTGATTCCCGACGAGCCGATTCCGAACATCGAAGGCGACATTTTTATCCCTCGGCACGCCACAGAAGATGCGATGCACGGGGACCACGTAGCGGTTGAAATTCGCCGGTCGGGTTTTTCCGGGGATGGACAACGCATCGAGGGAAGAATCGTACGGATATTGAATCGCGCGCACTCGAGCGTGGTCGGATTGTTTCGGTATGGGCCGCACGGGAATGTGGTGCTGCCGTACGACACGAGCATTCATCATCAAGTGGAGATTCCTCCGGGACAGGAATTGACGGCGGCACTGAGAAAAAAGCTAGGGTTCGCGACCGCGGAAGAGGCCACTACTCGTGCGCGGCGGCTTCCACGACTTCCCGAGCTAGACGGAACCGTTGTGAATGCGGAACTGGTGCGGTATCCACGAGGAGGCCTGGCAGCTGTCGGAAGAGTCATAGAAATTTTGGGAAATCCCGGCGATCTCGGCGTGGATACGGAGATCGTCATCCGCAAGCACCACTTGCCACATGAATTTTCGCCGGAAGCGCTGCGTGAGGCGGAAGAACGCGCCCTACCGGTAAGCGATGCAGATCGCGCGGGCCGGGAAGATTTCCGGTCGCTGCCGATTGTGACGATTGACGGAGAGACGGCACGCGATTTTGACGACGCGGTCTATGTGGAAAAACGCGCAGACGGCGGCTGGCGCCTGCAAGTGCACATCGCGGACGTTGCGAATTACGTTCGCACGCTGACAACGTTAGACAACGAAGCGCGGCTGCGCGGAACGTCCGTCTATTTTCTGCATCGCGCGGTGCCGATGCTGCCGGAAGAACTGTCTAACGGGATTTGTTCGCTGAATCCGCAAGAAGACCGGCTGGTGATGAGCGCGCTGATGGAATTTGACGCGACTGGAAGAATGACGGGTTCCCGGATGGTTTCCGGCGTGATTCGCTCGGCGGAGCGGATGACGTACACGAATGTCAACAAAGTGCTGGAAGGCGACAAGGAGATGACCAGGCGTTATGCGGCGATGGCTCCGCACTTTGAAAACATGAAGGAATTGGCGCTGCTGTTGAACGCGAGGCGCAACCTAAAAGGCTCGATCGATTTTGATTTGCCGGAACCGGTGATTGAGTTCGATGAAGAACAGAAGATGACGAATATCACCCGGAGCGAACGAAACATCGCTCATCGCCTGATCGAGGAGTTCATGCTCGCAGCGAATCGCGCGGTGGCGGGGTATTTGCTCAAGCGCGGCATCGCCGCGCTCCATCGTGTGCACGAAAAACCGGACGCAAAAAAAGTGCTGGAGTTCGAAGAGCTGGCGCGCGCCTTTGGCTATTCGCTCGGCGTGGAGAATCTGCATCAGCGCGAAATCGCGGTGCGGCATGGACGAGTGCCTGCGCCGGCGAAGCGTGGGCGACCGGATTCCGCAGGCCACGGACGCGAACGTGGAATGAAAGTTTCCTTGCCCGGCGCCGGCGAGCTGAGCATTACGCCTCAGCACTACCAGAGACTGTTGAAGAAGCTCGCTGGGAAAACCGAAGAGCGAATCGTGTCTTACTTGATGTTGCGCTCATTGAAGCAAGCCCGTTATGCGCCTGATTCGCTGGGACATTTCGCGCTCGGCTTTGACGAATACGCGCACTTTACTTCGCCGATTCGGCGGTATCCCGACCTCGTCGTTCATCGGGCATTGAAGTGGGCGCTCGCGAATCCGGGCGGGAGTCCTCCGCCCGATCCGCATCCGGCGAAGGGAATCTCTGCTGCGCTTTATTCCTACCGCGTGCTGGAAGAGCTCGCCACCGAAACTTCCGACGCCGAGCGACGCGCGGCAAACGCCGAACGCGAACTGCGCGATTGGAAGACTGCACAATTCATGGAACAACATCTCGGCGACGAATACGACGGACTGATTATCTCGGTACAGAAATATGGTTGCTTCGTGGAGCTGATGGAAGTGTTTGTGGAAGGCTTGCTGCCGATTGCGGCAATTGAGGAAGTGGCCGGAACGCGGTGCCTATATCGCGAGCACGAACACTCTATCGTCGCCAACGCGGGTCACGAACAACGCCGCGGGCGCGGGGCGACGCCGAAATCAAAACAGCGTTCGTGGAAGTTGGGCGACCGCGTCCGCGTGCGCGCCGAACGAATCGATCCCATGCGGCACCGCGTTGAGTTCGCACTGATTGAGAATTAGTTGCCGTAGTCGATGGAAGTGCGATTCGCTTCTGAGCGAATCACGCTGCGCGGTTCAATTCGCTTGCCATATGCGCCGCAGCGGCTGTGTGATTACCGCGGCAAACCGCACGAACGGATACCAATAGGCGCTCATTCTGGAAAACTGTGAAATTACAATCCCCATCGCCAGGTGGCGCGGCTCATCCAAGTCTATTTGCCTGTTGCCGCGATAAATCTTCATCACGCGGCCCAGAATCTCCTGCCCATGGCGCATCACCTTTTGCGGTGAACTTTGCGGACTCCAGCGATCCGTGCTTTTTGACCAACCGGTGAACGAATAGCCTTTGATCGCGATGGATCAGGACAACGTCGCCACAGCGCACGTCCGCAACGCCGGCGCGCCGAATGACGGCGATGTCAGCTGGGCGTACCCAAGGCAGCATGCTCGACCCACGAACGCGCAGGGAAATCCGCCCGTGATCGGCCAGCGCGCGCGCTATCGTGTCGGTATCTTCCTTGCGGCGCTCGCCCAAGAGTTCGCCCGATACTGCCAGCGGTGTGGCGTCGGATTGAGTTTCGTGTTCCAAACTATCCTTCACTCTGTAAATTGAAATTTCTGCGTTCCGACGGTTTGCCCATCCAGAGAAACCTCGATGGTCCATTCGCCGGTCTGCGATCTCTGCGTAATAAACGTACCCGCGACGGGAATCACGTCGTTGATTGCAGGCGTTCCGAGCATCCCGTCCGGCACCGCGAAGGAATGGGAAACGGTCTGGTAGACGACACCATTCGGCTGCACAAGCGCGACCTGCTGCGTATGCGTCCCTCCTGGGACATTCTTCCAGAAGTTGCCGAGGCTGAAACTTGTTCCATCGCTGCATCCTTGTTCGCTGCTGTTGCAAAGCGTCAGCATCATCGCAACAGGCTGCGCGGCGCCCGGCGGAGGAACTGGGTTCGTGTTTTGCGCACATCCGGAAATCACCATCGCGCCGGCCAGAGCCAGCAGTCGGACGAGATTTGGATTCATTTTGCGCATGGCCTCGGTCATCTCTCGCGCCTCTTAAAACGGAAACGTAAAGGCATACACCCGCCCGTCTGTCGCGGAGGCAATTACGTACGACAAAGTCGTATCGATGCTCACGTCTCCGACGGTTACGCCGGAACTGGAATTCAACAGACGCTGCTTGCCGTCGACGCCGGTCGCCAGATCAAGTTCGTGAATTTTTCCGTCACCGCCGCCGACATACACTTTTGTGAGCGGGTAAAAAGTCAACGGCGTGGACGGTGTAGTCACAGCCGTGCTGCCCCAGAGCAATGTGAATGTACCGCCGGTAACGGTCGAACAAACGTTGACAACGGGCGTGCAGGCGAACTTGTACGCCCACACTTTTGTGCTGGTTGAGAAAACGACCGTGTAGGGCAAACTGCCGCCGGCAACCGCGACTGAGCTTTTCAGGCCACCGTCGCCAGGATTCACGGACGCGAGTGTGGTTCCAGTGACTGGATCAATCGCCAAGAGCGAGCCGCCATTGACGGAGACGAACAAGATGTCGGACAGCGGCGCCAACGTTGGGCTGTAATCGATAGGACCGAGTTTTGCGGAAAAAAGGACCGTGCCGGCGTTCGGATCGAGTTTCCACAAACTTGGTTGCGCCGTGCCGGCATTGCTGCGGCTGGCGAACCAGATCGCGCCGTGAAGATAATCGATGGCTGGCGCGGAATTGACGATATCCAAGGCAGGAACCGTTCCCGAGTTCCCGGTGACCGTCCAGGCCGTCGCGCCGGTATTGGCATTTAAAGCGACGAATCGATTGGCGCTCGTTGTTGCGCCGTTGTGCGTGCCTGCAACAACCAGGTCCTGCGCCAAAGTGTACGTTGCACCACTGAAAAGCTTCGCCTGCAGGCCCGCGCTGGCAACGAAAGGCGCGCTCACAGGATTCACGATCCAATCCAGGATGCCCGTGTCGGTATTGACCGCATAAACGAAATTGTCTTGCCCTGGAACATAGGCGACATTCTGGGCGATTGAATCGTCGGCGGAATCGATTAACGTTGGCCGGCTCGAAATCGCTCCGCCGAAGCTCACCGGCGGCACGATCTGCAATCCCGTCTGCGGATCGATGTCAAACAGCAGTGTGTTACTGCCGGTTACGGCGCTGGTGCTGGGATTGATCCCCGGTGCGGACGCTGCCATCGCCAAAGTGTTAAAGACCCAAATTGCTTGCGCCGATGCGGTCGCGCTGGGAATGGCCACAACTTCCGGCACGATGGCCGATCCATTCGCCGAACAAGCGGGCAGTGCTCCATTCCGTCGAATAGTAGTGCGCGGTATCAACCGCAAAAACCTTGTACGAATAGGCGTGATCGTTGGTCAGGCCGCCGCAAAGACCGCTGTCCGTAAAAGTGATGGCGCTCGTATTGTCAACGAAGACCACGACGTCGGCGCTGGCGCCGATTGTGCTGCACGCGGTGTACGTGGTGCCATCCGCCGGAACGGAAATTGCTGAAACCGGTTTGTCCACCTGGCGGAGGATCAGCACGCCGGCGTAGGCCTCAAGCGACGTAGCACCGCTGATGGTCGTGGGATTTGTCCACGTCAGCGTAACCGTGCCGTTGCCTGCGGTGGCCTTAAGATTTGCAACCTGTTGAAGAAAAGTGAGGGCGAGAGTAGGTGTGCTGGAGGCGGCTTCCCGTGAGTTGAATAGGATTCCGTTGACGTCGTTGCCGACGCTAGGATTTTCGAGTAGCGCGTGGCCAAAGTTTTGCGCGCCACCATACCAACTCTGGACGTCTGCCGTGATTCCCCAGGTGTACGTCGCCGGCGTGGCACTGCTTCCATTTATCGTCAGCGATGCAGTGGCAGTCGCGTTGAAGTCGGCGCCTGACGTGGTCCATGCCGTGCCAGTCAAACGATTCGTCCGTTCGTCGCAGGATGCACTTCGTAAGACCCTGTTTTGTTGCCGACCGATGTTACGGTCAGGCCCATGTCTGCTCGCTTTACGCCGATATTCGGATACGAGCTAAGGTCAAATTGAACGATGGCCCGAGACGCCTGGCCGGTGCTGCCTTTGGCCGCCACGTTCAAGCTCGTGGCAGAACCAAAGTTCGTCCCCGACGCGCTGGCATCGAGTTGCGTGTCACCGCCGCGCTTCTGACTGGCGGCAGTAACGAGCGTCTTCTTTTCCCGCGCGCAGGCAGGCGAGTTCAATGCAGCGAACAGGCTGAAAGCGGCGATCAAGTGAGGGAAGATCGCGGCGAACCAGCGAAGATAAGGGAACAACCGTCGCATGAAGGTCCTTTAATCTAATTTAGTTCCGAACTGGGAAAAATGACGTCCACTGTCCGAAAAAGAAACTGCAAAGGCTTATTCATTAGGATGGTTGTTACACTTTGGGTTCGTCAATGAAACGAAAGTTTACGGTGCCCAATGTTATAGGTTCATTGCGGGGTACGATGCCGCGGGGGTAAGAGCTAGGTAGTTCGCTTGGTCTTCGCCTGTGGTTCAAGAACGGCGCGGCGCGCCGTTACAGATGCCGCCCTGGCCCGGCAATTTGCCGCAAGCCAGCGCGAGTGTTTCGTAAATCGGCTCGGACTGCACGCTGGGCTTCGCGTACGGCTTCTTGCCGCCGCCCGAACCTGGTCCGCCGGGGTTATCTTTCTTATCGTCCGCCATGCGAGCTCACTTTCTTCGTTCAGTTCACCACAGGCCGCTGTTCGGACCCGGACGGGGCATCTCCGGTCCGAGTGCCGCTGTTTACCGAGAATTCCTTCCGCCAGGCGCTCACTGGCGCGGCGACTCCAGCGAGTCGGGCCTTCTGCTCGGCCAAGGTGCAGGCTCGTTCGTACGCACCAAGCAGATCTCCACCTTCCATCCAGGCGAGCCCCGGGCAACGTTCACAGTAAGGGCGGATCTCGCACTTGGAACAGACCGGCAACTGGCTTTCGCGAACATTGCGGATGCGCTCGAGCGCGGGAGCGTCTTCCCAAATCTGCTGGAAGCGCTGCGCCCGCAGGTTTCCGGCAGGCATCGGCAACTGCACACACGCAAACACGTCACCGTAAGGCGAAATGTAGCAACTGTTGTGTCCCGCGCTGCATGGCAGGTCGTCGTATGCCGAACTTTCGATGCCGCTAGAAACGCCGCTTCCCACTACGGCTGGGGCAAACCCGTCTTCCGGAACGACCTTTGTTCCACAAGATTGCAACGCAGAATCCTGCAAGACAGGCAACAACGCGTCCACGGGAACGCGGTGTTCGAGCGGCGAATGGGTTCCATCCATCATCGGCGTGATGGTCAGGTCAAGCACGTAAGGGACTCCAATTCGCTCCGCGAGTGCGATCACTCCGCGATATGCCATGAGATTCTGCTTCATCAGGGGGCAAGCGAGTTTTACTTGGATGCCGCGCTCTCGTAAAAGCGGAACGGCCGCGAGACTGCGCTCCAGCGACCCCGGCACTTTCGTAATTGCATCATGTATGGCGGCTTCGCTGCTATAGACGCTGATTTGTACGCGACGGACGCCGTGGCGCTGCAGCATCTCGGCTCGTTCGCGCGTTACAAGCAGTGCGTTCGTCTTCAGGCTGATGTCAAATTGCAAATGCCGGGCTACCGCTAAAAGCTGCTCTAAATCTTTGCGCAGGAAAATTTCGCCGCCGCTGAACGTCAAAAATAAGGTGCCGGCCTTCGCGAGTTGTTCGAGGATTTCCGTGCATTCCTGAGTGGTCAGTTCACCGTGATCTTGGTGATCGAGGTAGCAGTGCACACAGCGTTCGTTGCAGCGGTACGTCAAATCAAAATGGACGCTCAGCGGCGAACGCATGCGCACGGTTCGCGCAATGAGCCGGTCCATGAGCGGCGTCGCCGCGATTTGCGCACTGCTGCTCAACGCGGTGCGCTCCCTTCCGTAGCCTCACCGGGCACCAGTAACTTTCGACTCGTCAATTCGTCCAATAGCGCAAGGGTATCTGCAAGCGCAACTTCTTTCGTCACTTCATATTGCTCAACCAGGACGGCGGCAAGAGCTTGTGCGTTGCGCCGCCCGTCAATGCTGCGCCAGACCACGCTGCCGGTATCATTCAATTCGTGCATCACGCTCTCGCCGGGCGAAATAATGACAGTTTCATTCTCGATTTCACGCCATGCGAGCGCGGGATTTTTCCGCCAGATGCCGGTAGCTGCCGCGTTCATGTGGGAATAACCTCCCAAAAGGATCGATTCTTCTGGAACTGCAGGTTGTAGCCGGCGACTTCGCAGCTCGCTGTAGCCAAGATCTCCAGGAGCCGTTCATGATCGTCTACTCGCGACGAAAAAAATAAAACGCACGGGAGCAACGCCTTGAGCAGGTCTGCGGGACGTAAAGGATCGACGCGGTCTTCCGGCGATTGTAGCAGCCGAAACAGACCCGCGAGCGGGGCGCTGCGATTTGTCCCGTCCGCGCGGAACTCTCCCCAAAACGGCGTTCCGAAGGCGCGCCACTCGCCATCAACTCGCCGAAGCAATGAAATTTCATCCGTGAAAACTGTGCCAGCCTGACTGAGGGAAGCAATTGTGCTTTTTCCGGCGCCGGATCGACCGAAGAATACGTAAGCTTTGCCGTTTCGCGTCACGGTTGCGGCATGAAGCAAGAATCCGGTTTCGGGAAGCAGCGCCCAGCTAAGCCACATGCGCAAAAGAGAATCGAGCGCGTATTCATGGCGGACGCCGGCAAAGCGCGCAGAATCGGCGTCAGCGGCAACGGTTGCGCCTTCAAATTCGCATTGAAACTTGCTTTCG
>WNFM01203343.1_pt5 | contig 12685 bp, 10 predicted proteins | sample 5400271 | NCBI WGS metagenome assembly WNFM01 (sample SAMN13153352, study PRJNA577476) | soil metagenome | isolation source: 60 cm saprolite on Douglas fir-dominated hillslope | place: USA:California | collected 2013-09-17 | reverse complement strand
CAGCAGCCGATTGAGTCCCGGAGACGGACGCATAGGGCTGAGACCAAGCGCCGCCAGATCTGGTTTTCCGGCAACAAAGCCGGCAATATCGCCTATTCGGAGACGACCGGTAAATTCACTGTCACTGCCCATGACTTGGCGAAGGACCATACCGCCAGCGAAGACTTCGATCATGTCATCGTGGCCTCTGGGCATTTCTCGACGCCACAGGTGCCGGAATTCCCCGGCTTCCGGACCTTCAACGGGCGCGTGTTGCATGCCCATGATTTCCGCGATGCCGTCGAATTCAAAGGCAAGGACATCCTGATCGTCGGTCGTAGCTATTCGGCCGAGGATATCGGCTCGCAATGCTATAAATATGGCGCCAAATCGATCACCACGACTTACCGGTCAAAGCCGATGGGCTTCAAGTGGCCGGCGAATTTCGAAGAGCGCCCACTGCTGCAGCGGGTCGAAAACAAGACGGCCTATTTCAAGGATGGGTCAACCAAGGAAATCGACGCCATCATCCTGTGCACCGGCTATCAACATTCCCTCCCCTTCCTGCCGGACTCACTACGCCTCAAGACGGTGAACCGGCTATGGCCGCTGAACCTCTATCGTGGCGTGGTCTGGGAGGATAATCCGAAGCTGCATTACATCGGCATGCAGGATCAGTTCTATACTTTTAATATGTTCGATGCCCAGGCCTGGTATGCGCGCGATGTGATCCTCGGCCGCCAGAAGCTGCCGAGCCAGGCCGAGATGCGTGCCAATAGTGCCGCCTGGCGCGAGCGGGAAGAGAAACTGGAAGACGCCGAACAGATGATCTGGTTCCAGGGCGATTATGTGAAGGAACTGATCGATCTCACCGATTATCCAAGTTTCGATATCGAGACGGTCAACAAAACCTTCATGGAATGGGAACATCACAAAGCGGAAGACATCATGGGCTTCCGCAATAACTGCTATCGCTCGGTGATGACCGGCAACATGTCGCCGAAGCATCATACGCCTTGGCTGCGGGCCATGGACGATTCACTGGAAAGCTATCTCGGGAAGAAGTGATGACTGGGCGCTCGTCATTCCCGCAAATTCTGGTAACGACGAGTGTCTGTTTCTCGGTCGATGAGCAGCGATTGCTGCCATCATGCGTCACCATGAAGGGATGACATGCTAACAGCCACAGCAGCGTCAAGGGTCCGGGTTCGCGAGCCGGGTATGCCGCGCCTGGAACCCGGCATCGAACGGTATCGGGTACTCGGCAATGGTGCAGTGATCCTGCATCTCTTTGCTGGCGATCGTGTCGAGGTGATCGACCGTGAAGGCCGGCAACCTTGCGATGTGGCCGCCTTTGTTGCCGGAAAACCAGATCTGGCGGCGCTTGGTCTCAGCCCTATGCGTCCGTCTCCGGGACTCAATCGGCTGCTGCGCGGTGATGCCAGCAGTGATGATTGGCTGTCCGGGCCGCAGATCAAGGCGGGCTTGCGACAGCGCGGTATTCCAACCGGGATCGACCTCGCAGCGCGCCTGCTGGAGGGTGATACGCGACCCGGCGATAAGATTTCCCTGCGGGCTCAACGTGATGTGGACGTGGTTTTTCACGCGGCCGGCACGGATCTGCCAAATGGAAATATGGCGGTCGATGCCGACAATCCTCCGACCGATCTCACTGTCATCGTCTATCGCGCCACGATCGTCCCGACGGTGATGCCGCCCTTGCCGCCGGCGCTAGGTGATATCGTGGCCGAATATCGGGTCGATGCCCGAACGGCGCGAGCCTACGAAGTCAAGGAAGGTCAGTTCATTCAGGTGATCGACGTTGCCGGAAGGCAATGTTCGGATTTCCTGTGCTTCGATGCCGGGCAGTTGCAGAAGGGCAAGGAACGCGGTCTCGATCTGACGACGACGCGCACGTTGATCGGGCAGCTTTATCCCGGGCCGGGTCTTGCCTCGAAATATTTCGACATGGATATGCAGCCGCTTTGCGAGGTGGTGCGCGATACCGTCGGTCGCCACGATAGTTTCGGCCTCGCTTGCACGGCGCGTTTTTATGAAGATGCCGGTTATCCCGGCCATCCCAGCTGTTCTGAGAATTTCAATCGACAGCTTGATCCATATGGTCTCGACCGGCGGCGGGGCTGGCAGGCGATCAATCTGTTCTACAATACCGGTGTCAATGCGGCGAACGCGATCTTCCTTGACGATCCCTGGTCAAGGCCCGGAGATTACGTCCTCCTCAAGGCGATGAAGGATCTGGTCTGTGCTTCATCGGCCTGCCCCGACGATATTGACGCGACCAATGCCTGGAATCCGACGGATATCCATGTCCGCGTCTATGCAGCGCAAAACACTTTCTCACGAGCGGTGGCTTTCAGAATGAGCGCAGAATCAGAACCGCGGCTGACGCGGGAAACCGGCTTTCATGCCCGGACCTCCGACCTCACGCGCAACTTCACCGAATATCGCGGCTTCTGGCTGCCTAATCGCTTCAACAATGCCGGTCCACAGGCCGAGTATTGGGCGGCGCGCGAGAAGGCGGTGGTCATGGACCTCTCGCCCTTGCGCAAGTTCGAGGTCCTGGGCCCCGATGCCGAGGACCTGTTGCAGATCGCCTGCACGCGTAACATTCGTCGCCTTGCCGAAGGGCAGGTTGTCTATACCGCCATGTGCTACGAACATGGTGGCATGGTTGATGACGGCACTGTCTTTCGCATGGGGGCCGAGCGCTTCCGCTGGATTGGTGGTGATGAATATGGCGGACAATGGCTGCGCGAGCTTGCCGAGAAACGCGGCCTCAAACAGGTTTGGGTGAAATCGGCCACCGATCAGCTTCATAACATTGCCGTCCAGGGGCCGAAGAGCCGCGACATCCTGAAGGCACTCATCTGGACACCACCGGCCAGACCGCGGGTGGACGAGATCCAGTGGTTTCATTTCACCATCGGCCGTATCGGCGGCTATACCGGCATCCCGGTTCTGGTATCTCGCACCGGCTATTCCGGCGAGCTTGGCTACGAAGTCTTCTGTCATCCGAATGATGCGCCGGCCGTCTGGGATGCTGTCTGGGCAGAAGGCCAGAACCACGGCATGCTACCGCTCGGCCTCGAAGCCCTCGACATGCTCCGCATCGAAGCCGGTCTGGTCTTCGCCAATTACGAATTCAATGACCAGACCGATCCTTTCGAGGCCGGCATCGGCTTTACCGTGGCGTTGAAGGGCAATGAGGAATTCGTCGGCCGGGACGCGGTCATCCGCCGCAAGGAAAATCCGCAGCACGTGCTGGTCGGATTGGAGATCGACGGGGCGGAGATCTGCGGCCACGGCTCCTGCGTCCATGTCGGTCGTGCGCAGATTGGTGTCATCACCTCGGGCTGCCGCTCGCCGATCCTCAACAAGAACATCGCGCTCTGCCGTATCGACGTCGCCTATAGCGCCCTTGGCACGGAAGTGGAGATCGGCAAGATCGACGGCCAGCAGAAACGCATTCCCGCGCGCGTCGTGCGCTTTCCGTTCTATGACCCGGAGAAACTGAAGCCACGTTCCTGATCTCCACTTGCGGAGCTTCAAGGAGCAGCAGCGTCCGATGTGATGCTGCTGTTCATATTTTAAAGGGAGCGGGTCATTTATTGATGATGGCTTCGGCTTTGATCTCGATTAGCGAATTGGCCGACCAGATCACGCCGAAATAGCATTTGCCGATCGCAAGATCCGGATTGCTGGGGCGAATGCATTCCCAGCCCTCCAGTTCCTGCGAAACACCCTGCATGATCCACCGTCATATGCGTCGCAATCATCAGTTTCTTACTCAGCTGCGGGAATCGGTTTCGTGCGCAGGTGGTGGGCATAAAGTACGGCGACAGCGCAGGAGGCCATACGCGTGCGGAGCGAATCGGCGCGCGAGGTCAAGATGATCGGCACGCGGGCACCGAGGACAACGCCTGCGGCGTCGGCGCCGCCAAGAAAAGTGAGATTCTTTGCGAGCATGTTGCCGGCCTCGAGATCTGGCGCAACCAGGATCTGGGCGCGACCGGCGACCGGTGAGCGGAGGCCCTTGATGATCGCTGCTTCCGGACTGATGGCGTTGTCGAGTGCCAACGGACCATCCAATTGACCACCGGTGATCTGGCCGCGATCCGCCATTTTGCACAATGCCGCAGCGTCGATCGTACTAGGAATCTTCGGTGTAACCGTTTCGACGGCCGATAGAATGGCGACGCGCGGTTCGCCGAGTTTCAGGCCGATATGCAGGTCGATGGCATTCTGAACAATATCGCGTTTGTCTGCCAAGTCGGGAAAGATATTGACCGCTGCATCGGTGATGAAAAGTGGTTCCGGATAGTTCGGGACATCCATGATGAAGACATGGCTGAGCCGTCTTTCGGTGCGCAGCCCGATCTCCCTGTCCGTGACCGCATGCAGCAATTCGTCGCTATGCAGACTCCCCTTCATCAGCAACTCGCCACGTCCGGCGCGGATCAGGCTGACCGATTTGGCCGCGGCCGCATGACTATGCGGCACATCGATCAACTCGATTCCCGTCAGATCCAGGCCGATTGAGGCGGCGATGGCAGCAAGCTTGCGTTGGGGCGCGACAATGATGGGAATGATCAGACCGGCTTTCGCTGCCGCGATCGCACTTTCCAGAGCGGTCGCCTCGCAAGGATGGACGATGATGGTTTCGATCGCACCCATGGTGCTGGCGCGGGCAACCAGCAGTTCAAATTTGTCAGTTTTCCCGGCGATCTTGTCGTGCATGACAACTCCTCCTGACATCACTGTCGGCCCCATCAATTAGCCGGGATCGCGACCAAGATGACATGATCTCGATCAAAAATGATCTGTCTGCTCGAAACAGTGAAGGATTTTCATGGTTTTGTCATGGTGCCGGTGGTCTTCCATGATGAGAAACTGGATACCATCGGCGAGCGCGAAATCTCAGAAATATATTACGCCCGTATTGGGGAGCGTTGAGAGCTGCTGTCAGGCTGCCGGCGTCAGCGCGATGTGCCATTCGGCTTTGACGGCAGCGTCCATTTCTACCGCACAATGGAGCTTGGCCACCTCGTTCAAGCGGCGCTGATCGACTAACCGGGCGAGCGCCCAGATAGCCGCACCTCGCACCAAGGCGGCGGGATCGTCAAGCAAGGCTTCGGCACAATCGGCGAGATCAGGTGCCCCGCTATTGCCGATGGCGATCAGAACATTGCGCAGAAAGCGATCGCGGCCGATCCGCTTGATGGGTGATGCCGTGAAGAGCTGGCGGAAGGCGGCATCATCGAGCCTGGCAAGATCGTGCAACAAGGGTGCGCTGAAATCGTCGCGGGGCTTAAAATCGGCCTGATCCGTCGCCTGGGCGTATTTGTTCCAGGGGCAGATCGCCAGGCAATCATCGCAGCCATAGATCCGATTGCCGATCAGCGGCCGTAGCTCGTGGGGGATCGGTCCTTTATGTTCGATGGTGAGATAGGAAATGCAGCGCCTTGCATCGATCTGATAGGGCGCGGTGAAGGCACTCGTCGGGCAGATATCGAGACAGCGCCGGCAGCTGCCACAATGATCTTCCTCGGCCGGCCCGGTCTCCAAGTTGAGCGTGCCGAGGTCGCGGGAGACCAAATTGGTGTGCTTGCCCTGCCAGCCGAGGGCGGCTCGTTGGGCCAGCGGCTTTTCCATGACCGGCGCGGTATCGACAAAGACCTTGATGCCACAGCCATAGCGATCGCCGATCCAGCGACCCAAGGCTTTCAGCTTCTTCTTGACGGTGTCGTGATAGTCGCGATGCCGGGCGTAGACGGAGATATTGCCGGTTGTCGGTCGATCTTGAAAATCGAACGGGTCATTGCTCGGTCCATAATTCAAGCCGAGGACGATCACCGATCGCGCGTCCGGCCATAGCACCTGCGGGTCACCGCGACGGTCGGCTTTATCGGCGAGCCAACTCATCTCGCCGTGTCGACCCTCAGCCAGAAACTGCGCGAGGTCGCCGCGGATCTTCGGGCTGAGATCGGCTGGCGCAAAACCGACAGCATCGAAGCCGAGCGCTAAGGCTTGGCGCCTGATCTCGGCCCGCGGATCCGTCATCGCCCGCTCAGCCGCGGCCGCGATAGGACGGCACACCCTGGTCCGGGACCCAGGTGCCGTCGGGCAGCTTGCCATACTGATAGAAGACATCGATCGGGATGCCGCCCCGCGGATACCAGTAGCCACCGATCCGGAGCCAACGCGGCGCGAGACAGGCAATCAGCTTCTTGGCGATGTCGACCGAACAGGCTTCGTGAAAGGCGCCATGGTTGCGAAATGCCGCGAGATAGAGCTTCAAGGATTTCGATTCGACGAGGAATTTGTCCGGCACGTAATCGATAACGAAATGTGCAAAATCTGGTTGACCCGTCATCGGGCAAAGCGAGGTGAATTCCGGCGCCACGAAGCGGACCACGAAATTGACGTCGTGATGCTCATTGTCGACACGCTCGAGAACCGCCGTTTCCGGCGAACTTGGCATCTCGGTCTTGTGGCCGAGCTGGGTCAATCCGGCATAAATAGACTCGGTCATACTGTCCTCCTCAGATCGGCGGCAGATCGCCGCGTTCCTGGTCGCGTTCGAAGGTGTCGATGAAATCAGCCAGTTGCCTGGCCTCGATAGCACCGCGCAGGCCCTGCATCAGTTCCTGATAATAATGCAGATTATGCCAGGTCAACAGCATGCTGCCGACGATCTCCTTCGACTTGATGAGGTGATGGAGATAGCCGCGCGAATAATCGCGGCAAGCCGGGCAGCGGCAATCGGGATCGATCGGGCGGGGATCCGTGGCATGGCGGGCATTGCGCATATTAAGCTCGCCAAAGCGCGTGAAAGCAGCACCGGTGCGACCGGCGCGGGTCGGCATCACGCAATCGAACATGTCAATGCCACGACGCACGGCACCGACAATATCGGCCGGGCGCCCCACACCCATCAGATAACGGGGCCTATCCTGGGGCAGGAAATCCGGTGTGAAATCGAGGATGCGGAACATCTCCTGCTGGCCCTCACCGATGGCAAGGCCGCCGATTGCATAGCCTTCAAAGCCGATGGCGATTAATGCGTCGGCGGATTCTTTGCGCAGATGCTCATAGATACCACCTTGCATGATGCCGAATTGCAGATAGCCCGGCCGGCGACGAAAGGCTTCGCGGCTGCGCTGGGCCCAGCGCATGGAGAGGCGCATGGATTGCGCCGCCTGATCTGGCGTTGCCGGGAAGGGGGTGCATTCGTCGAAGCACATGGTGATGTTGGAATCGAGGAGGTCCTGGATCTCTGTGCTGCTTTCCGGCGTCAGCATGTGCTTGCGGCCATCGATATGCGAGCGGAACTCGACGCCCTTTTCGGTGATCTTGCGAAGATCGGAGAGGCTCATCACCTGGAAGCCGCCAGAATCGGTCAGAATCGGCTTAGGCCAGTTCATGAAGCGATGCAGGCCGCCCAAAGCAGCGACACGCTCGGCACCGGGCCGCAACATCAGGTGATAGGTATTGCCGAGCAGGATCTCGGCGCCGGTGGCGGCGACCGATTCCGGCAGCATGGCCTTGACCGTGCCGGCGGTGCCGACCGGCATGAAGGCCGGCGTGTTCACGGTGCCGTGGGCGGTGTGAACCTGGCCCCGACGGGCACGGCCATCGGATGCCATCAGGGTGAAACAGCTTTCGGTCATTCAGCGCGCTCCAACAGGCTGGCATCGCCATAGGAAAAGAAACGATAGCCGGCCTCAATCGCATGGGCATAAGCGGCCTTCATGCGCGTCATGCCGGCGAAAGCACAGACCAGCATGAACAAAGTCGATTTCGGCAAATGGAAATTGGTCATCAGCAGGTCGATCACGCGGAAGCGATAGCCCGGCGTAATGAAGATCTCGGTCTCGGCGGCGAAAGGCCGCAAGGTACCGTCAGTGGCAGCAGCACTCTCCAGGAGACGCAGAGATGTCGTGCCAACCGAGACAATGCGCCGGCCCTCAGCGCGGGCGCGATTGATGGCATCCGCCGTCGTAGCATCGATCTCGCCATATTCGGCATGCATCTTGTGCTCCGACAGATGGTCGACTTTCACCGGCAGAAAGGTGCCGGCACCGACATGCAGGGTCACCATGTGGCGTTCGATGCCACGGGCGTCCAAGGCGGCGAAGAGCTCCGGCGTGAAATGCAGGCCGGCGGTGGGGGCGGCCACGGCCCCTTCGGCGCGGGCATAGACGGTCTGGTAATCACGGACATCATCGGCATCGGCCGCCCGCAATTTGCGGATATAGGGCGGCAGCGGCATCTCACCATGACGATGCAATGCTGCCAGCAATGCGGCGTCGCTCGCATTGAAGCGCAGGGCGATCTCGCCCTCCGCCGTCTTATCGAGAACCAAAGCGGTGAAGTCGGGTGCAAAGACGATCTGGTCGCCGATCTTGAGGCGCCGACCGGGCTTGGCGAAGACTCGCCATTGATCCGGCCCGTCCTTCTTGTGTAGCGTCACCTCGATCTTGGTCGTCCCATCATTGCCGGGTCCGCCGGGCCGGGCGCGGGTACCGAAGAGCTGCGCCGGGATGACTTTGGTGTCGTTGAAGACCATGAGGTCTCCGGCACGGAGCAGGCCAGGCAGGTCACCTACCATCCGATCGCCAAAGGCCGCCGATCGCGCGGGCACATGTAGCAATCGCGCGTGATCGCGCGGTGTCACCGGATGCTGGGCAATCCGCTCCTCCGGCAGGTCAAAATCAAAATCGCTGGTCAATAACGTCACGGTATCGGCTGCATACGATGCTGTTGTGGCCCTGGCCGGCAACCTGGATTGTCCGGCTGGCTCAATCGGGGCTTCAGGTAGCCTGGACGGCGGAGCGAGACAACCGAATTCGCGTCCCGGCGGCGGGCTTAAAGAGTGTTAACTATTGTCGGGTCGGAGATCTCGATCTCTATTCGGCGGCGGCCAGCGAGCTGCTGGCCGGCCCCGGGGTCGGCAAGCCCCGCATATGGTCGCCGGCATCGCGCGGGAAAGCCAGGCACACCGGCGAGGCGAGCAGCGAGATCGCGGTGACCAGCAGGAACGCCGCCGAGAAGTCGCTGAGCCCGGCCGATGCATGGCCGGACCAGGCGACCGAGAGATGCAAGGCGCCGGAAGCAAAGCAAATGCCGAGCGACAGCATCAGCTGCTGGAAGGTGGCATAGAAGCTGGTGGCCTGGCTCATGCGCGGACGCGGGATGTCGGCATAGGCGATGGTGTTATAGGCGGCAAATTGCAGCGACTGGAAGAAGCCGCCCAGCAGCAGGACCAGATAGATGCTCCAGATCGGCCAGCTCGGCCGGAAGGCGGCATAGAGCGCGATGCAGCCGGTGGCAATGAGGGCATTCCAGACCATGGTCTGGCGAAAGCCGAAGCGCCGCAGCATCGGGGTCGCCGCCGCTTTCATCAGCATGAAGCCGATCGCATTGACGAAAGTGACGAAGCCGCTCTGGGCGGCCGACATGCCGAAACCCAGCTGCATCATCATCGGCAGCAGAAAAGGTGTGGCGCCGCCGGTGATGCGGGTCAGGCCGCCGGCGATCACCGACAGGCTGAAGGTCGGGATTCGCATCAGGCGCATATCGAGGATCGGCTCGCCTGGCGGATTGGCCCGCTGCAAGCGCCGGGCATGCAAAACATAGAGCACGGCACCGAGGATCGCCGTGCCGAAGATCAGCGCTGTCCCACTGGCGGTCAAGACGCCACGCGCACCCAATTCGACCCCGAAGGTGAGACAGGAAAGGGCAACACCAGCGAGGATCAGGCCGATGAAATCGAAGCGGCCGGCCGGCGGTTCCTTGCTGTTGGTGACGAGCGCGATCGCCAAAGCGATGCCAATGACGCCGATCGGGACATTGACATAAAAGATCCAGCGCCAGTCGAGATAAGTGACGATCAAGCCACCGATCGGCGGTCCTAGGATCGGCCCGATCAAGGCCGGCACCAGCATCCAGGACATCGCCGAGATGAAGTCCTTCATGGCGACATTGCGCAACAAGATTAGGCGGGCGATCGGCACCATCAAGGCGCCGCCTAGGCCCTGAATCAGGCGCGCCGCCACCAGGAAGGGCAGGCCATTGGCAAGGCCACAGAGGATCGAGCCAATGGTGAAGATGCCGATAGCACTGCAGAAGACCGTGCGGGCGCCGTAACGATCCGCCACCCAGCCGCTGGCCGGAATGAAGACGGCGAGACTCAAGAGATACGCCGTCAGCGCAATGCTCATATGCAATGGCGAGACGCCAAAGCTGTGCGCCATGGTCGGCAAAGCGGTGGTCAGCACCGTCGCATCCAGCTGTTCCATGAAGAGCGAACTGGCGATGACGATGGCGATGATGCGGAAATTGCGCGGGCGCCGGGTCTCGGCTGACGGCAAATCTGGCTCAGAGGACATGATGGGTAAGATTGCCTGACCGACCCTTTCAGACCAGGGGCAATTTCCGCATGGCAGACCATCTCGATTGCATGTCATTGCCGATGAAGCATGCCGAGGGGTCGCTCGATCTTGGTTTAGTTAGGGCGAACGCGTCTTCAGGGACTGGATCAGCCGTTCCAGGGCCTGCAGGAAACTCGACCGGTCCTGCTTTGAGAAGCCGGCATGCAAGTCGCGGATTTCGCCCATATCGCGCAATTGCGATTTCAGCTCACGCATGGCCAGGGCCATGCCGATATTGGCCTCGGAGAACGGCCGGCCGCTGGGCCCAAGCACCGCGGCGCCAGCCTTCAGGCAGCGTGACGCCAATGGAATATCGGCGGTGACGACGATATCGCCCGCTCCGGCATGCTCGGCGATCCAGTTATCGGCGGCATCGAACCCCTCGGTCACGACCACCCGTCGGATCAGGGGGCCGTCGGCGCCCCGCAGCCAGCGATTGCTGACGAGATGCGTGATGAGCTCATGGCGTGCTGCGACCCGCAAAACTTCGTCTTTCACCGGACAGGCATCGCCATCAACATAGATTTCCGTCACAGCTGTTTTCTCTCCATTTTCGTCCTTGGACAATTTTCGTCCCGGGTACCGCCGACCAGTCCCGATCTTGTCTATCCACTGCGCGCCTGTCAGCATAGAGGGAATGGTAAATTTCGGGAGAGCAGCATGTCGTCGGTCACCACATTTCCTGCCAATAAAGCGCCCGATTCCACCGAACGGTCGCTGCGGGTCGATCTGGCGGCAGCCTTCCGACTGGCTGTCGAGTTCAACTGGCATGAATCCGTCGGCAATCATTTCAGCGCTGCCGTCTCCGCCGATGGCCACCAGTTTCTGATGAATCGGAAATGGATGCATTTCAGCCAGGTCACGGCCAGCAATCTCTTGCTGCTGGATGTCGATGATCCGGATGTCATGAACCGCGCAGATGCGCCGGATCCCTCGGCCTGGTGCATTCACGGTCGCCTGCATGCCCTGGCGCCCCAGGCCCGCTGCATCCTGCATTTGCACCCGCCTTATGCGACGGCTCTGGCGACGTTGGCGGATCCGGAGCTGAAGCCGATCGATCAGAACACCGCGCGCTTCTATGGCCGGATTGCCATCGACCGTCAGTTCAGTGGTATCGCCGATCAACGTCAGGAAGGCGAGCGGCTGGCGCAGCTGCTCGGCAATCGATCTGTCATGCTGATGGGCAATCACGGCGTCCTGGTCGCCGCGGATACCATCGCTGCGGCCTTCGAGGATCTCTACTTTCTCGAGCGCGCCTGCCAGACGCTGATTCTGGCCTATTCCACAGGCCAAAAGCTCAACATCCTGTCCCCGGACCTGGCCGAAAAGACGGCGCGGGACTGGGATCCGTATAAAGACATGGCATTGGCGCATTTCGCCGCCTTGAAGCAGATGCTGGACCGCAAAGATCCCGGCTACGATGCCTAATTTCATATCGCCAAGCGCGCTTGGCGTGATCGCGCAAGGGGCGTATTCTCCCGTCAACCAGTGGGGAGAGGGTCATGGAGCAATTCCAGCCGCCAGTGGCGACCATCTGGTTTCTGCCGGCTTTTGCCGTTGCGATCGTTATCGAAGCGCTGCTCTATCGCCGGTACAAGGGGAAATCCTATCCCTGGCGTGAGAGCCTGCTCTCGCTGATCATTGCGATCGGTCACAATATCGCCGGCTATCTCAATAACGTGGTTGTCATCGCCATTTTCGGCGTCGCTGTCTGGCAAATCCGATTGACCACCATGCCCATGGATCACTGGTGGAGCTGGGTCCTGCTATTTCTGGTCGAGGAATTTGCCTATTACTGGTATCACCGCTCTGCCCATCGGGTGCGGCTGCTGTGGGCGACACATGCGGTGCATCATTCGCCCGAAGAGCTGACCCTGGCCTCGGCCTATCGGCTCGCCTGGACGCCGATCCTGTCGGCGAGCTGGGTCTTTTTCCTGCCGGTGATCTGGATCGGCTTCAATCCGGCCTTGGTCTTCGGCCTGCTGGGGATCAGCCTTGTCTATCAATTCTGGCTGCATTCAACATTGATCCCGAAACTGGGGCCGCTGGAATATGTTTTCAACACGCCCTCGGCTCATCGCGTGCATCACGCCAGCAACGAAGCCTATCTCGATCGCAATTATGGCGGCATCCTGATCGTCTTCGATCGCCTGTTCGGAACCTTTACCGCGGAGGCGGAGGGGGTTCAGCTGAAATACGGGCTGGTGCATCCACAGCTCTCCAACAATCCTTTGGTGATCGTCTATGGCGAG
>WNFM01085900.1_pt1 | contig 12686 bp, 6 predicted proteins | sample 5400271 | NCBI WGS metagenome assembly WNFM01 (sample SAMN13153352, study PRJNA577476) | soil metagenome | isolation source: 60 cm saprolite on Douglas fir-dominated hillslope | place: USA:California | collected 2013-09-17 | reverse complement strand
GGCGACCATCGAGTTCGAATACAAGGTCCCGGAGGGATCGGACCGAATGAAGGAAATCGCGAAGACGATCCAGTACTGCAAGGACGCGCTGCTGGCGTAGAACGGACTGAAGGCAGAAGGCCGTCACCGCACGTAGCGGCTGCCCGCGTCGCTCCGCGGCGGCGGCGGTGCGCACGTGGCCGACCAGGGGACGTGCGGCTCCCGCGGCCCGTCGAGGTCGTCGTTGCGCACCTTCAGGTGCTCGATGATTGCGAGCCGATCCTCCCTCGACAGCAGCGGCCCGATCAGCCCGCCCGCCGGCGGGTCCCCTTCCTTCCACGGCTTGTAGCCGGTGTTGAGCTCGTGGCCGGTGTTGTGGTTCCCATCCTTCGACGTGTCGAACACCCAGTAGCCCGAGTCGGGCAGCTTCAGGCCGAGCTTCTCCGTGTCGTACTCGCGGCTCCCGACCCGGAAGGTCTTCGGACGCTCGCTCACCGGCGACAGCAGGTCGTACACCGTCGGCACCGACCCGTTGTGGATGAACGGCGCGGTGGCCCAGATGCCCGCCAGCGGCCGCGGCTTGTAGGCGGCCACGACCTGCGGCAGATCCAGGATCCCAAAGCCGTCCAGATCGGCCTGCTGATCCGGCGTGAGGTGCAGGTCCGCGTACGCCTTCTCGCGGATCAGGATGCCGAGGTAGCTGAGGCCCGCGCCGACCCTGAGGCTCTTCGGATCGATCTCGGACAGCGTCTGCGCCATGTCCGTGTCGAGCTTCGCGAGCTGCGCCTGCAGCGCGGCCACCTGGGCCTCGGCGCCGGGCGTCGCCTTCACGCGCGCGATCTCGGCGTTCAGCCAAGCCCCGTCACGCTGGTTCCAGAGCGTCAGCTCCTTGCGCGCGACAGCGCGGAGGTCGTCGGCCGAGAGCCCCGTCTTCGAGATGTCCACCCGGGCGTCGTAGAAGTTGAGCGCCGTGTTCGGGTCGGTGCCGATATCGTCGACGCAGAGCGTCTTCACGATCCATTCGGGATCGTTCGGCCCCTTGAGCGGTGAATTGCGCGCCTTGATGTCCGCCGGAGCGATGTTCGGCCCGTGGCACCCGACGCAATGGGTGTTGAACAGGTCCTTGCCGCGCGCGGCCTTCGCCCGGTCGATGGGCCCGAGGACGGCCTCGTCCCACGCCGGCGGCTGCAGCGTGCGCAGCGTCCTCTCGATCGTGTGCAGGTTGTCCAGCATCGCCGAGGACCGGAAGCGCTGGTCCGGCGGCAGTGGGTTGCCGTAACGGTCCATGAGCGCGTACTTCGCGCCCGTCCCCATCGACTCGCCGATGTTCCGCGCCATGGGCTGGCTGACCGACGCGTTGTACTGGACCCAGTCGAATTTCCAGATGTTCCAGACGGGGGGATAGTTGACCGGCGCGTTCCCGACGGCGTAGTTGCCGGCCCCGATGTGATCGCCGAAGACCGTGTTCGCGATGCGCGCGAGCGCATCGGTCCGCCCGTAGCCTTCCTCGGTCGGCACCAGCCCGTGCCACTTCTCGTCCCAGGCCATCTTGCCGAACTGTCCCGCGACGGAAAGCATCTGGCGCCGCAGCGCCCAGCGGCCGCCCTCGTGGCCCGGCCCGAGGACGGCGTTCGCGAAGCGGTTGAACTTCATCGGGTTCGCCAGCGTGCCCATCAGCGTCGCGGCGAGCGTCGGCACGAAGTGCCCGATCTGCGAGTTGGTGAATGCGTGCAGCGCCGATCCGCCGTCGATGCGCAGCGCCGTCGTCCGGCCGCTCCGGGTCACGTTGATTTGCCCCGTGTGGCAGGCGGCGCACGTGATGTCGAGCAGCTCTTCGTTCAGCTGCTGGTCGTAGTGCTTCGCGAAGCCGACCGGAAGACCGTCGGGGTTGTGTGGCGACGCGCCGTCGACGAGGAACCCGTACCGCCGCATGATCGACGGATCGGACAATTTCGTCGTCGACCACGGCATTTCGAGGCTGCGGAACCAGCTGTAGCGCACGTCCTTGAGCACGGCGCCCTGCGCCGTGTAGTAGTAAGTCTGCCGCGGCGCCGCCTCGACGCCGGGCCCCCATCCCTGGTCGGCATAGACGACGCGATCGACGGATTCCGGAGGCAGCATGCCGACGCCTCTGTTCGTCTCCACGATCAACCAGATCGCCGCCCCCCCGACGAGCAGCGCGAGCGCGCCGGCCGCTATGGCGACGGTCTTCACGAGCGATCCCAGGGTGATGGCGGCCAGGCGATGCGCCAGGGTCGGTTGCGCGGCCGGGGCCACGGCCCCGGAGCCCAGGCGCGCGTTGCGGCTGGCGGACTCCGCGACCCACCGCGCCCGGTTGATGCTGCCAAGCGGCCGGTGATCCGGGAGCGAGTGCTTGGTGACGTCGATGAACCAGCCCTCGCACTCGGCATCGGAGAGTTGGGACTTCGGCTGCAGCGTGAGCCGTCCGACGACGTGGAAGGGCCCCTGGTCGTCGGGCCACTCAACGCTGCCGTTCTCGATCCAGAAGCTGGGCTCGCGCGTCTGCCCCTTGAACGTCATGCGGCCGGCGTCGAGCAACTGCAGCGCGAAATCGAAGCTCGCCTGCGTCTGATCCCGGTTGACGTGGCGCAGGAGCTCTTCGCGGAGGACGTTGGGGCCCTTGCCGACCGGCTCGGCGGCGTTGTCGATGGCTGGAATCGCCGAGTATTTGACCGCTTCGTCCTGGCCATGGAGAAACGGCGTGTTGCTCCAGTAGCGTGTGCGCTGGTACGGATGAACCGGCTGGTACTGCTGCTTGAGCCCGTTTCGGGTCGTCTGGAAGAAGCTCTTGAGGTCCTGGAACGACAGCGACAGCAACGCCCGAAGGTGCCCGAGGACCCCCTCGGCCGCCTGGACGCGCATGAACGACGCAAAGGCGTGCGCGTCGTTGATGGGAAACGTCGGCGCGTTGTTCATCGAGTAGTCGAGCCGCGCCGGATCCGGGCCGACGGCGCCCGCCGGCAACTCGACGGCGAACGACACCGCGCGCACGTCGGGCTTCGAGTCCGGACGGATCGTGGAGGCGGCGTTGGCGAACCGCACGGTCGCCTGGTACACGCCGGGCTTTGCGAAGAGCCCGCGCGCGAGGCGCGCCGCCAGGGTGGGATCGCTCACGGTCTTGGCGATGTCGAACACCTCGAACGTCGCGCGAACGCACACGCCTTTGGCATGGGTCCCGCGCCCGAGCGGCCGCTTCTGCTCCCGCGCGAACCGCGCCTGGACCGTGAGAATCCCCGTGACGATGTCGGCGATGTCCTGTGGTTCCGTCGGCAGCTTGCGCTCGAAGTCCATGCGACCGTTCATCCAATCCCGGACAGCAGTGTCCGTGCAGCAACGAGATCCGCCGTGTCACGCCCTTCCGTGAACCAGCCGAACACCGGGTCGAGGACCGCCCGCGCGCCGGGGACGCGTCCCGACGCCAGCAGGAGCCGCGCGAGCGACGTCGCGGCGCGCAGCTCGAGGGACCGTGCCTGCTGCTGGCGGGACACGTCGAGCGCGAGGCGCAGGCTGTCTTCCGCGGCGGCCTCATGGCCCTTGCGCAGCAGCAGCTCTCCGCGCACCCGCTGCAGTTCGGCGAGGAACCCCCGTTCGATCGTCCGCTCGGCATGGGCGAAGCCTTCGTCGACGACCGCGAGCCCCTCGTCGGCGCGCCCGTCGCGGAGGAGCGCGTCGGCCAGCAGCGACAGGAACATCGTCCGGGTCAGCCCCGATCGGAGCGCGTGCAGCGCGTCCAGGCTGGCCCGCAGCTGCGTCACGGCGTCGGCCGCGCGTCCCTGGACCGCCATCGCGGACGCCTGGAACCCGCGCGCCCACTCGGCCTCCTGCGGGAACTCGTACTCGCGGCAGAGCGCGACGATCTCGTCGCCGAGGGCGATCGCGTCGTCGGCCTCTCCGCGGTACAGGTGGACGCCCTGGGCGACGATCATGCCGAAGACGAGCGTCACCGGCTGCCGCTGCGACCGGCTGAGGGCCATCGTTTCCGCGCTGCGCGCGATCGCGCGATCGGGATAGCCGAGCGCCCACAACGGGCGGGCCGACATCGCGCGCGCGACCATCCCGGGATCGATCCCGAACGCCGCGTTGTAGGTCTCGTGCTGCGCCGGCGCATGGAGCTCGCGCGCGCGCTCCAGCAACCGGCTCGATTCCGCGAAATCGCCGATGAACTCGGACGCCACGCCCGCGACGTGGTGGACGGCCATGAGGAACGCCGGCTGCCGCGACTGCTCGGCCTGGCGCATCAACGTCGCCGTCTGCTCGCGCACCAGCGCGAGATCGCCCCGGATCATGTTGAAGAACGCGAGGTTCCACAGCACGGGGAAGAGCTCGGGCGGATCGCCCAGCTGCTGGCACAGCGCGCGCGCGCGGGTGAACGTCGACTCGAGCTCGGGCGCCGCCCATCCCTTCACCGACCGGAGCGCGAGGCCGCGGATCATCTGGAGTCCGAGCTCCAGCTGCAGCCGCTCGGGCCCCTCAGCGAGGCCGCGCAGCCCGTCGAGCCCGCGCTCGGCGAGCGCCAGCGCTTCACGGAACCCGAACAGCGCCACCGCGCGCTGGGCCGCGATGAAGAAGAACTTCGCGCTCGCGGCGAAATCCCGCGCGGTCTCGAAGAGGACGGCCAGGCGCGGCGCGATGGTCGGCGCATCGTTCCCGTAATGCGCGGCCAGCGCGGCGGCGATGGCCTTGCTGAGCGACACCCGGCGCGTGGGCTGCAGCGACGCGAACAGGACGTTCTGATACAACACGTGCACGAACCGGTAGCGGAGCGTCAGCGTGCCGTCCGGGAGCTCCTGCTCGTCGCCGCGGCTGACGAACACGTGCACGCGCTCCAGCTGCTCGAGGCGATCCTCGACTTCGGCCGGATCCATCTGCAGCGCTTCGCCGGCGATCGCCGAGTCGAACTCGACCCCCTGCACGCTGGCGGCCACCAGCAGCCGCCGATCCTGGTCGTCGACCTGCTCGATCTTGCGCGCGATCATCCCGCGGACCGACTCCGGCAGGTCCTTCGGGACGTCGGACACGCCCCGCGCCACGACCCACGTCCCCTGCTCCTGGGCGATCCCCCCGGTGTCGCGCAGGTACCGCACGAGATCGGCCATGAAGAGCGGGCTGCCCTCGGTCTTGGCGTGGATCGCCTGCGCGAAATCCTTCGGGAACGCGTGCCCGGGAAACTGCAGCGCGAGGTACCGCTCGACGTCAGGCGGCTCCAGAAACCCGAGGCCGACCTCCTCGAAGAGCCCGCGCGACTGCAGGTCGCTCCTGATGGCCACGAACGGATACTTCGCCAGCGCCATTTCCGCCGGCCGGTAGGTCGTCAGCACCAGCAGCCGCATGTCGGAGAAGCGGCCGGCCAGGTAATTCAGGATGTCGACGCTGGAGACATCGGCCCAGTGCAGGTCGTCGATGAACAGCACGACCGGCCGGATCCGCGAGATCTCCTGCAGCAGCGCGCCGAGCTCCCGCTTCATCCGCTCCTGCGACGCGGCCGGCGACGCCTGGCGGACTTCTCCGAGTGACGTCGCATCGACGATGGACGGCGTCGCCACCTGGATGTACCAGGTCGGCGCCACGGTCCGAATCACCGTCGCCAGCGACGGGCCGTCGGTGCGGTGCAGCAATCCGTCCAGCACCTCGAGGATCGGCAGGTACGCTTCCGATCCGGCGAGGCCTTCCGAACACCGGCCGCGCGCAACGGTCGGGCGTTCGCCTCGGCTTGCAAGCTCGCTGAGAAAGTCCTCGATCAGGCTCGTCTTCCCGATCCCCGGCTCCCCGGTCAGCGCGACGATGAGGCTGCGGCCTTCCTTGACGCGCGCATAGGCGCGGAGGAGCTGCGCGCGCTGCGGCTCGCGCCCCACCGTCGTCCGCCCGACGGCCGCCGGCGCCGGCACGTCGGCCAGACCCGGCGCTCGCGCACCCACGAGCTCCCGCTCGACGTCCCTGGCCGTTGGACGGAGGCCCGGCTCTTTGCGCAGCATCTGGAGCACCAGCTCGTCGAACGCTCGCGGGATCCCGGGGTTCACGCGGGCGAGCGGCACGGGCTGCTCCGACATGATGCTGGCGATGACCGCCGCGTGCGACGGCCCTTCGAACGGCCGGCGGCCCGCCGCCATCTCGTACAGCACAACGCCGAGCGCGAACACATCGGCGGCGGGACCGGACTGCGTACCGGTGACCGCCTCCGGCGCCATGTACGCCGGCGTGCCGGTGAACGAGCCAGGCAGGGTCTTGAGATTGGTGTGCGTGGTCAGGTCGGAAGTGTCGTCGTCGGTCCGGCGCGCCAGCCCGAAGTCGAGCACCTTCACGATCCCGTCGGCGCGGATCATGATGTTCTCGGGCTTCACGTCGCGATGCACGACGCCCGCCGCGTGGGCGGCCGACAACGCGCGCGCGATCTGGCTCCCGAAGTCCAGCATCATGTCGAGCGACGCCGGCCCGCGGCCGGCCTTGAGCGTCGCCCGCAGCGTGCTGCCGTCGACGAGCTCCTGGACGATGAAGTGATCGCCGCCGGCGGTCTCCCCGACTTCGTGGATGACGACGATGTTCGGGTGATTCAGCGCGGAGGCGGCGCGCGCCTCGCGCAGGAACCCGTGGACCACGCGATCGGCGCGGTCCTTCACGCGCATGACTTTCACGGCCACGGGCCGGTTCAACCGCGTATCGAACGCGCGGAAAACCTCGCCCATGCCGCCCTCGCCTATCCGCTCGTCGAGGCGATAGTGCCCGAGGGTCGTGGGTTCCATGCTGGGGTGCGCGCATACTAACAGAGTCGGCGATATACTCCGCGCCGTGATCAAGCCCCCCGTCACCTGGTGTCACGTGCTGGAGGACGAATACCGCGCCCTCTACGGCGCCGCCCCCCTCGACGCCGCGGCACCCACCGATCCGGACGAACGGCTGCGGGCGCTCCACCGGCGCATCCACGAGCGCGGCCCCAGCGCTCTCTGTCTCTCCGGAGGCGGCATCCGCAGCGCGACGTTCGCGCTCGGCGTCCTACAGGGGCTCGCGTTCGCCGGCGTGCTCGGCACCATCGACTATCTGTCCACGGTCTCGGGCGGCGGGTACACCGGCGGATGGTTCACCGCGTGGCTGCGGCGGGAGGGCCCCGCGGGACGCGACGGAGTCCTCAAGACGATCGACCCGGGACGCTCCCGGCGCCAGGCGCACTGCGGCGACGCGTCTGATGATGTCTCGCCCGTCGAACGCGTCCGCCGGACGTGCCGCTATCTCGCGCCGCGCGGCGGCGTCGTCTCCGCCGACGTCTGGACGCTCGTGGCGACGATGGCGAGGAACCTCGTCCTCAACTGGCTCGTGATCCTGCCGCTGCTGGCGGCGGCGCTGATGATCCCGCGGCTCTACTACGGGGGCGTCGTGGCGGTCGAGCGAGGCTTTGTCGCCCCCGGACAACCGTGCGCGGTGGCGGGGGACCCGGCCTGGTGGTCCTTCATGGTGGCCCAGACCGCCTTCGTTATCGCGATTGTCTATGTCGTGTTGAATCTTGTCGGTCTCGGTGGCAGATGGACGCAGGGACGCTTCCTGGCGTGGTTCCTGCTCCCGACGGTCGCCGGAGCCACCGCGATCACCTTCTTCTGGTCGGCGTATCCATGCCCGACGAGCCTGCGAGTCTCGTTGATCACGGCCTCGACGATCCCCGCCCTGGGCTGGATTCTGATCGGCGCCGCCGCCCGGCGCATCACCAGGCGCAAAGGGCACGACGACGGCAGCGTCGTCAAGGTCCGGGTCGGCGTCACGACGGTCGTCGCGGCGATCGCGGCCGGGCCGATCATCGGCGCGGGCGCGTGGTGGCTCGGAAGCTTCGAGTACGGATTCGGCCCGGGCGAACACCTGCGTCTGCTCTACGCGATGTTCGCCGTGCCGCTGGTGCTCGGCCTCGCGCTCGCCCAGATGACGGTCTTCATCGGCCTCGCGAGCAGCGAGATGGACGATGCCGTGCTCGAGTGGTACAGCCGGTGCGGGGCGTGGGTCGCCATCGCGGCCGCCCTCTGGATCGCGGCGGGCGTGCTCGTCTTCTTCATGGCGGACATCATGGAGCACGGCGTCCAGGCGGCGAGCCGCGCCCTCTCGATAGACCGCCGGGCCACCGCCGGGGCCGTCGCGGCGCTGGTGCCGCTCCTGAGCTCACTCGCGGGCCTCGCGACGCGGGGTGGAGGAGCGCCCGGGCAGCCGTCCGTCGTCCGCGCGATGGTGCAGAAACTGGCGCTGCCGGCGATCATCTTTGTGCTGCTGTCGACGCTCGCCTGGGCGGATCTGCGCGCGACCCAGAAGATCGAATACCACCGGCTCAACGCGACGGCGGTGTGCGGCCCCGGCGACTGGAGGACTCCGCCGTGCCACGTTCCTGGCGGCGGCCTCGGTGAGAACGTGATGCTCTTCGGCGGGCTGCTGGCGTTCGGGCTCATCATGAGCCGGTTCGTCCCGGTCAATCGCTTCTCGCTGCACGGCATGTACCGCCAGCGCCTGATCCGGACGTTCCTCGGCGCGTCGCGGCGCGACCGCCACCCCAACGGGTTCACGGGTTTCGACGCGCACGACGATCTCTGCGTCCACGAGCTCGAGGCCGTCCGGCCGCTGCACGTCGTCTGCACGACGCTCAACGCCGTGTCGTCCACGCGCGTTGGCCCGAACGAGACGCAGTCGCAATCGTTCACATTTACGCCCCTGCACGTCGGCAACCACGATCTCGGGTATCGTCCCGCTTCCGAATTCGGCTCGGACGGCGGCGGCAAAGGGACGGGCGTCTCGCTGGGCCTGGCGCTGGCCGTGTCGGGAGCCGCCGCCAGCCCGGCGATGGGGATGTACTCGACCAAGTCGCGCGCGTTCCTGCTGACGCTCGCCAACGCGAGGCTCGGCCTCTGGTTCGGCAATCCGAAGGACGACACCTCGTGGCAGCGTAGCGAGCCGCCGTTCAGCGTCGGCCCGCTGATGCGCGAGCTCCTGGGCCTGACGACCGATAAGAATCCCTACGTCTACCTGTCGGACGGCGGCCACTACGAGAACCTGGCGCTGTGGGAGATGGTGGCGCGGCGGTGCCGCTTCATCATCGTGTCGGACGCGGGCTGCGATCCACAGTACGCGCTGGACGACCTCGCCAACGCCGTCCGCCGCATCCGCCTCGACCTCGGCATCCCGATCCAGTTCGACCCGATCGACATCACGCGCGCCGGCCAGGGCCAGGGCAACCCGCACGGCGCCATCGGCCGGATCCGGTATGCCGTCGTGGACGGCGCCGATGTGCCAGACGGGACGATCCTCTATTTGAAGGCGACGCTGTCGGGCGACGAGCCGGTCGACGTCCGGAACTTCGCGTGCAGCGACCCGACGTTCCCGCACGACTCGACGGCAAACCAGTTCTTCGACGAGGCGCGCTTCGAGAGCTACCGCCTGCTGGGGTTCCACACGGTGTTGTCGGTGCTGCCGGGGCTGAAGCGGGTCCCGGACGCCGAGGCGCTCTGCCACACCGCGCGGACCGTCCTGGCGGACCTGGCGGCGGCCAGGCGCCCCGCCGGCGGTGCGACGGTGTCAACGTAGCGCGGCGTCACGCCGTCAGCGCGGCGAGCTTCTGGACCGTGTTCCAGTTGCGCGCTGTGCCTCGCGCGCCCAGCTTCTTGTCGACGAGGGCGGCCGCCTTCGAATTCCCCATGCCGTCGGGAAACACCATGTAGAGGTGACGGCCGTCCGCGCGCAGCGTCTCGGGGCCCGTGATCGCCGCCTGCAGCGCCGTGACGTTGGCCTTGTCCAGCGGCGCCTTGAAGCACGTGACGAGCAGGCGGCTGGGATCCGTCTTCGCCTCGGCGCCGAACGGATTCGCCGCGATCACGGCGCGCCATTCGTCAGCCGTGCGGACGTGAAACTCGACCTTCAGGAGAAGGCGCTTCTCCAGCTCCGCTTCGAGCTGGCGTTCGAGCTTCGCCGGAGCTTTCGCCGCTGCGCGAAACACCACGTTGCCGCTCTGCAGCAGTGTCTTGACGTCACTGAAGCCGATCTTCGCCATCATGTCGCGAAGATCGGCCATCGCGACCATCTTGTTGCCGCCGACGTTGATGCCCCGCAGGAGGCCGATGTAAGTGGTCATCTGAGCCGCTTCCTTTTCACACACGCGTCCGTCAGTCTCTTCAGGCGGCTCATGCGCGTCGCTTCCTGCTTCGCGCTGACGATCCACCAGCCAAGCACCTTGCGGTACCCCGGCGGCTGCGCTTCGAAGAACGTCCACGCCGCCTTGTTCTTCTTGAGGAGGCCCGCATATGGCTCCTCGAGCCGATCGCGCCGCTGCTCGTACGAGTAGATGCCCGACTTGTTCTCCAGGCGCGCCTCGAAGGCCTTGACGCCCGTGGGGCGCATACGGTTCTCCGCGGCCAGCACCTTCGCGCGCGCGATGTTGACACTGCTCCAGATGCTGCCCTTCCGCCGCGGCGTGAAGCGAATCGTGTAGCTGTCGGCACCCAGGCTCTTGCGGATTCCGTCGATCCACCCGACGCACAACGCCTCGTCGACCGACTCGGGCCACGTGATGCTCGGCTTGCCCGAGGCTTTCTTGTAGAACCCGATCCACAGCTCCGGCGCGTTCGCGTGGTTGGCGCGGAACCACTTCCGCAGGTCCGCTCGTGTTCGGAAATGCGTGACGTCGGTCGGCGTGGGCATCGGTCCCGCTGCATGATACCGTTTGTTTCAGATGCGCGTCGCCCTCGCCCAGATCAATCCCACGAGCGCCGACATCGACGGGAACGCCGCGAAGATCCTGACCGCCGTCGCGGCCGCCGCGGCCGAGCGCGCCGACATCGTCGTCACGCCGGAGCTGGCGCTGCCCGGCTACTGCATCGGCGATCTGGTCGAGGACACGGCGTTCCTCGCGGCCAACGAGCGCGCGCTCCAGACGATCGCGGCGGAGACGCGGGGGATCACGGCCGTCGTCGGGTTCATCGACTGTGAGTTGGGCGCAACCAACGATCACGGCACGGTCCGGAAATACAACGCCGCCGCCGTCGTCCGTGACGGCCGTGTCCTGCAGCGCGCGCGCAAGTCGCTGCTCCCGAGCTACCGCTACTTCGACGACAAGCGGTATTTCTCGCCCGGCGAGCGCCGGGAACCCGTCGGGGTTGCCGGGACCAGCGGTCCGCTCTCGCGCGTCGGCGTGTCCATCTGCGAGGATCTCTGGGACGAGTACTACGACGTCAAGCCCCTGCCGGAGCTTGCCGCGAAGGGCGCGGGCCTGATGCTCAACCTGAATGCGTCCCCCTTCTATCCGGGAAAACGCCAGACGCGGCAGAGGCTGATTCGCGAACATATCGACCGCCTGCACTGCCCGATCGTCTACGTGAACACCGTGGGCGCCGCCGACAATGGCAAGAACATCATCCCGTTCGACGGCGAGAGCCTCGTCTACGACGGCGCCGGGCGCCTTGTGGCGATCGGGCGACCGTTCGAGGAAGACCTGCTCGTCGTGGATCTGGATCACGGCCGGCAGCACGCGGCGCTGGAGATCCCGCCGGTCGAGCCGGAGCGCGAGACCTACGACGCGCTCGTCATGTCGCTGCGGGACTACATGCGGAAGACCGGATTCACGCGGGCGGTCGTGGCTGTCTCGGGCGGGATCGACTCGGCGCTGGCGCTCGCGATCGCCGTCGACGCGCTGGGCCCCGACAGCGTCAAGGCGTTCAACCTGCCGTCGAAGCACAACACCGGCGCCACGCGATCGATCGCGCAGCGGGTGGCGGCGGCGTTCGGCGTGCGCTACACCGTGATTCCGATCCAGCAGATAGACGACGACCTGCGGGGCGTGTTCGAGCGCCATGCCCATCCGATTGCGCAGGACTTCACCCGCGAGAACCTTCACGCACGCATCAGGGGCGTCCTGATGATGGCCGAGTCGAACGACACGGGATCGCTGCTGATCTCGTGCGGCAACGAAACGGAGATCGCGCTCGGCTACGCGACGTTGTATGGCGATATGTGCGGCGGCATGTCACTGATCGGCGACTTGTCGAAGACCGACGTATACGGTCTGTCGCGGTACGTGAACCGGAAACACGGGCGCGAGATGATTCCCGGCGAGGCGTTCACGATCAAGCCGTCCGCCGAGCTCGCCGCCGGCCAGTTCGATCCCTTCGACTATGCGGTCGTCGCGCCGATCGTCGGCGAGATCGTCGAGCGCCGGACGAGCCCCGGCGAGCTCGTCCGCCAGTTCGAGCGCCGCACTCTCGATCCGGCCCGGTTCAAGCCGGACGACGAGGGACGCACGCCGTACGACAAGTACACGGCCGACAGCTTTCGGGCGATCGTGGACGATGCCTTCCGGCGGATGCGCCGCTCCGTCTACAAGCGCATGCAGGGCCCGCCCATCGTCGTCGTCAGCGAGCGCGCCTTCGGGTTCGACTTGCGCGAGACGATCATCAATGGCTGGAACGGGTAGACATTGGCGACTGAAGATTGGCGATTGCAGATTGACCGGATCGTCGATTTGCGATTGATGATTGACGAATTGTGAACGGATGGCCCGTCAGGGCGCTACAGCTCCCCGAGGCGCCGAGCGAGAAACCGCCTCTGTGGCTCCTGCCGGGTAAGCTCAAGGGCGCGTCGATACGATGCGCGCGCGTCGTCGGGGCGGCCAAGCCGGCGGCAAAGGTCCGCGCGCGCGGAGTGCGCCAGCGCATAGTCCGCCAGGTCGCCGCGCGCCA
>WNFM01340716.1_pt1 | contig 12687 bp, 10 predicted proteins | sample 5400271 | NCBI WGS metagenome assembly WNFM01 (sample SAMN13153352, study PRJNA577476) | soil metagenome | isolation source: 60 cm saprolite on Douglas fir-dominated hillslope | place: USA:California | collected 2013-09-17 | reverse complement strand
GCGGAAACGAAGCTGATGTCCGACAAACGCGCAGGAGCGCGTTTGGTCGACCGGAGGTCGACCCGAAGGGTGCCGTCCAGGGAGGGATAGGCACAAAAAGCGCCGCAGGCGACTTTTTCCAATGTATTAGGGGCTGGGTTACATTCCCGTCACGATGGTAGCCATAATGTGAACTGTGACGTTATAGGTTTATCGATGGAATAGGGTTACCTATTCTGTATCGCAAACTAGTAACGGCGGGCCATTATGATGAAGAACATCCAGAAGTCCTTTCCGCATTACGGAGTGGTCGCGGTGCTGGGCGCGGCCGCCTGCTTGAGCGCATGCGTGGTGCAGGAGCGCGTCTACAGCCCGCCTCCACCTCCGCCGCGGTACTCGCCGCCACCTCCTCCTACGGCCGCTTACGATGAGCCGTCGGGCGACGTCGAAGTGCGTGCCACGCAGCCTCCGCCCCCGTTACCCGACTACGAGCAGCCCCCCTGTCCGGAGGATGGCTATTTGTGGACGCCTGGATACTGGCACTGGACCGGCAGCGATTACTACTGGGTCCCCGGCACCTGGGTGCAGCCGCCGCGGGTGGGGGTGCTCTGGACTCCCGGCTATTGGGCGTTCATCGGCGGAGGGTACGGCTGGCACGCCGGTTACTGGGGTCCGCACGTCGGATTCTACGGTGGCGTTAACTACGGCTTCGGCTATGTTGGCGTGGGCTACGTCGGCGGCCGCTGGGACGGCGACCGGTATCACTACAACACGTCGGTCAACAATGTGAACACGACCATCATTCACAACACCTACAACCAAACCGTGGTGAACAACGTCACCGTCAACAATGTCACCGTCAACAAGGTGAGCTACAACGGCGGCTCGGGCGGCGTGGCCGCGGCGCCCACGGCGCAGGAACGGGTCGCATTGCGGGATCAGCACGTGCCGCCGACCCCGGTGCAACGGCAACATATTCAGGAAGCGACCAGGAACCCCGCGCTGGCCGCTCAGGCCAACGGTGGACATCCCGCGATCGCCGCCACCCCGCGGCCCGCTGCGTTCAACGCGCCCGGCGTGGTGGGCGCGCGAGGAGCGGCTGCTCTGCCGTCGCGATCGCCGATGGCCGGCCAGCCCAACGGAGCGCCGAATGGCGCGCATCTGCCGCCCGCTACCGGTCAGGCGAACGCGACCCGTGTTCCTCCCGCCGCTGCGGCCGGTCAGCCATATGAGGGTGGCCGCGGCGCGGCCTACGGCAGACCGCCGGGCCAACCGGGGGAGCCGCAGCCCGCGGCGCAGGCGCGATCGCAAGGACAGCCCGCGGCACAGGCGAGACCGCAGGGCCAGCCCGCGCCACAACCGAGACCGCAAGGACTGCCTGCGGCACAGGCGAGACCGCAGGGCCAGCCTGCGCCACAGGCGAGATCGCAGGGCCAACCGGCGCAACAGCCTCAGCAGCGGAGGGCGCCGCCCGAGAGCAAGAAGGGCGAACACGAACGGGATCGCTGAAACTAAAGGCCTTCCACAACCGGAAGGTCGACGAAGCTCGATGCCGGGCCACCATCGAAGATCTTGATGGTGGCCTTCTTGTAGTCGCCGGGTTTTGCAAAAAAGATATTGTCCACATAGGTCTGTGGGTTGCGGTCGTAGAGCGGGAACCAGGTCGACTGCACTTGAACCATGATGCGATGCCCGGGCAGGAACACGTGATTGGCCGTGGGTAGCGTAAAGCGGAAGACCTGGCTCTTGCCGGCGGGAATGGGTTTTGGATCGCTGAACGATTCCCGGTAGCGGCCGCGCAGGATGTCGGCGGCAACCATGAGCTGATAACCGCCCATCTTGGGATTTCTGCCGACCTCATCCGGATAGACGTCGATCAGTTTGACGACGAAATCGCCATCGGTGCCGCTGGTCGAGGCGACCAGATTGGCGATGGGTTCGCCGCTTATCTTGATCGGCTGATTGAGAACGGGCGTGCTGAAACTCAACACATCGGTGCGTGCCGCCGCATCCCGCTGATCGCTGACCAACCACGTTTGCCAACTCGATTCGCCGGCCTCGCCTTCGATGTGAATGGGGCGGGGCAAGTAGGGGACCGGCTTGGCCGGATCGGAGACGTAGGACTCGAATCCGGCGCCTCCGGGCGGTGCGAAACCTAAGGAGCCATTGGGTCCAAGATAAATTTTCTTATGCAGGGTGGTGCACCCTGCGGCGCATCCCGAAGGCCAACCGGGCAGCGACTGCCAGCGGTTGCTGCCGGTTTCAAATGCCGTTACGGGAGCCAGATCGAGCGGAGGCGCGTCGTCCTTGAGGAAATGGTCCAGGAAGGGCCGCAGCACATGCAGCCGAAAATACGCCGACGTATCGCTGCCGAATTCAATGGCGCCCAAGCGGCTGCCGTCCAAACGCTGCTGATGATGGAACCAGGGACCCATCACCAGGAACAGCGGCGAATGATCGGCGTGTTGCGCTTGCAGCGCCTTGTAGAGTGCGATATTGCCGTAGATGTCCTCTTGGTCCCAAAGACTGTGCACCAGCATCACCGGAACCGTGACTCCTTGCCTGGCCAGAATCTTGTCCAGCGCCTGGGCCTGCCAGAAATCATCATAGGCCGGATGCTGCATTAGTTTCGTCGCGAAGCCTACTTGTTCCAGCCCGTGCTTCCGCGCGGTGTCGGCGGCGGAACCGGCCGACAGCCAAGAGTCGTAGTCATCGAAGTAATCGGACCACCAAGCAAGGTCGCTGCCGCGCGTGGCTTCTTGGTCATGAGCATAGATGAGGCTGGCCTGACGGAATGCACCATGGTGAAACCAGTCATCCCCCATCCATCCGTCGACCATGGCATTGATGGGCACGGCGGCCTTGAGGGCGGGGTGCGGATGCACCAGCGCCATCAGCGCGGTGAATCCGTCATAGGAGATTCCCAGGATCGCGACCTTGCCGTTGGACTCGGGAACGTTCTTCACCAGCCAGTCGATGGTGTCATAGGTGTCCGTCGAATGATCGACCAAGGTGGGATTCAGCGGTCCTTGCAAGGGCCGAGTCATCACGTAGTCGCCCTCCGAGCCATGCTTGCCGCGGATGTCCTGGGACACGCGGATATAGCCGCCGTTCACGACCGCGTCGTCCGCCACGTCGGTGCTGTCGATCAGGGCCGATAAGTGCGCGGTGTTGCTGGTGGAATTTCGATTGGCCGCCCCGTAGGGGGTACGGGTCAGCAGCATGGGTGCACGCGCGGCGCCGCGCGGAATCAGAATGAGCGTGTACAGCTTCACGCCGTCGCGCATCGGGATCTTGACTTCGCGCTTCACGTAGTCGAACGAGTCGACCCGCGGGCTGAAGTTCGCCGGGGTCTCGCTCGGGTTGTCGGCGGTGTCCGCCGCCGCGCCCACCGCCGTTCCCGGCACGGCGAGCCAGCAGGACAATGCGAGCCAGCAGGACAACGCGAGCCAGCAGGCGCTCACGAATACGTTTTTAGCAAAGCGCCTTACCGACGTCGGCATGCATCACCCGAGGAGATTGCGGAAATTTCGCGGTCGCAGTGTGCTGTATCGAAAGGCGACGCGCAACGTCGGCTAGGAGCCTGTCTGAGTATTCCCCGTGGCCGCGACCGCGCCGCTGCCGGGCCGTCCAAGCATCAAGGCCAACCCCGCGGCGAGCAGACATAGGGCGCCCGCCGCGAAAAAAGCCGGCAGATAGGTCGCCAGCACCGTGCGCGACAAACCCGCACCGAAAGCCGCGGTGGCTGCGCCAAGCTGATGTCCCGCGAACACCCAACCGAAGACCAGATTCGCGCGCTCGCGACCGAACGTTTTCACGGTGATGCTCACCGTCGGCGGCACGGTCGCTATCCAATCCAGGCCGTAGAACAGCGCAAACATCGACAGCCCCGTATAGGTGAAGTCGGCGAACGGCAGGTACAACAGCGACAGGCCGCGCAAGCCGTAATACCAAAACAACAAGCGGCTCGGGTTGTACCGGTCGGAGAGCCAGCCGGAGGCGATGGTGCCGAAAAAATCGAAGCCGCCCATGATGGCGAGCAGTCCGGCGGCCGCCACTTCGGGAAGGCCCCGGTCCGAGCACAGAGGAATGAAGTGAGTCTGAATGAGCCCGTTGGTGCTTGCTCCGCAAATGAAGAAGCTCGCGAACAGCAGCCAAAACGTCCGCGTGTGCGCGGCGTCCCACAAGGCGACGAGTGCCGCAGCCGCGACGGAAGGGCTGCTCGATGCGGGTACCGCGGCAGCGCTCTTGCCGTCCGGGATGCCCGACTTAACATCTGCGATCGGCGCACCGTAAGGTTCAAGGCCAAGGTCTGACGGACGGTCGCGCATCAACAGCCCTGCGACAATCGCGGCGGCCCCCAGCAGTACACAGACGATCAGCAGCGTGTTGCGCCAGCCGGAATGCGCTGCCACGGATGCCAGCAATGGCAGGAACACCAACTGTCCCGTCGCGGAACTCGCCGTCAGCAATCCGACGATGAGTCCGCGGCGTGAATTGAACCAACGTGCCGACACCGTCGCGGCGAGTACCAGCGCGGTCAGACCCGTTCCAACGCCGACGATCACGCCCCATAGGGCGATCAGCTGCCATATCCTATTGACGGCCAGGGAAAGAGCCAGCCCCGCTGCGATGAGCCCCAGTGCGGTCAACGTTACTTTGCGTACGCCATAGCGGTTGATGAACGCGGCGGCGAAGGGCCCCATGAGGCCAAACAGCAACAAGCGGACCGCCATGGCGGACGAGATGGCGGCAGTCGACCAGCCGAATTCGCGCTGCAGCGGCAGGAGCAGCACCCCGGGAGCGCCCACGGCGCCGGCGGTGACCAGCATCGTCAGGAAAGTCGCCGCGACGACCACCCAGCCGTAGTGCACGCCCCTTCGGGCGAGCGCCGCCGACAGGCGACCGCTAAGCGGCACTGACCCTCCGGATCAGGGGATGGGTGGTTGACATATGTATTCCTGCACACCTGTATTCTTGCAGCGACGCGGGTCGGAGCGCATCATCCTAGTGTGGGGAGAGACTCTGAGCTAGGGGGGGCAGACATATGAGCAGTTCACTATCATTTACGGTCACCGACGGAGTGGCCACTCTCTCGATACAGCGGGCGTCGGTCAGCAACGCCATTGACATCACGATCATCCGGGCGATGCACCTGGCGCTCGATCAAATTCAAAAAGGCGACAGCGGCGCGCGCGCGGTGGTGCTCACCGGCAGCAACGACGTCTTCTGCAGCGGTCTCGACCTCCACTCGATCGATCTGAAAACTCAAGAGGCGCGGCAACGCGCGCACTTCGAGATGCGGCGCTTCATGGATCCGTTGATCCTGCGGTTGAGCGGGTTTCGTTTTCCCATCGTTGCGGCGGTAAACGGCGCAGCCGTCGGAGCGGGCATGAGTCTGGCGCTGGCCAGCGACATCATCATTGCCGGAGAGAATGCCTATTTCCTGCCGTCGTTCGCCCGCTTAGGGCTGGTACCCGATGCCGGTATTACGTTTCATCTGGCGCGGCGTATCGGTGGAGGGCGGTCGCTGTCTTCATTGATGCTGGCCGAAAAAATCGATGCCAAGACCGCGCTCGCCTGGGGTCTGGCCTATGCCGTGGTGCCGGACGCGGAAGTGGTGTCGCGTGCGCAGTCCGTGGCGCAGCGGCTTGCCACCGGGCCGTGCGCGGTTCTTGGGCAGATCCGCTCCCTGCATGCCTCGACTTTCGACAATTCACTGCAGGAACAGCTTCGGGCGGAGCGCAGCGCCCAGGAGATGACCCTTGAAACCCATGATTGCGTCGAGGGTGTGCGCGCGTTTTTCGAGAAGCGCGAGCCGAATTTTTCCGAACACTGATCTTAAGCGCGCCGCGTGTGCATCCCAAGGATTGCGCGTACCCAAGCGTCAAGGGCTTAAGTGCTGGACGCCGTAGGTTGCATAAATCGCCTTGATGTCCTGCGGGGTGGTGCGGCAGCAGCCGCCCAGGACGCGTGCGCCGGCGTCGTACCAGGAGCGAGACTGATCGGCGAATGACCGCAGATGCGGGTTGCCCCTCCAAACCTTCGCCGCCGCATCGTAGTTCTCGCCGGAATTCGGGTAAGCCAGGAGCGGTTTGCCGGTGTGCTCGCGCATCCGCCGCAGCAGCGATTCGACGAATTCGGGGTGGGTGCAGTTCATGCCGATGGCGGCGATCAGCGAATAGGGTTGCAGCGCCGATGCGCACGCACCGATATCCTCGCCCTCGCAATTGCGGCTTCCATCCTGGATGAGCGCCTCGCGTAAACAGGGTATGGTCTCGAATGCCAGCAGATCCGCGCCCGATCGGGCCAGCACTTCGAACCTGGGTCGATGGAAGTCTCGCAGCTGGTCATCGCTCAGCGCGTAGTGGCCTCGATACTCGGAGCCGTCGGCCAGCATGGCTCCGAAGGGCCCGATCGAGGCCGCGACCAGGGGACGCAGGCGTCCTTCGCGGTTGGCGGGCACGGCCCAGAATTCCTCTCTGGCTTCCATCGCCAGCCTGACGGCACTCCGCATCAACTGCGCAGCCGCGTCGCGATCCATCCCGCGGCGTTGAAACCCCTCGAACGTGGCTTGATAGGTCGCCGTCGTAGCCACATCGGCGCCGGCTTGGAAATAGTCCAAATGCACGGCGCGGATCAGCCCGGGCTGTTCGACCAGGGTTTTCGCAGACCATAGGGGGTCCAGCAAATCTGCGCCGCGACGCGTAAGTTCGGTGGCCAGCGCACCGTCCAGGATGACGACGGGCCGTGCCGCCAACAGGGCCTCAAGCGGACGTTGCACGACGGGCGCCGCCGCCGGCAGAACCTCAAGCGGACTTTGCACGACGGGCGCCGCCGCCGGCAGAACCTCAGGCGGACTTTGCATTGAGCCGCCTCGATCCGCTGAGATAGGCGCTGCCGGCGACGAAATAGCGCAGGCGCGCGTCGACGCCCTTCGTAATGCCGATTCGCGTGCTCTCGCCGATGGCATCGACGGTGGTGCCGTCGCTGCCGATCCACAAAGGGCCCTCGGCAAACAGATCAATCCCGTCATGCCGCAGATCGACCTGCATGGCCGACGTCAATTTTCCGGGTCCGCGCGCGAGATCGAGCAGACGGCCGTCCTTGCGCGCGCCGCGCACCAGCTTCCGCGCGCGGCGCATATGGTCGATTCCGGCCACGGGTTCGAGTGCACGCAGCAGCACGCCGGCGCCGGTTCCGCGCCTTTCGCTCGATACGTTGAGCAAGTACGACGTGCCGTAGCACAGATACACATAGGCGTGGCCGGCCTCCTTGAACAGCGAACGATTGCGCGGCGTCATGCCGCGAAACGCGTGGCAGGCCGGGTCGCCGTCGAGGTAGGCCTCGGTCTCCACGATGCGGCCCAGCGCGAAGGCACCGTCGAGATCGCGTACCAGCAGCTTTCCGAGGAGAAAGCGCGCGAGCGCAACCGTACTCTCAGGCACCGCGGCACGCGGCAGCAGCACCACCTCGGCGTGCGCCGCATCCGGTACCCTGGCGTCTGCTACTCTCAAGAGTTTACCAACATACCGGGATTATTGTGACGCGCAGCCCGCCGTTCAAGTCTTATTCGGTTGCATTGCCGATCGTTCTGCTGGTCGTGGCGATGGCGAGCTTCCAACTCGGCGCGGTCGTTGCCAAACAATTGTTTGTGGTCGTGGGCGTCGCCGGAGCAACGGCGCTGCGATTGGGTCTGTCGAGCGTGATCCTGCTGGCGGTATGGCGGCCGTGGCGCGTGCGGCTTAATTTGAGCGAGGCGCGGTCCATCGGCATCTACGGATTGGCGATGGGGTTCATGAATCTGTTTTTCTACTCATCGCTCGACCGCATTCCGCTCGGGATTGCCGTGGCCTTGGAGTTCACGGGGCCTCTCGCGGTCGCCATGGCGGCATCGCGCCGGCCGATAGATTTCGTGTGGATCGCCCTGGCGGCGTTCGGATTGATCGCGATTCTGCCGCTGGGAGCGGGCTCGCAGAGGCTCGACCCCGTGGGCATCGGTTTCGCGCTCGCGGCCGGAGCCTGTTGGGCCATCTATATCGTGTTCGGTCAGAAGGCGGGCAACGCGCACGGCGGTCAAACCACGGCGCTGGGCACCGTGGTCGGCGCCATCGTCATCGTGCCGATCGGCATCGGACACGCGGGTGCGGCGCTGTTGTCGCCCGCGCTATTGCCGGCCGCTGCCGCCGTCGCGCTGCTCTCGACCGCGCTGCCGTATTCGCTTGAAATGTACGCATTGACGCGCTTGCCCACCCGGACATTTGGCGTGCTGATGAGCGGCGATCCGGCGCTGGGTGCACTGTCGGGCCTGATTTTTTTGGGCGAAAAGTTGAGCGTCGTCCAGTGGGCGGCAATCGCCAGCATCATGATCGCCTCGGCGGGCAGCGCCCTGACCTCCCGCAGCGGGCCGCCGCCGGTGCTACCCGATTAGGGAAATCGCGAGGTATAGGACACCCGCGCCCAGCAGCGTCATCGCGGTGGTGAGAAACTTCGGGTGGGCGTGATAGCTCTCGGGGATGAGGTCGCTCGCGCCGATATAGAGAAAGAAACCGCCGAACAACGCAAGCGCCAGGCCGAAGCTGTCGCCGGGCAGCGTAAAAAAAGACGTCGACACGATTCCAAGGACCGGCGCCGCCGCGTCCAGCAAGAGCCAGCGGAACGCGTCCCTGCGGGCGCCGCGATTCCTCAAGACGATGTTCATGGTGTTGATTCCGTCCGAAAAATCATGGGTCAGAACCGCGATCGCGACGATGATGCCGATGGTTTTCGAGGTCTGGAAGGCAAGCCCGATCGCGACTCCGTCGAGCACGCTGTGGATGCACAGCACGGTCGCGGTGAAGCCGGTGCGGCGCGTGGTATCGCCGTGGAAGGAGAGGATGCGATCGAGCACGAGGTAGGACAGGAAGCCCGCCGCGGTGAAGCCGAGAACTTGAGCGGGATCATGATACTTCCCGCCGATGCCGATGGCCTCCGGAAGAAGGTCGAAGAAGGCGACGCCGATCACCGCGCCGGCGCTGAAGCCCAGAATCAGATGCAATTTATCGCGCAGCGTGAGAGCCAGCAGCCCGCCGGCCACGGTACTCGCAAATGCCGCGACTGCGATGATCGTCAATAACACGAGATGTTCATTCCTTCAATGCGTTTCAAGCGCAGTCCCCACGCGCCGCGGCCGGCGGGGTATATTGCATTCATCGCAGAACCGATTGGGGGGCAACGTGAGTTACGATGCATATCATAAACGCAAAATAGGCCAACACGTGTTGAAGCCCGAAACCCAGATGATGGGGTTCGGGTATGACCCGGCGCTCTCGGAGGGGTCGCTCAAGCCGCCGATATTTCTGACCTCGACTTTCGTCTTCAAGACCGCTCAAGACGGCAAGGATTTCTTCGACTACACGTCGGGGCGCCGCGAGCCTGGCGCCGGCCAGACGTCCGGCCTCGTGTACTCGCGGTTCAACAATCCGAACCTGGAGGTGCTCGAGGACCGGCTCGCGCTCTGGGAGGGAGGCGAGGCGGCAGCGGTGTTCTCGAGCGGCATGTCCGCGATCTCGACGGCGTTGTGGACGTACGTTCGACCCGGGGACGTCATCTTGATGAGTCAGCCGCTGTACGGCGGCACCGAAACGCTGATCGAGAAGACCTTTCCGGCGTTCGGCGTCAGCGCGGTAAGCTTCACCGAGGGCTGCGACCGCGAAGCCGTCACGCGCGCCGCAACACTCGCCTCGACCAAGGCCACCGCCGGCGGCGGGCGCGTGTGCCTCATCATGACCGAAACTCCCGCGAATCCGACCAACGGCCTGGTCGATCTGGCCATGATGCGCGAGCTGTCCGAGCAGATCGGCGGTCGGCAGAGCGGCGGCCGGCCGCCGGTGCTGGTGGACAACACGTTTTTGGGTCCCGTGTTTCAGCGGCCGCTTCGGTTCGGCGCGGATCTCGTGATGTATTCGCTGACGAAGTACGTCGGAGGTCATTCCGATCTCGTCGCGGGCGGAGTGGTCGGCGCGCGGGATGTCGTGGGTCCCATCAAAAAGCTCCGCGGCGCCCTGGGCACTCAGCTCGACCCCAACACGGCATGGATGATCATGCGCTCGATGGAGACGCTGTCGCTGCGCATGCACAAATCGGCGCAGAACGCCGCGGTGGTGGCGGACTTCCTGCGCAAGCACCCGAAGGTTGCCGGCGTGAACTACCTGGGCTTTCTCATGCCGGACGATCCGCGACGCGCGGTGTTCGAGCGGCAATGCGACAGCGCGGGCTCGACATTCGGATTCACGGTCAAGGGCGGCGAGGCCGAAGCGTTTCGATTGCTGGACTCCTTGCAGGTCATCAAACTGGCGGTGAGCTTGGGCGGCACCGAGTCGCTGATCTCGCATCCGGCGAGCACGACGCATTCCGGCTTGCCCAAGGCGACGCGGGATCGGATCGGCATCAATGACGCCTTGATTCGTCTTTCAGTCGGCATCGAGGATTCCGGGGATTTGATTGCCGATCTGGGGGCCGCTCTCGATGCGATTTGACCGGTCGCTGCCGGCACTGGTGCCGGCAGCCTCGCTGGTGCTCTCGGGCGCGTTGCTCGCGAGCTCCACGGGGTGCGAGGCGGCTGCGGCCGTGGCTGCTGCTGCGCCCGCGCCTAGGCCGGCCGACCTGGTCTATCGCAATGGCATCATCTATACGGTGGACGCCCACGACACCGTACAGCAGGCGCTCGCGATCCGCGCCGGCCGGATCGCCTATGTCGGCAGCGACTCAGGAGTGGCGTCGTTCATCGACGGCAAGACTCGGGTGGTGGATCTCAAGGGCCGCTTTGCCATGCCGGGCCTGGTCGATGGACACATGCATCCGCTGGAGGGCGGTGCCTCCTTACGCAAGTGCAACCTGAACTATGAGCAGCTCACCGCCCTGCAGATGCAAGGCAAGATCCAGGCCTGCCTCGACTCCACTCGGGTGCGGGAGCCTGATGGTTGGCTGGAAGTCGTGAGCTGGTTTCAAGAGGGCATGGTGCCCGCAGGGGTCGCCGTCAGCCGCGCGACGCTGGATGTTCTGAAGACCAAGCGGCCGATCCTCGTCTCGTCCTCGTTCGGGCACACCTCGTTGGTGAATTCACGGGCGCTGGCCGCCGCGGGGATCAGCGCCGCCACGGCGGATCCGCTCGGGGGCAAAATCGGCCGCGATCCTAAGGGCACTCCCACCGGAATTCTCGACGATGCGGCCCAGGATCAGGTTAGGGCCAAGCTGCCGAAGCCGAGCAAGGAAGATGACCTCAAGTCGGCGACCATGGCGCTCGATTCGATGCGCAAGCAGGGGGTCACGACCTTTCTGGACGCGATGGCCGAGTCGCCGTCCCTCGCCGCGTTCACCCGTTTGCAGCACCGAGGTGCTCTGACCGCGAGGGCACACTTTGCGTTGCTGATCACGCCGCGCGAAGGGCGCGAGCCGAAGAGGGCCGTTCAAAAGGTCAGCGCGCTGGCGCGGCGCTACGACGCGGGCAAGCCCGCGCCCAATCCCGGGATCCGCGTTCACAATGTGAAGCTGTTTCTTGACGGCGTGATCAGCGCGCCGGCGCTGTCGGGCGCGATGCTGGAGCCCTATTGGGCCCGGCCGGCCGGGAGCGGGGACGGACCGTGGGCGCCCAGCACGAACCGCGGGCCGCCGGTGTACTTCCCCGCGCCGCTACTGCGCACGTTGCTGATCGACATCGTCGCCGCCGGCTTCGAGCCGCACATGCACGCGGACGGCGATCGCGCGGTGCGCGAGGGTCTGGACGGCATCCAGGCATTTCGGGAGCGGTATCCGGCAAGGGACGTGCGGGCGGCCATCGCTCATGACGAAATCGTGGACCCGGCCGATTTCCCGCGCTTCCGGCAATTGAACGCGATTCCGGTCCTGTCGTTTCAATGGGAAAAACCGGCATCGGATACCATAGACAACGCGCGCGATTACCTGGGTCCTGCGCGCTTCAAGTTCATCGAGCCGGCCGGCTTTCTCGCCGCGGCCGGTGCGCGCATTGCCTTCGGCAGCGACTGGCCGGTGGATCCGCTCAACGAATGGTTCGCTCTGAAGGTCGGCGTGACGCGCACCAATGCTCCGCAAAGCGGGCCGAAATATGCCGGCCGCTTGAGCGAGGACCCGGGTCTGGAACGGCGCGCGGTACTGCGCGCCATCACCATGAACTCGTCCGATGAATTGCATCAGGACGCGGTGACGGGCTCGATCGAGGTCGGCAAGTTTGCCGACCTCATCGTGTTGGATCGCAACGTTCTGGAAATTCCGGCGGACGAGATCGCCGATACGATCGTGCTGCAGACCGTCGTGGGCGGACGCATCGTCTATCAGGCGGAGCAGCTATAGTCAGGCCGGGCGCACTTCGTCGGTATAGGGATGGTCACTCGAGAATGGCAAACCGGATTTTTATTGCGGCCGCGACAACCGTTGCGGCAGTGGCTGCGGGCGGCGGCAGTGCCCGGGCGGAAACATCGTTGGAACTGGCGCCGATCGTCGTCACGGCAACGCGGGTTGCGCAATCGAGCGCCGACCTGCCGGCATCCATCGATCTGATCGATCAACGCACGATTCAATCCGGACAACTGCAGGTCAATTTGTCGGAATCCTTGATGACGGTCCCCGGAGTGTCCGCCCAAAACCGGCAAAATTACGCCCAGGATTTGCAGCTGTCGGTGCGGGGATTCGGCGCACGGTCGAGTTTCGGCG
>WNFM01288243.1_pt1 | contig 12687 bp, 16 predicted proteins | sample 5400271 | NCBI WGS metagenome assembly WNFM01 (sample SAMN13153352, study PRJNA577476) | soil metagenome | isolation source: 60 cm saprolite on Douglas fir-dominated hillslope | place: USA:California | collected 2013-09-17 | reverse complement strand
CTCCTCCGCCGGATCGTCGCGGTGAGTGACCACGAGCGGCACCTCGACGCCCGCGTCGAGCAGCGCGCCGAGGCAGCGCGCGCCTACGTCGTGGTACGCGAAGACGACTGCTTTGGCTGCCACGATTCCGAGGCCGGCCGCTCGAGAACCGCCTGCACGAGATAGCGCGGCCGCTGGCGCACCTGCTGGTAGATGCGCCCGACGTACTCGCCGACCAGGCCGACGCCGAACAGCACGATGCCGGTGAGGAAGAACTGCAGGATGTCGCGGTCCCAGAAGGTGCGCAGGGCGCTCATCGGCTCGCCCGCGAGCAGGCGCTGGGCCATCACGATGACGTACACCAGCACCGAGCCGACCGAGATCGCGATGCCGAACAGCGAGAACACCTGCAGCGGTACCACCGAGAAACCGGTCACCAGGTCGAAATTGAGCCGCACCAGGCTGTAGAGCGAGTACTTGGACTCGCCCGCGGCGCGCGGCTCGTGCGCCACCTCGACCTCGGCCGGGCTGCGGGCGAAGGTGTAGGCGAGCGCCGGAATGAAGGTGCTGACCTCCCGGCAGGCGTTGATGGCGTCGACGATGTCGCGGCTATAGGCGCGCAGCATGCAGCCCTGATCGGTCATGTGGATGTGGGTGATGCGGCTGCGCAGCGCATTCATGGCGCGCGAGCCCAGGCGCCGCAGCGCGTTATCGTGCCGCTCGCCGCGCACGCCGCCGACGTAGTCGTGGCCCGCGTCCATGCTTGCGAGCAGCTTCGCGATCTCCTCCGGCGGATTCTGCAGGTCCGCATCCAGCGTGACCGCGCGCTCGCCGCGCACGCGCTCGAAGCCGGCCATGATCGCCATATGCTGGCCGAAGTTGCCGTTGAGCAATACGACCCGCGTCACGTCGGGCCGGCGGCCGAACTGCTCGCGCAGCAGGGCGGCCGAGCGGTCGAGGCTGCCGTCGTTCACGAAGATCACTTCGTAGGAGAGCTTGAGCGCGTCGAGTGCCGGGTAGAGCCGCGCGAACAGCGCGGCGAGCCCGCCTTCCTCGTTGTAGACCGGGATGACCAGCGAGAGATTCATGTCAATGCCCCGCGAGCGGCGTCGCAGACACGGTCGACGTCCGCGTCCTTCATGGCGGGGAACAACGGCAACGTGACGATGGAGGCGCCGATCCGCTCGGCATGCGGGAATTGCCCGGCGCGCCAGCCGAGCGCGCGGTACAGCGCGAAGAGATGCATTGCCGGATAGTGTACGCCGACGCCGATGCCGGCATCGCGCATCCGGGCGATGAACCTGCCGCGCTCGGCCTTCGGCGGCAACACCACCTGGAACATGTGCCAGTTCGAGTTCTCGAAGTCCGTCGGCGGTAGCTCGCAGCCGAGCGAGCGGTCCCAGCGCTCGAAGTAGCGCCTGGCGAGGTCCCGCCTTCTCTCCGTGATTTGCTTCAGATGGGGCAACTGGCCGAGGCCGATGCGCGCCGCGATGTCGGTCAGGTTGGCCTTGCCGCCGAGGACATCGCAGTCCATGCCGTCCTCGCCCGAGCGGGTGACGCCCTGAAAGCGCAGTTTTTCGCACAAGGGAATGAGAGATTCGGAAGGCAGAACCAGGGCACCGCCCTCCGCCGTCGTCACATTCTTGTTGGCGTGAAAGCTGAAGGACACCAGGTCGCCGAAAGTGCCGATGCTGCGGCCCCGCCAGCTCGCGCCGAAGGCCTGCGCCGCATCCTCGATTACTCTGAGATTGTGCTTCCCGGAAAGCGCATAGAGCTGGTCGCGATCGACAGGCAGGCCTGCCAGATCGACGGGGATAAGCGCGCGCGTCTTGGATGTGACGGCCTTTTCAGCTTCACGCAAATCGATATTTCGCGTCTTGGGATCGACATCGACGAACACCGGCCGCGCGCCGACCTCGAGGATGACGTTTGCGGTCGCGACCCAGGACAGCGGCGTGGTGATGACCTCGTCGCCCGGCCCTACGCCGGCCAGCCGCAGGCCGACCTCCAGCGTCACGGTGCCGGAATTGAAGGCGCGCACCGGCCGGCCGCCGCAGAGCCTGGACAGCGCCGCTTCGAAGTCCTTCACTTGAGGGCCGGAAGTGATCCAGCCCGAGCGCAGCACCTCGGCGACGCCGGCGATGGTCGCCTCGTCGATTTCGGGCCGGGTAAACGGGAGGAAGCTTTTGTCCATCAAAAAAATCAGGATCTCGCCACCATGAACACGCCGACGATGATGATACCGATTCCGGCCAGGCGCATCGGCGTGACCACCTCGCCCAGCAGGTACCAGGCGGCGATCGCATTGACCACGTAGCCGATCGACAGCATCGGGTAGGCGATGCTCACCGGCACCCGCGAAAGCGCGACGACCCAGACCACGACGCTCACCACGTAGCAGGCGAGCCCGCCCAGGATGTGCGGCTCGATCGCGAGCCGCAGCCCGAGTGGCATGGCGTTGGTGCCCGCCTTGAGCAGCAGCTGCGCCGCCGCGTTGAGCAGCACGCCGACGAGAACGATCGAAAAGCTGACTAGGCTCATGGCTTCCTCACGATGATGTAGCGCGGGCCCCGCGAGACGATTTCCATGGGGAGATTGGTTTCCATCTTCAGGTTTTCAAAGCTTGACGAAGAAAAGACGGCGTAGGCCGCCGGGGCATCCGCCCAGGCGCGCGCGAAACCCGGCAGATCGGCGACGAACTTCTGCGGCTCCCACTTGATGGCTTCCTCGAGCTCGTCCTTGTAGCGCACCATGGTCACCGGGCGCCGGAAGTACCAGGGCAGCGTATGGTCGTAAAAATCCACCGCAAATACCTTGGCATTTCCTGAAATATGACTGGATTGACTTGCAATGCTGTACGCGGGCGCAAGAGTGCCAGACAGCAGCGCGGCGCCCGCCAGGATCCGGCCGCGCCAGGCGAAAACGCCGGCCGCGATCGAGGCTGCGGCAAGACAGATACCGGCCGCCGCCAGCCATGGGACATAAAGACTGGACAGATCCAGCGTTTCCCGGCCGAGCATTCCTTGAATTGAAGGAGACAAAACAATGATGAGAATACCTGCGGCGCCGGCAAGAGCCGCCTGCGCCGCCAGCAACCGGCGCGGCTGAGTCTCGGCGATCCAGCGTCCGATCAGCAGGGCGAGCGCGGGGAACATCGGCAGGATGTAAGAGGGCAGCTTGGAGCCCGAGATCGAAAAGAATGCGAACACGACCGATATCCAGATGACGAGAAATAGCGGGCTGTCGAATTCCCGGTCGCCTTTCTCGTGAAAAAGTCTTCTTAACGAAAAGAGGAAGGGCAGAATCCAGGGCGCCAGGCCGAACGCGAGGATCGGGAGGAAGAACCACACCGGCTGGTAGCGGCCGTGCCTGCGCGTCGTGAAGCGCTGGAAATGCTCCTGCACGAAGAAAAAATGCGCGAACTCGTCATTGGCGATCGACACCGCGACGAACCACGGCGCGGCGATCGCAAGGAACAACGCGCTTCCCGTCAAGGGGTAGATTTTTTTTATGAGAGACCAGTCACGCCGGATCAGGACGTAGAGACCGACCGTGCCCAGAGGCAAGACGATTCCAATCAATCCTTTGCTAAGCACCGCCAGGGCGCAGGCCGCCCAGAACAGGTAGTAGCGCTGCAGGGCAAATGCAAAAACCGCGGCCGAGAGAAAGAAGCTGAGGCCCATGTCGAGGGTGTTGATCTGGCCCAGCATCACATACAGAGGGCATCCCGCCAGCACCGCGGCGCCCAGCGCTCCCGCCTCCGGGGAAAAAAGCCGTCTTCCCGTAAAGAAAACCAGCACGACGCCCGCGATCGCCGTCAGCGCCGTCCACAGCCGCGCGGCCCAGTCGTGCTCGCCGAACAGCTTGAAAAACGCGGCCGTCGTCCAGTATTGCAGCGGCGGCTTCTCGAAGTACTTGAAGTCGTTGAGGCGCGGCGTGACCCAGTCGCCGCTCGCCGCCATCTCGCGGGGGATCTCGGCGTAGCGGCTCTCGTCGGCCTTGTAGAGCGGCCGCGCGCCCAATGTCCCGAGCAGGAGAAGGGCAAATACTGCAGCAAGCAAAAGCGCGATTCGGCTGGTCACCCGAACAACAGCGCAGCGGCGACCTTGCGCTCCTCGGCGACCAGGATGTTGAAGGTGCGGCAGGCCGCCTTGAGATCCATGACTTCGAGGCCGATTCCGGCAGAGGTGAGCGCGCCGACGAGGCGCGGGTGAGGAAAGCGCTGCTTCGGCCCGGTGCCGAGCAGCACGATCTCGGCGCCGAGGTTTTTCAGAAAAACGAAATTTTCAGCCGAAAGTGAATCGAACCCCGTCGTGTCCCACCGGACTATTTTTTCGGGGAGAACCACGAGGCTCGTTTCGTGGCGCTGGCCGTTCACCATTACGTAGTCTTCCCCGTAGCCCGTGATGGTGTTGGCCGCGCTGGGTCCGGAGGCGTGGAGTTTCACGCTAGAATTCTACAATGCGTGAATTTTCAAGGATTAAGCGGCTTCCGCCGTACGTCTTCAATATCACCAACGAGCTGAAGATGGCGGCGCGCAGGCGCGGCGAGGACATCATCGACCTGTCGATGGGCAACCCCGACGGGCCGACGCCCAGGCACATCGTCGACAAGCTGGTGGAGGCGGCGCAGCGCCAGGACACGCACGGCTATTCCGTCTCCAAGGGCATCCCGCGGCTGCGCAAGGCGATCTGCGACTGGTACCAGCGCCGCTTCGGCGTCGAGCTCGATCCCGACTCGGAGGCGATCGTCACCATCGGCTCGAAGGAGGGCCTCGCCCACCTGATGCTCGCCTGCCTTGAGCGCGGCGACACGGTGCTGGTGCCCAACCCCTCGTATCCGATCCACATCTACGGCGCGATCATCGCCGGCGCCGACATCCGCTCGGTGCGCATGACCCCCGGCGTGGACTTCATCGCGGAGATGGAGCGGGCGATCGGCGAGCTGATCCCGAAGCCGAAGATGCTGGTGATCGGGTTTCCTTCGAACCCGACCGCCCAATGCGTCGATTTGCCCTTTTTTGAAAAAATAATTTCTCTGGCAAAACAAAATAACATTTTGGTGGTGCACGACCTCGCGTACGCCGACATCACGTTCGACGGCTGGAAGGCGCCTTCGATCATGCAGGTGCCGGGGGCGCGCGAGGTGGCGGTCGAGTTCTTCACCATGTCCAAGAGCTACAACATGGCGGGCTGGCGCATCGGCTTCATGGTCGGCAACCAGGACCTGGTGCACGCGCTGGCGCGCATCAAGAGCTATCACGACTACGGAACGTTCGCTCCCATCCAGATCGCTTCGATCGTCGCGCTCGAAGGGCCGCAGGATTGCGTTGCTTCGATACGAGATACCTATGAAAGAAGAAGAAACGTGATGGTGAAAGGCCTGCACGACATCGGCTGGATGGTCGAGAACCCGAAAGCCTCGATGTACGTGTGGGCGAAGATCCCCGACTTCTACGCCAAGCTGGGCTCGATCGAGTTCACCAAGCGGCTGCTGGACGGCGCCAAGATCGCCGTCGCGCCGGGCATCGGCTTCGGCGACCACGGCGACGACCACGTGCGCATCGCGCTGATCGAGAACGAGCACCGCCTGCGCCAGGCGGTCCGGGGAATCCGCGACATGTTCAGGAAAGACGGCCTGTTGCGTGGCGCGGCGTGATCAAGCCTGTTCCCATCGCGCTGGAAGGCCACGGCGTCCGGCTGGAGCCCCTTTCAGGAGAGCATGAAAAGGGCCTCGCCGGAGCCGCGCAGGACGGCAAGCTGTGGGAGCTGTTCTTCACTTCCGTACCGGAACCGCAGCTCACGAAGAAATATATCGACGAAGCTTTGAAAGGCCAGGAGCTTGGCCATATGCTGCCCTGGGCGGTGCGCGACCTGAAAAGCGGCGCCATCGTCGGCAGTACCCGCTACCACGACATCCTGCTTCAGTCCGACCGGGTCGAGATCGGCTGGACCTGGTATGCGAAGCGCTGCCAGCGCACGCATATCAATACGGCCTGCAAGATTCTTCTATTTGAGCTGGGTTTTGAAAAGCTTGGCTGCAAGGTGATCGGGCTGCGCACCGACAACTTCAATTTCCGCTCGCAGCGCGCGATCGAAGCGCTCGGTGCCAGGAAGGACGGCGTCATCCGGCATCACGCGCCGCGCCGCGACGGCACCATCCGCGACACGGTGATGTACAGCGTGCTCGCGCAGGAATGGCCCGACATCAAGCGTCACCTTGAATTGCGCCTGAAGAGACATGAAACCCATTAACGTCGGGCTGCTGGGGATCGGTACCGTCGGCGGCGGCACCTGGGACGTGCTCTCGCGCAACGCCGACGAGATCCAGCGCCGCGCCGGGCGCGCGATCACCATCACGGTGGTGGCCGACAAGGCTCTGTCTCATGCAAAGAAAATTACTCGAGGAAAAGCGAAGGTCGTGGCGGACGCGTTCTCCGTCGTCAAGGACAAGAAAATCGACATCGTGGTCGAGCTGATCGGCGGCTATACCGTGGCCAAGGACCTGGTGCTCGAGGCTATCCGCCACGGCAAGCACGTGGTCACCGCCAACAAGGCGCTGCTCGCGACCTACGGCAACGAGATCTTCGCCGCGGCGCAGAAGAAGGGCGTGATGGTGGCCTTCGAGGCCTCGGTGGGCGGCGGCATCCCGATAATCAAGGCGCTCCGCGAGGGCCTCGCCGCCAACCGCATCGAGTGGATCGCGGGCATCATCAACGGCACCTCCAACTTCATCCTTTCCGAGATGCGCGACAAGGGCCTTGCCTTCGCCGCGGCGCTCAAGGAGGCGCAGAAGCGCGGCTACGCGGAGACCGACCCGACCTTCGATATCGAGGGCATCGACGCCTCGCACAAGCTCACGATCCTGTCCGCGCTCGCCTTCGGCATTCCCATGCAGCTGAAAAAATGCTACGTGGAGGGAATTCAGAAACTGACCAGCGACGACATCGGCTACGCCGAGGAGCTCGGCTACCGCATCAAGCTCCTGGGAATCACCAAGCGCGCGAAGAAAGGCATCGAGCTGAGAGTCCACCCCACGCTGGTGCCGACGCGCCGCCTGATCGCCAACGTCGAAGGCGTGATGAACGCCATCCTGGTGAAGGGCGACGCCGTCGGCCCAACGCTCTACTACGGCGCCGGCGCGGGCGCCCAGCCGACCGCGAGCGCGGTCGTGGCCGACCTGGTCGACGTCACGCGCCTCATAACCGCCGACCCGGAGCACCGGGTTCCGCACCTCGCGTTCCAGCCCGACCAGCTGTCGAGCGATCCTGTGCTTGCGATGAATGAAATAGAAACGTCGTATTACCTGCGCATGCGCGTGGCCGACAAGCCCGGGGTGCTCGCCGACGTCACGCGCATCCTCGCCGACTCCAGGATCTCGATCGGCGCCATGGTGCAGAGGGAGCCCGGCAAAGGCGAGCGCAGCGTCGACATCGTCATGCTCACGCACCGGGCGCTGGAAAGGAACGTCAACCAGGCGATGGCGAAGATAGAAAAGCTGCCTACCGTGGTCGGCTCGGTTACCAGGATTCGTCTAGAAGAACTTCTGTAGTGCGATACATCTCTACCCGCGCGAGTCTGTCAGATTCGGCTCCAGCGCGCCGCTTCAGCGAGATCCTGCTCGAAGGCCTCGCGCCCGACGGCGGGTTGTACGTGCCGGAAAGTTTTCCGAAAGCAGACCTCGCCTTCCTACGAAATCTTTCCTATCCCGAGCTTGCAACAGCGATTCTTTCGCAGTTCGTGGACGACATCCCCGAGCTGCGCAGCCTTGTTCAAAAAACCTATCAAGCGACGGTCTTTCGCGGAAATGAGATTACGCCGCTGAAGACGCTGGAGCCCGGGCTGCACCTCCTCGGGCTGTCGAACGGGCCGAGCCTCGCTTTCAAGGACATTGCGCTGCAGCTCTTGGGCCATCTCTTCGAACATGCAATCACGAAGAACAACCAGACCCTGAACATCCTGGGAGCTACTTCCGGCGACACCGGTACGGCCGCCGAATACGCGCTGCGCGGCAAGAAGGGGATCCAGGTCTTCATGCTTTCGCCGCACAACCGCATGACGCCGTTCCAGCGCGCGCAGATGTACTCGCTGCAGGACGCCAACATCCATAACCTGGCGGTAAAGGGTACCTTCGACGACTGCCAGGAGCTGGTGAAGAAGGTCAATGCCGACGCCGCGTTCAAGGCGAAGCACCGGATCGGTGCGGTGAACTCGATCAACTGGGCGCGCGTGGCGGCCCAGGTCGTCTACTACTTCAAGGGATATTTTGCGGTTACGAAAACGGATTCTGAAAGGGTTTCTTTCGCAGTGCCTTCGGGCAACTTCGGCAATATCTACGCCGGGTACGTCGCCCGCAGCATGGGCCTGCCGATAAAGAGGCTGATCCTGGCGACCAACGAGAACAACGTTCTCGAGGAATTTTTCCGCACCGGGAAGTACAAGACCAGGAGAAAGGCGAAGGAGACTTCCAGCCCGTCGATGGACATTTCCAGGGCGTCGAACTTCGAGCGCTACGTCTTCGATCTCGTCGGCCGCGATGGCGCGCGGGTGAAGGAGCTCTGGCACCGGCTTGACCAGGACGGCGAGTTCGACCTTTCGGGTTCGGTTTTTTATCAAAAAATCCCCGACACCGGCTTCGTTGCCGGCAGGAGCACGCATGCAGATCGAATTTCCGCAATTCAGAATATATTCAAAAAATATGAAACGACGATAGACCCGCACACGGCGGACGGCGTGAGGGTCGGCCTGCAATACCGCGAGCCGGGCGTGCCGCTCATTTGCCTGGAAACGGCCTTGCCGGTGAAGTTCGCCGAGACCATCCGCGAGGCGCTGGGACGCGATCCGGAGCGCCCGGCCGAGTTCGCCGGCCTCGAGGCGCGGCCGCAGCGGTTCGAGGTGATTCCGCCCGACGCCGATTTTGTAAAAAATCTCATAGAAAAAAAATGGAAGTAAGCGACGAAAAGAACGTTCTCGGCGGCGAGCTGCGCGCCTGCAGCTACTCGCCGCTGACCGGTTACTTCCGCGACGGCTGCTGCGCCACGCATGGCCAGGAGGGCGTCGCGCACCTCGTCTGCGTCCAGGCGACCGAGGAATTCCTCGAATTCAGCGTGGAGCGCGGCAACGACCTCGTCACGCCGCGCCCCGACCTGCGCTTCCGCGGCCTCAAGCCCGGCGACCGCTGGTGCCTGCACGTGCTGCGCTGGATCGAGGCCTGGGAAGCGGGCAAGCCGCCGCGCGTCGTGCTCGAAGCGACGCATGAGAGCGTGCTCAAATACGTGCCGCTGTCCGCTTTGAAGCGACATTCGCTCGATCTAAACTAGAACCAAGGGGGTTTCCATGCGAAGCGGCCGAAAGATCTCCGCGTTGCTCGTTCTCGCGCTGGTGTTTGGCGCCCGAGCTGTCTCGGCGCAGGCACCGGAGCAGCGCTACGCCAAAGTCGCGGGACTCTATGTCGGCTCAACCATGGTGTTCCAGCCCAACCCGTTTGGCGGGGTGGGCAGCGGCACCTGGGTGGCCGGAACGAAATGGTATCTGCTCGCGCCCGACGGCAAGGCGCACATGGGCTTCAAGCTTCCGCAGGCGCCCGGCGGGGATATCCGGCGCTTCGATTTCGAGGCGGCCAGGCGCGCCGCGCCGCAATATGCGGGGACTTACGGCGTCGCGGGCAAGCGCGTGACGATCAAACTCGGCCTCGAGACGGTTGTGGCCGAGCTCGGCCCCGCCGGCGAGCTGATGATCAAGGGCACGCCATACCGGCCATCGCAGCTCAAATGACCCGGCTCGAGGCGGCGGCCCTCGATTGCGAGCGGGGCGGGAGAAGGCTTTTCCGCAGCCTGTCGTTCTCGCTCGATGGCGGCGAGCTGCTGCGCATCGCCGGGGCGAACGGCAGCGGCAAGACCAGCCTGCTGCGTATTCTGTGCGGCCTGCTGCTGCCGCACGGCGGCGAGGTGCGCTGGCAGGGCGGCGACATAAGGGGGCTGCGGGAGGAATACTCGAAGCAGCTGGTTTTCGTCGGTCACGCCAGCGCGCTGAAGGACGAGCTCACGGCCGCAGAGAACCTCGCTGTCACTTGCACCCTGGCAGGCTTGCGCGTCGATGAAGAAAAGGTTCACGGTGCCCTCCAAGTCTTCGGTCTGAGCAGTCAGGACGATCTTGCCAAGAAACTGTCGCAGGGCCAGCGAAGGCGGGCCCAGCTCGCGCGGCTCGCGCTATCGGAATCGATCCCTCTGTGGCTGCTCGACGAGCCGTTCGCGGCCCTGGATGCTGCAGCGGCCCGGCTGGTCGAAGAGCTGATCGGGCGGCATGTCGGGCGCGGCTCAATCGTGGTCTATACCACGCACCAGGAGACGCGGATGGAAGGCGCGCGCGTGCTGGATCTGGGGGCGGCATGACCGGCGTCATCCGCTGCATCGTGAGGCGCGATCTGCTGCTGGCGATGCGCCGCAAGAGCGACATCGGCACGGCGCTGCTGTTTTTCGTCATCGTCGCGAGCCTGTTTCCGCTGGGCGTCGGCGCCGAGCCCAACCTGCTGCGATCGATCGCCCCCGGCGTGATCTGGGTGGCGGCGCTGCTCTCGAGCATGCTGTCGCTCGGGCGGCTGTTCGCCGCCGATCACGCCGACGGCACGCTCGAGCAGATGCTGCTGGGCGCGGCGCCCATCAGCGTCGTGGTCGCGGCCAAGGCCTTTGCCCACTGGCTGGTGTCGGGATTGCCGCTGGTGCTGATCGCGCCGCTGCTGGCGCTGCAATACGACATGCCGGCGTCTTTGTACGGGGTGCTTGCCTTATCATTGCTGCTCGGTACGCCGGTCCTTAGCCTGATCGGCGCCATCGGCGCCGCCTTGACCCTCGGCCTGCGCGGCGGCGGCGTGCTCCTTTCCCTGCTGGTGCTGCCGCTGTACGTTCCGGTTCTCATCATGGGCGCGGGCAGCGTGGAGATGGCGGCGGCAGGGATGGGCGGGCAGGGCCAGCTCCTGCTGCTCTCGGCATTCTTGATAGTGGCCGCCGCGTTCGCGCCATGGGCGATCGCGGCAGCCGTTAGGATCTCTTCGGAATGAAATGGTTTTGGTACGCCTCGCCTCAGACCTTCTTCCCGCTCGCCGGGAAGCTCGCGCGCGCGTTCGGCGCGGCCGCGGCGCTGCTCGCGGCAATCGGGCTTTACATCGGCCTGTTCGTCGCGCCGACCGACGCACAGCAAGGCGAGGCCTACCGCATCATCTTCATCCACGTGCCGGCGGCCTGGATGTCGATGTTCATCTATGTGGTCATGGCGTTCTGGGCGGCGCTTGGGCTCGCGCTCAACACCCGGCTGTCGGGCATGATGGCGCGCGCGCTGGCGCCCACGGGAGCGCTATTCACCTTCATCGCGCTCTGGACCGGCTCGCTCTGGGGCAAGCCGACCTGGGGAACCTACTGGGTATGGGATGCGCGCCTGACCTCCGAGCTTATCCTGCTGTTCCTTTACCTCGGCTTCATGGCGCTGCAGGCGGCGATCGACGACCCGCGCCGCGCCGACCGCGCCGGCGCGCTGCTGGCGATCGTCGGCGTGGTCAACATCCCGATCATCTACTACTCGGTGCAGTGGTGGAACACGCTGCACCAGGGCGCCTCGGTGAGCCTGAAGAGCTCGCCGGCCATGGCGGCGCCGATGCTTGCCGGCATGCTCGTGATGGCGTTCGCGTTCTGGTTCTACAGCGTCGCCGTCGCGATGATTCGCGTACGCTGCATCATCCGGGAGCAAGGATGAGCGAATTTCTGGCGATGGGCGGGTACGCGTGGTACGTGTGGGGATCGTACGGGGTGACTTTTCTTCTGCTTTTTATCGAAATGGTTCTTTTAGCGAAGAGAAGCAAACAAGCGTGAAACCCCGCCACAAGCGAATCGCCGCAATCGTGATCGGCGTGGTCGCGCTCGGCGTCGCGACTGCGCTGGTGCTGACCGCGTTCCAGGAGAACCTGGTGTTCTTCTTCACGCCGTCGCAGATCGCCGCCAAGGAGGCGCCGCAGGGGCGCACCTTCCGCATCGGCGGCATGGTGGAGAAGGGCAGCGTCAAGCGGCAGGCCGATGGCGTGACCGTGCAGTTCGCCGTGACCGACACGGCGAAGAGCATTCCCGTCAGCTACCGCGGCTCGCTGCCGGACCTCTTCCGCGAGGGCAAGGGCGTGGTCGCGCAAGGCCAGCTCGGCGCGGACGGCGTGTTCCGCGCCAACGAGGTGCTCGCCAAGCACGACGAGAACTACATGCCGCCCGAGGCGGCCGAGGCCGTCAAGAAAGCGCAGGAAGCAAGGACTTTGAGAAAATGATTCCGGAGCTCGGACAATTCGCGCTGTCGCTCGCACTGGTTGTCGCCGTTTTCCAGACGGTCGCCGCATTTCTTGGGGCGGAAAAATCGGACGCGACCTGGATGGGCTTCGCGCGCCCGGCGGCACAAGGCGTGGCCCTGCTGGTCGCGTTCGCTTTCGGCTGCCTGGTATATGCCTTCGTATCGAACGATTTCTCCGTCCTGTACGTCGCCCAGAACTCCAATTCCGCGCTGCCGCTCCAGTACCGGATCGCCGGCGCCTGGGGCGGGCACGAGGGCTCGCTCCTTCTGTGGACGCTGATGCTGGGCGTCTGGATGGTGGCGGTGAGCCTGTTCAGCGCGCATCTGCCCGAGGACATGGTGGCGCGGGTGCTCGGCGTGATGGGCCTGGTGAGCGCCGGTTTCCTCG
>WNFM01252468.1_pt2 | contig 12689 bp, 9 predicted proteins | sample 5400271 | NCBI WGS metagenome assembly WNFM01 (sample SAMN13153352, study PRJNA577476) | soil metagenome | isolation source: 60 cm saprolite on Douglas fir-dominated hillslope | place: USA:California | collected 2013-09-17 | reverse complement strand
TCTGCTGCTCGTTGACCTCACGCTTGCCGGAACCATGTCTGGTCAGGAGGTCATTGAGGCTCTCCAACAGGATGCCTCAACGCAGCAGATTCCGATTATTGTAATCTCCGCAATGAGTTGGAGCACTTTGCAGGATATCCAGGCACGCTATCCCCGGGTGCGCGTCTTGCAGAAGCCCTTTCGCTTGCAAGCGCTGTTGCATCTTATTGATACGAGCCAGTGAAGCACTGATAATGCAGCCTCGCCCGGCCCAAAAGTCATTTATTTTTTGTACAAGCGCTATTGATATGTTATTATTACTTAGTTCTCAACCACTTTCAGTAGGGATCAAAAGGCCTTTTCAGCGGCTTGGTAGGAGGGAAGAGACCTATGCCACTTGCAGCGCTCATACAGCAGGAACAATGGTTCCGCGCACTTGTCGAACAGAGTTCCGATGCCATCACTCTTGTCACCGCAGAGGGCACTATCCTCTATGCCAGTCCTGCCATAGCGCGCGTGACCGGCTACACTGCCGAGGAGCTGATTGGGACGAACGGTTTTGCCTTCGTCCACCCTGACGAGTTGGAACGAAAGCCCCAACGATTTAACGACCTGCTCGATCATCCAGGAAAGGTCATCACCGTTGAGTATCGCCTACGCCTTAAAGACGGCTCCTGGCGCTGGATGGAAGGCACTGCGACCAACCTGCTCCATGATCCGGTGATTGGCGCGCTCGTGGTCAACTGCCGTGACATCACGGAGCGCAAACAAGCGGAGGAGGAACGCAGCCAGTTGCTTGCGCGTGAGCAAGCGGCACGTATGGAGGCTGAAGCGGAGCGCCGCTGCGTCGAAGACTTGAACCGCCAGTTGGAGGGGCCGAGGCGAGAGCCAGTGAGCTTGCCGCGATCTTTGAGGCCATGACCGATGGCGTTGTGGTCAGTAATAGCGAGGGACAGGCCAGGCACACCAATGCTGCCTTTCGTACTTTCTTCAACCTGCAGGCAGACACTGATCCCGAATCCCTCCTCGCTCACAAGCGCAATGCGGGAGGGATTCCGCGCGACCTGGAGGGAAGGCCGCTGCCCAAAGACCAGTGGGCCATCTTCCGCGTGCTGCGCGGAGAACGCCTCTCAGGTACCAACACGATGGACCTCATGTGTCACACCGGCGAGGAGCAGGACATGTACTTCAATGCCAGTGGCGCCCCGATTCGTGATGCAGCAGGGCAAATCGTGGGCGGTGTTGTCGTGTTCCGCGACGTAACCGAGCGGCGCCTCCTGGAACAGCAATTCCAGAGCAGCGAACGGAAGTTGCGCTCACTGGTGGAGTCCAACATTCTCGGGATGGCGGTGGCCGATCTCGACGGGCGCATCTATGACATCAATGACTGGTTCGTGCACTTGCTTGGCTACCGAAGAGACGAACTGCTCTCCGAGAGCTTCAATTGGCTCCAATTGGTGCCCCCAGGTCGTCAAGAGGCACTGGAGCAGGTCATGAAGACCATTCTCTTGACAGGAGCCTTGCCTCCTTTGGAAGGGGAATACCTGCGCAAAGACGGCAGTCGCGTGCCCGTCCTGGCGGCGGGAACGCTGCTGGATCGGGAGCGTCATCTCATGCTGGGGGTGATCCTGGACATGTCCGAGCAGAAAGCGGCCGAGCGGCGCAAGCAGGACTTTCTGAGCATGGTCAGCCATGAACTCAGAACGCCGCTGCAGAGCATCATGGGCTTTATTGAGCTGGCGCTACTGTACCATGAACTCCTTCCCAGCCCGCTCGCGCCCGAGGCAGAGGGGCTGATCGGCAAGATCGAGATGGTGCTCAAGCGGGCGATGGGGCAAGTCAACATCGAAGCCCGTTTAGTGGAAGAACTGCTCGATGTGTCCCGGCTGGAGACGCAGCCAGTGGACCTGGCGTTGCAGCGCTGCAATCTCACCGCGATCGTGCAGGAGGCGGTTGCCAGTCAACAGCAGGCAGCAGCGACGCGTCACCTCGAGCTGGTGCTGCCTCTACAGGAGGAGGTAGCGGTGATAGCAGACCCAGGGCGGATCGGGCAGGTGCTGACCAACTACCTGGCCAATGCCCTGAGGTACTCTCCGGCTGACCAGGGCGTGCTGGTGCGGCTGGACGTAGCAGGGCACATGGCGCGGGTGTCGGTGGTGGACCAGGGGCCAGGATTGACGCCAGAGCAGCAGGAAGAGATCTGGGAGCGGTTCTATCAAGCAGGACCGCCCGGGTATCGGGGAGCAGAGGGTGGACTGGGCCTGGGGTTACACATCGCGCGCAGCATCGTCGAGCAGCACGGGGGCCAGGTGGGAGTCGAGAGTCGCCTGGGACATGGTTCGACCTTCTGGTTTACGCTGCTGCTGGCAGATGATTCGATTCAGGAGTGACAGATTCCTGTGGAAAGTTGTGTTACAATATGCCTATGATCGTTACACCTTTCCCATAAGGAGGCCGCGCTTGGATTTCTCCCTGACAGATGAACAGAAGATGGTTCAGCAGACTGTACGCCGTTTTGTTGAGCGCGAGTTGATACCACTTGAGAAAGAGGTGCTGCAAAGCGAAGGCAAATACCCCACGGGTGTAGAGCCAGGCCTGTACCGTTCGCTCCAGATGAAGGCAAAAGAGATGGGGTTCTGGGGCATCAACACGCCCGAGGAGTACGGTGGGGCGAACCTGGGGGCCGTAATGACGGCGCTGATTGCAATGGAGATGGGACGAACCCTCGTCCCGTTTTCTTTTGGTGGAGGCGCCGATAACATCCTCTATCTTGGCAACGAGCAGCAGAAGGAAGAATACCTGATCCCCACGATTGAGGGCAAGCGGCACTCGTGCTTTGCGCTCACCGAGCCGGGAGCCGGTTCCGATCCTTCGGCTATTCGCGCGAGCGCCGTCAAAGATGGCAAGTACTGGGTGCTCAATGGACAGAAGGTCTTCATCACGGGCGGCAACGAGGCCGATTTCGCGATGGTTTTCGCTGTCACCGACCGCAGCAAGCCACCCCAGAATGGCGGCGTGACCTGCTTCCTGGTGGACCGCGCGATGGGCTGGACCTCGCGCCCGGTGCCCACTATGGGTGGGTGGTCACCTGCCGAGCTGTTCTTTGAGAACGTGCGTGTACCGGAAGACCATGTCCTCGGCGAGGTGGGACTGGGCTTCTCGCTGGGAATGCAGTGGATTGGGCAGGGGCGGTGGTTGATCGCTTCGCGCTGCGTTGGTACAGCTGAGCGTTTACTCCAGATGGCGGTTGAGTATGCGAAGCAGCGCGTGACTTTCGGCCATCCCATTGCGGATCGCCAGGCTATCCAATGGATGCTCGCCGATTCCAAGGTGGAGATCGAGGCAACCAGGTGGCTGGCGCTGCATGCTGCGTGGAAGGCCGATCAGAAGATGGATAACCGTCACGAGGCGAGTATCGCGAAGCTGTATGGCTCGAATATGGCAAACCGGGTGGTTGATCGCGTGATGCAAATTCACGGCGGCATGGGGTATACGCGCGAAATGCCCATTGAGCGCTGGTATCGCGATCTGCGAGTGACACGTATTTACGAGGGAACCGACGAGATCCAGCATTTCATCATCGCCCGCGATCTGCTCAAGGGCTACGTCAAGATTGGCGCCTGGGAGTAGGTTTTGTCGTTCGCCAATGTAAACCGACGTAAGCGAAAGTAAACGGTATTGGGTGTCAAATAGATCTGCTCTCTGTTGGCACTTGTTGGTCACCTTCGCTCAGCTTGAGCGAAGGTCATAGAAAGACTCAGGCGCACCGCCGGATTGGAATTGCTCATGAAGCCAGTCGAGCAGATGTCATCGATGGTGACGGTGGATTTCATGCTGGGCCTGCCCGGTGGTGCCTGGGCGTCGCCACTGCCTGACGGGGGCGAGGGCACCTCATCCCCACCATCTCCCTGCCCCGAGGGCGCCAATCAGGGACTGGCACCAGCCCAGGGCTGGCTGCTTGTCGACCTCGACTCTTTCCCAGACTCCAAAAAACCTCCTCTGGGCGTTCTCATAAGAGAACAGCGTTCGCAGTTTGAACTGAAGGGGCATGCCATGAAAATCAAAGAAGGGTTGTTTACCTCACCAACCATCTATCGTGCATCATGGGTGTATCGCCTCTCACCTCTGCTGGTTTGCGCGGGTGTGGTGGCTTTTCTCTGGGTTATCACGCTCTGTCAAGCCACTTCCTCGACGGCGAAGGGGGCCGCCTCTTTGTCGTTCTTTCTCCTGATGATTTCGCTCTTTGTCCTGGCTCTGGGAGCGCTCTTGTGTTTAGTAACCGTGAACACGTTCATTCTCACCGCGCCCGAGGGGCTGCTCTACAGTAGCAGCGGCACCTGTGTCTATACCCCCTGGCGAAACATCGCTGAGGTAGAATCCAAGCTCATGGGATCATTCAAGGTGGAGAACTTGCGCCTGCGCCGAGAAGCTGTGAGCGGCCTGAGTCTGGAAGAGGGCATACAGCAGCGGATCGCCGTTGTGACGAAGACCACGGCAGTTCGAGCGACGGAGGAGGCTCTCCCGGTGTTCAGGGGAGTGGTCCTCATCCTCAGCATTGTCTCCATTCTGGGAGGGGGGCGTTCTCATGCGGGGGTTTCCACCTCATCGAATCCTCCTCTCCAGCAATACATCCCGGTTGGCCTTTTCGGCTCCCAGTGGAAATACGGGCAACTGGGGAGCGATGTCTACCGCCATCGCAATATGGACGCGCACCAGGGGAAATAACTCGGCTCCCATGGAGCATCACTGTGCTCATAGCAAATAACTGCCCGGATGGCTACCCTGCAATGCTCAAAATGAGTGTGCTTGAGCTTGCATTCTCACTATAGATGCGTAGACTTGAGAGTGGCGCGAAACCCTGCCAGTTGTAACATATCCACAAGAAACACCAGGTATCGGGACGTGCGAAAATCAGCCTGATACTGAAACGTAATACAGCCTGGGCTAAGGTAAGCCCAGGCATTCGTTTCTTGACTACCCCCATGGGAACTGGCATCTGTTTTTGGAAAAAGGCGCAATCTCCTTGTTAAAGAAAAATGCCCTCTTCTCCCGTTTCCCGGCCTCTTAGCCCTGCGGGCCGACCAGGTCGCTCATCGGTTGCACATTGGCGGTATCGCAGGTAAACGCCAGGCACCCGAGCTTCCAGCCACCCTGGATGGTAGCGAGCATTGAGTAGTGGTTGTAGGCCACGTTGGAGGTCCGTGCCGAGTGGTCCGAGTGCGAGATGGTCAGCGTGACGACGTGTCCGCCGCCTTGTCCTGGTACTGAATCACAACAGCCGCTATCATCGCCGAACCCTTGAAAACCCGAGCCGGTGAAGTCGCTCTCATCCCAGCTGATGAAAATCACGGAGTTACCCGTCCAGGCGGATGAGTTCATAATAGCGCTGACGGTTGAATGCAGGAATGCATCACCCGTCGCGATCAAGCTCTGCACCTGGGAGAAGTCGCAGGGATCCGACGGCGTTGCGGCACGGCCGTGCATGTCATGGCACTGGTCGGGGCTGATCCAGACGTAGTCGGGTACGTTTTTATTTGCCAGATCGCTAGAAAACTGGCTGAAGTCCACGATGTTGGCCAGGCGCGCTGGGTTTGACTGCACGTCCGCGTACGAGACGAAGGGATTATGCTTGCGCTCGTAGAGCTGGTTGCCGCAGGCGTGGTCGAGCTTCGTCGTACAGAGTGACAGCGACTGCATGTAGGCCTTCCACGTCTTTCCATGCGCTTCGAGCTGATCCACGATGTTCGGCACATCGATGGTGGTATCGTTGTCATTGGCGACGCCATTGGTCGAGCCGGAGGTTGCCGCGATGTAGTTCGGCTGGCTGGGATGGGTAACACCGAAATAGTTCGTCGCCAGCCCATAGGTTTGTGCCGCCATGTTGATCCACGGCGCGTTCGAGTTGCCGATCAGGCTATCGAAGCCCGTATTTTCCATCATAATGACGAAGACATGCTGGTAGTTCTTGAGGTCCGAGCGGTTCCCCTGTCCGCTGTCAGCGCGTGCCGAACTCGTGCGCGGGGCTACCAGCACCGCCAGCGCCAGGACCACTATGCCCACCATGCTGATACAGGTAACGAGGCGAATGCTCCCTCTGTTGCTGCTCATGAAAAGATCCTCCTAAAAAAAGCTAATAAACTACTCCACTAATGTGTAACCCAATACGGCAAGATGGGGAAGGGTAAAGAGGTTAAGACCTGGTTGAGATGGGGTTAAGATTTCTATCTTTCTATGCTGTGCTGTTTTCGGCCTGCAACAATGCTGTTAAGTCCTGGTAGACGTGATCAGGCACGATATGCAGCCTGTCGATGTCGGAGCGGCTGCTGCGGCCGGTGAGAACCAGCAGGGTGTGCGTGCCAGCGGCTTTGCCGCCGAGGATGTCAACGTCCAGGCTGTCGCCGATCATCAGGGTTTCGCCGGGCTGGCTGTGCAGGATGTTCATCGCTTCCTGGAGCAGCAGCGGTTCCGGCTTGCCAACCACCTCCGGAGCTACGCCACTGCCTGCCTCGATTGCCGCGGCCAGGGCACCGCAGCCCGGTATGAAGCCATCTTCAACTGGCAGCAATGCATCGCGGTTGATAGTAATAAAAAATGCCCCGGCGCGGATGGCACGGATGGCGCTGTTCAACTTTGCATAGTCGAAGGTACGGTCAAGGCCAACGAGTACAGCGTCGGCTTTTTCCGCGTGCGGATCGGCCACAACCAGGTGTTGCGATCTGACCAGGTCGAGTAAGGGCCGTTCGCCGATGACATAGACGACCCCGCCGGGAAAACGGCGAGAGATATGCTGCACTGCCGCCTGCCCGGCACTGAGCAGGTGAGCGGCATCAGCGGCAATGCCCAGGCGCTGGAGTTTTGCCAGGATCTGCTCTCCGGTAGCGAACGAGTTGTTGGTCAGGAACAGGTACTTCTTGCTATTAGTTTCGAGCCAGGCGATAAATTCTCGCGCGCCCGGCAACAATGTATTGCCCCGGTAGATTACACCATCTAAGTCGATCAAATAGGTTGTATATGGTAACATAATGCCTTTCTGTTCCAGATTTACGCAAAGGCCTTTTTTCTCTATCTCTGCCGCAGGAGATGTTCGCGAATGGCGACGATCTCGCGGCGCAGCGTAGGATTGATATCGTTTTTCACGGCCTGCTCGATCTTTTCGCACGCGTGCAGGACGGTGCTATGATCACGCCCGCCGAAGAACTGCCCGATCTCGAAGAGAGAGACCTTGGTCTCCAGGCGCATCAGGTACATAGCGACCTGGCGCGGCATGACGATATGTTTGTCGCGCTGCTTGCCGCACATATCCTCCAGCGAGATGTGGTAGTATTCTGCTACTGCCTGGGCAATCTGTCGAATGTTGAGGTTAGACTCCCGGCTGTCGTTGCCGAGCGAGGACATAGCGGCACGTGCCACGTCAATCGTGAGGTCCGTGCGGTGCAGTTGCTGATAGGCCATGAGGCGGTTCAGGCAGCCTTCCAGTTCACGTATGTTCGTCTGCACTCGGCCGGCAATGAAGGCAATCACATCATTAGGCACGCGATAGTGTAACAGGTCGGCCTTGACACGTAGGATAGCCATGCGCGTCTCCAGGTCAGGTGGCTGGATGTCGGCAATCAATCCCCACTCGAAACGGGAACGCAATCGCTCCTCCAGACTGACAATCGCCTTGGGCGGGCGATCACTACAGATCACGATCTGCTTGCTCATCTCGTGCAAACTATTGAAGGTGTGGAAGAACTCTTCCTCTGTCGATTCTTTGCCCGCGATGAACTGGATATCATCCACCAGCAAGATATCTACAGAGCGGTATTTGGCGCGAAATTCCTCGGTCGTGCGATAGCGGATAGCATTAATAATTTCATTAGTGAACTGCTCGGACGAGACGTAGAGCACTGCCAGCCCGGTTTGTACACCCTGGTGGCCGATGGCATGTAAGAGATGAGTCTTACCTAGCCCCACGCCACCGTAGAGGAAGAGGGGGTTATACGACTCGCCCGGGGCCTCGGCTACCGCCAGAGAAGCGGCATGCGCCAGGCGATTGCTGTTGCCAACAATGAATGCATCGAAAGTGTAACGCGGATTGAGGCGGTTTTGCATCAGAATGTTCGCACGCTGCTCGTTATCCCATTCATCAGATGCATCGTTGAAGCCCGCTCTCGCGTACCGTGCGTCTTGCTGCATAGGAGGCTTGACCACGCTTTCATAGTATGCATAATTGCCTGCCTGGTAGTTTGTTGTTGGCTGAGGATAGTCCATTGAGTCTACACGAGAAGAAAATTCAGGGGGGGCTATATCACTATCGAAGCCCTCGGTGACACTGATGGCAACAGGATACCCGGTGACATCTGCCAGGATGTCTTCAATGGAAGGCCGCCAGCGCGTAATGATGTCGCGAGCCATGCCGTTGGGCACTTGAAGAGTAAAGTAGAGCGCCTGATCCTGGGCGCCTGCTAAGGAGGCATCGCTATCATCTACCTCTATATTTGGAGCACTTGTCAGTTGGGCAGATTGTAGCCACGCCTTCGATGCGGTGTCGATGGACATTGATTCGAGGCGATCGAGCGTAGCACGCCATATACCTGCTGCATTCACCAATTTTCCTTTCTGGATGCCCCTGGCTTGAGCCACGGGGTTCCTGACCTCTACTATCTATTTTAGCTGTCTTCGATGAGAGCCACGCACTCAATTTCGACGAGGGCTTTGCGTGGCAACTCGGCCACGCCAACGGTCGAGCGAGCTGGGGCCACGCCAGTAAAGTAGGTAGCGTAGATAGCGTTCATTGCCTGGAAATCGTTCATATGGGCGAGAAAGACGGTAGTCTTGACGATATTGGCGAGCGAAGTACCAGCGCTTGAAAGCACGGCCTGAAGGTTTTGCAAGGCACGATGTGTCTGCACCTGGACATCTTCGCCGGCCAGTTCTCCGCTTACTGGGTCCAGGGCAATCTGGCCGGAGGCATAGACAAATTGTCCGCAGCGAATCGCCTGGCTGTATGGGCCAATGGCAGCGGGAGCTTGATTTGTGCTGATTTGTGTACGTTGCATAAATGTACTTCCATCCAAGGGCAACCGCAAGGGGTCGCACCTACTATTTAAGACAATTGAGACAATGCTGCCCTAGTGCGGGATATGCATAGCGGGATATCGGATCAGGATGAGTATGGCCCGCGTGCAGGTGGGATGCCCGGGTCTTGCCCATTGGTTCCACCTGGATATTTGCGCAGAGCCATGGATCCGGGTGGAGATTGTACAGACAGTTCTCTAGCACACTGGCGCAGCGCCTGCTGCATTTCGGCAGCCGAGTGGAAGCGATCCTCGGGTTCCTTCTCCAGGACCCGCATCACTATTTCTTCGGCCGCTGGTGGCACATTGGCATTGAATTGGCGCAAGGGCGGCGGGTTTGTCGATGCATGCTGCATTGCGATAGAGACCGCGGTGGGGCCAACAAATGGCGGACGGCCAGTCAGCATTTCAAACATTACAACACCTAGAGAATAGAGATCGGAAGATCCAGTGAGGGTCTCGCCGCGCGCCTGCTCTGGCGAAAGATAATCGGCGGTACCCAGCACAATACCACTGTTGGTGAGGCCTGCATCCTCAACCACGCGCACAATACCGAAGTCGGTGAGCTTGACGAGGATGCTGCCGCCGCCAATGCCTCGACCACCACCGAGAATTCCCACACCTATTGAACCTGCGCCGCGGGCCAGCATGATGTTCTGCGGCTTAATGTCGCGATGAATAAAGCCTCGTACATGGGCAACTTGCAATACCGCGCATACCTGCGCCGCGATTTCCAGCACCTCTTGTGCCTGCAACTGGCGACGTTGCGCAATCAGTTGCTTCAAGGTGGGACCATGAATATACTCCATGACCAGAAAATACTGCCCCATCTCTTCAACAAAGTCATAGATGGTGACTGCGTTCGGGTGTGTAAGCGCGGCGGCGGCGCGCGCCTCGCGGCGGAAGCGTTCTACAGCGCGCAGATCATTTTTGTCCAGGGAGCGCAGGACCTTCATCGCCACGATGCGCTCTACGCGGTGATCCCAGGTCTTGAAGACGCTGGCCATACCACCGGTGGCGATATGTTCACGAATCTCGTAGCGCCCAGCAATCAGGGTGCCATCAAACTGGTTCAACTTTTAACCTCGAACAACCCAAGAAAACACGGTACGTTGATACATTCGATGCGATCATCGTGGGCTAGTATATCATTAACCGGCTCATGCCGTCCAGACAGGACGCGAGTCTCCATCAATGCCGCCATTTGTGAGTTGGACAGGGCTCCCTTTCATGACATAGCGGCCTGTTTTGGGGTTGATGGTCACGGTTGCCAGCCAGATATCAAAAGATTGGTTGTTATAGGATAGGTAGGCAATCTGCTTCCCATCAGGAGACCAGAACGGTTGGCTTATGAATTGCCCTTTTATGATGAGAGAAGATTGCTTGTAAGGCAGCAAGGCTTTCTTAGCGACAGTAGAACTATTTGGACTGCTGGTAATATTTTCTGGCGTGGGCATCACATAGAGCCCCATTTGATCTGTGCTGATGCGCTTGATATAGGCAATCAAGTTACCATCAGGCGAAAAAGCTGGCTCTATACACTCTACATTGGGCGGTGTGATCGCTACCCCTGGGTCAAAGCCAGGTTCGCCTGGATAGTAGTGCCCACGAGGGTAGCTGGCTATTGCATTTGGGTTCTCCATGAAGAGTTGGACGACCTGTTGTGTACGCGTGACATCATAGGCGTAGTGGGTGTAGATGATTTGATTAAGATGTCCCGGGCGGTAGCTGGGGTCCCTGTTGCCGCCGTCGCCGAAGTAGGCATAGGCGACATCCTGCACCACGCTTGGATTACTCATTGGGATTGAGAACACCTGTAAATCCAGTAGAGGGGCGTCAATACCCGTGTAGCTGTACCAATTCTCCTTCTCAAAGTCGCTCAAGAAGAGCAGGTGCGAACCATCCGCCGACCACGCGGGCTGGACGTTCCAGGTGTTGGAGGAGTGGACGAATTGTCCCTTATAGTAGAAACCTCCTGCGCCGCTGCGCAGCATACGTAATTTGCCGCCATTGATGGGCATGTAGACCAGGTCGGATGAGTTTTTGTAAATGACATCAAAAGCCATCCACTTCCCATCCGGAGAGACCGCAGGATCCCGCACGGCGGTTTTCCCGCCTGTCAGTTGATGCAGGTTGCGTGTTCCATCCAGGACCCACAGGTGGTGATTGATAGTGAAATAGATTTTTCCCTGGAAAACAACCTGGTTGCCCTGATTCACACCTAGCTGTCCACTGCCGGTGTTGGTGCTCTTAAAGTTTGAGTTGCCGTTATTATCGCCCAAGCCCAGGCAGCTCTGCAAACTGAGAGCCAGGAGCAGGAGCAGAAGGGCTGAACGCCAGTTAAGATATTGCTTCATTATGCTTCCTCGAACATCCCTATCAGGCCTGTACAGCATCAGGCGACTCAAAGACTACGAGAAACAGAAGATCGAGGAGGCTATGTATGCCCGACCAGTCGCTGCCGCCGCCGTTCAGGCTCATTGTGCTTACGTTCACCATTTGCCCTGCCGTCTGCAAGACACCGTTGGAAGCGGTCTGGGCAAGTGCATTTGTTCCAGGCGATGTCTGCGTCGATGCGAGCGAGGACGTATTACCATTAGCAGCAATATTGCAACTGGCATTAGCCGTTGAGCCGAACATCTTGGCAATCACCGGCACAATGAGAGCACAGTTGGGGAACACAACCGCTTGCCCGTTTGGCCCGATTCCAGATTGCGAGTAGGGTGGACCCAAAGTGAGGCGCTGGATGTTACTTGTATTGATGTTGCGAGCGAGACGCATAAGATCGAAGACCTGGTTCAACTGCATGTCCGTCTTGACATAGCCAGCCAGGTCTTGCGCCAGTTGTGGCAGTTCTCCAATAACACCCGGATTGTTCAGTTTGTTCTTGAGCTGGGTCAGTATCTGCTGCTGGCGAGCGGAACGGCCGAAGTCACCTACGAGGTCGGCATGGCGCGAGCGTACGTATTGCAGGGCCTGCTGCCCGGCGAGATGCTGCGGGCCGGGAGCAATGTACAGTCGCCTATATTTGTAAATATCGGTGGTGTGGTTGCCTACGTCATCGGGATAGTTGTCATCGGTGATAGGGTGAAGGACATCTACATCGACGCCGTTAACGGTACTGATTACCTTCACAAAGCCATCAAGGCCCACCCAGGCATAGTAGTTGATGTGGATGCCGAAATCCTGGGCAATGGTGAGGCGGCTGAGAGCTACACCACCCAGGGCATAGGCCTCGTCCAGCTTATGCATGCCACTACCAGGCACGTTGATCCAGAAGTCACGCGGTATCGAGAGCATAGCTACCTGTTTGGTGGCAGGATCGATAGTTACGACAATATCCGTTTGGGCCAGGTAGGTCCCTTGAAATTTCTCATCTGTGTCGCTGCCGAGCAAGAGAATGTTGATACGGCCCCCGCCTAAGATACTGCCGCCAGTGCCGCGTCCCTGGTTGGGATCATCATCGCCCTTCAGGCGGGGCACCTGCTGGTTTACAATTCCACTGATCGGAGCAGACAGGTTAACATAGTAATAGCCTGCTACACCGCCGGTGCCAGCGAGGAGCAGAGCCATCACCCCAAGGGCTACACGCGCCCAGACCGGGAAGCGGCTCCTTTTGCTCTGTCGAGGTTTAAAGCCAGGCCCTGGCCT
>WNFM01123531.1_pt1 | contig 12689 bp, 6 predicted proteins | sample 5400271 | NCBI WGS metagenome assembly WNFM01 (sample SAMN13153352, study PRJNA577476) | soil metagenome | isolation source: 60 cm saprolite on Douglas fir-dominated hillslope | place: USA:California | collected 2013-09-17 | reverse complement strand
GCATGGGAACAGCTCAGAATATAAACTTTTTCCCTACCATGCTCATTCTGGCCCTGTCTATGCCCTGTCCTGGTCTCCCGGCGGCGCTCATATTGTTTCTGGTGGGCAAGATGCGATCTTGAGGATATGGAATGTAGCCAGGAGCGAGAGCGCGAGTGGTACAGGCAGCGTTATCCGTACTTACAATGGCCATACTCGCCCCGTAAAAGCGGTGGCCTGGTCCCCAGATGGAAATCATATAGCATCTGGCGGTGACGACATGACCATCCAGGTCTGGGAAGCCGCTACAGCAAAGCATGTCGCCACCTATAGTGGACACACCAGTTGGGTACGCGCTCTGGACTGGTCGCCCGATGGGAAGCGCATTGTTTCCGCGAGCGGTAATGCTTTGCACATATGGAGGGCTGATTTGGCTCAGGTAGTGTGAAGGTGGTAAGCAACTTTCATTTCTGTCTCTGTATGCTCCTCATCTAGCACGGCGAGAAATGTCTTGACGACAAAGGGATCGAATTGACTGCCCTGGCATTGGCTGCAGGAATCGGGTCACGGTATGATCGATGTGAGATCATAGCATCATAGGCGTCGGCAACAGAAAGAATACGCGCACTCATGGGGATGGCATCATACGCCAGCCCGGCTGGATAGCCATGTCCATCCCAGTGCTCATGGTGTGTAGCCACGATATGAGCCAGTTGCTCAAATATACCACCGGCCTGCACCAGGATTTGCTGGCCAATTTCTGGGTGACGGTGCATAATAGCCCATTCATCGTATGTCAGTGGGCCTTGCTTGCGCAGGATAGCATCGGGGACGCCAATCTTGCCAATGTCATGCAACAAAGCTGCCAAAGTGATTAAGCGAATCTCCTCTTCCGGTCGATTGAGCATGCGGGCAGTGCTCTCGGCAAGCTGTACCATACGCTGTGCGTGGGCGTTGGTCTCGTTATCATGCGCGGCAGCTGCTGCTATGAGCGCTCGCACAGTAGTGCATTCCACTGGGCTATTTACCCCGTGAGCGAAAGGCATTTTCTCGGAAGAAGTCAACTCCAGGTCCGCAATGCAGACACGATTGCGCCCTGTGTGTTTGGCTTGATACATAGCGCTATCCGCGTATTTGAGCAATGTTTCGCGGCACATTCCATGAAGTTGATAGACCGCTATACCAATACTTACTGTTACTACTATAGGCTCAACGCTATTGGTTTCATCGTCTTCCCAATAAAATGGCTGTGCTGCAACTGCCGCTCGTAAGTGCTCTGCTACCCGGTTCGCTTCACACACATCAGCACCCGCCAATACAATTGCGAACTCCTCGCCGCCGTAGCGTCCCAGGAAATCACGTGGACGTAAGGTTGAGCACAAGCGACTCCCAGCTGCGCGTAAGATCGCGTCACCAGCCCGGTGTCCCCAGGTATCATTTATATGTTTGAAGTAATCCAGGTCCACAAATAAAACAGCACAGGAGGCTTTTTCTTGCTGGCAGCACGCTATCTCCTCGTCCAGCTTGTTCATCACTGCCCGGTGGTTCGGTAAGCCAGTGAGAGTATCAGTAACGGCCGCGAGCGCCTGTTCTCGGTACCACCGATCTACCTCTGCCAATAATACCTGTTGCTGCTCGTAGGCTTCTTGCAACTGTTCTCGCAGGGTCACCTCGCGGCAGTTGGCGCGGCGCTGGTCTTCAAGCAAAGTATTGGCGCGTGCTACCTCGCTGGCTACCCACCCAATGGCAAGTGAAACCAGAATGACCCCTCCGACAAGCACTATCCATTGAGCAGTTGGAATAAGCTCGGCATTCCATGAGTTTGACACTGTTAGCCACAGACCGGTAAAGGATGCCGCTGCACCAGTGATGGCCAGTCCGATCAAGATGCTCCCTTGATAGTTATTGCGGCGGCCATCTGGCCCCCGGTTCACATCTGGTGGCAGGAGGCTTTCGTGCTCTGTAGTGAGGTCATCGTTGTGAAATGGCGCTCGTATTTGGGAGGCAGGTATGCTCCGTGCAGAGTGTTTGTGACGAGAATAGAGTCGCAGCGTACATAAGAACAGCAGTGCGGCACAGATTTCCCACAATGCAGCGGTTCCTGCCGACAATACGCTGCAGATTTCAAGGAGCAGATCTGCCGTGTGTATAAACTTTCCGAAGAGTTCCGGTATGGCTACGAAGGTCAACACTGCAATACTGGCAACGATAATGGCTTGTGTGATGGTGCTCAGGATAGGCACTCCATGCCGATTCACTCGAGTTAATGGCGCAGCAAGCCGCTGATCCTGTAAGAAAATGACTAGCAGGCGAGAAAACAACAACAGGAAAGCAATGGTAACAGCCACCTGGCTGCATGCAAGCACTATAGCAGCGACGGCGCCAGCGAGCGGTCCAAAGGCTATCGAGATAGCTTGTATGCTTGCTGAAAGCCCCCCCGATTGTGCTGGCGGCACGATTACCATTACACCGAATGTCCCGGCCAGATAGGCAAAAACCAAAAGAGCGACGCTCCACCAGATGAAGTGCTTTGTATTCTGAGTACTACCAATCTTTCCACCCATGAACAGAGGCATAAAGATTCTGAGGCATCCTAACAATACAAGTCCATATATAACAAAGTTATTGCCGCTGGGTTTCAACTGATTTAACGTGCGCAGTGAAACTGCTGCCGGGTGACCGCTCCAAAGCCACCAACCTCCGGCTGCGCCCACTGTCATATAAAAGAAGTAATAGGGTACCGCCAGCCCCAGGAGGATACGCTTGAGCAAGCTTAGTGGTAAACATGCTATAGCTGTTGCTACAAGTAGAACTGCCGTGATCACCAGAAAATGTTCTGTGGGATTGGTGAACCACGCTGGAGCGAGGTATTGAACAGACATAATCCCAATTCCTATAGTTGTGATGATGGCAATGCTGCCGGGCCACCAGGCGCAGAAAGCGGCCAGGAAACTCCATTTGGCACCGAGAATACGTATGGCCCAGAAGTAAGGAGCTCCCTGTCCTGGGAAGTGGCGTACCAACCATCGCATAACAAAGGCACTGGGCAGAAGAAACGTAAACAAAGCAAGTACCCAGTAAAGAAACGCTGCTGGGCCAGCCGATTGTACGCTGGTAATAGCAGGAACGAACAAAACGATTAGCACCAGGAAACCCGTTAAATCTCGCATGTCTAACACAGCAGGCAAATGTGCCGTGTCTTCTCTCCTCTGTGAAGTGGACACAGGCGGCAGAAAAGGTAGCGCCTGCGTATCTATAGAGGTGTTTCTTTTTATATCTCCCGCGCTCTTCGCAGCGTTTAGCGTTGGCACAACAGGTGGAGTTGTCCAATCAGAAGCCATGTGCTCCTCCAAAATACTGTTCCCTTAGGCATGGATAGGATAGAATGAGCGACCGGGGTTACCTGTTTCCATCTAGATTTCCAGCAAGAAATATCCCCTTACATTTCTATCGGCAGTAATGACGCAGGAAATAGAGCAGCAAATGGAGGGTAATAAATGCGAAGAAGATTCTGATTATGCCGCTACGAGTGTTCGTATGCACTTGATTGCTTCATCATATCCTTGCAAGAGGCGCTGCATGGCTTCGGGCCATGAACATTTGCGAGCGCTGGCGAGTGCAGCCTGTCCCATGAGCTGCCGAGCGCTATGGTCATACATCAACTCCTCCAGCAACTCTCGGTAGCTGGCTGCCTGTTCCTCTTCATTGACACGTTGTGCATCGAGCAGGCCAGTAAGTCCATTGGTTACGAGATCGCAGACACCTTCTGAATGAAGACCGACGACAGGCAGACCAGAAGCCATAGCTTCTAATGCCGCCTGTCCGAACGTTTCTGTGCGTGACGGGAAGGCAAATATGTCAGCCGAAGCATAGGCATCCGCCAGCGCATCTCCGCTCAGATAACCAGTGAAAGTGACTGGAACATCCGCCAGTAATTGTTGCATTTCGGCATAGGCTGGTCCATCTCCTACGATCACCAGGTGGCAGTGGTGGTGATCCAGGCCCTGGTAGGCCTGGACAAGTAAACGCAGGTTCTTTTCCCACGCCCAGGAGCAGCGCCTGGTGGTCATTCGCTTGTAAATACTCCAACAGCATTGCCAGGGTGCGCGTGACGCCATCCAACTTGGGCAGAAAATTCTCAGTAATAATTGCTATTCGCATATCACTCACCTGTTAATAAGCACACAATGTATTCATAAGCAACCGTAGCATACGGTGGTTAGCAGGAAATTAAGGGTAGTTTAGCGGTGGGTAAAACGTACATAAAATAAATATCTACGTGTTCAGGTGGTGACACGTGTGGTACCATTACGGGTAATGATGCCTGCCTCCTAGGGTTTTTGTCCGGAGGACAGGGCGATGGCCGTAGAGTGCGGATTTATCCAGCACGTCCCCGCCCCTACATTACCTATGCAAGGAGCCTATTTTGCAGCGTTTAACAACCGGCCTTACACTTGCCTCCGACGCCTCGATCGACCTTCACATGCATACCACCTACAGCGATGGACGCTGGCCCGCCGAACAGCTCATCAACTATCTGGTCACCGAAAAGTTCGACCTGGTGGCCGTAACAGACCATGATCGCGTTGATACGGTGGCCCACATCCAGCAACTGGCAGTGCAACAGAACCTGCCTGTACTGGCCGGGGTAGAGATGAGCACGGAGTGGCATGGCAAGATGGGCCACGTGCTTTGTTATGGCTTTGACCCCGATAATAACGACATTCGCGGCGTTGCCGAGTCGGTTGTACGGCGCCAGTTGGAGAACACCCACCAGGTCTATGACACACTGCGCAGCAAGGGGTATGAGTTCCCACGCCAGGAGGAGGTGCTGGCTGCAAATGGCGGTAAGCTGCACCTGCCTGCTGACAATATCCAGCTCCTACGTACACATGGCTATGCTTCCGATTGGCAAACCGGCCTGCGCATGATTCGCGAGGCGGGCTTTTACTCTATGCTGGCGGATATGGCAGAGACCGTGGATGCTGCGCACCGCAGCGGGGCCGTCTGCCTGATTGCGCACCCCGGCCGCCAGGAGCATGGTTTCACCTTCTATGACCCCGATCTGCTGGACCAGGTACGGGCAGAGATTCCGCTGGATGGCATAGAGGTCTATCACCCCTACCATAGGCCTGAGATGGTCGAGACCTACCTGGAGTACGTACGCAAGCATAACCTGCTGCTGAGTACGGGTTCCGATTCGCACAGCCTACCGGGGCGTATGCCTATAAAGCACCGGGCGGAGATCAGCCGACAGTTGTTGGAGCGGGTAGGAATACAGGTGTTGTAGTCCTGATAGCCGTCATGTAAAGGGGCGTAGCCGCGACATGTATGGCGCCTGGGGCGGGGGACGGCCTCGCCTGGGATACTTCCCCTGCCCCGGCGCGATGAATCGCGCAGCTACGCCTTCATCTCGTTCCGTTAGCTTGACGCCAATGGGATACAGGTGGCGTAGCCCCTATCTACGTTATTTTGTTAAAGCTCACCATTGTGCGGCCACGCCTCTAAACGTAACAGCTATTTTTCAACCTTCAAGAAGGTCTATCCCAGGCCCCAGTTGGTCCAGGGAACGCCCTCGATGTACCAATCGGTGGTGGTGATGCCCCCGTAGTGGACGGTTCTCTTCACCAGGCCGCCGGGGTTCTGGAAGCCGATGGCAGGTCGTCCCTGTTCTGCCAGGAGCAGGCTGTCGTGCCAGATAGGAGCGGCGCCATCCACACCTGTTATGTTGATCATGGGCGAGTTATCATTGTTGCCTGCCCACACCCCCATAACGTAGTCGGTGGTGTAGCCTACCGTCCAGTTATCCCTGAAGTCCTGGGACGTGCCTGTTTTGACGGCAGCGGGACGGATGAGGCCGGGGTCGCCCGCGTAACATTGCGACGCTGTGTTGCTGTAGAGGAACAACGAGCTGCACTTGCCGAACTCGAAGGTACGGGCGGTGTTGTCGCTCAGCACGTTGGTCATCATATAGGCTACCTGCTTGCTGATAACGCGCTGGCCCTTGGAGACGAAGTGATAGATCAACTGACCCTGTGTGTTCACCACTGTGTCGATGGCATGTGGAGGAATGCGCACGCCGCCATTGGCGAACACGCCGAAGCCAGCGGTTTCGTCGAGCAGGTGAATGCCCAGCGTGCCGAGCACCATAGTGTAGTTTGGCGTGCCGACATAGCTGGTGATGCCCATCTTCTGTGCCGTGTGCAGTGCATTATCAACGCCGACCCTGAGGAGAACCTTCACAGCCGGAATGTTGAACGAGTTCTGCAAGGCATTGCGTACCGGCAGCAAGCCGTGATAGCCCCCGTCGTAGTTATGCGGTGTGTAGGAGGGCAGCCCGCAGCACATTTGAATTGTGAGGGGAGCATCCAGTATTGTCATGCCAGGGCTAAAGCCATTAGCGAAGGCAGTGGCATAGATGAAAGGTTTGAACGACGAACCTGACTGGCGGTAGCCCTGCGATGCCACATCGAAGGCTCCGTAGCGCGGGTTATTAGGGTCGATGTTGCCAAGGAGGACGCGAATGGCGCCATTGTGGAAGTCGATCATGACCACGGCAGCATCTGACATGTGGTGCGCCCTCGCCAGCTCGGCGATGTGTTGCTGGGCGATTTTGAGGATCTTATTTTGTAGTTGCAGGTCGAGCGTGGTGGATACCACCAGGCCCAGGCGAGCCAGGTCGGTGCGCTTGACGTGCAGCGTTGTTGCCAGCTCGTTGAGCGCATAGTTAGCGAAATGCGGAGCGAGGTTGTTGTGAATGATGCCGTGGTGCAGGAAATGCCGCTGCTGGGCCTCGGCGATGGCTTCACGCACCTGCAGAGAGGTGATGTAGCCCTGCAAGTACATCTGGGTGAGCACAGCTTTCATGCGGTTGAGCGCCGCCTTGGGATGCAGGTAGGGATCGTAGGCGCTGGGGTTACTGGGAATGCCCGCCAGCATGGCCGATTGTGCGAGGTCGAGTTGGGATGCAGCGGTCTGCGTAGAGGTGTCCTTCAAGTTGTAATAGATGAAGGCGGCAGCGTTGGCGCCGTAGGCCTGCTCACCATAATAGATGGTGTTCAGATACATCGAGAGAATCTGTTGTTTGGAATAGATGCGCGAGACGCTGGGCGCCAGGATGATTTCCTGCAACTTGCGCATGACCGTATCGCGGTTCCCTACAATAGTATTTTTGATCAATTGCTGGGTGATGGTGCTGCCACCGGCCACGATGCGCCCGCTGGTCAGGTCCGCCAGCGCGGCGCGCACGATACCCGTGATGTCGTAACCCGGGTTGGACCAGAAGTATTGATCTTCGATGGCAATCTCGGCATGAGCCAGGTTGGGGGAGATCTGCGAGAGCGGCACAGTAGTTTGCAGGCCCTGGTCCAGCATCTGATAGATCAGGGTGCCACGCGCATCATACATCTTCAAGCTATCCCCAGGCAGGATATCCAGCAATGTCGTGACCTGCTGGCCATAACGCTGCTGCGTAGCGGTGACAGCTCCTACCAGTCCGACGAGAATGCCTGCAAGCACAACGGCAACCAGCAACGACCCCAATGCCAGGGGCATCATGGACCACCTGTTGCTCAAGCTATCTGTGGCCGCGTACTGGCGATTACTCATGCGCAAATTTTTGCGCTTGAGATAGCGCCGTGTGCGCCACCCGTGTGGATGGGGGTTGAGATGTGGCACAGGGTAGTAGAGCCCACGCGCGGGTCTAGGCGACCGCTCATTGAGCCTCTGCGCCGCGGCAGCACGACTGTGCTCTGGTAAATCGGCTGCGAATGGCGAGTTTGGAGAGGCACTCCTTGCCAGCGTTCCTGTCCTCCTGGACGACGGGTATTTTTCGATCTGCATGGCATTTCTCTCTGTATGAACTAAGTTCTATGTTATCCGCTGTATATATATTTTACACTACTCTATAAAGTATCGAAATAAATCGATTTGGAGGCGCATACCAGTGTCTGTTTGCTCGCTATGTACCAGGATGTCCTCCTGTGCAAGGTGACGGTGATCGTCTTTGCGTGCAGAACAAGCACAACGATATACTTAGATGCGATGCCTATAGTCTCTAAACGAGCCGGGAACGTGGTGAGTAACGGCTCCAGGGACCGAGCAATTGATAGGCCTTACACAGATATTGTAACAGGCACCTATAAGTTCTACAATGGAGAGACAGGCGAGTAGGCGATAACCTCCGATATGTTGTAGTTATTTACCACCAGCCGGGCGCCGGTGATTGTGCGCTGTCCGGTGGGGGATGGGGGATTGAAGGCGAAACTGTAGCTGCTAGGGCAGTAAGGGGTGACCTGCGCGGGAGTAGCGGGTATAGGATTGGAAATGAGCGGGGTCACCGTCGGTGTCGGGTTAGCGGTTGGGATGGGCGCCGGAGTGGGTGTTGGCAAGATGAATGTGGGCACCGTGCCGGGGAGGAACCAATCAGTAGTCATGACGCCGTCGGGATAGGTGACGGTGGCCCGCACAAGGCCACCAGGGTAGGTGAAGTTGCGAATAGGATGGCCCTGCTCTGCCACCAGCATGGCATCGTGCCAGATGGGCGCGGCACCCTGCACACCTGTGACGTTGTACATGGGAGTGTTGTCATCGTTGCCAGCCCAGACGCCCATGACGTAGTCGGTTGTGTAACCTACCGTCCAGTTGTCGCGGAAGGCGCTGGTGGTGCCGGTTTTGACGGCGGCGGGACGTATCACGCCGCGATTACCTTGCCAGCAATCCTGCTGGGAGTTTGAATACAGTTGCAAGACGTTGCAGTCGAGAAACTCGGGAGTTCGCGAGGCGTTGTCGCTGAGGACGTTGGTCATCATGTAAGCCAGTTGAGCGCTTATAACGCGCTTACCGTGGTCGAGCTGGTGCTGGTAGACGATCTTGCCCGTTGAGACGAGGACAGCCTTATTGATGGTATAGTAGCCTACGCGCACGCCCCCATTGGCGAATACGCCCATGGCCGAGGTATGGTCGATCAGACGGATGCCCAGGCCACCGAGGACGAGCGAGTAGCCGGGTGTGCCCTGGTAGCTGGTGATGCCCATGTCATAAGCGGTCTGCATGGCCGCGGAGATGCCCACATGCTGCAGGACTTTGACGGCGGGAACATTCAGTGAATTTTGTAAGGCGCAGCGCAGCGTCATATGCCCATGATAGCCGAGGTCGTAGTTGTGGGGCGTGAACACCGGCGGGTCGCCGCCCGGCAAGAGAATGGAAGTAGGTTCATCGACGATGGCCTGGGCAGGCGAGGCCCCCTGCGCAAAGGCCGTGACGTAGACGTAGGGCTTGAAGGACGAGCCGGGCTGGCGGTAGCTCTGTGTGACATCAACCTGTCCATCGATAGATGTATTGTTAAAGTCGATGCTGCCAAGCAAGGAGATGATGGCGCCAGTATGGAAGTCGATGAGCACCTCTGCCGCATTGGTCACGTGGTGAGTATAGCGCAGTTCAGCAATATGGCGCTGGGCAATCTTCTGTATCTTATCCTGCAAAGCAATATCCAGCGTTGTATCGACAACGAGGCCGGAGCGCGACAACTGGCTGTGCGTGAGGTGAAGGAGAAGCTCCAGTTGCGACAGGACAAAGTTGACGAAGTGGGGCGCCCGGTTGCGCAGGACGGCCCCGGTTTTGAAGAAGTGGGGGTCTTGCGCCTCGCGCATGGCGTCCAGGGCCTGCACTCTGGTGATGTAGTGCTGCATCTCCATCAGGCTGAGCACGGTGACGAAGCGATTGTAGGCCGTGCCAGGGTTGCCCAGTGGATCGTAGGCAGAAGGATTGCTGGGTATGCCCGCGAGGACGGCCGACTGCGCGAGATCGAGCTGCATGGCGGCAGACCGGCCGGGCATATCTTGCAGGCCGAAGTAAATGGCAGCGGCAGCATCGATGCCATAGGCCTGGTGACCGTAGTAGATGCTGTTCAGGTACATCTCCAGGATGTCGCTCTTGCTGTAGCGGCTGTTGACGAGGGGGGTCAGGACGACTTCTCTGAGCTTACGCTCAATGGTGGCCTGGTTGCCAACTATCAGGTTTTTAATGAGCTGCTGGGTGATGGTACTGCCGCCTTCGATGATGCGTCCGCTGCGTAGATCGTCCAGGGCGGCGCGGGCGATGCGCAGCAGGTCTATGCCCTCGTTGGTCCAGAAATTTTTGTCTTCGGTGGCGACGGTGGCATTTCGCAGGAAAGGCGATATCTGGTTGAGTTTGACGGTGGTATGTACGCCCTGGTCGGTCAATTGCGCGAGCAGTACGCCTTTGCTGTCATAGATTTTGAGGTTATCGAGCGGCAGCAGGCTGCGGAGCGTATCTACCTGGTGCTCGTACTCGAGTTGGGTCTGGTGGTAGAAGTTATAGGCTGTGAAGTAACCAGCGGTAGCGAGCGAGACGAGAAAGGCCAGGCATAGAGATGTGACGGTCCAGATGGTGGTCCAGAGACGGAGGCGGGCCTTGCGATCAGCGGCACGCGCACGGCGCAGGTGCTTGCGCGAGAGGTGGCGCAACAGTTTCTGCCGCATAGCGCGTGTGTGTGACCGTGTTGGCGGGTAAGGCCTCGGGACGATGGTTGTAATCTCTGACCTGTATGCTGGGACCGGCTTGTGCAGGCTGCGTGGAGGCAGCGGCGGCATAGGCGGCAGGCTACGCAGGATGGAGGTGCGTTCTTGTTTTGTTGGCCTGGCGGGGGTGAGTTGGCTGCGCGAAATGATGGGGACGGCTGGCGGTGTATCAATGATAGACACCGGTGTGGTGGGGTTATTAGGGCGAGGGATATCAGGGTATACCTGTTCCCCGGACAGGGTTCCGCGAGGGTCGCTCGTACCTTGAGTCGGCTGCATATCCTCGGTGGGTATGGTGGTTGAAGGCCCTGGTTCCAGGGTATTGATGGAGTCTATAGATGAGATATGTTCGGCTGTGCCCAACACGATGGCAGTAGCAGGCGGGGTGTCGGTGGTTAGTGTGCGGTTGGCCAGGACTTTGCGCCTGATGATGCGGGCATGGAACATGCGCCTGCGCGCGAGGTAGTACAGGGCGCGGCGCTGGCGAGGCGTCAGGATGATATCCGGAAATGGCGTGCTGGCAGGTGAAGCGACGGGAGAAAATTCAACGAGGGATGTGGACGGAGCAGTAGGATTCTCCAAGCGCAAGGCGGTGGTTTCCCCGGTGTCGATCACGTTAGGCTCGACGATGCCGGGCTCTTGTGGCGGCGGTTGGTTGTGAGGCGCTGTGAGTTCTGTTGACATGCAAGTACCCCTCGTTTTTAGAAAACATAACATATAGATGCGCTTTTGTACAATATCCAAATGGAGTATATATATTTAGACGTTAAAAAGAGCTATTTATTGCAAACGAGTAGTTGATTTTAGGGAGTTGACGACTGGGCAGCTTCGATGAGCGCGGGCAGGATTTCGTTGGTGATGGCCTGTAACTGGTGGAGGCTCTCGAGCCACGGAATATCCTGCTGGCCGCGCACGGTGGATGGCCGGGAGGCGCTGATGCCCTGGACTTCGGCGAGCTGGAGGACGCTTTCGTCGACGATGCTGCGGAAGTAGAGAAAGGCGCGGACGGCGTCAGCAACGGGGACATGCGAGTTGCGGGTGATGGTGCCGTATTCGGTGCCAAGATGCACGGCTTCGCTGCGCAGTTCTGCGGCGGTAGTGCCGCCGTTGAGAGCGTGGAGCAGGAGTTCGAGGACGCGGCGGCCCAGGCGGCGGTATGCTTCGCGGGCGGAGTCGTCAAAGTCCTGGTACCATGGCAGGTCATTGAGGGTGCCATCGGTGAAGGCGAAGCGGACGCGGCCAAGGACGCTCTGTACGAGTACCTGGGCGGCGGGACGGAGTGCGAACCCGGCTTCCTGGTCCTGGCGCAGGTGGGCTTCGATGTCGGCCCGGCGAAAACGACGGTGTCCCCCCCCAGTGCGACGCGATGGCAGTGCATTACGATCTGCCCACAGTCGTACTGTCGCAGGGTGCATGCCTAGCATGTCAGCGGCCTGGCGCAGGGTCAACCACTCGTCGTCGTTCTGTGATGCCAAGATGTGTAGCCCTCCTGTTCCTGCAAGGTACGGTGTTTTCCCGCTGTAGGGAGCGCTATTTTTTGTATGTTCTGATGTATATGCTGACAGGCATTTCATTGATTCTATGAGATTGGCTGGGTGGCGTCAAGTGAGAAACTTGTAACCTGCTGATGTATTTCCAATAAGAAGGGAACTTTGAATGCTGGTCGAGGTGGTCTCATCCTCTTCAACGACCGGTAGACCTGGTCTGAGTCGAATCATCAGACCAGGTCTACCGGTCGCCAGGCAGAGATCGCAAACCATTAGTGTCCGGTTTGGTATTATCGCTATGAAGGAGAACTTGCAATGTTTTCTAGGCGCTTTTTCCTGCCCGCCAGCCTCCTGTTGGTAATGATTCTTGCAGCTTGTGGTGGCTCTACCACTACCACTCCCAGTAGCCCTCCGGCTGCTACGAGTACACCCGCAGCGACTCCAACAACGAGCAGCAATGCTAATGCTGTGATCATGACAGCAATGGCCACGGTGAAAGGGCAATCGACGACGATTCTCACCAATGCGCAGGGTATGACACTGTACTACTTTACTCCTGATACTCCAACGACGGTCGCCTGCACTGGCGGCTGTGCGAAGGTCTGGCCCCCGCTGGTCTTCACGGGCACAGGTACGCCCACCAGCGCTGCCCCCCTTTCTGGAAAGCTGAGTGTCCTCAACG
>WNFM01183981.1_pt1 | contig 12691 bp, 10 predicted proteins | sample 5400271 | NCBI WGS metagenome assembly WNFM01 (sample SAMN13153352, study PRJNA577476) | soil metagenome | isolation source: 60 cm saprolite on Douglas fir-dominated hillslope | place: USA:California | collected 2013-09-17 | reverse complement strand
GAGAACCACTGGTTCCCAGCCTCGTCGATCTCCTCCTCGGCACCGGTGCCTTCGACCTTGGCGCGGAGGAAGTCGCGCGACCGCTCCCACGTGTCCGTCCACGCGACGCGCTGCGCCCCGTTCTCGTCGCTGGTGAGGGCGCGCAGCTCTTCGAGGTCGTTGACTGTGCGTGCAGGGTCGAGCGGCACGCGCGCGACTCTACAACGAGGGTCCCACTGTGGTAATCACTTACGCCATGGACGACGTCGCGACCCCGGCCGCTCCCGTCACTCTTGGTTCGGGAGTGGCCCGGCGGCTCGTCACCGGTGTCCTCGTCTTCGCCGCGCTCGTCGGCTTCTGGGAGGGCTACAAGTGGCTATGGCAGACGGCTGGCTGGAAGTGGCCGTTCGCGGTCGACGACGTGACGATGCCGCACCTCTACAAGGTCCTCGAGGCGTTTTGGCAGCCGACGACGACCGGCGGGCCACCGCTGATCCACTCGCTCCTCAATGCGACGTGGTTCACCGGCAAGGAGGCGCTCGCAGGGTTCCTCCTCGGCGCGCTAATCGGGTTCCTGATCGCCGTCGTCCTCTCCCAATCGCGCCTCCTCGAGCGCGGGTTGGTGCCGTACATCGTCGCGTCGCAGACCGTGCCGATCCTTGCGATCGCACCGATGGTCGTCGTCGGGCTCGGGTCGAAGGGCGTCGCGGGCTGGAAGGCGGTGGCGATCCTCGCGGCCTACTTGACGTTCTTCCCCGTGTCGATCAACACGCTGCGCGGCCTCCACTCGGTCGACCCGCGCGCGGTGCAGCTGATGCACTCGTACGCTGCAAGCCGCTGGCGTGTGCTGTGGCAGCTTCGCGTCCCGGCGTCAGTGCCGTACATCTTCACTGCGCTGAAGATCTCGGCGACCGCGAGCGTGATCGGCGCGATCATCGGCGAGGCGCCAGCGTCGATCCAGAACGGCCTTGGCGGCGCGATCGTCAACTTCAACCAGTACTACTCGCTCGAGCCGACGTTCCTCTGGGCGACGAACGTCGTGTGCGCCGCGCTCGGCATCGTCTTCTTCGTCGCCGTTGCGCTCACCGAGCGGCTCGTTCTGCGCGGAGCGCCGGAGAACATCGCATGAGCACGAACGCAGGCACCGTCGTCTCGATCACCGACGTCTCGAAGTCGTTCAGCACCGGTGTAACCGCGTTGAAGGGCATCTCGCTCGACATTCACCAAGGCGAGTTCGTCTCGCTGATCGGGCCTTCGGGCTGCGGCAAGTCGACGCTCCTGCGGATCATCGGCGACCTCGTGCAGCCGAGCTCGGGCACGGTGATCGTCAACGGCAAGCCCGCACATCAGGCGCGTCTCGATCACGACTACGGGATCGTCTTCCAGGATGCCGTCCTCTACGACTGGCGCAATGTCGCGCGCAACGTCTCGCTTCCGCTCGAGATGCTCGGTTGGGACCGCGCGCGGCGCCGCGAACGCGTCAAGGAGATGCTCGAGCTCGTCGAGCTCACCGGGTTCGAGTCGAACCGCCCTTGGCAGCTCTCGGGCGGCATGCAGCAGCGTGTCTCGATCGCGCGCGCCTTGTCGTTCGACCCGGCGCTGCTCTTGATGGACGAGCCGTTTGCAGATCTGGGAGAAGGCGCGGAGCACGGTCGTCTTCGTCACCCACTCGATCCCGGAGGCCGTCTACCTGTCGACGCGTGTCGTCGTCATGTCGGCGCGGCCCGGGCAGATCGCGGGCGTGATCGAGGTCGACCTGCCGCAGCCGCGCACCGCGGCGACGCGCGAGGATCCGCGCTTCTTCGAGCACGTCACTGCGGTGCGCGAGATGCTTGCGGCGGGCGGTCAGCTGTCGCCAAAGACGCCGGAGCTCTTCTGACCAGCACCGTCATCGAGCCGATCCCGGCCGGGATGGCTGCGGTTGTCGGTCGCCGGCTCCGCGACTGGCTGCCGGCACTCGGCGTCTTCCTGCTCGGAATTGCGCTCTGGCAGGGACTGACGACCGCGCTCAACGTGCAGACGTTCCTACTGCCGAAGCCGTCCGACATCGCGACCGCGTTCTGGGACAACCGCGCCCAGCTGTGGCACGCGGGTCTCTACACGCTCAGGGAAGCTGCAGGCGGGTTTGCGATCGGCGCCGGGCTCGGGATCGTCGCCGCGCTGGTGCTTGCGCGCTTCCGCCGGGTCGGAGCGGCGCTGATGCCCTTCGCGATCGCCGCCAACGCGGTGCCGATCATCGCCTTCGCACCGATCACGAACAACTGGTTCGGGCTCCTGAATCCGATCTCGAAGATGTCGATCGCCGCCGTGTTGTGCTTCTTCCCGACGATGGTCAACACGTTGCGCGGGCTCACCTCCGTCCACCCGTCGTCGATCGAGCTGATGCGCTCCTACGCAGGCGGCGAGCTCGCGATGTTCCGCCGCGTGCGCATCCCGAGCTCGCTCCCGTTCATGTTCACGGGGCTGAAGGTTGCTGCCGTGCTCTCGATGATCGGGGCGATCGTTGGCGAGTACTTCGGCGGGCCGACCAACGCGCTCGGGGTAAGCATCCTCAACGACTCGCAGCTCTTCAACTTCCCGAGGGCATGGGCGGGAATCCTGCTGGCGAGCGCTTTCGGAATCGGCCTCTACGGGTGTGTCGCCCTGGCCGAGCACTTCACCACAAGCTGGCACCCGTCGGCCCGCGCCTTCAACGCAGAGTGACCTTTAACTTCGAGTAGAGAACGTAGAGAATGACCCTGCGGCCCAGAAGGTCGCGCCAACGCGAAAGGGGAACCTGCATGACGAGGAAGCACTGGGTGGTGGGATTGCTCACGCTCGCCTGCATCGGCACGGCGATCGGGGCCGTTGCAGCTAGCGCAGCGCCGAAGCAGCAGAAGCTGACGAACGTGACGCTGCAGCTGAAGTGGGTGACGCAGGCGCAGTTCGCCGGCTATTACGCCGCGCTGGACAAGGGCTACTACAAGGCGGCCGGCCTCAACGTCAACATCAAGATCGGCGGCCCGAGCATCACGCCCGAGCTCGTCGTCAAGGGCAAGCAGGCCGACTTCGGAATCGACTGGCTCCCGAATCTCTTTGCAACGCGCGAGCAGAAGAGCGGTCTCGTCTCCGTCGCGCAGGTCTTCGCCCGCTCGGGGATGACCGAGCTCACGTGGAAGACGAGCGGCATCACGTCGATCGCAAAGATGCGCGGCAAGAAGGTCGGCGTCTGGTGCTGCGGTAACCAGCCCGAGCTCTTCGCCGCCCTGACGAAGAACGGGATCAACCCCGCGAAGGCGTCCGACGTGACGATCGTCAACCAGCCGTTCGACATGAGCCTGTTCCTCAAGAGCCAGGTCGATGCGGCGGCAGCGATGACCTACAACGAGATGGCGCAGGTGCTGGAGACGAAGAATCCGGCGACCGGCAAGCTCTACCAGCTGTCTGACCTGAATATCTTCAAGATGGCGAGCCCGCAGGTCGGGACCGGCATGCTCGAGGACAACGTGTTCGTCCGCGGTGACTGGCTGAAGGACGCGGCGAACCAGGCGACGACGGTCAAGTTCCTGAAGGCCTCGTTCCAGGGGTGGATCTACTGCCGCGACCACCAGGCGGAGTGCGTGGACATCACGCTGAAGCATGGGTCGCTCCTCGGCAAGGGCCACCAGACCTGGCAGCTGAACGAGATCAACAAGCTGATCTGGCCGAACAGCTCGGGCATCGGCCACGTGCCGGCCTCGGCGGTCAACCAGACGGCCACGATCGCGAAGACGTACGGCGTGATCAAGAAGCTGCCGACTGGCGCAACGACGTACCAGTACGCAGACCAGGCGCTCAACCAGCTCAAGGCTGCGGGCGTCGACGTCTACGGGGCCAAGTGGCGCCCGAAGAAGGTCACGTTGACGGAGGGCGGCAAGTAGCCGTCACCGATCCGGTTCGACCCGGGGCCGCCCTGCAGGGCGGCCCCGGTCGTTCTAGAGTTTCTGCCGCAACCGACGAAGGAGAGCGCATGTCTGTGCTGATCAAGGGTGGCCGCGTGATCACCGCGGCGGATGACTACGTCGCCGACATTCTCATCGAGGGTGAGCGCATCTCCCTGATCGGCGAGTCGCTGGATGTGGCGGCCGACAAGGTGATCGACGCGAGCGGCAAGTACGTCTTGCCGGGCGCGGTCGACCCGCACACGCACCTCGAGATGCCGTGGCGCGGCGAGACGACGATCGACGACTTCCAATCGGGTCATACCGCGGCGGCCTTCGGCGGCACGACGACCCACGTCGACTTCTGCATCCAGGGCAAGGGCCAGACGTTCGGGGATGCGCTCGACGCCTGGCATGCCAAGCGCGAGGGCAAGGCGTTGATCGACAACGGCTTCCACATCGCCGTCACCGACCTCCGCGAGGGCGGGACGCTCGAGGAGCTCGCCCGCCTGCCCGAGGAGCACGGCGTCACGTCCTACAAGCTCTTCATGGCCTACAAGGACTCGCTGATGGTCGACGACGAGACGCTCTTCAAGACGATGCAGGTCGCGGCCGAGACCGGCGCGCTCGTGGTGGTGCACGCCGAGAACGGCGACGCGATCGAGGTGCTGATGAACGAGGCGGTCGCTGCAGGGAACGTCTCACCGAAGTATCACGCGCTCACGCGCCCGCCGGAGCTCGAGGGCGAGGCGACGAACCGTGCGATCCAGCTCGCACGCGTTGCGGGGTCGCCGCTGTACGTCGTGCACGTGTCGTGCAAGGAATCGGCCGAGCCGATCGCACTGGCGCGCGACAAGGGCTGGAACGTCTGGGGCGAGACCTGCACGCAGTACTTCTTCATCGACCAGTCGTTCCTCGACGGCCCGAGCTTCGAGGGCGCGAAGTACGTCTACACGCCACCGCCGCGCGACAAGGCGAACCAGGACGTGCTCTGGAACGCGGTCCGCACCGACGTGCTGCAGGTGATCTCGACCGACCACTGCGCCTACCTCTTCAAGGGACAGAAGGACGCTGGCCTCGAGGACTTCCGCCAGATTCCGAACGGCGGCCCGGGCCTCGAAAACCGGCTGCAGATGATCCACCAGTTCGGGGTACGCGAAGGGCGCATCTCGCTGAACCGGATGGTCGAGCTGCTCTGCACCAACCCGGCGAAGCTCTTCGGCCTGTACCCGCGCAAGGGCACGCTCGCCGTCGGCTCCGACGCCGACGTGGTCGTGTTCGACCCGGAGAAGCAGGTGACGATCTCCGCGGCGACGCATCATTCGAAGTCCGACTACAACCTCTACGAGGGAACGCAGGTGCAGGGATCGCCCGAGGTGGTGCTGCTCCGCGGGCACGTCCTGGTCGAGAACGATCGGCTCGTCGCGAAGCCCGGCCTCGGCCAGTTCATCAAGCGCGCGAAGTTCGGCGAGGAACTCAAGCCCGCCGCGCTCGCTGCTTCGGTCGCTTAGAGCGATCTTTTTAGCCAGGGGCGGCGCCGTCCGCCCCTGGCCGTCCGACCGATCTCCGTCGTAACCTCGCGTCATCTCGCACAAACGAGGAGGCAGGAGCATGGCGGAACTTCGGACGCACGAGATCGCAACGGACCTCGACGATCTTCGTGGCGACCTGGCCTACGAGCGGCAGGAGCTGGAGGCATCGATCGAGCACGACTACTCGACGACGATCGTCCCGCTCGACCGGCGCAGGCCGATGTGGCACTTCCTGGGGCTCTGGACGACCTTCGTCGCGGGCTTCTCGTACATGGCGCTCGGCTTCGAGATCTACAGCGGCGGCTTCAGTCTTGCGAAGACCGTGCTCGTGACGATCGTCGGCTACGCGATCTACGTGGCCTACGCGAACGTCGGCGCGTTCCTCGGCTCCCGCACGGGACAGACACATGCGCTCCTGACGCGTTCTGTCTTCGGGCGGCTGGGCTCAGGGATCGTGTCGCTGTTCGTGCTGATCGCGCCGCTCGGCTGGGTCGGCTTCCAGGCCGGCCTGCTGGCGCAACTGTGGCACGGCTTCTACGGGTGGGGCCACGTCGAGGCGATCACGATCATCGTCGCGGCCGTGATGATCCTGAACAACATCTTCGGGTTCACGGGGATCAGCGTCTTTGCGCGTTATCTCGTCACGCCGATCCTCATCGTGTGGTGCATCTACATGGTCGCCAAAGGCTTCATCTCCGACGGCGGCCATCTCGGCGGCTCACCGTCGGGGGCGCTCCCGTTCTGGGTCGCGATCGTCGCGGTGATCGGATTCGCGATGTGGGGCAATGAGCCCGACTTCTGGCGATACGGCAAGCCGCGCTTCTCGTGGCCGCTGCCCACGTACGCGTTCTCCCTGGTCTGGTTCCTGCTCTTCACCATGGGCGGTTGGATGATGGCCAAGCTCGCCGGCGGCACGGACAACGCGTTCAACTTCAGCGTTCACTACTCGCTGTTCGGCGTGTTCTTCCTGGCGTTCATCATCGCGACGATCAGCCAGTTCGCGATCAACGACGGCAACTACTACGAATCGGTCAACGCAGGACAGAACCTGATCGGAAACGTTCCGGGCTGGCGCCGGATCTACACCTGCCTGATCGTCGCGGGCGGCGGCGCGCTGGCCGCGTACCTCGTGAACTACAAGTTCGTCAACGGGTGGTTCGACGTGGCGACGTTCCTCGCGATCACGGTCCCGTGCGCGACGACGATCATGGCCGTCGACCACTTCCTGCTGCCGCGCTGGTTCCGCATCTCGCGGCCGCTGGACGTCGTACCGTCGTGGGAGCAGACGCGGTTCGCCAACTGGCCGGCGATCGTCGCGTTGCTCGTCGCCGTCGGCTACGGCGCGGTTGCGAGCGCGATCTTGCCAGGCGGCCTGAACGTGTACGACTCGGCTCAGAACTGGGGGCCGATCCCGCTCGAGTGCTGGCTGATCGCCGGCGCTCTCTACGTCGCGCTCGTCGCGGCCCTGCGCTCAATGGACGTACGCGAGCTGCTCGCGTTCCCGCACACGCTCGACACACGCCCCGCGGACTCGGACGCGGTGATCGACATCGCGAGCGGCGGGGGTCAGCCGGTGGGCGGCATGGCCCCGGCGCCGGCCATGGAGCCGACGGTCAACTGATCGTTCTTCGAAACGGGCTCGTCGACGTCGGCGCGGGGCAGTTTTCCCGCGCCGCCGTCGTCGTGGACCGGGGACGGATCGTCTCGGTCGGACTTTGTGATGACTCACCACAAAGTGAGGTTCTGGACTGCACGCGGTTCGCCGTCGTCCCCGGGATGATCAACGCGCACGCGCACTCGAACGAAAACTGGTTCCGCGGGGTCTGGGACAACCTCCCGCTCGAGCCTTGGATGCTCTTCTCCTACCCGGTTCTCGCCGCGCCCGCGCAGTCGGCGGACGAGATCTATGTGCGCACGCTCTTGGGTGGCATCGAGATGCTGCGCTCCGGCGCGACGTGCGTCGTCGACTTTCTCTACGACACCGAAGATGCACTCGAGTCGGTCGTGCGTGCGTACCGCGACCTCGGCCTACGGGCGCTGATCGCGATCGGGATGAGCGATCGCGCCTACCACGAGACGGTCGTGCTCGATTCCGGGCTCGTGTCGGGCGAGCTCATCGACCGGCTCGAGCGCGAGAAGCCGCCGTGCTGGGTCGAGTGGGCAGACGTCGCCCGGCGCGCCGTGGAGCGGTTCCACCGACCCGACGAAGGGATCACGATTTGCCTCGCGCCCTCCGGGCCGCAGCGCTGCACCGACGAGATGCTCGCCGGCTGCGCAGCCCTCGCGGACGAGCTCGATCTGATGATCCACATCCACGTGCTCGAGACGCGGATGCAAGCGGTGTCCGGTCAGCGGATGTACGGGCGGACGCTGCCCGAGCACATGGATGCGATCGGGTTCCTCTCGCCGCGCGTGTGCTTCGAGCACGGCGTCTGGCTGACGCACTCCGACATGGAGCTCGTGCGCGACCGAGGCGTGACGGTCGTGCACAACCCGGTGTCGAACATGAAGCTCGGCTCGGGCATCGCGCCGATTCCGGAGCTGCTGGGCCGCGGCGTCAACGTCGCGCTCGGGACCGACGGCATGTGCTCGAACGACGGGAACGATATGTTCGCGACGCTCAAGACGGCGGCGTTGCTGCACAAGCTCTGGGAAGTGGACTACGAGCAGTGGCTCGGCGCCGAGGAGGCATGGCGAATCGCCACCGTCGGTGGCGCAACCGCGGCGGGCGATCGCGACGGCCTCGGCGCGCTCGAGCCCGGCCGACGCGCCGATCTGGTGCTGCTCGATCTCGAGTCGATCGTGTTCACGCCGCTCAACGATCCGTTGCGACAAGTTGCGCTGGGGTCGACGACGCTCGCCGTCTCGTCGGTGATGGTCGGCGGCGAGTGGCGCGTTCGCGACGGCCGCGTCACCGGTGTCGACGAGGCCGCCGTGCTCGCGGAAGGCCGCGCGCGCGGCGCCGAGGTCGTCGCTCGCCACGACGAGGGCTTCCAGATCGGCCAGGAGCTGCTCAAGTCGGTGCGCGCCGGCTGGCTCGAGGCGATGCGGACCGACGTGGGCGTCGAGCGCAAGCTCCGTCCGTAAAAGGTGTCAGACACCAGTTCAAGGCGCGGCGCACTCCTCGAACCGGTGTCAGACACCCGTTAGGCTCGCGCGATGATCGACCTCAAGCTCGAAAACGCCCGGCTGATTGACGGAGCGAGCCGCGACCTCTTCGTCGACGGTGGGCGCTTCGTCTCCGGCGGTGAGCCGCGCGAGACGATCGACGTGATGGGCCGGCTCGTGACGCCGCCGCTCGTCGACTGCCACCTGCACCTCGACGCGTCGCTGACCGTTGGGCGGCCGCGGTTCAACGAGAGCGGGACGCTGATCGAAGGGATCCACGTCTGGGGCGAGCTCAAGCCGACACTGACCGAGCAGGACGTCTTCGATCGTGCCTCAGAGATCGTGCGCTGGTCGGCAGCGCAGGGGACGCTGTTCATCCGGGCGCACGCCGACGTCTCCGGCGAGAACGAAGCGATGGTGCGCGGGCTCCTGCGCGTGCGCGACGAGCTCGCCGACCTCTGCACGATCCAGGTGACCGCGTTCCCGCAGGATGGGATCTACGCGCGCGACGGCGACGAGGAGCGGCTCGAGAACGCGATCCGCCTCGGCGGCGACTGCGTCGGCGGCATCCCGCACTACGAGCCAACGAGTGAACTCGGCCTGAAGGAAGTGCATCGCGTGTTCGAGCTCGCGAAGCAGCACAACCGCCTCATCGATGTGCACTGCGACGAGACCGATGATCCGAACAGCCGCTTCCTCGAGGTGATGGCCGACGACACCGTCAAGTTCGGCCTCGGTGGCCGCGTGACGGCGAGCCATTGCACCGCAATGGGATCGTACGAGCCGTACTACTCCTCGAAGCTGCGCGGCTTCCTGAAGCGCGCCGGCATCCACATCGTCGTCAATCCATACGCGAACTCGCTCATCCAGGGCCGGCTCGACAGCTATCCGAAGCGGCGCGGCTTCGCTCAGCTGAAAGAACTGCTCGCCGAGGGCGTCAACGTGTCGCTCGGCAACGACGTGATCATGGATCCCTGGTACTCGATGGGAAAGGCAGATCTCGTCGATGCGGCGCACCTCGCGCTGCACTTCACCTACATGAGCGGTCGCGAGGAGATCGCCGAGATGCTGCGGTGCGCGACCGAGCGCGGCGCACGCACGCTCGCCGTCGAGGACGAGTACGGGATCGAAGATGGCAAGCCCGCCGACTGCGTCGTCTTCGACGCGCCCGATGCCGTCGAGGTGATCCGTCTGCGCGCGACGCGGCGGTGGGTGATCCGCGGCGGCAAGGTGATCGCCGAGACGACGCCCGCGCAGACGACACTGCTCGGCGAGCCCGTCACGTTCACACCATGACGCGGTCGCCGTGGGCGGTGCTCGCACTTGCGTTGCTCGACGGCGCGATCGGCGGAGCACTGCTCGCGGCGGCGCTGTCGCACGGAGCACATCGCGACGTGCTCGTGCACTTCTTCGTCTACGGCGCCGTCATCTTCCTCTTCAAGGCACGTGACGCGGCGCGGCGCGTGCCGGCCCTGATCCGGCAAGCGCGCAGCGGCACGACGCTTCTGCTCGGACCGTGGTGGCTGCAGACGGCGAGGCTGCTCGTCGGCTACGACTCGTGGTCGCGCACCGAGCGGCTCGGGATCATCGTCGTGTCGGTGATCGTGACGACGCTCTTCGGCTGGGCGAAGGGCGGGCCGTTCGCCGCCGCGCTCTTCATCGCCGTCGCGATCGTCAACGCGGTGCTGGCGCTGATCGCACTGGGGACGCGCCTGGCAGTGCGGGGCTAGCTGCTCCGGTCGCGAGGCCGGCGGCGCTCGCGCTCCTGGCCGAGCTCCCGGTCGGTCTGCTCGATCCAGCGGCTCATGCCCGCGAGGTGCTCGTGGGTCTCGTCGACCGAGGCCCGCTGCCGCTCGATCTCGGACTTGCCGTCCGCGATCCGCTGGCGCAGCCGCGCCAGGTAATCCGCCGCCGAGCGGTTCGCTGCCTCGCGTTCATCCATTCCAAGCCCTGTTGCCAGAACTTGCAAAGTGCAAACCCGCTCAGCGGGTCTGCGGGAAGCCCAGATCGACCTGGGAGGTGGCCGGATCCGGCCAGCGCGCTGTGACGACCTTCGACTGGGTGTAGAAGTCGATCCCCTCGGGCCCGTAGATGTGCCGGTCGCCGAACAGCGAGTTCTTCCAGCCGCCGAACGAGTAGTACGCGACAGGCACCGGAATCGGGACGTTGATCCCGACCATCCCGGCCTGCACCTCGAACTGGAACTGGCGCGCGACGCCGCCGTCCCGCGTGAAGATCGCGGTGCCGTTGCCGTAAGGGTTCTCGTTGATCAGGCGCACCGCTTCGTCGTACGTCGGAACGCGCGTGACGCCGAGCACCGGCCCGAAGATCTCGTCCTCGTAGGCCTTCATGCCGGGCTTAATGTCGTCGATCAGCGTCGGGGCGAGAAAGAACCCGCCGTCGTCCGAGAGACCCTCGCGACCGTCGACAACGACTTTCGCGCCCTCGTCCGCGCCGATGTACGACGCGACCTTGTCGCGGTGCTCCCGCGTGATCAGCGGGCCCATCTCGCTCGAGGCGTCCATACCATCGCCGACCTTGACCTTCGGGATGCGCAGCTTGATCGCCTCGATCAGCGGGTCGGCCGCATCGCCGACCGCGACGACCATCGAGACCGCCATGCAGCGCTCGCCCGCCGAGCCGTACGCGGCCGAGACTGCTGCGTCGGCCGCCATGTCGATGTCGGCGTCGGGCAGCACGATCATGTGGTTCTTCGCGCCGCCGAGCGCCTGGCAGCGCTTGCCGTTCTTCGTCGCCGTCTCATAGACGTACTTGGCGATCGGGGTAGAGCCGACGAACGAGACCGCTGAGATGTCCGGATGTTCGAGGATCGCGTCGACGGCGACCTTGTCGCCGTTGATCACGTTGAAGACGCCGTCGGGCACGCCGGCGCGCTTGAGCAGCTCGGCCGTGAAGAACGACGCAGACGGATCCTTCTCCGACGGCTTGAGCACGAACGTGTTGCCGGTCGCGAGCGCGGGCGCCCACATCCACATCGGGACCATCGCCGGGAAGTTGAACGGCGTGATCCCGGCGACGACGCCGAGGGGCTGGCGAATGGAATAAACGTCGACACCCGTCGATGCCTGCTCGGTCATGCCACCTTTCAGGAGATGCGGCAGGCCGCAGCAGAACTCGATCACCTCGAGCCCGCGCGTCACCTCGCCCATCGCGTCGGAGAGGACTTTGCCGTGCTCGCGCGTCAGGAACTTCGCGAGCTCCTCGCGCTGCTCGTGGAAGAGCTCGCGGATCGTGAAGAACAGCTCCGCGCGCTTCGCGAGCGACGTCGCGCGCCACGACGGGAACGCCCGCTTCGCGGCCTGGACCGCCGTGTCGACCTCCTCGGCCGTCGCAAAGTCGACCGCGCCCGACTGCTCACCCGTCGCCGGGTTGAACACCGGCCCGGAACGCCCCGACTGCCCGGCATAGGCCTGGCCGGAGATCCAGTGGTTGATCGGCTTGACTGCTGCGGGTGCGTCCACTACGTCGGTCATTCGGTCCTCCTCGAGTGTCACCGGGAGCGTAGCGCGGGTAGCGTCGCGGGATGGCCACCCGCGAGCAGCTCGCCGAGAACACCGGCATGTACTTCTTGCCGCGCCCGTTCTACGAAACCGTCGTGACGGACGACTACACCTACGTCGCCGGCCCGTCGAGTGGGCCAGGGCCGAGTCGAGGCGGCGCGGCATCCCGCTCGTCGAATGGTGGGTCGGCTGGTCTGTGCGACCGTCGCTGGCCGACGACCTGCTGAGGCTCGGCCTCGTGCCCGACGACGAACCTGTGCTGACCGGCATGACGTGCGCAAGGGACACGCCTGCGGCGCCGCACATCGAGGTGCGCGCGATCGAGACCGCGGTGCAGTACCTCGAGGCGATCGCCGTCGACTGGGAGGTCTGGCAGATCCCGGAGGACGAGCGCGTGAAGCGCCGCAGGATTGAGGTCGACCGCTTCGACCAGCACTACGCCGCCCACACCTCCCATCACTGGGCGGCCTTCGACGACGGGCGACCGGTGGGCTTCGGTCGCGGGATCGACATGGAAGACGGGGTCGCGCTGATGGGCGGCGCGGTCCTGCCCGAAGCGCGGGGCCGCGGCGTCTACCGCGCGCTCGTTCGCGCGCGCTGGGATCACGCCGCCGCGCGCGGCACGCCGCTGCTTGTCGTGCAGGCCGGCCGA
>WNFM01208072.1_pt3 | contig 12692 bp, 13 predicted proteins | sample 5400271 | NCBI WGS metagenome assembly WNFM01 (sample SAMN13153352, study PRJNA577476) | soil metagenome | isolation source: 60 cm saprolite on Douglas fir-dominated hillslope | place: USA:California | collected 2013-09-17 | reverse complement strand
CGAGCTGCACGGCGATCTCGTCGACCTGTGCCCCCTCCAGCGCCGCCTGCACCACCTGCGCCCGTTCCACGGCCCGCGCTGGAGCGGTTCGCGAATGGGTCAGCCGCTTGACCGCCTGCCGTTCCGCGCTCGTCACCTCCCGCAACTGCACCCGTCGGCTCATGAAGCACCTCCGTGTCGAGATGCTTCACTCTACCACCTACTTGCCGGATGGACCACTACCCTCTTCTGTCATCTGAGGCACGCCGTGTGCAGGGTACGGCCTCCCGAAGGAGGTGTCGCCATGACCCGCGTGCGCCCGGCCACCTCAACGGTGGCCTTCATCGATCAGTATTGTGCCTCGTATCGAGCGCTGTTTCACAACGTGCGGCACTTCGAGCAGTTCGCCGCCCTCCACCTCGGGTTGCTCGCCGAGACACGGCGCAAGTCGCTGCCGCGCTTGGGCAAGACCGTCCACGCCGACCCCCAGGCTTTGCACCACTTCCTGGCTCATGCTGAGTGGTCGGTAGAGGCGCTGCGCCGCAGGCGGCTCCAGCTGTTACGCCAGGCTGTGGGCGACACGCCCTTCGTCCTGTGCCTCGACGAGACCGGGGACCGCAAGAAGGGGCATACGACCGACTATGTCGCTAGCCAATCCATCGGCAATCTGCACACGCTGGCCAACGGGATCGTCTCCGTCAATGCCTACGGCCTGCTCGGCACCACGACCTTTCCGCTGCTCTTTCGCCTCTTCAAGCCCGAGTCGCGGCTCAAAGCGGGCGATGTGTACAAGACCAAACCCCAACTGGCCATGGAGATTATCGAGGAGTTGGTGGCCCTGGGCTTCCACTTCAGCGTCGTAGTGGCCGACAGTCTGTATGGGGAGAGCAGCGCGTTCACCAGCGCGCTGCACCGCCTGCACCTGCACGATGTGGTGGCCCTCCGCTCCAACCATGGCGTCTGGATGCTGCCGGGCCAGCGGATCCGCCAGACCCGCTGGCGCCCCTTCGACCGGGTCTTCACCGACGGCACCAGCGAACAGCGCTTCATCCGCGAGACGATCTACGGGACGCGCCAGGCGGTGCGCTATTACCAGATCACGACCGATCCTGCGACCCTGCCTCCCGAGACCACCTGGGACCTCATGACCAATCTCCCCGGCAAGATCGCGCAGACGGTTGGCAACACTTTCGGGCTGCGCACGTGGATTGCGTACGGCTTTAAACACGCCAAAGACGACCTGGGCTGGGCGGACTATCGCGTCACCGACGCCGCGAGCATCGAGCGCTGGGGGGAACTGGTCATGAGCGCCTACACGCTCGTCAGCCTGCAGAGCCTGGCGGGCGCCGCCCACGACCAGCCGACCACCGCGCCGCCCGCGGCCGCTCCCGCGGCGCCCACGCCTCCCATCCCCCTGGAGACCCATCCAGCCTGGGATGCCGGCACCGGCTGGAAACATCACCTCAACAACCTGCGACTGCTCTTGCAGCCGTATGTCTGTACCTGCCTGCTGCTCCCCTGGCTCCAGCTGGTGCCGCTCCCGCACGTCCAGGCGGTCCACAGCGGCCTCGCCACACTCGGCGCCCTGGTCAACACCTTCCGCTTGGCCCTCCCGACATGACAGATGAGCAACTGTGACGCGCGCTGTCCACGCCCTGGCAGGCTCAGGCCGCCTGAGCCTGCCAGGGCGTCTGGTGTTTGACCATCGCATTGAGGATGGTCAGCAGCTTATGCATGCAGGCCACCAAGGCCACTTTCTTGGCTTTCCCCGCCGCCAAGAGGCGTTCGTAGAACTGGCGAATGACGGGGTTACAGCGCGTGGCGCGCAGCGTGCCCATGTAGAGCACGCTACGCACCGCTGCGCGTCCTCCCCACACGCTGCGCCGGCCACGCAGCGTGCCGCTGTCGCGATTGAGTGGGGCCACCCCAACCAGCGCGGCGATCTGGGCGTGCGAGAGCCGGCCGAGCTCTGGCAGCTGCGCCAGCAAGGTCAGCGAGGCGACGGGGCCGATGCCGGGGACGCTCTGCAGCAGGTCGTCGTGTGCACGCCACAGCGGACTCGTGCGCACCCGACGGCGCAGCTCGTCGTCCACGTCTGCCAGATCGGCCTCCAGCCAGGCCAGATGCGCCTGGATGTGGGCGCGCACCCGCTCGACCCGCGTTGCCCCCAGCCGATTCTCTTCGGCGGTGCGCATGGCCACCACCTGGCGGCGGCGCTCGACCAGCGCTGCCAGTTCCTGCGCGTGCGCATCGGGCAAAGGCCGCGGGATGGGGTGGAGCGCCTCGGCGAAGTGCGCCAGCACCTGCGCGTCGAGGCGGTCCGTCTTGGCGAGGTGGCCGGTGGCTTGGGCGAAGGCTCGTACCTGGCGTGGGTTGACTACTGCCACCGGCAGGCCGGCCAGGCCCAGCTCCGCCACGAGTGGCACCTCGTAGCCGCCGGTGGCCTCGATCACGATCACCTCGGGGCCGACGGCGCACAGCCACGTGACGGCTTCGGCGATCCCTGCGGGATCGTTGCCCCACCGCCCCTGCTCGTTCCCAGGGCGCACTGCACCATCCAACTGCGCTTTGGCCACGTCAATGCCGACGACCTTACCTGCTCGCTCAGTCATGTGTCCTCCCCTGGCCGACCCGGCCTTGCGAGATGCGGGCTCGGCCGTTCGGCCGGCCCTGGCAACTGTTCGGGTTCGTTGGGGCACGGAGCGCGACGACCCAAGCTCATCTGCGGCCTCGAGGGACCGAGGGATTACCGGCCTATCGCGCCCATCCATAAAATAGCCTGATACAATCCTACACAACTTTTGAGATACAAGGGATAACATGGCGTCCAACCATCGTGATCTTAAGGGCTGGGGGCGCTTGATGGGTTGTTGGGCGTCAACGTCACCGTACGTCTGTTGTAAATAATGTTCACACGAGCAGATATCACTATACCCAGCGGCGCGACACTCCTCTCCTTTTCCTGACAGCGGGTGTCAGGAAGGGTGTGATACGCTCTTCAAGCTGAGGTGCGCGCGGCCCCGCGCGGGTGGCGCGAGCGCAGGGCCACGCTCAACGCTCCACCGGGGTAACCGGGTTGGTCGGCGCCAACTGGAATGATGTGTTGGCGCCACGCATAGGTTGTCGAGCGCACAGGAGGTGTCTGGGTGGACTATCGCGAGTTCAGCGTCGCTGGCGAATATCACTACGATCGCGCCGGTCCGGTGCGCTGGATCGCCTCACACCTGCTGCGCTACAAGCGCATCCTGCTCTGCTGGTTGATCGCAGCAACGCTGGCGAACATCCTCAACGCCATCATCCCGACGCTCACCGGCGCCGCCTTCAACGTCGTGCTGGCGCCACAGCCGGACCGCGCGCGCCTGGCCGCCACCGCGCTGGAGATCCTGGCCGTCGTAGTGGCACTGGGTTGCGTAGACCTGGTCGCGCGGATGAGCAACGCGGTGATGGGCAAGCGCCTGGAGCGCGATGCCCGCGACGAGCTGTACCTGAGCCTGCTCGGCAAGAGCCAGACGTTCCACAATCGCCAGCGCGTGGGCGATCTGATGGCGCGGGCGACGAACGACACCCAGGCGCTCAGCGACATGGTCACACCCGGCATCGACCTGATCGTGGATTCCTTCCTGGCGTTGATCGTTCCGATCGTCTTCATCGCCTTCATCAATCCGCAGTTGCTGCTGGCGCCACTACTCTTCACCGGCGCGTTTCTCGTCGCACTGCGCCGCTACATGCGGCAGCTCGAACCCGTCTCCAACGCGATGCGCGGGCGGTTCGGCGACATGAACGCGGCCCTCGCGGAGACCATCACCGGCATCGAGGTCGTCAAGTCGTCCGCGCAGGAGGTGCAAGAGCGGACCAAGTTCGCCGCCAACGCGCGCCGCTACCGCGACGCCTTCGTTCGCAACGGGCAGATTCAGGCGCGCTACATCCCGACGCTCCTGGTGGCGGTGGCGCTGGTCGGCGCTTTTCTGCACGGGCTCTATCTCGTCACACACGGCCAGCTCTCCATCGGTAGTCTGGTGTCCTACATGGGGCTGATGTCCATCCTGCGCTTCCCGAGCAACATCTCCATCTTCTCGTTCTCACTGGTGCAGCTGGGCATCGCGGGCGCCGGGCGCATCCTCACGGTGATGAAGGCGGAGACGGAGCTGGACGAGCAGGCGCACGGCAATCGGGGCACGATGCGCGGCGAGCTGGCGTTTGACGATGTGACGTTCAGCTATGGCGGCCTCCCCGCGCTGAAAGGCATCTCGTTCCGCGCGGCGCCGGGTCAGACGATCGCTATCGTGGGCCAGACCGGGTCCGGCAAGACGACCCTCGCCAAGCTGGTGAACCGCACCTACGACCCCACGGCGGGCCGCATTCTCGTGGATGGGATGGATGCGCGCGAATGGAGCCTGGATGCTCTACGCTCGCAGATCTCGACCATCGAGCAAGACATCTTCCTCTTCTCGCGATCCATCGCGGAGAACATCGGCTTCGGCCTGGGTCAGCAGGCGGATCGCGCGGCGATCGAAGCCGCCGCCCGCCAGGCGCAGGCGCACGACTTCATCATGAGCTTCCACGATGGCTACGACACCGTGGTGGGCGAGCGGGGTGTCACGCTCTCCGGCGGACAGCGCCAACGGCTGGCCATCGCCCGTGCGCTGCTGACCAATCCGCGCATCCTCATCCTGGACGACTCGACCAGCGCCATCGACAGCGCGACGGAGGACGAGATTCAGCACGCCATACGGCGCGTGCTGGAGGGGCGCACGACCCTGCTGATCACACATCGCCTTTCTCAGATTCGCCAGGCGGACAAGATCCTGGTTCTCAAGCGCGGCGAGCTCCTGGACCAGGGGACCCACGACGAGCTGCTGGTGCGCTCCGAGACCTACCGCCGTATCTTCGCGCACTATGATCCCGCGCTGGCGGCCTCGCACGGCGCACACGCTGAGGTGGCGGAGTAGAGAGGCGCACGGCGCGCCAGCCATCGCCGCCGGGTATGCCGGCGAGACCAACTGGGCGGATCATGATCTAGCAGGCTCACGGAGGGTGGAAGCGCATGGGCTTTCTGATGGATGGTCTGGATGCCGAGGCCTACGATCGCAGCTACCGGGATACGAGCCTGGTGCGGCGCATTCTGGGTTACTTCCGGCCCAACCTGTCGATGATGTTGCTGGTCGCGGCGATGATCGTGCTGAACTCGCTGGCCGATTCCGTGCTGCCGATCCTGATCTCGCGCGGCATCGACACCTTGACGACCTCCGCGGCCCCATCTGCCGTTGGGTGGCTGGTCGGCGCGATCCTGATCGCGGGCGTGTTCTCGTGGACGTTCAACTTCGTGCGCCAGCGCTACACGGCGCGCTCGGTGGGCGACGTGGTGCTGCGGCTGCGCGAGGACGCCTTCGCGGCGGTGATGGCGCGCGACATGTCGTTCTACGACGAGTTCGGCTCCGGCAAGATCGTCAGCCGCGTGACCACTGATACGGAAGCGTTCGCCAACGTCGTGACGCTGACGCTCGGCCTGCTCAGCCAGCTGCTGCTGGTCGTCATCATCGCGACCGTGCTCTTCTTTATCAACGCCCGGCTGGCGCTGCTAACGACCGCCATCGCTCCACTGATCGTGGCGATCGCGCTGGGCTTCCGGCGCATCGCGCGGCGCACCACCCAGCGCTCGCAGCGCGCGCAGGCCCGCGTGAACGCCAGCGTGCAGGAGGCCGTCAGCGGCATCGCGGTGGCCAAGAACTTCCGCCAGGAAGGGACCATCTACGAAGAGTTCCAGGCGGTGAACAGCCAGGCGTACCGAGTGCGCCTGCAGTCCACCTTCGTCTATAACGGCGTCTTCCCGCTGCTCGTCTTGGCAGCCAACCTGGGCACGACCATCGTGGTCTATTTCGGTGGCCTGAGCGTGCTGAGCCATACCGTGTCGCCGGGCCAGTGGTTCCTCTTTGTGCAGAGCATCAGCCTGTTCTGGTTCCCGCTCACGAGCATCGCGTCGTTCTGGAGCCAGTTCCAGCTGGGGCTGGCGGCGGCCGAGCGCGTCTTCGCGCTGGTGGACGCCGAGCCGCGCGTGGTGCAGTCCGCGCGCGAGCCGGTGCGGGAGCTGGCGGGGCGCATCGAGTTCCGCCAGGTGGACTTCCGCTACAGCGCCAGCGAGCCCGTGTTGACGGACTTCGGTCTGAGCATCCCAGCAGGCCAGACGGTGGCTCTGGTGGGGCACACTGGCGCGGGCAAGTCGAGCCTGGGCAAACTCGTGGCGCGCTTCTACGAGTTCCAGGGCGGCCAGATCATGATTGATGGGCGCGATATTCGCACGCTGGACCTGGACGCGTATCACCAGCGGTTAGGCATCGTGCCGCAGCTGCCCTTCCTCTTCGCGGGCACCGTGGCTGCGAACATCCGCTACGCGCGTCCAGATGCGTCCGACGACGACGTGGCCGCGGTGGCGCGACGGATCGGCGGCGGCGACTGGCTCGATGGGCTGCCGGAGGGGCTGCAGACGGACGTGGGCGAGCACGGCCGCGCGCTCTCGATGGGCCAACGGCAGCTGGTGGCGCTGGCGCGCGTGCTGCTGCAAGACCCGCGTATCCTCATCCTGGACGAGGCGACCGCCAGCGTGGACCCGCTGACCGAGGCGCAGATCCAGGAAGGGCTGGACGTGGTGCTGCGCGACCGCACGGCCATCGTCATCGCCCATCGGCTCTCGACCATCCGCTACGCCGACCGCATCATCGTGCTGCGGCATGGGCAGATCGTCGAGGAGGGCACGCACGACGAGCTGACGCGGCGCGGCGGGCACTACGCCGACCTCTACAACACCTACTTCCGGCATCAAGGCGCTGAGTATCTGCCCGGTGGCGGGTTCGTGCCCGTCAGATCTCCCGACAAGGACGCTGTGGGGATGGCAGCTGACCGGCATGAAGGATGATGAGCGCGGGACTATACCCGCTCTCCTGGTGGCGCGGCATCGCTGGCCCACTCACCCAGAAGGTACACGAGCAACGGTCGCCCGTGGGCGACGGCATCGCTGGCCACCGCGCGCAACTGCGTGAGGGCGTCATGGAGCGCCTGGCGCGTGCCTGGCAGGGCTTCCGCATCCACATGGAGCGTGCTGGGGTCCAGGAACAACATCGAGCGCTCCTCCCAGGTGTGAGGGGGTGGCTGCTCCTGTACGATCGCGCGCCAGCGCTCTGCCACGCTCGCCAGCACGGGATCGCTGGCCCGCGCCAGGGTGTTGGTCAATCGGTCGGACACCTGTGCGAGCGATTCGGAGGCGTCAGGATTCCAGACGTCCTTCACGCGTAGCTCGTGGAAGCTGGCCGGTACATCCAGGCCCGACTCGATCATCGCCTTGCAGAGCGCGTCCATGTCGTCCGGGAGATAGAGGCGGAGTGAGAACGACGCCCTAGGAATCGCCGCCAACGCAGCCGCATCCCGCTCGTCATTGCTGGCGACGAGCAACGGGATCAAGTCTGCAGGCTGCGCCGAGTAGAACTCGAGTGTCATACCCACAGCAAGCGCTCCGTTTCAGTTTTGCGCTGCGGCTGCGCGACGGGATGAGCTCACCCGATCATGCCGCCATCGTGGTACACCACTTCACCAAACGAGCGCACATGCTGCCTGCAGTGCTGGCCTTCGCAGCGCGCGAGCTGAGTGTGCGTACGGGCTAGTACCCGCGCGCGGCCGCACGCACCAGAGCCCGGAGCTGCTTGCGCTTGCGGGCGCTGGCTTTGCGCTTGCGCTTCACGCTGGGCGGCTCGTAGTGTTGGCGGCGCTTCGCCTCCGATAGGATTCCGGCCTCCTGCACCTTACGACCGAATCGTTTGAGGGCGACCTCGAACGAATCACCGTCCCGAATCACGATATTTGCCATGCTCGTCTTAAGCAGCCGGGCGGCCATTGAGCCACCCTGGCTGGCGCTCCTCTCTGTGCTCCGCTGCTAACATCTGTGACAGCACCAGGCACAAAGCGGCGCGCATGGCGCGGCGGTACCGAACTGCCCTGAGTTGGAGCGTACCACATTGTCGCAAGTCTATGTCCGACTACGCCCGCGAGCGACCCCGTTCTGTGCGGCTACGACGCACGCAGCTCCGGGCGCGGTGGGCGTCCGGTTCTTGTCGGCGTCACCGCGACAGACTCACGATGCCGCAATAGGCCTCTCCAAGTGATCAGGCTCTCGCGTTCGTGCGCGCGTACGTGTGGGGTGGCTGCCGCTGGTCGGGTGACCGATGGTGACCGTTCCAGCGGAGTGCGCACGGTATGTGGTACAGTGTGGCCACAGTTGATTGCGTTCGCGCAGTGGAACGTGTGGCTCGTGGCATCGGTTTCCTTCGTTCGTTGCCAGATCGCACCCCCCCTTCCAGTGGCGCATGGGCTGTCTGACTTGTCGTCGGATCACGCCGACGCCCATGGGCGCCAGCACCAGAGCACCCGAAAGAGGGATCTGTTCATGTCGACTCGCATTTATGTGGGCAACCTGCCCTATTCCGCCACCAGTGAGCAGGTGGCCCAACTCTTCGCTACGTATGGCGAGGTCAGCGAGGCCCTGGTGGTCACGGATCGAGACACTGGGCGGAACAAAGGCTTCGGCTTCGTGACCATGGCCGATGACGATGCCGCGCGCACTGCCATCGAGGCGCTCCGTGGCGCCCAGATGGACGATCGCGCGATCCGCGTGGACGTGGCTCAACCGCGCGCAGAAGGCTCTACACGCTCCAATGACCGTCCGCGCCGTCCAAGCTCCGACGACCGCCGCTGGTAAGTTCTCGCAGCGGGTCGCACGCGGTTGTCGGCACTCGTGGAGTTCGCTTGCCGACGACCGCTGTGGAGCTGGCTGGACTGACGCAGGGACATATCTCGGCGTACCGTGGGAGCGTGGACCTATGTCACCAACGTGACGTAATTGCGTCCATGCTTCGAGCCTGTGCGCGTCTCCCTGCCATAGAGGTTGACGAATGAGGCATGTGGCCAGATGCCCTCTCTGGGGCGCATCCTATCTCTAGCTGGCCCAGTAGGAAGAATCGGGCAGCATCATGAATCTGTCACGCCTGATCTCTCAGGCGGCTGCGGCCGGCGATCGTGACGCTGTGAGCGAGCTGTTGGACGGTGATCCGACGCTGATCAGCAGCTATGCGCAGGACGGTTGCACACCGCTGCACGTGGCGGCCTACAACGGACACATCGAGGTCGCGGAGCTACTGCTTGCTCGCGGCGCGGAAGTCGATGCGCGCACCCACAATGGTCTCGCCGAAACGCCACTCCTGAAGGCTGTCATCGGCCAACACGTCGATGCGGTTATCCTCCTCCTGGCTCATGGGGCCGACGTCAATCGGGCCAATGATGCGGGCGCTACCCCCCTGCACAAGGCGGCCGTGCTAGGTGATCCTGGCATCACGCGGCTCCTGGTCGCGCACGGAGCGAACGTGCACGCCCGAAACAGCGGTGGCCAAACCCCAATGGTGCATGCGCTCTTCAACCGCCACGCGGACGTGGTCGCCCTGCTCCAGGGGCATGCCGGCGACGAGTAGCGGAACTGGGCGCAGCTGCCCGCTGTAGCCTCCGCAGGCTCAGCAAGATGGCACCCCTCACTCTGATGCGGTCCGTACGACAGGCATTGCCAGCAACGCTGGCGCCTCCCCACGGTATTGCGCTGGGGATCATGTTGTCGTCGTAGACGTTTCCGGTCCGTCCTGGTCCATGCGCTGGCGCGCGCGATGGCGGCGTACCTTGGCGCGATTCCCGCAGCCGCGCATGTCGCACCAGCGACGGCTCCGATTCCTCGTCATATCCAGGAAGAGCCACCCGCACGTCTCGTCGGCGCACTGCCTGACCGATTGCAACGCCGGGGAGAGCAGCAGATCGGCGGCTGAGCGTGCCACACGCCAGAGCATCGGATCCACCGCTTCCTCGTCTCTCGTCCACTGCCAGGTGAAGCCATCCGGCGTGGAGGCGACGACCATGTGGTGTAGCGCGCGCCCGAGCTCAGCGTTGAGGCTCGCGAGATCCTGCGCCGCAGACTCCCGCCCTTCGAGGCGAGCCGCGAAGAGCGCGTAGATGGCCTCGCGCAGCGCCACCGCGCGCGCCAGCACCGCGCCCGCTTCGTCGCGGTGCCGGACGGCTTGCTGCTCCAGGTGAGCAGCGTCATCGCCCCCGAGGACGCCGGCCTCGCGTCCCCACTCTACCAACGCAGCGTAGGTCGGCACATGCTCGCGCGCCTCGCCACCGCGCCGGCCGCCCACCGTATTGACAAAGTCCAGACAGACGGCTCCAGCGATCACGTCGAATCGCTCAGGCGCCTCACCGTGCTCGGTCATAGGCGTTCACACCATATTCTTGGCCTGTGCGCCAGACTTGGACGACCCACCCAGCGCACGCTGCTCCCAATCAGTAACCATCAATCTCGCTATTGACAGGTTACTGATCTGCCGGTACAATTGTAACCAGCTACAGTCATTATACCCGGTTACGGATGAATGTGGGGGACGAGGATGGCCCAATGCAAGCGCCATCCGTGCACGCGTTCCAGGTAGAGGCCGCGGAGGCTGCGCTGCTGGATCTGCGCGCCGTCTTCCACGAGCTGCGCCTGGAGCAGCCAGTCTTTCGTAGGCGTCGCGATCGAGCGCGCATACCCTCAGCCCATGAAAGCCAGGGGCATGCGCAACCGGAGCCGCCCGCAGTGTGTTTCACCTGATGGTCGCGCCAGTCAGCGCTCGGCGGAATGCCGTGGTCCATCGAGGAGGGTCGCAGGAATGTCATCGCAGGGCGCCGCTCGCACGCGGCTGGTTGAGTTGTACGTAGAGCGGTGCAAGCAGGCCGATGAGTACTCGACGGCCTTCGTCGCCGCCGTGGAGGAGCAAGGCAACGCTTGGGCTCGCGAGGCGCGCTCGGTGATGGCGCTCGCGTCGGAGCACGAGGTTGGTCTGAACGAGCAATTGCTGATGCTGAGCGATGTGCACGATCTGCAGGCGTTGCAGTCCGCGTTGGCGGAGCAATTGAGCTCGATGCCGGGCGCGTAGAGCCACTACGCGGCGGCGACCCACATTTCCGCGATGGACGTGGTCATCGATCGTATCGTCGAGGTGCCGGAAGTGGTCGCCACCCACTCGAAGGTCGCCCGCTGGATCGAGTGAGCGCTGTTCTGCACGTGAGCGTGCGCCAGAGTACGTGTCGCGCCAGCCTCTACCACGCGTCCCAGTGGACGATGGTCTCCAGCGGCACACGCGGCGCGGGCGAGAAGTCAGCGCCGAGGGTGTAGGCGACGGGGATCAGCGCCGCCTGCGTGACTTTGTCGTACGGGATGCCGAGCACGTCCGCCGCCTGCTGCTCGTAGAAGAGATGTACCGTCGTCCAGGACGTGCCCAGCCCACGGGCGCGAGCCGCCAGCATGAAGCTCCATGCCGCGGGCAGAATCGAGCCCCAGAACCCTGCCTGGGCCACGCTCGGCGCGTTATCCACTCGCCCGCGATGGCAGGGGATCACCAACACCGGCGCCTCGTGGATGTGATCGGCGAGGTAATTCGAAGACGCCGCCACACGCGCCAGCGTCTGCGCGCGCTCGGGGTCCCTGGCCTGCAGCCGCGCGAACGCCTCAGGCTGATTGTCGGGCAGGCTCAGGTAGAGCGCCCACCCCTGGCGGTAGACGTCACCCAGCGCCTGGCGCTTGGCGGGATCGGTCACCACCACGAACTGCCACCCCTGGCGGTTGCCGCCGGTCGGCGCCTGTGTCGCCAGCTCCAGGCACTCGCGGATCACCTCCGGCTCCACGGGCCGCGAAAAGTCGAGCCGCTTGCGCACCGAGCGCGTGGTCGAGAGCAACTGGTCGGACGTGAGGTCGAGTGTTGACATGATTCCCCTCGGTTCTATGCTCACAACAGGAGCAATTCTGTCGGGCTGCGCTGTCATGCGGCCAGATGCGGACACCCGCAAGGGTGAGGTGCAAGCCCCGAGAGGGCGTCTCGACACTGACCTGTTTCCGACTTGCTACGCCGACGGCACCTGCACGCCGAGCTGCTCGAAGATCCCCGGCGAGCCGGACACGATGTCCATCGCCGCGATGTGGTCGCCGCGCAGGGTGGTCGTGATGACATCCGTCGTCGAGAACCGCTTGCCCGTTGCTGGCAGCGGCGGCAGCCCCGGCAGCGCCAGGGTATTCGTGTGCGTGCCGGTGATCAGCGCGGTGCTGCGCACCGCGTTGCCCTCCTCGCGCACCTCCTGCAGCGCGACGCGCCAGTCTGGCACACCGATGGCCCACTGCTTCTGTCCGGCGAGGAACTCCTGCTTCCCCAGCGGCTGGGGCGTGATGCCCGAGACGGTGAAGTCGTCGGTCAGGTAGTCCGCGGCGGCGTCCCACTGCTGGGCGTTCATGGCGGCGGTGAAGGCAGTCACGATGTCGATGGCTCCCATGGGTACCTGCTCCTTCGGCCTCTCGGCCCGCGATCCGTGCGATCCCGGTCGCACCACGTTGCTATGAGGTCTAGCGCCAGAGCTATTCTACTTCACGCCGGCTTGCCCCTCCTGAGAGCCTCTCACAATGGCCTGCCACTCCGGCTGAGGTGTACATGACTGTATCATGCCCGGGCGCGCGCCTGCCATCTCCTCGCGTGATGGCGGCGGCCGCTGTGCACGCAGGTCGCGGTCTGCACCGGCGGGCGAGCTGGCAGCGCCAGCATTCCCACGTGCTAGCGCCGTGGGCAGCCGCCGTGTTACCCTGCATCGTAGCGGTCCAGCATCGG
>WNFM01284925.1_pt1 | contig 12694 bp, 9 predicted proteins | sample 5400271 | NCBI WGS metagenome assembly WNFM01 (sample SAMN13153352, study PRJNA577476) | soil metagenome | isolation source: 60 cm saprolite on Douglas fir-dominated hillslope | place: USA:California | collected 2013-09-17 | reverse complement strand
CGAAGTTCTGACACGATTTCGGAAATCGCAGGGGAAGTGCCGATGAATTCCTTCAGCCGTCCGACCTCAGCCCAGACCAGCCCCGTCTGATGACCGTACTCGACACCTTCGGGCTTCACTGACGATGCCCCCTCAGCGCGGACTTTGAGGGACTGAATGGCGGAACGGAAGCGCACCACGGGGCTGCCCGCAGCGCCATACAGCGCCTCCTCGGAGTAGTTGCCGACAAGCAGGTGTTTGGGGCCAAACACTTCATTCCCTAGGCGATCGTTACGGCGAACCGCGAACACATCGTAATTGCTGGGGGCGAATCCTTTCGTTTCGACTTTGTCGGATGACTCCTGCCGCAGGAAATCATTCAAATGGCTACTCCCACTGCCATCGAGCTGGGATTCGACCTGGCGGGCTGTTGGGCTGAGCGTCTGGGTAGCCATAGATCAGGAAAGGTGCGGAGCAAGTTTAGAAAGGATCTCTTGCGTGTGTTTGTCACGCACATTTTTCATAAAGGCTTCAGCATCAAACTCTGCCACACCGATTGGGGCCAACCCTCGAAAATCGACATGGAACGTGATGTGCGGGACGGGTATGCCCGGTTCAGCTTTGCCCTCAGCCGATTTTCGATGGGGCACAACGTCGATGATCGCGGTGCGGGATTCGCAGGCAAAATTGCCAACGAGGAACTCAGCCTGAAGCGCCCGCCATCGGCCGGGCTCGGCTAGTGCGTGCAATTTGGCCTTTGTTTCCTCCGGCACGAGAGGCCACATCAGCCTCTGAGCCGCCTCATCAGATTCGCATGGCTTGCCGAGCACATAGCGGAAATGGAAGTCCTTCAATTGACTGATTTCCAGAACCTCCGTGACGATTTGGAGGAAACTGGCCGCAGTGGATGTGAACGCCTGCTGATTTGGCGCCAATGTTTGGATACGCGAAAAAGCGATCCCGAACAAAAGGTCGAGATCTTCGGAAGGCAGGACGAAGTCCCGCTGGTCAACGGATGAGGCCCTGAATGCCAAACCCGGGAAGCTCTCTTGAAGACGGCGTGACAAGGTGCCAGAGCGGTCGTAAAACAGCAGGCCGTCCGGGTAAGAGAACTCGAAAAGCTGGAACAGCGGCATCATTATCAATTCAAGGATATGGTGAGACGGGCCGGTTTGCAAGGCCCGTTTGATACTGGGATTCTGGTCGGCGAACGGTCGCCGAGGCCGTGTTCAAACCGCTCCGGCAGGACGCCGGCCAGTATGAGGAATTCCTCGTGCAACAGCGAGGCCTTCTGGAGCGCGACTTTATGCATAACATCGGTGTAAGGGGGGCTGGGGGGAGCCATCCCAGAATCGACTCATTCGTACACCCCTTCCTGATGAAGTAGCACAACCATCGCCGGTTGGTGCAATTTGCAGAGAATTGGAAGGGCAACAACGGGGCGGCTCGGTTCCCTAAACATTGGCATTCCTTCTTCGAGGATCGGGTAATCACTTGACCGCCTGAGTCTCAATCTCAACACTCAGGCCTGCCAGCAGTGGAAAAAACCGGGACCGCTGCCAACCAAAGTTTAGAGAATAAATCCCACTGGGTTCCATTTGGAAGAACCCGGTTCGCATAAAGGCCACCGAAACCGCCGAAAGAGACTGTTGCGCTCCCACATAACGAGTTGGTAAACTATTTTTATGAATAGTTTCACCGAAATCCAAGCCAAGCTCGATACTATGATTCGGATGCCCAGGATTCTGCCGATCATTTACTAGCTCGGAGACACGGGAGCAGGAAAAACCTGCGTCGTTCGCCAATTCATCGGGACGACGGGTTCGTGTATTTCGTGTATTTCGTGGTTCCATCTTGCTTTTCCCGATCAGGCCCGCATCTCAAGGCCGCGCATGGCGCCGGTGGAGGAGGCGAATTTGCCGGTTTCGAGGCCCAGACGCTGGAGCATGGTGACGAACAGGTTGGGGAGCGGATAATTGTGCGCGGTGTCGAAAGCGAGGTGCTGGCCATGCTTGAAGCCGCCCCCGGCAAAAATCGTCGGCAGGTTGGTGGTAACGTGCGTGTTGGCATTGCCGAGGTTGGACCCGTAGAGAATCATCGTCCGGTCGAACAGGGTGTCGCCATCCTCGCGCACGGCCTTGAGTTCCTGGAAAAGATTCGCCAGCAGCTTGATATGCCATTCGTCGATGGCCTTCAACTGAGACAGTTTCGCGGCGGACTTCCCATGGTGGGAGAGATTGTGGTAGCCGTCGTTGGTCTTTACGTCGCCGAATTCGATGGCGGGCGAGTTGACGCTGTCGAGCACCAGAGAGACTGAGCGGGTGGAATCGGTCTCGAAGGCGAGGCGCGCCATGTCGTACATGAGGCGGACTTTCTCCATGTAGGCTTTGGGGCTGGCGGGATCGAGCGGCGCGGGCGCGCTCACCTTCGGCTTGGGTTCGTGCTCCCATTCGCGGGACATCTGCATCCGCTGTTCGAGATCGCGGACACTGGTGAAGTATTGATCGAGCCGCTCGCGGTCATGCGGGCCAACGGTGCGTTGCAAATCCTTGGCCTGGCTGGCGACGGCGTCGAGGATGCTCTGGCCCAGCTCCAGTTTGCGGATTTGCGCCTGGGTTTCTGCTTTCGTGCCCTGGAAGAACATCCGCTGGAAAACATCGGCCGCCTTTTCCTCGCATGGGATGAGCACGCCCGAACCGGTCCAGGAAAGGCTGCGCAGCCCTTGCTGCACATTGACGCCGAGGGTGAGAGAGGGAAATCGCGTCAGGTGGCCGATGCGCTCGGACACGTATTGGTCGAGCGAGATGGTGTTGCGGAAACCGCCGCTGCCCGGATGGGGCGCAGCGGTGAGGAAACAATTGTCCGCCGGATGCCCGCCATCCACGTCGGGATGGGATACGCCGCTGAAGACCGTGAAATCGTCGCGGAGATCTTTCAGCCCTTCGAGGTAAGGAGAGAGTTGATAATCGCGTCCGGCGTTCTTGGGGAAGAAATGTTCGGGCAGCAGGCCCAGGTTGTTGCAGATGCCGAACAAGCGACGCGGCTTGCCGCCCGGTGTGGTGGTGGCGGAGCTCTTCCTGAGGGCGGCGAACGCCGGAGTCATCGCGTCGAGCAGCGGCAGTGAGAGCAGGATGCCGCCGCCGCGAATGAACTTGCGCCGTGAAAGGTTGGGGCGGGTGGAGAGGAAGGGGGTGGCGGGCTGGGTGAGTTTCATGGGAGTAATCAGTGGTCCCCATTATCAGTCATCAGTAATCGGTTTCGTCATTTGTTCAGGAATAGGTCGCTTTGGACGACTTCGTGGATGATGGAGCGGACTCCATAATGGCTGGAACTGGCGCGTTGCAGGACGTCTTCAATTTTCGCGCGATCGGCAAAGCGGATGGGCGCTCCGGTGGCATAGACGGCCAGTTGCCGGGCGAGATTGCGCGCGACTTGCTTTTCGTCGTCCAGGAGAAGTTGCTTGAATTCGCGGATGTCGCGGAACTTCCTGCCATCCGGCAGCTCACCGCTGGCATCCACTGGCAGCCCGGTGTGAAAGGCGAATTTCTGTCCGCCCTTGCCGATCCCTTTCTCGGGCGCGCCCTCGCCCTGGGCGCGATAGCGCTCGCGCCAGCCGCCCATGACATCAAAGTTTTCCAAGGCGAAGCCCGCTGGATCAATTTTGGCGTGGCAAACCGCGCAGGATTCCTGCGTGCGATGTTTGTCGAGTTGCTGGCGAATGGTGACCGCGCCGCGAATGTCCGGCTCGACCGCCGGCACGCTTGGCGGCGGAGGCGGCGGAGGCTTGCCCAGGAGGCGCTCCATGATCCATGCGCCGCGCAACACCGGCGAGGTTGTGGTCCCGTTGGCGGTTACCTTGAGCACACTGGCCTCAGTCATCAGGCCGCCTCGCGGGCTGCCTTCCGGCAATGAGACGCGGCGCAACGCAACGCCCTCCACAGGCGGCATGCCGTAGTGCGCGGCGAGGCGTTCGTTGACCATCGCAAAATCGGAAGCCACCAGATTGCGGGCCGGCAAATCGCCGCGCAGCAACTCATCAAAGAAGAGTTGCGTCTCCTCCAGCGCGGACTCCGAGAGCAAATCGTCGAGATAATAGTCGGGATAAAGCCCGGAGTCGGGCGCGGTGGCGACAATCTTTCGGAGATCGAGCCAGTAATCGAGGAAGGCATCGACGAAGAGGCGCGACTTCGTATGAATGAGCATGCGATCGGTCTGGGCGCGCAACACGTCGGGCTGGCGCAACTCCCTCTTCTCCGCGCATCGTCGCAGTTCGGCATCCGGCGGGGAATTCCAGAGAAAGAAAGCAATCCGGGCGGCGAGCGCGTAATCATCGAGACGGCCTGGCTTTTCCTCCAGGCAGATGAACTCCGGGGAGCAAAGAACGGCTGTGTAGCAAGCGAGCAGCGCATCGGTGAAGTTGTTGCCAGCTTTGAGCGCGCGGTCGAAGACGGGCAGGAAACGTTTCATCTCCGTATCGGCGACCGGGTGGCGATAAGCCTGGCGAATGAACTCGCGGAGCAAACGTTCGGCATCGCGCCTGGGGCTTTTTGAAACGATGTCCACACCCGGCGCAGGGATGAATCGTCGCTCGCCTCGGAAGCGATTGGTTTCGGTCGAGATTGGTTCAGGTTTGGCGGGCGGCGGTTTGCGATTCACCATCGGCAACTCGCCGAAGAGCAGCTTGTGTCCGACGGTAGGCCACTGGTCGTAAATCGGCCCTTCGACTTCCAGCCAGCGGAAGACCACGCCGGGCTGCCCGTCCTTTTCCGCGAGCGGATTCTGCCAGCGGGACGGGCCGGGCCGGGAACGAAACAGCCGGGCGGCGTCGGGCCGGATCGTTTCGCCCGCCAGCAACCACACGTCCAATTCTTTGACCGCCGGGTCCGGCGTTACATCGAAGTTGCCGAGCTTGCGCAGCAGGTGCGGGGGAATTTCGGAATAGATGGTGATCGGCTCGGGGCGGCGGCCGCGAGAAATGTCGTCGAGATTCGGGATGAACCACTTATTACTTTCCCCCGGCCCGACCCAGACCGTATAGACGTTGAAGCGGAGTCGGTAACGTCCGGGGACGGGCGCTCTGAAGTTGTTGAACTTCGGTTCGATCGGCTCGTAGGCGCTGGCCACCACGCCGACCCCTTCGAGCTCGCGCAGTTCGGCGTTTGTTTTGCCGACGGTAATCGGCTCCTTGCCTGCGCGCACGCCGGGTTGTCCCTCGGCGCCGAGCACGGGGAAAGTGGCCCGTTCAGGGGCGGTGTTGAAGACAGTGAACTTCATCGGTCCGGTGAAGCTGCGCTGGTCGCGCGCATAATAGCGCGTGACGCTCGTCGCCGGCCTTTCGGCGTGGGTGGCCATGGCCTGGCGCAAGGCGTAATCGGCGGCGCCGAGATAGCGCGCCATCTGCACGTGGGAAATGTCGAGCGCCTCACCGATTTTATTGAACCGGTGCGACTCGCCGTCCTCGGGTAAGGAGTCACGCACTTGCAGCCAGGGCGCGTGCAGCAAATCGCGCAGAACGTTCTCGTACTCGTACCGATTGAGCCGGCGTTGTGTGGCCCGGCCTTCGGCCGCCATGCGGGCCTGCTCGGCGGCTGTGAGCGAAGAGGCCAGCGTGTCCATAAAGCTCCGCAGTTCGACCACGTCTGGGCCTGCCTGCGCCGAGCCTATGGCAGGCAGGCGAGCCTTTTTCTTCGGAGGCATCTCACCTTTGTCCACTCGGTCATAGACCAACACCCACCTGGCGAAGTTCGAGGAGTTGATCGGGTCGAACTTCAATGCGGTGAGATCAAGTCCGCCCTTCTTCGTCTCCGGATCGTGGCACTCGACACAGTGCTGTTCGATAAAAGTGGAGGTGGATGGCAAGATCGCAGCAGCCCCGGGTAAGGCGGTGGCAAGCCACGTCACGCAGAGCGAATGGATCTTCCAGTTGATCACAAAGACCTAGTTTTGACGCGGAAGGAAGCTGTCAAATTCAGTGAGGGGGACGAGGCGCCATCGGGAGACGCCGGGAAGCCGTTGTGGGGTTTGGACGCTCTTTCGAACATGTACCAAGCACCTGCCAACCTTGTCACTCACTTTGTCGTCCACTTTGTCGCTCAGGTTTTAGAGTTAATTCAATTCCGACAAAGTGCGTGGAAAAGGGGGAGTCCAGTGGGAGCGCAAAAAATGCCCCATTCTTGGCAAGAATCGGGGAGCGCCTGGCCGTCATCGGAGTTAGTAGTATATTGGATGAGGGAGCGGTGGTGCGATGAGCACCGCCGCTTCATCCGGGCAGGGGCCGGGAAATGGGTGGAAGCCGGCCCAGGCCATTCAATGAGATTCCACCCGGAACGGAAATATATGAATACATTAACTCGTTGGGATCCGTTCAAGGAGATATGAGCACAACGAAACCAAATATTGCCGAGCACCCCTTCACCAAAGGAATGATTCCGCAGCACCTCGAGCTCCTGGCCCAAAGCGCTCGGGAAGTGGAGTTTGAACCCGGCCAGAAAATCCTCCACCAAGGCAAGAGCGCCTTCCAGTTCTATCTTCTCCGGGCGGGAAGAGTAGCCATCGAGTCGCACTTCGCGAACCATGTGGACATCCCCGTGCAAGAAGTTGGAGCAGGGGACGCGCTCGGCTGGTCATGGCTGTTCCCGCCCTTCACCTGGCATTTCCAGGCCCGGACCCTTGAAGGCGCCAAAGCGATCTTCCTTGATGGCGCCAAGCTGCTGGTCGCGTGCGAGGAGAATCATGAGTTTGGCTACGAACTGATGAAGCGCATTGCCCACATCCTGATCAACCGATTACAAGCCGCTCGCAAGTTGGCGCTGGGAAGTCGATTCAGCAAGGGCCGAACAACCGCCATCAGCGAGGCGCCGGAGCGCAGTCCGGGCGTGGAGAAGTTCCACGCGCAGACGGTGCAAGCGATCATGGCCAAACAGCCTTTTTTGAAGGGGATGAGATCCGAGCACATGAAAACACTGGCGAGCTGCGCCATGGGGACTGAGTTCAAGCTCGGCCAGTTGATTTTCCGCGAAGGTGAAATGGCCAATCGGTTTTATTTGATTGAGCGAGGCAAAGTGGCGTTGGAAGCGCCCGGGCCGGAGGGCGAAGCGGCGCTGATCCAGGAGCTCGGCGACGGTGACGTGCTGGGTTGGTCATGGTTGTTCCCACCTTACTATTGGCACTTCGATGCTCGGGCGGTTGCTCCGACCCTGGCGGTGTTTCTGTACGGAACGAGATTGCGCGAGCATTGCGAACAGGATCCTGACCTCGGTCACGATTTGATGAAACGATTCGCACAGGTGCTAATCCAACGGCTTCAAGCCACGCGAACAGATCTGCTGGAGACGCTTCCCGCCCGAGCCAACGCCAGTAACAAAGTAGCGGATCAGCCCGCCGGGGGGAGTGCGCCCGTCCCCGGGCGCAGCAATCGCTAACCATTTACAAGCTGCTGCGCCGCCAGCAAACAGCCGACGGGGACCGCATCTTCGCGCAAGGCGGCAAGCCGGATGTGCGTGGTTCCGTGGAAGGCCTCCATGACGAACGCCGGCAAAGCGCAGGCTACGGCCTGCCTGAGCGCTTCCCCGATCAGCGACAATCCGCCGCCGAGCACAATCACTTCGGGATGGAACAAATGCACGGCGTGGGAAAGGCCGAACGCCAAGTCTTCCGCCGTCTCGTGTAAAATTCGTTCGGCTGCGGGATCATGCTCGGCCAGCGCGCGCACCAGGTGTTTGGCTTCACCGCCCTGGGCTTCGCCAGTGAGCCGGCTGAGCAGGCATTTGGAGTTGCGTTTGTTCAGTTGCCTGATCGTTGCATCCACGGCCCAGCCGGAACACTTCGACTCTACGGTCGTCCCCTGCCGATCCAGCCGGACGTGGCCTATCTCTGCCTCGCCGGGCTGGGCGCCATGATAGGCCTTTCCATCGACGACCAAGCCACCGCCAACACCGCTGCCAAGGGTCACGTAGAAAACCGGGTTGAAGCCGGTGCCCGCACCTCGCTGCGCTTCGCCCAAAGCGCCCAGGTTGGCGTCGTTATCTACGCGCACGGGTTTGCCCGTGAGAGTAGCCAGCCATTGACCCAACTCGAATTCCGACCAGCCCTCGATCTGGTGCGAACGGCAGATCCGGCCCGTCTTCCAATCCACCGGCCCTCCAAATCCTACTCCGATGGCGGCCGGTTGCCATTTTGATAACAATTGGCCGATTGTTGCCTCGATCTGTCCTCGGATGCCCAGGCCGCCTTTGGTTCGATCCACGTCAAACCGGTGACGCGCGCAGATATTCTGCGCAACGCCAGCCACGATTTGCAATTTCGTTCCCCCGATCTCGATGCCGAGATAACAATTTGATGCCATGCGTTGGAATTTGTGCTGAGACATGAGAAATGTCCAGAATGTCTCCGAAAGTGATTGCTTTTACTCTGAGAATCTGTTAATAACCACTTCCACATGTTCGCACGCAACCTTAGCCTCCAAGCAACTTGTTTATGAAATCATTCCCGGCTTCTCTCGCCTTCATCACCCTCATCGCCTTCGCCGGCCTGGCCCAAGCCGCGCCCGTGCCCCTCGGCACGGCCTTTAGCTATCAGGGCCGCTTGGCTCAGGGAAGCGGCGCCGCGAATGGGAGCTACGATTTCCGTTTCAACCTTTTTGATCACCGGTTGACGAGCAATCAAATTGGCGCGACCCTCATCACCAACGCCGTGCCCGTCAGCAACGGATTGTTCGTGGTCACGCTCGATTTCGGGGCTGGGGCCTTTGCGGGGGACGCCCGCTGGCTGGAAATTTCGGTGCGCACGAACGGCGGCGCCACCTTTACTCCGCTGCCACCGCGCCAGCCGCTCGCTCCAACGCCATACGCACTTTATTCTCCCGCTGCCGGCAGCGCCTCCAGCGCAACCATCGCCAGCAGCGTGGCGGTCAATGGCGTCGGCGGCAGCGCCCTTCAAAACCTTAGCGTCACCGCCGATAAAATCGCCAGCGGTCAAGTGGTCAAATCGCTCAATGGACTGCATGACGACTTAATCCTGGCGCCGGGTTTGAACCTGACGCTCACGCCCAGCGGCAATACTCTGACGTTGGACAGTCCGACCTGGTCTCTGACCGGGAACAGCGGCACTACGGCGGCGAATTTTCTGGGCACGACGGACAACCAACCGCTGAACCTGCAGGTCAACGGAGAGCGCGGCTTGCACATGGAATACGCCTTGAGGAGTTCGGGGACTCTTCTCAACCGTTTTTCACTCTACGCCCAGCGATCAGTCAATGTGCTCGGCGGATATTGGGGAAACACCATAGCTGATAATGTGATCGGCGCAACGATTGCAGGCGGCGGAGATGAAACCGGTTTTGTGTTCAGCCCAAACCCGTTTCCCAACGCAGTGAGCGACGACTTCGGGAGTGTGGGCGGCGGCTACAACAACACTGCTGGTTATGGCGCCACGGTGCCCGGAGGCTACAACAACAGCGCGACCGGACAGGGCAGTTTCGCCGCGGGGCGCAATTCGCACGTCACCCACAGCGGCTCCTTCATGTGGGGGGACGGCTCGCAAGCGGCCTACAGCACGGACGTGAATCGGTTTGAAGTTCTCGCTTCCGGCGGCGTGAATTTCTTCAACGGCCCGAATGGCGTGAACATTGACATGTTCAACGGGAACAATGGCGATGTTAATTACAGCTTAAGATTCGGCTCTGGCAGCGGCGAGGCCATTGGTTCCAAGCGCACCGCAGGCGGCAACCTTTATGGGCTGGATTTTTACACGGGGTTTGCCAACCGGATGAGCATTGCCAACTGGGGTGGCGTCGGCATTGGCACCGACAGCCCTCAACAACAGCTCGATGTGAACGGCGAGTTTATGGTTGTGGAAGGTCTGGGAGGCGAGCAAGCCTACATGGGCGGGGATGGCTTCGGCGGGGACGTGCAAATTGGGAGTCTGAACCCCAACATTTCCAACGTCGCCTTCTATAACGCCGCCAGTGGCGCTTATATGCATCTCTACTGCAAGGCGCTCACGATCAACGGCGGCGCCGACCTGGCGGAACCGTTCCAAATGTCGAGCAAGGAAATCCCGCAAGGCGCGGTGGTGGTGATTGATGAAGAGCACCCAGGCCGTCTGAAAATGAGTGATCGATCTTATGACACCCGCGTCGCGGGCATCGTCAGCGGAGCCAAGGGAATCAACCCCGGCATCCGGTTGCAACAAGAGGGCCTTCTCGAGGGTGGTCAGAACGTAGCGCTGACCGGCCGTGTTTACGTGCTGGCCGATGCGTCGAACGGCCCCATCAAACCTGGCGATCTCTTGACGACTTCGGCGGTCCCTGGCCACGCAATGAAGGCGGCCGATCACGCCAAAGCGCAGGGCGCCATCCTCGGCAAGGCGATGACCGGATTAAAGGAAGCCCGTGGCAATGTGTTGGTTCTGGTTACTCTTCAATGATTCGGAGGCGCGACATGAAAACACTTCTGATTACCTGCACACTGCTTCTCCCGACGCTGGCTTTCGGCCAGCTTGAGTGGCGGATTTCCGTCAAATGCTTCACCGGCTCGGGCGGCGTTCTGCCCCGCCCTCCGGGCTGGGGCGGCGGAGCCAGCTTGTTCCAGTCCATCTCCAACGCCGTGGATCGGTATAACTCCATCCTCGATTCGACCTGCCGAGGTTACCGTTGGCGGCTGGTGGAGATCGTCACTGTCCCCGGCTCGACCGGGGCTCTGCCTGCCTCGACCAATTCCTGGTTCAACGTGGCTGTTAGCGGCGCATCCCAGGACGACTTGGACGGGAAGGCCAAAGCCAATCCTGCCGGCTTTCAGTTCCGCGCCAACGCCATCAACTTTTACTACACGGATAATCCAAACAGTCCAAATGGCGGCTATTGCGCCTTCCCCACTGAGGGGCAGGATGTGATCCTGGTAGCCCCGGACTCGTTCAACGATGTCTGGCTTCACGAATCCGGACATTACTTCGGACTCCGGCACACCTTTGACACGGCGCAGAACTTGAACAACGACAACTCACCCTGCACCAACGGCTGCGCTTGCGCGAAACTCGTCGGCGGCGACGACGGCATCGCGGACACCCCTCTGGACCACACCTGCTGGAACCAGGACAACGTCGCGCTCACGCAGTACGGAGCGGTTTACGCGCTGCTCAACTCGGCTCAGCAATACTTCGTGGACAATACTTGGTCGAACATCATGTCCTATCACAGTCCGGGCAACCGCTTCACGTCCGACCAACTCGATGTGGTTGCGGACAACTCCAACGGGACGCGGAATAATGTGGCCTCAGGCCGGACGCGGTTCGTGGACATCAACTGCAACCCATTGTTCCCCAATGGCAGCAGCCAATGCCTCGGTATCTTGAGCGGCCCGTATCACACCGTCGGAGCCGGCGTGAACGGGGCAAACGTCGGCGACATTGTGCTAATTCGCCCTGGTCAGTACAGCGAGCCCGGCACCTACACCAAATCCATCACCTTTCGCGCCACTCGCGGGAGCGCTACGATCGGCGTGCCATGAGCCGGGAAATCCAAGGCCTGACGTTTGTGCAAGCCCGCCAAGGCGCTTCGTGAAAGTCGGTATCAGCGAACGACTCAAGGCCTGTTGGTCTGAGATAAAGTGAGTCATGCGGCCGCCTCCCCCTGTGGTCACCTCGCCGAGTCACTGGTTGCTCGGGCCGGCTTATTATGCCCAGCGCGCGCCGCTGCGGCAGATTCCCGATTGGATTCAACGCTACGGTGACATCTTCACCGTCGCCTCGCCACTCGGCCAGGCAACAATCGTCTCCACGCCGGTGCTGGCGCAACAGGTGCTGGCAGAGCATTACGACCATTACCAGGAGAAGAGCCGCGCCTATAACGTGCTCCGAATTCTGATGGGCAACGGCTTGGTCACCAGCGGCGGCGAGGTGTGGCACGGGCAGCGCCGGCTGGCGCAGCCTGCGTTTCATCGACGGAGACTGGACGCGCTTTTCAGCATGATGGTGGAGCGGGTCACCGATTGTCTGTCGCGGCTTGCGCCGGTGGCCGGTTCGCCGGCGGGTGTGGACCTCGCGCCGATGCTTTCACAACTCACGCTCGACATCATTTCGCGAGCCATGTTCAGTTCCGACGTTCAGGGCAGCGCCGCCGATGTCAGCCGCCACATTGCCATCCTCAACGGATATGCGCTTCACATGCTTCGGCGGCCCTGGCTTTTCCTTCTGCCGCGCCGATTCCCCACACCGTTCAATTACACTCAATATCGATCCCTAAAGTCGCTCAACCAAATCGTCGCGGGCATCATCCAGGCGCGGCGCAAAGAACCCGCCGGACACGATGATCTGCTGAGCATGCTGCTCTTGGCCAGTGAAGAAGGGACGAGCCGCGGCATGACGGACGCACAACTCCGAGATGAGGTGATGACGATCTTCGTCGCGGGCCACGAGACGACTGCCAACGCGATGGCCTGGCTGCTTCATTTGGTCGCCCAACATCCCGAAGTCGAGGAGCAGTTGTTAGCCGAAGTCGAGGCACAATGGCCGGAGGGCGGCCTGACCGTTGAAAACATAGGCGCGTTCAAGTATGCCCGGCAGGTCATTGAGGAATCCCTTCGCGTCTATCCCACCATCTGGTCGATTGGCCGCCGTTGCACCAGGGAAGATGAGCTGGCGGATTATCGCATTCCTGTGGGGATGAATGTCGTCGTGCCCATCTTCCATTTCCATTGGAGCGAGCGATACTGGGCCGAGC
>WNFM01277621.1_pt1 | contig 12697 bp, 9 predicted proteins | sample 5400271 | NCBI WGS metagenome assembly WNFM01 (sample SAMN13153352, study PRJNA577476) | soil metagenome | isolation source: 60 cm saprolite on Douglas fir-dominated hillslope | place: USA:California | collected 2013-09-17 | reverse complement strand
CTCGATATGCAGCACCCGGTCGATGATGGCATCCAGGAATTCGCGGTCGTGCGAAATCATCAACAGCGTGCCGGGGAATGCGGTGAGCCATTCCTCCAGCCAGACGATGGCGTCGAGATCCAGGTGATTGGTGGGTTCGTCCAGCAGCAAGAGATCGGCCCGCGACCCCAGTGCGCGCGCCATGGCGAGGCGCACCCGCCAACCGCCCGAAAACTCGGCGACCGTGCGCTCGAGATCCGCCGGCTTGAATCCCAGTCCATGCATGAGGGCCGCCGCGCGCGCCCGCGCGCGATAGCCGTCGATGGCCTGCAGCGAAGCATAAAGTTCCGCCGCTTCCATCGCCGCATCGCGCCGCTCGGCGTCCTCGATAGCCGCCTGCACGGCGCGCAGTTCGACGTCGCCGTCTTGAACGAATTCGATGGCGGGCCGGTCGCCGGCGACGACTTCCTGCTCGACATGGGCAATCTTCAATGCGGTAGGGCGTTCGATTTCGCCGTGGTCGGGCGAAAGCTCGCCCCGAATCGCCGCGAACAGGCTCGACTTCCCCGAGCCGTTGGCGCCCGTGAGGCCGACCTTGTTGCCGCGGAAGATGGTGAAATCGACCTGCTCGAACAGCGGCTCCGGACCGCGCCGCAGGGTCAGATCCCGGGCAGAGAGCATGCAGAACGAACCGAGCGCGGGAAGCCGTTGCCCAGGACTTACACCCCGGTCTGACGTGCCGCTGCCGGTCGCAAGACGGTCGGCGCGCAAAGCGCGGCGTGATGGGGGACGCCGTGCTCCTGAGAGGCGAGGATGGCGAGCAATTTCTTGGCCTCCATGGCATCCCCGAACAGGCGCCCCTGCGCATAATAGCAGCCGTGCTTGCGCAGGAACTCGAGCTGTTCGCTGGCCTCGACACCCTCTGCGATGACTTCGAGATTGAGGCTCTTGCCCATGTCGATGATGGTTCGCACGATGGCGGCGTCGTCCGAGTCGATGGCCACATCGCGCACGAAGGATTGGTCGATCTTCAACGTTCCGATGGGGAACTGCTGCAGGGCCGACAGCGACGAGTAGCCCGTGCCGAAATCGTCAATGGCCAGGTTCAGACCCATGGCGTACAGCTCGTTCAGCAATCCGATGGTTCGCTTCGGGTCGGTCATCAACGTCGTTTCCGTGACCTCGAGCTCGAAGCACGTCGGCGACACCCCGTGGCGGCGAAAGACGCTCCGGCATCGCGCAATGAAGCTGGCCTGCTTGAGCTGGCGCAGCGAGAGATTGATGGCGATTCGGCCCGGCTGCGGAACGGTTTTTTGCCACTCGCGGTAGTCCGAACAGACGCGGTTCATCACCCACTCGCCGATGTCCAGAATCAGGCTGGTTTCCTCGGCCAGGGGAATGAACTGCGACGGCGAAATGTCGCCGTGCCCGGGCAGGCGCCAGCGCAGCAGCGCCTCGGCGCCGACGACGCGGCCATCCCGAAGGTCGACCTTGGACTGATACAGGATCACCAACTCGTCGCGTTCCAGAGCGCGGCGCAGCTTGCTCTTCAGCATCAAGCGCTCGACGGCCGCGGCATTCATCTCGGGGATGTAGAACGCGCTCGAGTTGCCGCCATTCTGCTTGGAGTGATACATGGCCGCATCCGCGTTGCGGATCAAATCAATCACGTTTTCCGCATCGTACGGACAGATGGCGACCCCGACGCTCGCGGTCAAATAAACTTCCTGCTGGTTGACATAGAAGGTCCGGCTGATCTCGTCCAGCAGGGTGCGCGCCAGCGTCGCCAGGGCGGGACGATTGTCGATATCGATCGGCAAGTCGTCGATGAACATGGCGAACTCGTCGCCCGCAAGGCGGCCGATGACGGTGTCCTTGCTCAAGCTGCGCGTGAGACGCTCGCTCAGGATCTCCAGGGTACGGTCGCCGGCGGCGTGGCCGAAGGTGTCGTTGACTTCCTTGAACCTGTCCAAGTCGAGATAGAGCAGCGCGAGCGAACGCTGACTGCGGCGCGTGCGCGCGATCGCCTGCTGCAGCAAATGCTGAAATTGCATGCGATTCGGCATCTTCGTCAGCGTGTCGTATCGCGCCAGGTAGCGGATCCGGCGCTCCGCACGCTTGCGCTCGGTGATGTTGCGGGCGACGTAGATATTGCCCTGGAATTGGGGGTCTTCCGACGTGATCGTCGAATTCGCCATGGAGACTGGGATGGTTTGCCCGTTGGCGGTGCGTAGCACCGTTTCGCGCGCCTCGGTCGTTGATAGGGCCGGATCGAACGCATTGCGATGCGCATCGTCGATGAAACTGGTGAGCGGTTTGCCTACGAGCTCGGCTTCGCTATAGCCCAACAGCTTCTGAGTGGCTTCATTGCAGCTCTTGACGATGCCGTCCGGCGAAGTCACCAGCACCGCATCGCTCAAGCTGTTGAGAACGGTGTTGAGATAATTCTTGGTGATGGTGGTTTCGGCCAGGTTTTGCCGCATGCGCTCGAGCGCATACTGCAGTTCTCCGAGCTCGTCTCGGCGCACCACGGCCAGCGGCCGCGTGTAATCGCCCTCGCCGATGCGGTCGGCCGACTTGACCAGCGCCGTGATGGGCCGGGCCAGTTGCCGTGCGATGAACCAGGCGCCGAGCAGACCCAATAGGATCAGCGGCAATGTCACTTTGGCCAGCAAGCCGCTCATGCGTTCGATCTGGTGGCCCTGCCTGTTCTCCATCTGCGACTGAATGCTGGCGAGCGTGTCCTGCATTTCCGCCCGATTCAGCCAGATCTGCAGGGTTCCGGCGGATTGCGACGACCCCGCGCCCTTGCCGCGGATGCTGCTCTTGAGCACGAAGGGTCCGAGTCCGGAGCGGTCGTCGAGTTGATTGCTGCCGGTGAACAACACGCCGCCGTTCGTGTCCCGAACCTCGACCCGCTCGATATCGCGCTCCTCGAGCAACCGCTCTGCGATCGTGGAGACCGCCGCTTTGTTTCCCGAACTCAACGCGGGTGCCAGCAAGGCTCCGGTGATCTTACTGAGGCTGTCGGCGCGCGCTTCGAGATCCGCCTCAAGCTTCTGTTCGACCGCCGCGTGCGTCAACTGGTTGATATCCGCGGTGTCGACCCGATGTTCGTAATACGACACGCCGCCCAGCAGCAACGACAGGACCGTTCCGACCCCCAGGGCCAGCAGCAAATAGTTCGTTTTCAGGCTGCGTGCCATCGCCGCCTAATCCAGCCAACCGGGTCGCTTCATCCAGGAATGATACTCGTTCATGACAAAGCCCATAAGGGGCCGGGTACAATCGCATTATGACCGCGCAGATGCGAATCGACATCTATTCAGACACGGTATGCCCTTGGTGTTTTCTCGGTAAGAGACGCTTCGAACTCGCACTGGCGCAGCGGCCGTATCTTGAACCTCGTGTGGCCTGGCGACCGTTCGAATTGAATCCCGACATGCCGTGGGAGGGGGTGGAGCGCGCGGCGTATTTGACGGCCAAAGTGGGCGGTCCGGATCGGGTAGCGGCGCTGGAAGAGGCTTTGACGCACCAGGGGGAGGCCATCGGAATCCGGTTTCGCTTCGACCTCATCAAACGCATGCCGAACAGCCGGCGCTCGCACCTCTTGATCGCCCACGCCGCACGGTATGGGTTGCAGGCCAGGGTCAAAGACCGTGTCATGCAGGCCTATTTTGAGGAAGGTTCCGATATCGGGGACCTCGATGAACTGGTCCGGCTCGGCGTCGAGGCGGGACTCGGCGAACGTGAGGCCCGGGCCGCGCTGGTTCTAAGGGAGGGTCAGGACGGAGTGGTTGCTGCGGAACGACATGCCGGGACTCTCGGCATCACCTCCGTTCCGACCTATATTTTCGATGGTCAGTACACGCTTGCCGGCGCCCAGGAGCCGTCCAACATGGCGCGAATTCTCGACCAGGTTGCCGAGTTCGCCGCGGCACGCGAAGCGGCGCCGTGAATCCCCTCGAATTGACCGGGCAGGCTCGAACGCATGTCGTCACCGTGGCCGACCCGGCTTGCACCTTGCACGCCCATGCGGTTGCGCCGTTCATGAACCTGCACCGCGCGGCACGGGCCGACGGCTTCGACCTCCGGCCGGTGAGCGGATTTCGCGATTTCGATCGTCAGCTTGCCATCTGGAATGGCAAGTTCAGCGGCGAAAAGCCGCTGCTGGACGCGGCCGGCTGCGCCATCGACGCATCGCAGCTGTCGCCGCCGGAACGCATCGCTGCCATTCTTCGGTGGTCGGCGCTTCCGGGTGCCAGCCGCCATCACTGGGGTACCGATGTCGACCTCATTGACGCGAATGCCCTCGCGCCAGGGTTTCGTGTGCAACTCAGCGCCGAGGAATATGCGGATTCCGGACCGTTCGGGCCGCTCGCTGCTTGGTTAGGGGTGCACGCTGCCCGATTCGGTTTTTTTCGACCCTATAGGGGCGTCTTGTCCGGAGTCCAGGCCGAACCCTGGCATTTCAGTTTTGCACCGGTGGCGGAAACCGCGCGCCGCGCCTTAGATCCATCGGTGCTGAGGGACGCCCTGGCATCGGCGTCTCTAATGGGCAAGGAGCATGTCTTGGCCCGGCTGGACGAGTTGCATGCCCGGTACGTCGCGGCCATCGATTGGCCGTGAGGTGCGCGGGCGGGCAGGCTGTCGGACTTGCATTTCCCCTGCTGCGCAGCTGGCAAAAACCACGCTTTTTGCCAGCGGAAACGAAGCTGATGTCCGAAAAAGCGCCGCAGGCGACTTTTTCCAATGAACTAGGCTAGGCCCAGAGGGTTTTCAAACGATTCAACATCAAACCGCGCACCTGACCCAACTGATCGTCCTCGGACGTGAACAGCGGGGGATTGCGGCGCAACAAAGGCCAGCGCTCCGTGCGCAGGACTCGGTCCAAGAACCCGAGATTGCGGTCGATGGCTTCAATGTAGGGGTTCTTGCCGTCGAATAGCACTTCCAGATATCGATAGGCGTGTTCGAACTCGCCCTCCAACCGAAGCGTACGTGTCTCGCGCGCGAAGCGCGGGGTTTGACGCAGCAAATCCAATCCCGAGCTATAGCGCACCTGCAGCGCTCCGTTGCTGCCGGGCACAGCCGCAATTCCGCCCAGCACGAACTCCGGATAGAGCCGGTCGCGGCACTTCTCGAGGTAGCAACGATCCGCCATCTGCGCGATGAGATCCGCCGTGCCGAGCAGATGCCCGAGCTTGCGATCGCGTGGATCCGGCAATTGAATCTGACTGAGCTCGACTTCGTAACCCGTGAAATGCACGATGCGCGTCGCGATGGGCACCCAACTTTCCATGCCGATCGTCGGTAAGAAGCGCGCCAAGAAACGCGCGCTGCGCGTCACGTGATAAAGAGTGAACTCGGCTCCGTTGCGATGCGTTCGATCGTCGAATTCCCGGATGTAGCCTGCGTCATGGAACAACGACGTTGCTACCGCCATCACGGCGCGCTCCGCACCGAAGCGGTCGAGCGCGGGCACGGTGCTCTCGTAACCCACCATCATGCGGGCCATCGCGAGCGTCATGTCCAGTGAATGCTGGAGGTCGTGATACACGGTGTCGACGCCGTGGTAGCCTGGCATCCGGCCCGTAAACAATTTGTCGAATTCATCGAAAGCGACGGCGACCCGCTCGAAGGATTCGCCGGGCCACGTGGCCGCGAAAAGCTCGCGAACCGCCGCAGCGACGGAAGCCGTGGAACTTACTTGAACAGTGTTCGTAACGTCGTAATCGTTACGGCGATGATCGTACATCCCACGGATTCTAAGCTCTTGGGGCGGTGAACGCCATGTACCTGGTTCTCCTTCCCGCGATTTGCTCGCGGCTTCGGAGGAGCCTTTGGAATATGTTAAGAACCGAGAGCGATCAATAGACCTTGAGCCCGCCGAACTTCGCTCTGATGCGACGCGCCAATACCGCATACCCCAACCAGAATCCGCAAGCGAGGGCGATACACAGGGTGGTAATCCACAGCCAGGGATGCGGATCAAACGGCCGGCCGTCGCTTAAGTCCTTGGAATCGCCGGGAGCTGCGGCGGTCGCCGACGTGGACGCCGTGGCCGTATCGGATGTCCGTGAAGCAGGGGACCCCGCGGCCGCGATGGAAGACTCCGCTTGCCGTGCGGCGAGTTCCCGAGTCAGACGCGCGACCTCGCTGCGCTCCGCGGCCTCGGCCAGTGCCGGGGTGGTCGCGCGAGTCCGATCCAATTCGTCTTGAAGTTGTTTGATGCGCACCGCCGCCGGTTCGCGGGTGGTGAGGTACGAAGTCTTGACCCAGCCCGTTCTGCCGTCCGGAAGGCGCACTTGCGTCGATTCACCGCTCACGGCGAGCGTCTCCACGCTGGCGCCCGAATGCAGAGTGGCCAGACGCTGACCTTGGGTGCTCTGCTCGGCATAGACGCCGAGCACGAGTTCGTCGGTGACGTAAGCCGGCGCCGCTTGTCCGTTGGCCGCAAGGCCGGCGGCCGCCAGCAGCGCCAAGGACAGAGCGCCCGCTCTCACGCGGCGATCCCGGTCTGTTTCAGCAGGGGTCTCACATCGGGCCCGCGCCCGCGAAAACGCACGAACGCGTCCATGGCATCCAAGCTGCCGCCGCGCGCCAGAATCGAATCACGAAAGCGAGCGGCCGTCGGGGCGTCGAACACGCCCGCTTCATCAAAGGCCTCGAACGCATCGGCCGCGAGAACTTCGGCCCATTTATAGCTGTAGTAGCCGGCCGCATAACCACCCGCAAAGATGTGTGCGAAGCTCGACGGCATCCGGTTGAAGGAGGCTGCCGGCACCACCGCCACACGGCTGCGCACACCGGCGAGGGTTTCGGCTACTTTTGCCCCCAGGGCCGGATCGAAATTGGCGTGTATTTCGAAATCGAAACTCGCGAGTTCGATTTGCCGCAAAGTATCGAGCGCCGCATTGAAGGTCCGCGTCCCCAACAGTCGTTGCAGCACGTCCACCGGCAAAGGCTCGCCGGTCGTCACGTGCGCCGATATGAGCGGCAGGACTTCCCGGCGCCAGACGAAATTTTCCATGAACTGGCTCGGCAATTCCACCGCGTCCCAGGCGACGCCGTTGATGCCCGCAATGCTCGGATAGGCGACCTTCGTGAGCATGTGATGCAGGCCATGACCGAACTCGTGAAACAGGGTGGTCACTTCGTCATGGGTGAGCAGCGAGGGAGCCGAACCCACGGGGGCGGTAAAATTGCACACGAGTTGCGCCACGGGCAGCGCCTTCCCCGACGGCAATTCCTTGGCGACCACGCACTCGTCCATCCAAGCGCCGCTGCGCTTCTCGCTGCGCGAGTAGGGATCGAGATAGAAACCGGCGACGATCTCTGCGCCGGAATCCAGCAAGTCGTAATAACGGACGCTGGGATGCCACACGCTGACCCCGTCGCGCTCACGCACCGTGATGCCATAAAGACGCTCGGTCAGTTTGAACAGCCCGGCCAGCACTTTCGGCAGCGGAAAGTAGGGCCGCAGCGCTTCCTGGGAAACTTTGAAGCGGCTCTCCTGCAGTTTCTCGCTGTAGAACGCCACGTCCCAAGCATTGAGTTTACGACCGGCGAATTCCTCCAAATCCGAGAATTCCTGACGCCCCGCCGGCAGGCAACGCCTGGCCAGATCGTCCAGAAAGCTCGTGACCTGCTTCGGGTTTTTCGCCATGCGAGTGGCCAAGGCATATTCCGCGTAGCTCTGAAACCCGAGCAGCTGGGCGAGCTCATGTCGCAGAGGCAGAAGCTCGGCAATGATCGGGCCGTTGTCGAAACGGCCGGCGCTTGGACCTAAGTCCGATCCACGGGTGATCCACGCTTCATAGACGTCCCGGCGCAGCTGGTCACTTTCGGCGCTGGTCATCACGGTCATATAGGTTGGTTGATCGAGCTTGAACAGCCACCCCGGTTGATTGGCCTCGCGCGCATCGGCGGCGGCCCTGTCGATCGCATTGGACGGCACCGTGCGTGTGTAGGCGCGGCCGGCATCGAGCACGTTTTCCGAGAACTTCGTCCCCAATTGCGCGAGCCGCTGCATGACTTCCCGGTAGCGGGCCTTGGGTTCCGCGGGCAGATTGACGCCGGCCAGACGAAAATCGCGCAGCGCATTTTCCACCAACTTGATTTGGGCCGGATCGAGCCGGTCGCCCTCGTGCCTCAAGACATCGGCATATGCGGCCGACAGGGCGGCGTTCTGGCCCAGCTCCGACGTATACGCGGTGAGCAACGGAACACATTCATTGTAGGCCTCGCGCATGGCCGCCGAATTCGCCACCGCGTTCAAATGTCCGATGGGACTCCACACCCGGCTCAAGCGGTAGCTCAGTTCCTCAATCGGCACCACCAACGAGGCGAACGTTGGGCTCGATTGCGCCGTCAATTCCGCGAGGCGCGCTCGATTCTCCGAAAGCATCTTCTCCAGGGCCGGTCGGGCGTGGGCCGCCCCGATCCTGTCGAAGTCGGGAAGGGAGTCGATTTGCAGGAGTGGATTGTTCACTCCGCAATTCTATCAGAGCCGGGTCAGCATCCAGGTAAGGGCCGAACAGCAAGCGACGAATCCGGCCACACCTACAACAGCCCGGCGGCGAAGGCGACGTGCCAGGGTTTGCTCGTCGGACGCGGCCAGCATAAAGGCCCGTCCATCCGCCGGTTGCGACAACACATTGATGCCGGGCGCTTGCGCCCGGGCGCCGGCGGCCGCGACCACCTGTTCGCGGGCGGCCGCACGCGCCCGATCCCACTCGGCAGCGCTGATGACTCCGTCATGATCCGTATCGAAGCGGGCGAGCAATGTCGCTTGGTCCTGTTTCCAGTCACGCAGCAGCTCGGCCACTGCACGGTCGGGACTCTCCACGCTGACGCCGCCGAGACTGCGGAACGATCCGATGGCGTAGAGTCGTTCATGCGGCTCCAAGCGATGCTCGGTGTAGCGATACTTGCCGGTGGCGACTGCATCCAAAAGCCACCCGAGCACGCCTCCGCCGCCGGGAATGCGCACCCCGTCAGGCCAGTTGGATCGGCGCCGCGCGGATCGACCAGGCATTGCCCGGTGCCGTCGTCGAGAAAGAACGGCGTCTCGCTGGTACCGCTTTGCACGGTACTCCAGGACCGCGATCGGCTTCCGCTGCGCTGTTCGATTTTATAACGCCACCAGGTGCACGGGATCCCGGTCAGCGGCGCCTTGATTTCCTTGTCCGGAGGCATCACTCCGCGGCCGGTGAATTCGACATAGCCCTGCGCGGCCGAACGGACCCGCGAAGTGGGCGTGTCCCCAACCACCCGGTTCCTGCGCCAGGAGACGAAACAAAAATAGAAGGAGTAGACGGCCGCGGCCGCAAGAGCGGCGACGAGAAACCAGAATTTGATTCGATCAGGGCCGTGCATCGGAGCACCCGGCCGAACCGGCGGCCGTCACGCCCGAAAGAGCGCGCCCATGTCGACGTCGCGCTTTTCATCTTGCGAGAACTCCAACAGCTGCGCGGTCTTAAAGCCGAACTGCTGGGCAATCAGGACGTCCGGAAACACCTTGACGCGAATATTGTTGAGATTCACCTGGTCGTTGTAGAGTTCGCGCCGGTCTGCGATGGACTCCTCGAGCGAGGTGATTCGCCCCTGCAGCTGCTTGAAGTTCTGGTCGGACTTGAGTTCGGGATAGCTTTCAGCCACCGCGAACAGGCGCGTTACCCCGCTGCGCAGCTGCTGCTCCGCCGCGCCCACCGCGGCGACGTTGCCGGACGCGCTGGCCTGATCGACCGTCGCCCGCGCCCGCATCACCTTCTCGAGCGTCTCCTGTTCGAACTGCATGTAGCGTTTGCAGGTCTCGATCAGCTTGGGCAACTCGTCGTGACGCTGCTTGAGCAGCACGTCGATGTTCGCCCAGGCCTCCTTGATGTTTTCCCGAAGGCCCACAAGTCCGTTGTAGATGCCGACGAAGTAAACCATCAGTGCGGCGGCCAAGGCTAGGATTATCACCATACCAATCACCGGCGCACCTCATTCCGTGGTTGACTGCCCACCCAGTATATCATTGCGGCTTTGGCGCCCTTCAGGATGGAGTTCACAGTGTCGACTCAAGCTTTCGATCTCATCAGCGTCGGCGGCGGCAGCGGCGGTCTTGCCTGCGCGCAGCGTGCGGCCGAATACGGCGCCAAGGCGGCGGTCATCGAGTCTCATAGACTGGGCGGCACCTGCGTCAACGTGGGTTGCGTGCCGAAGAAGGTCATGTGGAACGCGGCGAGCGTCGCCCTGTCGCTGGCCGACGCGGGCGACTACGGTTTCGACGTCGATGTGCACGACAATGATTGGGCTCTACTGAAGGAGAAGCGGGATGCGTATATCACACGGCTGAACGGCATTTACGCGCGCAATCTCAGCGCGAAAGGCGTGACGCTGGTACGCGGGTCGGCCCGCTTCGTCGATGCGCATACCGTGGAAGTGGGCGGTACTCGAATGACGGCGCCGCACATCGTGATCGCCACCGGAGGCATGCCGATCGTGCCCGATCTGCCGGGCGCCGGGCTCGGCATCACGTCGGACGGATTCTTTGCGCTCGAACGGCGGCCCCAAAGGGTGGCAATCGTCGGCAGCGGCTACGTCGCGTGTGAACTGGCCGGAGCCTTCCACGAACTCGGAAGCCAGGTCGAGCTGTTCATCCGCAAAGATCATGTCTTGACGCACTTCGACTCCATGCTCGGCAAATCATTGATGCGCGAAATGCGCGCGGAAGGCATGACCGTACACGAGCACGTCGTCCCCGCCGCCATTCATGAGCAATCTTCCGCGAAGACCCTGGTGGCGGCGGACGGCCGGCAGTTCGCAGGGTTCGATGCGGTGCTCTGGGCGATCGGGCGCGGCGCGAACGTGGCGGGACTGGATTTGCGGAGCGCGGGCGTCCGCCAAGGCGGCGACGATTTCATCATGACCGATGAGTTTCAGAACACCAATATCTCCGGGGTCTATGCGATCGGCGACGTGACCGGTCGCGCCGCGCTGACGCCGGTCGCGATCGCCGCCGGCCGCCGCTTGAGCGACCGGTTGTTCAATGGGGAAGCGGACCGCCGCCTCGACTACAACAGCATCGCGACGGTGGTCTTCACGCATCCGCCGATAGGGACGGTGGGTTTGACCGAGAGCGAGGCGCGCGCGAAATATGGCGATGCCGTCAAGGCGTACGTCGCGGACTTCACTCCGATGTACCACGCCTTGACCACGCGCAAGACGCACACCGACATGAAGCTCGTCTGCGTGGGTCCCGAACAGAAAATAGTCGGCTGCCACGTCATCGGCACCGGCGCCGACGAGATGATGCAAGGATTCGCGGTCGCCATTCGCATGGGCGCCACCAAGCGCGATTTCGACGACACCGTCGCCATTCATCCGACGAGTGCCGAGGAACTCGTCACGATGCGGTGAAGGGCGGGGGCTGGCCTTAGCCCCGGAGGCTCGGCCGGCGTGGCAATGGGAACGGCGTAACGAAATCGTGTTTCGTGGTGAATGCATCGTTTTTATCCCTTGACCCTCGCGGTCGGGATGGGGGATATATGGTGTTAGTCGGCCACTGCTCTAGTCCGACATGTCAGAGAAGAAGCCTTCGTTAAACCGCAGCGGACTGGCCGTCTCCCGCCTCACGAGCATCAAGGGGCGGCGACCTGGCGCTTTCGACCCCTTGCTGCCCGATGCGTCCGGCCGCTTTCGGCATATTGAAACTTAACCGCACCGGTCCGCGCCCTCGCCCCCTAGCTGTCGGTATAGTCAGAAGGGGGATCGGGGTTCCGCCTGGCGTTCAATATTTCAGCCAAAATGACCTCCTGCTCCGTCGTTTTTTCCGTCATCAGTTGCAGGCGCTTCGCCGCGAATCCAGAGAACAAAAAGCGACGAAGACTAATTTTTCCATCCGCGTCGATTCGATAGTGAGCCACGCGTCTGGCACTGATGGCATCGACGTACGTTGGACTGCCTTCCGGCCACGCCCGCTTCGCGGACAGGGTCAAACGCTGCGCTGGGTCGAACGTGGGCCCTACGCTCAACATTGCGGCCGCCGCAAGGGAATCGGCTTCTCCAGCTGCAATCAGTAATTGCTCAGTGTGCTGGATCTTACGATCGTACGCTGCTTGTTGCCGGACCCCATCGGCGGCGCATCCGTAACACAGAATCGTGGCCAGCCCCAAGGACGCGGATAAACAGGACAGCGAAGGCGATTTCAATGCGATCATGCGTCATCTTCCTTGATCTATTGCCGTTTAGAGTTTAGCTCACATCGCGAACGGCAGGTAATAGGCGATCACCTTGGTATCCCAATTGCTCGCATTTGGCCGGGAGCGCCGATTCGCGGTCCAATTTCCAGTAAGCGTCGGCATCTGGCAAGTCTCGACCCGAAGCGGTCCGCTGGCGGTGTCCGCTTCGCGGCACGCTGCTAAATTAAGTACGCTCCCTGGCTGTTATCTACCGGTTCTGCGACGCGTCTGACTACTGTGCTGGCTCTGTCTGCGATGGCTACTCCGAAATGCGGTCCCGCGTCTTTGGACTACTGGCTCTCGGTCGCTTCATGGTGAATAACATGGAACGACGCCTTGCCTGACCGGATGTCCGTAACGAACTGACCCGGATTCCTTGCGGCGCAAGTTCCGCAGAAACCCTCACGGTTTTATTCCTGCATGTTTTCAGCGAGGAATATCGCGCTCGGTGGAACACCGCCTGCACTCTGCCGCGCTTGTTCCCCTCT
>WNFM01085346.1_pt1 | contig 12698 bp, 11 predicted proteins | sample 5400271 | NCBI WGS metagenome assembly WNFM01 (sample SAMN13153352, study PRJNA577476) | soil metagenome | isolation source: 60 cm saprolite on Douglas fir-dominated hillslope | place: USA:California | collected 2013-09-17 | reverse complement strand
GCGCCCATCACCTTCGGGTCGTCGGCCAGCAACATCATCACGACCATGATCGGCACCGCGATGACGCCGTTGATCACCGCGCTCCAGAACAGCGCCTTGATCGGGTCGATCGGCGAGAAGTCGAGCACGACGCCACCCAGCGTCGCCAACGCGATGATGGCGTAGAACTCGCGCGCCTCGAGCAGCTTCAAATCGAGGCCGCTCTTCCACTCGAACGTTTCGGCGACTGCGTAGGCCGCGGATCCGGCGAGCACCGGCACGGCCAGGAGCCCCGTTCCGATGATTCCCAGGCCGAACAACAGGAAAGCCGCATCGCCGGCGAGCGGCCGCAGCGCTTCCGCGGCCTGCGCTGATGTCGCGATATCCGTGATGCCGCTCCGGTGCAGGGTCGCGGCGCAGGACACGACGATGAACAGCGCAATCAGGTTGGAGAAGCCCATCCCGATGTACGTATCGATCTTGATCCGGCGCAAGTGCCGGCGTGCACCGGCGGGATCGAGCACGAGCGCGGTGGCGACGGGGTCCGCATTCAGCTCCTCCACTTCCTGCGCCGCTTGCCAGAAGAACAGATACGGGCTGATCGTCGTGCCGAACACCGCGACGATAACCGTCAGCGATGCCGCCGTCAGCGCGACCTTCGGCCATACCAGGCCGCGTACGACTTCGTACCACGGTACCGCGATCGTGAACACGACGGCAACGTACGCGAGCAGCGCCAGGGTCAGCCATTTCAGGTAGCGGACATGGACCTGGTAGGGGAGTAGCACCTGCAAGCCGAGGCACAGAACGCCGAAGCCGATCGCGTAGACGAGCATGCGTCCGCCGATGATGAGCCGTAATGCCTCGCCCATCGCAGCGATGTCGGCGGCGATATTGATCGTGTTGGCGACGACCAGCATGGCCACGACCGCATGCAGCACCGGCCGCGGAAAATGGCGGCGGATGTTGGACGCGAGGCCATGGCCGGTGACGCGACCCATGCGCGCGCTGACCATCTGGATGCCGACCATCAATGGATAAGTCAGCAGCAGCGTCCACCCCAATTGGTAACCGAACTGCGCTCCGGCCTGCGAGTAAGTGGCGATCCCAGACGGGTCGTCGTCGGCCGCGCCGGTAATGAGCCCGGGGCCCAACTGTTTCAACCAGCGGTTCGTTGTCCGGATCAATCCCGTGTCCTCGCCAGGCAAATGTCGAAGTCAGGCCGCGCATTGTGCCCGACTTCGCCTGTTCGATGGACAGGAGAAATTCCTTGCCGCGCTGCCCGGACACACAATTTGCTAGACTCGGCGCGTGGTGGAAGGCCGGTTGCGCAAGGAGGAGCGATGCGCATTCTGATCGCGGAAGACGATCCGGTGCTCGCCTGCGGGCTGCAGCACACGCTGCGCCAGTCGGGCTACGCCGTCGATTGGGTGAAGGACGGCGGCGAAGCCGATGCCGGCCTCGGCACGGATGAGTTCGACTTGCTGATTCTCGACATCAGCCTGCCCAGGCTTTCCGGTATCGAGGTGCTGAAGCGCCTGCGCGCGCGCAACTCGCGGTTGCCGGTGCTGCTGCTCACCGCGCTCGACAGCGTCACCGACCGCGTGCGCGGGCTGGATGCGGGCGCCGACGACTATCTCGCCAAGCCGTTTCAATTGGCCGAACTGGAGGCGCGCGTGCGCGCGCTGACGCGTCGCGGCATGTCGGGGGCGCCGACGCTCATCAAACACGGCCGGCTCTCCTTCGACCAGGTCGGGCGCGTCGCCGAAATCGACGGCGAGCGCCTCGAGTTGTCTGCGCGCGAGTTGAATCTGCTCGAGCTGTTCCTGCAGCGGCCGGGACGCCTCGTGCCCAAGGACCAGCTTGTCGAGCATTTGTGCGAGTGGGGCGAGGAAGTCAGCACGAATGCGATCGAGGTGTACGTGCATCGGCTGCGTAAGAAACTCGAACCCTGCGGCGTGCGGATTTCGACGGTGCGCGGAGTCGGTTACTGCCTCGAAGCGCCTGCGGGCAAGTGACTCTCCGCGCGGCGAACAGAATGAAGCTGACCCTGTTCAGCGACATTCACAGCAACCTCGAGGCCCTCACCGCCTGCCTCGAACATGCGCAAGCGCTGGGCGCCAGCCGGTACGCCTTTTTGGGTGACCTGGTCGGCTACGGCGCCGACCCGGTGGCGGTACTCGACCTCATCGGAAAATATGCCGCCGATGGCGCCGTCGTCATCCTCGGAAATCACGATGCGGCGGCCATCGGCCGTCCCGTCGATCCCCTCAACGCCAACGCGGAGGCAGCGATCGCGTGGACGCGCAACCAGTTGGGCGACAGGCAGCGGTCGTTTCTGGAAAGCCTCCCACTCACCATACGCGACGACAACATGCTGTTCGTTCATGCCAGCGCGGCGGCCCCCGAGCGGTCGATCTACATCACGGGTCCGGGAGAAGCCGAGAAGAGCATGAAAGCGGGCAATGCCGGCTACATATTTTGCGGCCACGTGCACGAACCGAAGCTCTACTACCTGGGCGCCAGCGGAAAACCAATGCCGTTCCGGCCGGTGTCGGGGACCCCGATTCCGCTCGGGCCCCATCGCCAATGGCTGGCGATCGTCGGCTCCGCCGGCCAGCCTCGCGATCGCAGCAACAAGGCGTGCTACGCGCTGGCCGACCTCGAGCGGGAACGGATGACGTTCTTTCGCGTCGCCTACGATCACGACTCGGCCGCGCAAAAGATCCGCTCGGCCGGGCTGCCCGAGCGGCTGGCGCGAAGACTCGAGCGCGGCGCATGACGATGAAATTGGGCAGCTTAGGGCCAGGAAGCGAAGTCGACGGCTTCTGCCTGGGTGAGTTGCTCCACGTCGGCAGCATGGCGTCGATCTACCGGTTGACCGGCTCGGAGGGCCCGCTTCCGCTGATCATGAAAATCCCGCGCCTCGGTCCCGGCGAGCGCGCGGTGAACGTCATCGGCTTCGAAGTCTGCAGGATGGTGTTGGGCGCCATCGCGCAGGGGCCCAGTCACCCCACGCTCGTCGCGCACGGCGACGTCGAAACCACGCCGTACCTGGTCATGGAGTATGTCGAGGGCACGCGGCTGAACGACTGGGTGGCTCGCGCGCCGTTGCCGGCGCCGGAAATCGCGCGGCTGGGTGCGGCCCTTGCGCTGGCGCTTCACGATCTGCATCGGCAGGATGTCGTTCACCTCGACCTGAAACCGACGAACGTGCTCTATCGTGCGAGCGGCGAGGCCGTGCTGATCGATTTCGGCCTCGCGCATCACAGCCACTATCCCGACCTGCTGGCCGAGGAGTTGCGCATTCCGGTCGGCAACTGGGTCTATATGGCGCCCGAACAAGTGCTTGGCGTGCGCTGCGATCCGCGCAGCGACGTGTTTGCCCTTGGAGCGATCCTCTACGAACTCGCGACCGGCCGCCTTCCGTTCGGTCATCCCAGGACGATCCGCAAGCTGCGCAGGCGGCTCTACCGCGATCCCGTCCCGCCGCGTGCGATCGCCGAAGGAACGCCCGCCTGGCTGCAGGAGATCATCCTGCATTGCCTCGAAATCGACGCGCGCGCGCGGTACGAATCCGCCGCGCAAGTCGCCTTCGATTTGGCAAATCCCGCGCAAGTCGCCATCACCGAACGCGGCGCGCGGCTCCGCGGGGCCGGACCCGGGGCGCTCTTCCGCCAATGGATCCGGGCCAAGCGCTTCGAGCCGGCGCCCTGCCCTCCGCCATCGACGGCCGTTGGACCCGCGCCCACTGTCCTGGTGGCGATTCCGGCTGTGCATCCCGACGAGGCATTGTTCGAGGCGCTGCGGGATGCCGCGAAGCGCCAAACCATCGCGATCGATCGATGCCGGATCGCCTGTGTGACCACCGTCCCCCCCGCGGCCACGTTGAGCGGCACGCGCGAGGAGGACACGGCGACCGGCCGCCATATCAAATACCTGGTGAACCTGCGCCGCTGGGCCAAGCCGCTCGGCCTGCCCGAAGAGCGCGTAACTTATCACGTGCTGGAGTCGGAAAAAACGGCGGCCGCTCTCATCGACTTCGCGAGGATCAACGAGGTCGACCAGATATTGATTGGCGCCCCGCGCAGCGGCGCACCTGCGCGGCTGTTTCCGGGTGTGGCCGCGCAGGTCGTTGCCGATGCGCCATGCAGCGTCACGGTCGTCCGGCCGCGACAGGACGGCTAACGGAAGGAGAAGCGATGAGCGAATTCCAGAGCAAGGGTCAGCGCTTCATGGCGCTGTGCATGTTCGGCCTGTTGCTGTTCAACTATCCGGTTCTCGCGCTGTTCAATCTTTCCACCACGGTATTCGGCGTGCCGGTGCTGTACGCCTACATCTTCGCCGCGTGGGCAGCGCTCATTGCCATGATGGCGGTCGTGGCCGAAGCGGATCGCTAGCATGCTGCACGGCTCGACCATCATCTTCACGTCGTTCGCCTATCTGGGCCTGCTGTTCGCGATCGCCTATTACGCCGACAACCGCGCCGACGCCGGCCGGTCGATCATCGCCAGCCCGTACATCTACAGCCTGTCGCTTGCGGTTTATGCGACCGCGTGGACTTTCTACGGCAGCGTTGGACGAGCGGCCAGCGACGGCATCGGTTTTCTCCCCATCTATATCGGCCCGACGCTGATGATCGCGCTGTGGTGGGTCGTGCTGCGCAAGATCCTGCGCATCTCGAAGCAGAACCGCATCACGTCGCTCGCCGACTTCATCGCGTCGCGTTACGGCAAGAGCGCGCTGCTGGGCGGCCTCGTCACCGTCATTGCGATCATCGGCATCCTCCCGTACATCTCGCTGCAATTGAAGGCCGTATCGAACAGCTTCACGATTCTCGTTCAATATCCGGACATCATCATGCCGGCCGCGGCCGGCGAGGCGCCGGTGCGCGAGGACACCGCGCTATGGGTTGCGATGATCCTCGCAGCGTTCACGATCGCGTTCGGCACTCGCCATCTCGACGCGGCCGAGCACCACCAAGGGATGGTCGCGGCGATCGCATTCGAGTCGCTGGTCAAGCTGCTCGCGTTCCTGGCCGTCGGCGCCTTCGTCACGTTCGGAATCTACGACGGCTTCGGCGATCTCTTCTCCCGCGCCGCCGCGGTACCCAAGCTCCGCGCGATGATGACGCCGCTCGAAGGCGTTGCGGGCGGCTATGCCAGCTGGGTCTGGCTCACGATCCTGTCGATGATGGCGATCATGTTCCTGCCGCGCCAGTTCCAGGTCGCCGTGATCGAGAACGTCGACGAGAAACATTTGAGCAAGGCGATCTGGCTCTTTCCGCTCTATATGCTCGCGATCAACGTCTTCGTGTTGCCGGTCGCCTTCGGAGGACTGCTGCGCTTTCCGGACGGCAGCGTGGACGCGGACACTTTTGTGCTCACGCTGCCGATGGCCGAGAAGCACGAACTGCTCGCGCTGCTGGTATTCATCGGTGGCCTGTCGGCGGCGACGGGCATGGTGATCGTGGAGACGATCGCGTTGTCGACGATGGCATGCAACGACCTGGTGATGCCGCTGCTGCTCAGATTGCCGAGCCTTCGGCTCAACGAGCGCCGCGACCTGACCGGACTGCTCCTGGGGATAAGGCGTGGCGCCATCGTCCTCATCTTGTTGCTCGGCTATCTGTATTTCAAGCTTGCGGGCGAGGCCTACGCGCTGGTTTCGATCGGCCTCATCTCGTTCGCCGCCGTGGCGCAGTTCGCGCCGCCGATATTGGGCGGCATATTCTGGAAAGGCGGCACGCGGCGCGGCGCGCTGTGGGGACTTTCCGCCGGCTTCGCGGTCTGGTTATATACGCTGCTGTTGCCGGCACTGGCGCGCTCGGGCTGGCTGCCGATCAGCCTGCTCGAACAGGGACCGTTCGGAATCGAACTCCTCCGGCCGCTGCAACTCTTCGGGCTCTCGGGCCTCGATCAGATTACCCACGCGATGATCTGGAGCATGATCGCCAACATCGGCTCCTATGTGGCCGTGTCGTTGTCGGCCGTGCAAAGCGCCGACGAACACCGGCAGGCAAGCTTGTTCGTCGACGTGTTCCGGCAGACCGGCGAGGGCGGCGGCGCGCGCTTCTGGCGGGGCACCGCATCGGTGCCCGACCTCTACAATCTTCTCGCGCGGTTTTTTGGAGCAGCCTCGGCAGACGGCACGTTTGCCGATTATGCGACCGCGAAGGGGCTGCGCTGGCCCGACGACCCCTTGGTCGCCGACGCGGAACTGGTGCACTACGTCGAAGTGCAGCTCGCTGGCGCGATCGGCGCCGCGTCGGCGCGCGTCATGGTCGCCTCCGTGGTCACGGAAGAGGCGCTCACGATCGACGAGGTCCGGGAAATCCTCGACGAGGCGTCGCAGGTCGTCGTCTACAGTCATCGGCTCGAGCAGAAGTCGCGTGAACTGGAAGCGGCCACCGCCGAGCTGCGCGAGGCGAACGAGCGTCTGAAGGAGCTCGACCGGCTGAAGGACGACTTCGTCTCGACGGTGACCCACGAGCTGCGCACGCCGCTCACGTCGATCCGCGCGTTCACCGAAATTCTCCTCGAAGACCCCGACGTGGAGCCTGCGCAGCGCAGGAAATTCTTGGGCATCATCACCAAGGAGGCCGAGCGTCTCACCCGGCTCATCAACCAGGTGCTCGACCTGGCCAAGATCGAATCGGGCAAGGCGGATTGGGTCGAATCCGGCGTGGACATGAAGGAAGTCATTTCGGACACGCTGGCTGCGATGGGTCAGCTCTTCAAGGAGAAAGGCATCACGGTCGAGGCCCGGCTGCCCGAGAAAGTCTCCGCCGTCACCGCCGATCTCGATCGCATGATCCAGGTCATGCTCAACCTGCTGTCCAATGCGGCGAAGTTCTGCGACGGCGCGAACGGCTGGGTCGAGATCGCGCTGGCCGAACGCGACGGCGCCCTGCGGATCGACGTGCGCGACAATGGAGCGGGCATCAGCGCGGACGAACACGAGGCGATCTTCAGCAAATTCCACCAGGTGGGCGATACACTGACCGACAAACCGCATGGCAGCGGTCTTGGGCTCCATATCAGCCGCCAGATCGTCGAGCATTTCGGCGGCAGGATGTGGGTGGAAAGCACCCCGGGCCGGGGCGCGCGGTTTTCTTTCACTCTGCCGATCGGGGCTTAGGAGCCTAGTCTTGACCAAGAAAATCCTGATCGTCGACGATGAGCCGAACATTGTTGCGGCGGTCGAGTTCCTGCTGCAGCGCAGCGGGCACGAAACGCACGTCGCGCGCGATGGCGATGAGGCACTGAAACTGGTCGAGGCAGAAAACCCCGACCTCGTATTGCTCGATGTGATGATGCCCGCGCGCAGCGGCTACGAGGTTTGCAAGCGCATCCGCGAGCGCGCCGACTGGCGGCACATCAAGATCATCATGCTGTCCGCCAAAGGCCGTGACGCCGAGGTCAACAAGGGATTGGCAATCGGTGCCGATCTCTATGTGACGAAGCCATTCTCCACGCGCGACCTTTTGAACAAGATCAGCACGTTACTCGGGCAACCTTGATCACGATCGATGGTTGTTGCGCCGCAGCAGGCTCATCGTCGCAAATGTAAGTTTTGCGTAAGGCGGCGCGAGGATAGTGCGCTTGCGAAGCAGTGGGACTGCAGCAGGGCGTCGATGGCGATGGCGGAGTCGGAATCGAGCGCGTAGGATACCGCCACGCTGGAAGCTGGATTCGTGGGACAACGAACTGGGGAGGCAACAATGGCGGAGGCCAAGGCAAGAGGGATGCTGGAAGAGGAGTCGATAAAAAGCGTCGGGACGGAAGAGCGGAAGGTCATCTTCGCTTCCTCACTCGGCACCGTTTTCGAGTGGTACGACTTCTACCTGTACGCGACGCTCGCACCGTTCTTTGCGGCATTGTTCTTCCCGTCGGGGAACGAGACCGCGGCGTTGCTTTCGGCGTTCGCGACCTATGCCGCGGGCTTCCTGGTGCGGCCTTTCGGCGCCATCGTCTTCGGCCGGATCGGAGACCTGGTCGGACGCAAATACACGTTCCTGATCACCATCGTGTTCATGGGCGGCGCCACGTTCTTGGTGGGCCTGCTGCCCACCTATCAGAGCATCGGCTGGGCGGCCCCTGTCCTGCTGGTGACCCTGCGCTTGGTGCAGGGTCTCGCGCTCGGCGGTGAATACGGCGGTGCCGCGACCTACGTCGCCGAGCACGCCCCGCACGAGAGACGCGGCTACGACACGAGCTGGATCCAGACGACGGCGACGCTGGGATTCTTCATGGCGCTGGCGGTGATCGGCGGCGCGCGCCTCAACATGGATGCCAAGGACTTCGCGACCTGGGGCTGGCGGATTCCGTTCTGGCTTTCGCTGATCCTGCTCGTCTTCTCCATCTACATCCGGCTCAAGTTGCATGAGTCGCCGATATTCCAGAAGATGAAGTCCGAGGGTAAAGGATCGAAGTCGCCGTTGACCGACAGCTTCTTCAAGTATCCGAACAACAAGTTCGTCCTCCTTGCCCTGCTCGGCGCGACCGCCGGCCAGGGTGTGGTCTGGTACACGGGGCAGTTCTATGCCCTGTTCTTCCTGATCATCACGCTCAAGCTCGATTACGTGTCGGCCTATACGCTGATCGGCATATCACTGCTGCTCGGCACGCCGTTCTTCATCGTCTTCGGCTGGCTCTCCGACCGTATCGGGCGCCTCAAGATCATCCTTGCCGGCTGCCTGATTGCCGCGGTCACGTATTTCCCGCTGTTCCAGGGCCTGACCCATTACGTCAACCCGTCGCTCGAGGAATTCTCGGCGAAGACACCGATCACCGTCGCCGCCACGGACTGCCAGTTCCACATCTTCGTCGGACCGTGGAGCAAGTTCTCCGACTGCGACCGGACAAAGGACTTCCTTACAAAGCAGGGCCTGTCGTTCAAGTCCGTGCCTGCGGAGGCCGGAAAAGCCGTGGTCACGACGATCGGCAGCACCACAATCGAGGGTTGGGACCAAAAGAAGCTCGAAGCGACGCTGAAGGACGGCGGCTACAAGAGCGGCGCCGACAAGTCCCAGGTCAACTGGTTCATGGCCGAACTGATCTTGTTCATCATGGTGATCTACGTGACGATGGTGTACGGCCCGATCGCGGCATTCCTGGTCGAGCTCTTCCCGACCAAGATCCGCTACACGTCGATGTCGCTGCCCTATCACATCGGCAACGGCTGGTTCGGCGGGATGCTGCCGCTGACCGCGACGGCGATGGTTGCCGCCACCGGCGATATCTATTACGGGCTCTGGTACCCGATCGTGGTTGCGATCATGACGCTCGTCATCGGGGCGATCTCCTGACGGAGACCAAGGACCGCGATATTCGCGTCTACGATCACAGCCTGTTGCCTTGACGGAAATGGGCCCGTTGCGGCCCGTATTTGCTGTTTCATCGCATCAAAAAGCCCGCGTCATGCGGGCTTTTTGTTTTGGGCGGCCGCTTGTTCCAGCCAGCGTCTATCGACAGTCCGAAGCCGCCAGCGATTGCAGAACCTCGCCATTCTTCGTGTCCTGCACGAACGCGACGACCATCGGCGACGTGCCCGGATCGACCGGCGACGCGATCGCCACCGATGCGGCCGCGGAGCCATTGGCATCGAGGCGATACGGGCCATGCAGCGAACGCACGACGTGGTCATGGCGCAGCCGCACCCCGCGGTTCTCCCCCGCGGCGACATCCGTGACATGGCCGCTGTCGGTAAAAGCGAGCCACAGCACGGCGTTCTTGCGCAAGGCTACGTCCTCGACCGCCGCCGTTGCGCGAACTTGCAGCGCATTCGTGCCCGGCGCGACATCGAGCCCGATCATGGCCCGCGGCGGCCGCCGCGCGGCCGCGGCGAGCGCCTCGGCGACTTTGCCGCGATTCCATCCCGGTGCATCGTGGCCCTGCACCAGGACCTGCGGCGTGTAGACGAACGTGGCGCCGTTCGCGCTCATTTCGTCGTGCTGGCGTTGCGTGAATTGCGCGGACGCGAACCGATCGCGCCAGCCGAGCCGGTCCCAGTAGTCGACATGGAATGCCAGCGCGAGCGGGGACGCGCGCGTGGGCAACGGAGGAAACTCCGAGGACAGCCAGCGGTCGGCCGGCGGGCAACTGTCGCAGCCCTCCGACGTGAACAATTCGACCAAGGGCACGGTCGTGGATCCGCTGACGGCGTGGCATGCCGAAGCCGCCGCGGCCGGCGCTGCCGCGACAGCGAGCGCGGCCGGAATGACTACGGCCGCAAGGTTCGCGGGACGCCAGAAATGTCTGATCATGCGCATGTCGCCTTAGTCGCGGCGGCGACAGAAGCCCTTACATCCAGTGGCCTGTTCCGCAAATTCACTCCCGTGCTAGCATGCCGCACGACCGCTCCGCGGCCATGAGCCGCGTGCGCGTGCCGCCAACTCTCTCGGGGGAAATGGCCATGGGAATCATGCATATCATCTGGATGATCGTCGTCGGCTTCATTGTGGGCGTGCTCGCGCGTTACTTCTATCCGGGCGCCGTCGCCATGACTTTCCTGATGACCACGCTGCTCGGCATCGGCGGCTCGCTGGTCGGCGGGGTGATCGGCAGTCTGCTATTCAAATCGCCCGACGGCAAGTTTCATCCGGCCGGATTCTTCTTGTCGATCGTTGGCGCGCTGGCCCTGCTCTGGGTGTACCTCAACTTCCTGAAATAGCGGCGCGCGCCGCGTGATGCCGCGGTCACGCTAAAAGCTGAGAGCCCAGTTCGCTCGCGGCGGAAGAGAGTTCGCGCAGGAATGTCTTTTCCATTTCCGCCAGCGAAACGCGCGACGCATGGGTCCCGATGTTCATTGCCGCGACCACCGCGCCGGTGTGGTCGCGGACCGGCACCGCGATCGAGCGCAGGCCGATCTCCAGCTCCTGGTCCACGATGGCGTACCCCGCGCGGCGAACGCCGTCGAGTTCGCGACGCAGCTTGTCCGGCGCCGTGATCGTGCGGGGCGTGTAACGGATCATCCTCACGCGTTCCAGGTACGCGTCCTGCTCGGCCGGAGCAAGGTACGCGAGGAGCACGCGTCCCATCGACGTGCAATAGGCCGGCAGGCGCGTCCCTAACCCCAAGTCGACGGACATGATCCGCCGGTTCGTTGAAGAACGGGCCACGTAGAGAATTTCGTCCCCTTCCAGCAACGCGATCGACGACGACTCGTGGAGCACATCGCTCACCCGGTCGAGCAGCGGCTGTGCGGCGCTCGACATCGGCGTCGACGACAGGTACGCATGGCCGAGCGACAGGATGCGCGGGCTGAGCGTAAAGTCCTTTCCTTCGCTGGCATTGACATAGCCCAGTTGCGCCAGCGTATAAAGGCAGCGGCGAACCGCCGCACGGGGAATGCCGGTGCGCTGCGAAAGCTGGGAGATCGTCAGCCGCCGCTTTTGCTGGGTGAATCCGCGTATGACCGCAATGCCACGAGCCAGCGACGTCATGAAATTGGGGTCGCCGGTCCATGCTCCGATGTGCTCTGCGGCCGACGTTGGCGATGGGAGCCTCGCGGCGGCCTTGGGCCGGCGCTCGTTCGCAGCGGCTGAGGCGGCGGCGCGGCCGGGGGATTTTCCAACCGCAGGCTTCGGGGCAGCGGGCATGACGGATTCCCTGATGGCTCAAGCGTTAGGCAGGCAAGGACAGAATACCATCAGTGCGATAAACGCACAACATTTCGATAATCGCCCTTGACGCCCCGACCGCTCGAACACTAACCTTCGGCGCGTTGATCGCATGAATGCGCGTTAATAGAACAAATGCGGCGGCAACAGGGATTCGCGGTACCCGGAGACGATACGCATGATCGACAAGGTTGTAGCGACGCCCGCAGCGGCGGTTGCGGGAATCCGCGACGGCGCGACCGTCATGATCGGCGGATTCGGCACGGCGGGCATGCCGTCCGAACTGATCGACGCCCTCATCGACCAGGGCGCGCGCGGGCTCACCATCGTCAATAACAATGCCGGCAACGCCGACTTGGGCGTTGCGGCGCTTCTCAAGACAAAGCGCCTGCGCAAGATCATCTGCTCGTTTCCGCGGCAGACCGATTCGTATGTGTTCGACGCACTGTATCGCGCCGGTGACATCGAGCTCGAGCTGGTGCCGCAAGGCAACCTGGCCGAGCGCATTCGTGCCGCCGGCGCCGGCATCGGCGCCTTTTTCACGCCGACCGGCTACGGGACGCTGCTCTCCGATGGCAAGGAAACGCGCGTCATCGACGGGCGTCACTACGTTCTCGAATACCCGATTCACGCTGATTACGCATTGATCAAGGCCGACAAAGGCGACCGCTGGGGCAACTTGGTCTACCGCAAGACCGCGCGCAATTTCGGGCCGATCATGGCCAGTGCCGCAAAGTGCACGATCGCACAGGTTCGCGAAGTGGTTCCTTTGGGCGCGCTCGACCCCGAGAACATCGTCACGCCAGGCATATTCGTCCAGCGCGTCGTGGCCATCGATGCATCTACCGCGCAGGCGCGCCCGCAGGCCGCATAGGAATATCATGAAGCGTTACAGCCGCGACCAGATGGCCGCCCGCGTCGCCCGCGACATTCCCGAAGGGGCGTATGTCAACTTAGGCATCGGCCTGCCGACACTGGTCGCCAATCACTTGCCGAAGGACCGCGACATCTTCCTGCACAGCGAGAACGGGCTGCTCGGAATGGGGCCGGCGCCGGCACCGGGAAAGGAAGACCCCGACCTCATCAATGCCGGCAA
>WNFM01085235.1_pt1 | contig 12698 bp, 11 predicted proteins | sample 5400271 | NCBI WGS metagenome assembly WNFM01 (sample SAMN13153352, study PRJNA577476) | soil metagenome | isolation source: 60 cm saprolite on Douglas fir-dominated hillslope | place: USA:California | collected 2013-09-17 | reverse complement strand
CGCCCACCAAGCGCGGCCACGACGCGCGTGCGACCGGCAGCAGCCACGGCACCGCGAGGCGCGGGTACTCGACGGCCTTGGCGCCGACCTTGTCGCCCGCGAAGACGACGACGAGCACGAACGAGAGCGCCACGACGCCGCCCGCTCCATAGAGGTAGAGCCATTCGGCGATGGGCAGGTCATAGCGCGGCCCGAAGCCGTGAAGAAAGATCGCGACCGCGTGCATCACGTCACCACCAGCTCACCGAGCGCCGTGCTCGTCGATTCCCACTCGATGTCGAAGCGGCCGGACTTGTCGGCCTTGAAGGTGTGCGAGGTCACCTGGCCGGCCGTGCACTCGAACGCGATGTCGTAGCCGTGCAGGTGAACCTCGCCGCTCGTGTCGCTCGTGATGTTGATGGTGACCGTGTCGTTGAGGTTGGCCGTCAGCTCGCTTGGCGTCATCTTCGAAGCGCCGGTCACGGACACGTCGATGGTGCGGGTCAACCCGCCGTGCGGCTGGTTCACGTAGATGAGGACGCCGCCGGCGATGGCGAACAGGACGACGAGAACAACCACGATGGCGGTTCGGGAACGGGTCATATCTCCTCCTTGATTCAGTGGCGCGCGCGAAGCGCGCCGGCGTTGATGGCGCCGGGATCAGGAGGAGCTGGGAGGACCTCGCTTGACGATCGCCGTGCGCGTCGCGTGGCCGAGGGCCACCGCGTGCACGGGCGCAAAGACGTGGACGGCAACCGGTGATGTGACCAGCAGGGGCGCCGAGGCGGGGACGATCGAGCCCAGCTCGGCGAGTGCGGACTCGACCCTGGTGCCGAGCCACCTCAGGGCCGCGGCGCCCAGGATGGCGACGGGCAGCTGGCCGACCATGCCCCACAGCAGGAGGTTCTCGGCGCCCGGGAGCGGAAGTCCCGCGACGAGGGCCTCGGCGACCTCCTGGGCCATGAACCACGCGAGCTGAACCGTGAAGAGCGTGGCGAGAACGCTGACGAACGACGGGCCGCCGCCCGAGTAATAAGGTTGAGTGCGCTTCGCCACCGTCCGCGCCGCGCCGATGACCAGCAGCGCTGCAAGCAGCAGCAGCGCGGCGCAGCCGAGGGCGGTCTTCACGAACGCCGGGAAGTACGCGTGCGCTCCGCCGGCCTGTATCTGCTGGGCGGCCGCGCCGAAGCGCAGGTCGTAGGCGAGCAGGTGGCCCGCCTGCGCCCCGGCGACCGCCAGGCCGGTCAGCGCCGGCACGCGGGCACGCATGGTCGACTGGATCATAGGACGGACATACAATGGCCTCGTCATCCACATTCAAGGAGGCCGACGTTGAGGAACCTGACCCGATTCCTGGCCATTGGCGCCCTTTTCGTCCTCACCGCATGCGGTGAGGCAACCACGTCCGGCGGAGGCGGCACGCCGTCGGCGAGCGGCCTCGCGAAGGTCGACAGCATCGCCAAAGAGGTGCCCAGCAGCATGCAGGGCCAGACGCTGCAGATCGCGACGGACCCAACGTACGCGCCGAACGAGCTCGTCGACGCCAGCACCGGTCAGATCACTGGTTGGGATGTCGAGTTCGGCAACGCGCTATGTACCGTGATGGGACTGCAGTGCCAGTGGACGAACGTCACGTTCTCCACGATCATCGCGCAGCTCAAGGCAACCAACTCTCGGTACGCCTTCAGCCTTTCGAGCTGGAGCCCGACCCAGGACCGCGAGAACAGCGGGATCGACTTCATCAGCTACTACCGAGCGGGTGAGTCGTTCATCGTGAAGGCCTCAGGCGCCACCGTGAACTCGCTCGCGGACCTGTGCGGCAAGACCGTCGCGGTGGAATCCGGCACGACCGAGGAAAGCGACGCGTGGGCCTTCATGGGCCAGGGCGTCGGCGGCGCGCCCACGGCCGGAGCCAAGAACAACTGCCCGGCCGGCAAGCCGATCAAGGTGCTGAGCTTCGACAAGCAGACGGACGCGAACACCGCGCTCCTGTCAGGACGCGCCGACGCTGGATTCCTCGACAGCCCGGTCGCGGCCGACCAAGTCAAGCAGACGAACGGCCAATTCAAGCTGTCCGGTCAGGCGTGCAGCCTCGCGCCGTACGGGCTGGCCCTCATCAAGGCAAGCCCGCTCGAGCCGGCGCTGACAGACGCAATCAAGTACGTAATGGACCACGGCTTCTACAAGCAGATCCTCAACAAGTACGGCGTCGTCGACGGCGCGATCACGAGCGCCGACGTGAAACTCAACGACAACAACGCGGTCGGCGCGACCTGCGTCCCTTCGTGAGATAGCACCGCCTGACGTGACCGACATCGCCACCGGGCCGCCAAGCTCCACAGCGGGGCGGCCCGAGGCGATCAAGGCCATACCGGTCCGGCATCCGTGGCGCTGGGTCTCGGCGGTCCTGGTCGGCCTCATCTCCTTCGAGCTGATCTACACGGTTGCGACGGCCCCCTACATGCGCTGGGAGTTCGTCGGGAAGTTCCTGTTCAACCGGCTGGTCATTCAGGGCGTGCAGCTCACCATCGTGCTGACGATCGCGGCGATGGTGATCGGCATCGTGGGCGGCATCCTCCTGGCCGTCATGCGACTCTCGCCCAACCCGGTGATGTCGTCGGTGAGCTGGGTCTACATCTGGTTCTTCCGCGGCACACCGGTGCTGGTCCAGATCTTCTTCTGGTTCAACCTGGCGATCATCCTGCCCTACGTCGGTTTCCACATCCCGGGCACTGGGATCGGCGTCAGCTGGAGCACCAACGTGCTCATCAGCGCGTTGACGGCCGCGATCCTCGGCCTGGGCTGCAACGAGGCCGCGTACATGGCCGAGATCGTGCGTGCCGGAATCATCTCGGTGGACGAGGGCCAGACCGAAGCCGCCCAGGCTCTCGGCATGACGCGCCTGCAGTTCATGCAGCGGATCGTGCTGCCGCAGGCGATGCGCGTGATCGTCCCGCCCACCGGCAACGAGACGATCTCGATGCTGAAGACAACCTCGCTCGCCTACACCGCCTCGGTGCCAGAGCTGTTCACGCGGTCAAACCAGATCGCGAACGCCAACTACCAGATCGTCGAGCTGCTCTTCGTCGCGAGCATCTGGTACCTGCTCATGACCTCGATCCTGACCGTCGGGCAGTACTACATCGAGCGCTACTTCGCGCGCGGCTCCCAGCGCGAGCTGCCCGAGACTCCGCTGCACCGTTTCCGCCGGCTCTTCTTCACTTATCGCGTGCCGCTCGGTAGCGACCACGGCCGCCAAGGGTGACCGTGGCGCCGATGGTGAAGGCGGAGTCTGTGCACAAGAGCTTCGGCCGTCTCGAGGTCCTGCGGGGCATCGACCTCGAGGTGCGGCCTCGCGAGGTCATGTGCATCATCGGCCCGTCGGGGTCGGGAAAGAGCACGTTCCTGCGCTGCATCAACCATCTCGAGAAGATCGACGCTGGCCGCCTTTCGGTCGACGGCGAGCTCGTCGGCTATCGGCAGAAGGGCGACAAGCTGTACGAGCTGCCCGATCGCGAGGTCTGCAAGAAGCGGTCCGAGATCGGCATGGTGTTCCAGCGCTTCAACCTGTTTCCGCACTTGACCGCGCTGGAGAACGTGATCGAGGCGCCCGTCCAGGTCAAGAGGGAGCCGCGAGCGCAGTCCGAAGCGCGGGCGCGGCAGCTGCTCGAACGCGTCGGCCTGGCCGACAAGGTCAAGTCCTACCCCAACCAGCTGTCAGGCGGCCAACAGCAGCGTGTCGCGATCGCTCGCGCATTGGCGATGGAGCCGAAGCTGATGCTGTTCGACGAGCCGACGTCCGCCCTCGACCCGGAGCTGGTCGGTGAGGTGCTCGACGTCATGCGCGGCCTCGCTCGCGATGGCATGACGATGATCGTCGTCACTCACGAGATGGGGTTTGCGCGCGAGGTCGGAGACAGCCTGGTGTTCATGGACGAGGGCGTGATCGTCGAGAAGGGCAACCCGCGCGACGTGATCGCCAACCCGCAGCACGAAAGGACGAAGAGCTTCCTCTCGAAGGTCCTGTAGCCCGCGGCTAGCGGGCCCGCCAGTCCTTCCAGTCGGCCCGCACCAGGCGCGCCATCCGTGTGGTCGCGTCGCGGAGCCAGCCCTGCCGGCGGCGCGCAAGGTCGACCAGGATCGCCTTCGCCGCGCCTCGGGTCCCGAGGTGGATGTTGCCTGCCTCCCAACCCATGGCCTTCAGAAGCCTGGACTCGTCGCGGCGTTTCGGCAGCATCGCGAGCTCGATGCGCGAGCAGTCCGGGGACAGCCGCCGGATCAGCCAGCCCTCGCGCACCTCGACGAGCGGATCCGGGCAGCGCACGGCGCCCGCTATCGCATCGAGGTAATGGAGGCGCCCCGCCGAGTGCGCCGGATGCGCCCACTCCCAGGCGGACGGCGCCAGCGCCTTCGCCTCGTGCGCGACGGCCGAGCCCTGCCAGTCACCGATCGCGACCAGGCGCTCCAGGCCCAGGCTGCCGAGTCCGGAGCGGCGGCGCGCGAAGCGCACCTTCGCGGCACCGTCGGGCAGGCGTTGGAGGAGCAGGCTGTGCACGTTCTGCGGGATGGCGCCGCGAGCTGTCGCGAGCGCACGTACCCGGTCCCAGAACGGGCCCGGGTCGCGCAACCGCCCCGTCACCAGCTTGCGCAACCAGCGGTCGTTCTCCGCCAGCACCATCGGCCGGCCTCCGCCGCGCAGTGCGCCGGTGTACCCCGCCAGCACCGCGGCACACGCCTCCTTCAGGTCGAGGTTGAGGTGGCCTTCGCCCGCGGCCAGGCCGGCGCTGGTGGCGAGGCGGACCAGGTCCAGCGTGTAGGGCAGGTTCGTCGCCTCGTCGAAATCGTTGACTCCCCACACCAACCGGCCCTCGACGTCGCGCCACGTCCCGAAGCTCTCGACGTGCAGGTCGCCGACCGACATGACCCTGGGCGCCTCCGCGAGCTCGGGCAGCTCCTCCGGCCACAGCTGCGCCCAGCGATAGAAGGACGCGCGCAGGAAGCTGAAGGTGTCCGCGGCCATCTGCGCGTGCTTGAAGTCCAGGTCGTCGCGCCGCAATTTGTGGCGCGCGCCCAGCCAGCGTTCAAAGCTGCGAGTCGCTTCGGCGATGGGAGGGGCCAAGTCTTCGACCGATATTGTCGAGTAGGCCCCCGGCGCGCTCCGACCAATTCCGCAGTTCCGACGTCAGCGGGGTGGAATCAGATGGAGATGCGGCGCGTCGCCGTCCCCTGAAGCGCGAGGGCGACGGCGCCGAGGAGCTCGGAGCGCTCGACGAAGTGCGCCGCCACCACCTCCACCTTCTCGGCGGCCGCCTGCACGGCGTGGCGCTCGAGCGATGCTCGAAGCGGGCCGAGCAGCAGCTCGCCCGCCCGCGACAGCTGGCCTCCGATGATGACCCGCTCGGGGTTGATCAGGTTGCACAGCCCAGCGACCGCGACGCCCATCTCGCGCCCGGCGTCAGAGATTGCGCGCCGGCAGCGCAGGTCGCCATCGACTGCACGCTCGATGACCGACGCGAGGGTCGGCAGCTCCCCGGCGCCGTTGGCGACCAGCTTGGTGATCGCCGGTCCCGACGCCACCGTCTCCAGGCAGCCCCGGTTGCCGCAGTAGCAGAGCAGCCCCGCCTCGTCGAGCGTGGTGTGGCCGATCTCGCCCGCGGTGCCTGAGACACCGTGCAGGAGCCGGCCGTCGATCACCAGGCCCGCGCCGATGCCCGTCGCGGCCTTGATGTAGGCGAAGTTCATGGAGCCGCGGCCGGCGCCCCACGTGAGCTCCGCGAGCGCACCGAGGTTGGCGTCGTTCTCAATCTCCACCGCCAGCCCGAGCCGCTGCTCCATCTCGTCCGCGATGCGCAGCCCGACCCAGTCCGGCAGGATGGTGGCCGACCCGGCGGTGCCGCGCTCGCGGTCGACCGGTCCGGGGATGCCGATGCCGACCCCGACCACGGACCCCCGTTCCAATCGCGCGATCGCGAGCTGCTCACCCGCGATCCGGGTTGCCGTATCGAGGGCCTCGATCGCGCGGTGGTTGACGTCGAGGTCGCACCGGCCCTCGGCGACGATGTTGCGCGACATGTCCGCGACGGCCACCTGCACGTGGCTGTGGCCGAAGTCGATGCCGAGCACGGCACGTTCGGCGTCGCGCAAAACAAGGCGAACGCCCGGCCGGCCGGCGCCCCGCTCGTCTGTGGCCCCGTCGAGCTCGGCGACCACGCCGTCGGCCTTGAGCTCAGCCACCAGCGAGTGCACAGTCGTGCGCGACAGGCCGGTCGCGCGCGCGATCTCGGCCTGGCTGAGCCGCCCTCGCTCCCTCAACGCGTTCAGCACACGTGCGCGGTTACGGTCGCGAAGCCACGCCAGCGTGCCTTCACCCATCCTGGACACCCTCAGTCGGAATCATGCCGGGCCACGGGCTTTTGTCAAGAGCCCGAACGAATTTGGTCGCCTCGACGATCGCAACCTTGACAAACTCGACCGCCTGAGCAATGCTCAGGCGCGCGCGAACGGATGAGCCGCTCGCGCATGGACTCTGAGTAGGCCTGCTGCCGGCGCACTCTCGCCCCGTTTTATCGGGAAGAAGACAGCAGGGTTCCACTGCATCCGTGGACAGGAGGTCCATATGAGGTTGGCTCGATTTCGGCGTCTGACTCTGGCCGCGAGCTCAGGCGTTTTCGCGATTCTCGTGGCCGCATGCGGTTCGAGCTCTGCTCCGTCCGGCCCGACGGCGACCGTGCCCTCGGACCTGAGCATCAGCTCGTTCGACGCCAGCTTCAGCTACATGGCAAAGCTGAAGGACATGGTGACGGCCGGCCACGGCAAGGTCGGCGTGCTCCTTCCGGACACCACGACGTCCGGCCGCTACGTCTCGTTCGACCTGCCGTACCTGACGAAGGCACTGCAGCAGGCGGGCTACAGCTCGTCTGACTACACGATCGACAACGCGCAGGGCCAGGAGGCGCAGGAGCTCGCCCAGGCCCAGGCCCTGATCACCGCGGGCGCGACCGTCTTGATCATGGACCCGATCAGCAGCAACGTCGGTTCGCAGATCCAGGCCTACGCGCAGTCGCACGGCGTCAAGGTCATCAGCTACGACCGCGCCACGTTCACCGGGACGAACACCTACTACGTGAGCTTTGACAACGTCCAGGTGGGCGAGCTCATCGGCAAGGGCTTCGTCCAGTGCGTCTCCGACTGGAAGGTTTCGAACCCGCAGGTCTTCGAGCTCGACGGCGGCCAGAACTCCGACCCGAATGCGGTCGACTTCGCCAAGGGCTACAACGACGCCATCTGGGGCCAGAAGGTTCCCAACGTGGCGGCGGGCGCCACCAACAGCCAGGGCATGAAGCTCGTCGGCGAGCAGGTTGCCACCGACTGGAAGAACGACGTGGGCGCCACGATCTTCCAGCAGCAGTTCACCGCCCACTCGAACATCAACGCCACCGTGGAGGCCAACGACGGCCTCGGCAACGCGGTGGTCCAGGTGCTCAAGCACAACAACGTGAAGGCCAAGCAGGTCCCGACCACCGGACAGGACGCAACCCTGGACGGCATGGTCAACGTCCTCACCGGCTACCAGTGCGGATCGGTCTACAAGGCGATCTACCTCGAGGCTCAGGATGCAGTCGCGCTCGCGACCGTGCTCCGCGCCGGGCTGACGCCTCCGTCCGGACTCCTCAACGGCCAGACCTCGCCCCCGTCGGGCGTGAGTGGGAACACGCAGCCCGCGTCGCTGCTGGTCCCGATTTGGGTCAACGCCGCGAACATGAACGCCACGGTCATCAAGGACCAGTTCATCGACAAAGCCGCCCTCTGCAGCAAGGCCGGAGCGGCCGCCTGCACCGCCGCCGGTATCGCGTAAACCAAACGCCAATCGACGCCGCCGCACCTCGCGGCGGCGTCGACGTCTTCATCAACTCGTGATAATTGAGGTGAGATGACGGCTGCGGTCGCAGAGCCCATCGCGAGTGACACGCCGCTTCTCCAGGTCCGAGAGCTCGACAAGCATTTCGGACCCGTTCAAGCCCTCTACCACGTCGACCTCGCCCTGCCCAACGCCCAGGTCACCGCCCTGTGCGGGGACAACGGCGCGGGCAAGTCGGTGCTCACCAAGACGATCTCCGGCGTCTACATACCCGACCACGGCCAGGTCTTGTTCGAGGGAAAACCGGTAACGATCCACAGCACGCGCGATGCTTCGCGGCTGGGCATCGAGACCGTCTACCAGGACCTCGCCCTCTGCGACAACCTCGACATCGTCCAGAACATGTTTCTCGGGCGCGAGCGCACGCAGTCCGGGCTGCTCGACGAGGACGACATGGAGCGCTCCGCCGCCGAGACGCTGGCCAACCTGCGGGTCACCACGGTCCGCTCCATCCGCCAGCCGGTGGCCTCACTCTCCGGCGGCCAGCGCCAGTCGGTCGCGGTGGCCAAGGCCGTGATGTGGAACTCGAAACTCGTGATCATGGACGAGCCCACGGCCGCGCTGGGCGTCGTTCAGACCCGGCAGGTGCTGGACTTGATCAAGCGCCTGCGCGACCGCGGCCTCGCCGTGATGGTCATCTCTCACAACCTGAATGACGTGTTCGAGGTCGCGGACCGGATAGCGGTCATGTACCTCGGACGCCTCGTGGTCCAGGACAGCGCTTCGAAGTTCGACCGGCAGAGCGTGGTCGAGTACATGACCACCGGAGGCAGGCACTGATGGCCGACCCTGTCGAGCTGCCGCCCGACCCGACCGTCGCGTCCGAGGAGGTCATCAAGGCGGAGCTTCCGCCCGAGCTCGTCGCCCAGTCGCTCGGCGAGTACCTGCGGGGGTGGAGCGCGCGCGTCCGCGGGGGCGAGAGCGGGGTGCTGCCTGTCGTCTTGGCGATGATCGTCATCGCGGTCGTCTTCACGATCCTCAACCCCCTTTTCCTGTCGCCTGTGAACCTGGTCAACCTGTTCCAGCAAAGCGCCGTTTTCATGGTCCTCGCCATGGCCGAGGGCTTTGCGTTGGTGCTCGGTGAGATCGACCTGTCGGTCGGCTTCGTCGGAGCGTGCGGAGCGGCGGTCACCGTCCAGCTGGTGCAGCCGCTGACCACCAAGTGGCCCTGGGCCCTCGCCATCTTTGCCGGCCTTCTTTTCTGTGCGGTGTTCGGAGGCATCCAGGGCACGCTGATCACGCGGCTACGCCTGCCCTCGTTCATCGTCACCCTCGGCGGCTACCTGATCGCGAACGGCCTGTTCCTCTGGATCCTGCTGTTCGGCCCCTTCTCCGGTTACCCGAACCTGGCCGGCGACAACGTCAACCTGCAGGTCATCTACAACCTCATGTGGGGCACCATCGACCCGACAATTTCCTGGATCGCCGCCGGCCTCGTCGTGCTGGGCATCGGCGCATCGATGTACTGGAGCGACCACCGCCGGCGCTCCAGCGGCCTGGTGGCCCCTCCGCTGAGCCTGACCCTGATCAAGGTCGGGCTGCTTGCAGTCGTCGCCATCGTCGTGGTCGCGATCTGCAACACCAACCGCGCCACCCTCGGCACGCTCGAGGGGGTGCCGTGGGTCATCCCGATCGTGTTGGGCGTCCTCGTCGGCTGGACGATACTGTTCCAGCGCACCAAGTACGGGCGCTACCTGTACGCGATCGGTGGCAACCCGGAGGCTGCCCGGCGGGCCGGCATCAACCTTCCACTGATCCGGACCACGGCCTTCATGCTCTGCTCGGTCACGGCGGGAATCGGCATCATGCTCTACGCCTCGCTCCTGGGCGGAATGTCCAACAACATCCAGGGCGGTCAGTACGTCCTGTACGCGGTGGCCGCGGCCGTGATCGGGGGCACCAGCCTGTTCGGCGGTAAGGGACGGCCCATCCATGGCGTGCTGGGCGGCCTGGTCATCGGCGGCATCTACAACGGGATGTACCTCCTGGGGCTGTCCATCCAGTGGCAGTACGTCGTCACCGGGATGGTCCTCCTGGCCGCGGTGACCATCGACTCCGTGTCCCGCCGGGGCGGTTCGGGGGCCGGCGCCAGGGCCTAGGTCGGTCGCGATTCGTCGAACGCGTGGCCCCGGGCCTGCCCCCCTAGTGCCTTGGGATTGGGAATTGCCCGCCACGGGTAATAGTTCCTCTGACAAATGGCTACGACACCCCGATCTGAACTCCTTCCCGTCCTCCCCATGGACGACGTCGTCGTCCTGCCACACATGACCGTCACCCTCGCGATCGAGGGCGACAGCCAGCGCGCTGCGATCGACGCCGCCCGCCAGGGCAGCCGCCTCGTGCTGCTCGTCCCGCGTGTCGACGGCAAGTTCGGCACCATCGGCACGGTCGCCCGCCTGGGCGATTCTGCCGAGCTCCCCACCGGCGCCGAGGCGTTCATGATGCGCGGCGAGTACCGCGCCCGCCTGGGCAGCGGACAGGCCGACATCGCCGGCGCGCTGTGGGTGAAGGCTGACCCGATCCTCGATCCCGAGCCGCCGACCGAGCGCTCGCTCGAGCTCATGCGCGAGTACCGCGCCCTGCTGGAGAACCTGGTCGAGTCCAGGGGCGTCCCGCAGGTCGTGCAGTTCATCAGGCAGGCCAAGACGCCGGCGCACCTCGCAGACCTGGCCGGCTACTCACCAGACCTGAACACCGACCAGAAGCTCAAGGTCCTCGAAACCGTCGAGGTTGAGGAGCGGCTGTCCATGCTCATCGGCTGGACCAAGAGCGTGCTGGCCGACGCTTCGCTGAAGGAGAAGATCCGCAGCGAGGTCGCCGACGGCATGGAGAAGACTCAGCGCGAGTTTCTGCTCCGCCAGCAGCTCGAGGCGATCAAGAAGCAGCTCAACGAGGGTCAGACCGACGTCGTGTCGACCTATCGCGAGCGCGTCGCAAAGGCGAGCATGCCCGAGGGGGTGCTCACCGAGGTCAACCGCGAGCTCGACCGCCTGGAGCGGACAAGCGAGCAGAACCCCGAGTACGGATGGATCCGCACGTACCTCGACTGGATGCTCGACATCCCGTGGAATGTCCGCTCGGAGGACAACTACGACCTCACGAAGGCACGGCAGATCCTCGACGAGGACCACACCGGCCTGTCGGACGTCAAGGACCGCATCATCGAGTTCCTCGCCGTACGCAAGCTGCGCAGCGAGCGCGGCCTCGAGGTCCTGGGCGGCCGCGGATCGGGCGCGATCATCACGCTCGTCGGCCCTCCTGGCGTGGGCAAGACCTCGCTCGGAGAGTCGGTCGCGCGCTCGCTTGGACGCAAGTTCACGCGTGTGTCGCTGGGCGGCATCCGCGACGAGGCGGACATCCGCGGCCACCGCCGCACCTACGTCGGCGCGCTGCCGGGCCGCATCGTGCGCGCCCTCAAGGACGCCGGCACGAAGAACCCCGTGATCATGCTCGACGAGATCGACAAGGTCGGAAGCGACTGGCGGGGCGACCCGTCGTCGGCCCTCCTCGAGGTCCTCGACCCGGCGCAGAACCACACGTTCCGCGACCACTACCTGGAGGTCGACCTCGACCTCTCAGAGGTCCTGTTCATCCCGACGGCGAACGTCTCGGAGACGATTCCGGCGCCGCTGCTGGACCGCATGGAGCTGATCCGCCTCGACGGCTACACCGAAGAGGAGAAGGTCGCCATCGCGCGCGACCACCTGCTCAAGCGGCAGGTCAGGCAGGCCGGCCTTAACCCCGAAGAGGTGACGGTCGACGAGCCCGCGATCCTCAAGGTGATCACCGAGCACACCCGCGAGGCGGGCGTGCGCAACCTGGAGCGAGAGCTGGGCAAGATCACGCGCAAGGTCGCGACGAAGGTGGCGACCGGAGCGCTGACCCCACCCGTCGAGATCACGCCCGCGCGCGTGCGCGAGTTCCTCGGCAAGCCGAAGTTCGACAACGAGGTCGCGGCGCGCACGGCAGTGCCGGGCGTGGCGACCGGCCTGGCGGTGACCGGAGTGGGCGGCGACGTCCTCTTCGTGGAGGCCACGGCGACTCCGACGTCAAACGGCCACGGCGGCAGCCTCACGCTGACCGGCCAGCTGGGCGACGTCATGAAGGAGTCGGCGCAGATCGCCCTGTCCTACGTGCGATCGCACACCGACGAGCTCGGCATCAAGCCCGAGACGGTCGAGAAGGTCTTCCACATCCACGTGCCCGAGGGCGCGGTGCCCAAGGACGGCCCGTCGGCCGGCGTGACGATGACGACCGCGATCGTGAGCCTGCTCACGGGACGGCCGGTGCGGAGCACGGTCGGCATGACCGGCGAGGTCACGCTGCAGGGCCTGGTCCTGCCCATCGGAGGCGTCAAGCAGAAGGTGCTGGCCGCTCACCGGATGGGCCTGAAGGAGGTCATCCTCCCTCAGCGCAACGAGAAGGACCTGGACGATGTGCCGCAGAGCGTTCGCGACGCGATGACGTTCCACCTGGCGAGCCGGGTGGAGGACGTGCTGAAGGTCGCGCTCGCGACGCCGGCGACGAAGACCGAAGCAGCCTAAACAGTCCAATCCAACCCGCGGGTGCCGGCACCCGCGGGTTTTTTCTTTGCCCGAAGCACGCGGCCGCCGGCAGCGGCGTTGTTTTCATGCACGCAAGCTAGGCCCGGGCCAAATGCGGGCACATCAACCGTTCGGTCGATTTCGCTCCGCTCGATAGGCCGCCGTCGCCTCGAGGTTCCCGACGTAAGACGGCAGGCGCTTGTGACCAAGCAGCTGCCGGATGGCCTGGATCTCGCCGATGTGGAACCAGTAGTGGA
>WNFM01212739.1_pt1 | contig 12701 bp, 12 predicted proteins | sample 5400271 | NCBI WGS metagenome assembly WNFM01 (sample SAMN13153352, study PRJNA577476) | soil metagenome | isolation source: 60 cm saprolite on Douglas fir-dominated hillslope | place: USA:California | collected 2013-09-17 | reverse complement strand
CCATTCGGTTTCGTAATAGAGCTCGACGATGTGGCCGTCGGGATCCCGGCAGCGGAACGTCGGCCCCTGCCCCATGTCGCCGTCGATCCAGCCGATGTCGAAGCCGGAGCCTTTCAGCGCGGCGACGCGGCGTTCGAGGCCCTGCTGGCTGCGGGCGCGCAACGCCATGTGCTCCATGCCCGAGGTGTTCGACGCGGTCAGTTTCAGCGAATAGCGCTCGTAGTCGTCCCAGCCGCGCAGGTAGACCGACTCGCCCTTGCGGCCGGAGACCGTCATGCCCATGACGTCGACGAAGAATTTCAGGCTCTCGTCCGGCTTTGGCGTCAGCATTTCCATGTGGCCGAGATGGGCGAGATCGAAGATCGGCTCCGGGGTCATTGGCGTTTCTCCTGACTAAGACCGTCATACCCCGCGAAGGCGGGGTATCCAGTACGCCGTGCCGTCGGAAATAACCGAAACGCCGCGGAATACTGGATCATCCGCTTTCGCGGACGATGACAGCGTGGGTGAATTACCTAAGCGCACGGGTCACGTCGTCGAACAACTCATCGACGGTGAATGCGCGTGGAATAAGCTTCTGCTGCGTACAGTAGTGAATGATCAATTCCAGCGAACGCCGCATCTCCTGCGCATTGAAACGTGGTGCCGCCGGCGACGCCGCGGCCGACGCGGCGAGCAGCCGATGGACTTCGCGCACGGCAGCGGAATTGGTGTCGGACAGCTTTTGGCTCACCACCACCATATGGTTGATCGGCACCACCTTGTGCTTTTCGAACCAGGCTTTTTCTTCCGTCCCGACATCAGCGAATAGCGGCTTCAAGTCCGGATGATCGGATTTTTCGCCGAGCACCGCATCGAGTTCACCGTCGATCAGCATCTGCACGACCTGCTTGCCGGCCGGTGCCCGCTTGGTCGTATCCTTGAACTCGGCGACATGGGCGTCCTCGAACGTGACCCAGTCGATCGAATCGAGATCGACGCCATGGTCATTGGCGAGGATGCCGCGCAACCACGCCCCGGTCGTGGTGGTAAAGGAGCGGATGCCGACGCGCTTGCCGCTGAGGTCGGCGGGCTTCAGCGTTCGATGTTTGGCATTGTACAGCGCGTGGGCGTGCTGGAACCGCGCCACCACCACGTCCGGCAGGAGCACCATCGGCTTGCCGACACTCTTCGCCATCAGATAGGTGACAACAGCCAGTTCCGAAACATCGAACGCCGCCTCGCGCACCATCGGCTTGAAACCCTTGTTGGTCGGCGAATAGTCGGCGAAGTCGAACGCAACGATGTCCGACTTTACCGTTCCATTCTTCAGCGCGGCCGTGCATGGATGATCGCCGAGCAAGGTGCGCAAGCGCGTCGTCGTCACGACAACTCCTCCACCGCCATCGGGAACAGCCGCTGATAGGCCTCGCCATAGGTCATGGCCTTGCCCGAGTTGCGGCCGCCCTGCACGCCCCGATTCAGCGCGACCCGTTCATAATAGGCCCACAGATGCTTTTGCGCCGCGAGAATCTCGAACGTCTTGCGCTTGAGGTCCCAGACCTCGTCGATGTTGAGGATCACCTGCGGCTTGAAATTGCACTGCTCGGGCTGATGCGGTTCGAACAAAAACACCGGCGGCGCGGCATAGGTATATTTGGCGCCGGGCTTGTGGCCCATCGCCTGCGCCACCACCCGCGTCTCCTGGGCGAAATGCGCGGCGTTGGGGTGATCGAAATTGTAGGGATCCTCCAATGCATGAGTCAGCACGAAGGACGGGTTGATTTCCCGGTAGATGTCGACCATGCGGTCGAAATGCGCTTCCGTCAGCCGCAGCGGGTAATCGCCGGCATCGAAGAATTCGATTTCCGCGCCCAGCATCTCCGCCGCCCGCTGCGCCTCGTCGCGCCGGCCGGCCTTGACCTTCTCCAGCGTCGCGCCCGCTTCCTTCCAGGCGAACTGGCTCTCGCCGCGTTCGCCGAACGACAGACACGCGATCTTGATGCGATAGCCCTTCTTGACGTGCAGCGCGATCGCGCCACCGGCGCGCCAGACGAAATCGCCGGGATGCGCCGTGACCACAAGGCCGGTCTTGTTCGCGTTGGTCATGAGTTCCTCCGTTTATTATTTACTGCTTCGCTATGCCCGCGCGGTCGATCACGTCAGCCCATTTGCCGATGTCATCCTTCAGCCGGCCGAGGATCTCTTCGGGCGAACTCGCCTTGGCCTCGATGCCGAGTTCGAGCGCGCGTTTCTTCAATTCCGGCATCTCGAGCACTTCGCGCAGCGCGGCGTTGAGGGTATTGATCACCTCCGGCGGCGTGCCCTTGGGCGCAAAGATCGCGTTCCAGGACCGCGCCTCGAAATCACCACCGCCGGCTTCCTTCACCGTCGGCACGTCAGCCATGAAGCTGGTGCGGACCAGCCCCGAGGACGCCACCGCGGCCACCGCGTGATCGGCAATGTGCGACTGCACGGCGGTGTAGTTCTCGATCGCCATCTGGATGTCGCCGCGCAACAGCGCGATCAGGACATCGGGCGAACTGCGGAACGGCACGATGGTGACGTCGACACCGGCGGTCGACTTGAACAGTTGAGCTGTGAGGTTCTGGGTCGAGCCGACATTGATGGTGCCGACATTCAGCGTGCCGGGTTTTTCCTTCGCCGCCTTGATGAACTCAGCCAACGTCCCATAAGGCGAGCCGGATTTGGTGACGAAGATGAAGTCGAAAGTGCCCATGCTCGAGACCGGAACGAAATCGGTCACCGGATTGAAGTTCAAGCTCTTGAACAGCGACACCGAAATGGCGGTGCCGTTGCTCAGCAGCGCCAGCGTGTAGCCGTCCGGCGGCGACGACAGCACGGCGCGGGCGGCGGTGATGCCGCCGGCGCCCGGCATGTTCTCGATGATGAAACGCTGCCCGAGCTTCTCGCCGAGTTTTTCCGTGACGATGCGGGCAGTGACATCGGCCACCCCGCCCGGGCCGAACGGCAGGATCAGCCGGATCGGCCGGCTCGGATAGGCCTGCGCGCTGGCCCGCGGCATCACGAGCGTAGCCGCCATTGCGGCCAGCCCGGCAATCGATATACGACGCCTGTTCATGAGAAACCTCGCGCGCCCCGCCATCTCAGAACTCGAACAAACGGGCGGGATTGTCGACCAGAATCTTGTGCTGCAGTTCGGGTTCCGGCGCGAATAACGGAATTAGATCGACGAGATCGCCGTCGTTCGGCATCACCTTGACGTTGGGATGCGGCCAGTCGGTTCCCCAGATCACCCGGTCCGGCGCGGTCTCGATGATGCGGCGCGCGAACGGCACCGCGTCGTGGAACGGCGGTCCGCCGGACGACACTCGCTCGCAGCCGCAAACCTTGACCCAGCATTTCTCGTCGCGGGCCATCAGGTCGATCAGCGTCCGGAACGGCAACTGATCGAGACCATCCGACGCCTTGACCCGTCCCATGTGATCGATGGTGTAGCGCACCGGCAGTTGTTGCAGCATCTGCGCATACTCCGGCAGATCGATCGCATCGAAATGCAGGTCGATGTGCCAGTTGAGCGGCGCGACCATGGCGACGATGCGATGGAACACCGCCATATCAGGTACACCGCCGAGATGGCGCACAAAGTTGAAACGGCAGCCGCGAAAACCGCCCTCGTGCAGTTCGCGCAGGCCGGGTTCGGTAATGCTGTCGTCGATATTGGCGACAGCGCGAAAGGTGCCGTTGCTGACGGCGATGGCGTCCAGCGCCACCCGGTTGTCGGTGCCGTGCACGCTGGCATTGACGATAACGGCGCGGCCGATCCCGACCTTTCTGTGCAAGGCCTGGAAATCTGCCAGCGGCGCATCGGGCGGCGTATACGGCCGCCCCGGCGCATAGGGATATTTGTCGCCGGGCCCGAAGATGTGCGTATGCGCGTCACAGGCCAGCGGCGGCAGACGAAATTTTGGCGTCCGCGTATCGGGATCGGGTCCAGGAATGGTTGGTTGCTGCAACATGTTATTGGCTGATCGCTTTATTTCGTGCTCGCATCCGTGCGGGCGTTCTTGCGGCTGACCACTTTCGCTGGCGCTGCCGTGGCATTCGCCGGCTGCGAGCCCGGGAGGTGATTGACGTCGGGCGCCTGCAGTGAGGCCACCGTCGCCGACACCAGTTGCTCGATTGCTTCAGCCATGTCGGCGCCGTCGGCTTCGCCGCGGGACAGCCGCGTGACCCGCTCCGGGTTGACGAGGGTGTAATACAACGCGCCGAGCAGGAACTGGGAGCGCCAGACGATCGCCGTGCGCGGCAGATGCGGCAGGCACTGCTCGATCGCTTCGATGAAGGCGTTGGTGGTGTCGTCAAAAATCTCGGCGATGATGCGGCCGACCACCGCATTGCCCTCTGCCGACATCACAGCCCGCAGCCGGGTGAACCGCGCCCCACCGCCGGCAAGATCGCTGCTGGAGGAAAACGCCGGCTGCACATAAGCGCGTACGATCGCCTCCAGCCGGTCGTGCCCATCGCGCACGCGCGTGGCGGCGACCAGCAGCTCGATGCGGCGCTTGTTCATGGGCCCGCAATGCCGCTTGTAGATTTCCAGCAGCAACCCGTCCTTGCTCTTGAAGTGATAGGTGATGCTGCCGGGGTTGGCGCCCGCCTCCACCGCGATGTCGCGGATCGACACCGCGTTGAAGCCGTGCGTCGAGAACAGCAGTTCCGCCGCGCTCAAAATCGCTTCGCGCATGTTGGGATTTCGCGTCATTCGATTTGCTTTCCACGCGTTGGTTTTGTACGTTTGTACAAATAATAAGGTCCGGTCAACAAATATCTGGACAAGGGAGTTGGTACATGCGCGGGACCATCATTGCGTTTTTGATCGTCACGGGAGCGCTAGCCTGGCGCGGTTCGACCGCCATCGCGGCCGATCCGGAACCGCGCGCGATCCTGGCGCCGACGGGCGTGCTGCGGGCCGCGCTCTATACGGGCACGCCGACTTCGATCCTGCCGGATCCGGCCTCGGGCGGCCCGCGCGGCGTCGGCTACGATCTCGGCAAGGAATTGGCAAAACGGCTCGGCGTCCCCTATGCGCCGGTGGTGTTTTCCAAGAATGCCGACGTCCTCGCCGCGATCAAGAATGGAACCGCCGACGTCGCCTTCACCAACAGCTCGTCGGCAGCGCGGGCCAAGGACATGGATTTTGGTCCGCCTTTCATGGACGTCGAGCTCGGCTACCTCGTCCCGAAGGGATCGGCGCTGGCTGATGTCACCGATGTCGATACCGCCGGACTTCGCGTCGGCGTCACCGCGGGAAGCTCGTCGGATGCGACCCTGACCCGCGACTTCAAGCATGCCGAAGTCGTTCGCGTGACCAACTTCGATGCAGGCATCGAAATGATGATAGCCGGCACGCTCAACGCCTATGCCACCAACAAGGCCTCGCTGTTCGAGATGGCCGAGAAGCTGCCGGGATCGAAGGTGCTCGGGGGGCGCTGGGGCGTCGAGCATTTTGCCGTCGCCGTTCCCAAGGGACGCGACCAGGGCATGGCGTTCCTGCGGCAGTTCACAGTTGAAGTGAAGTCGGAGGGACTGGTCGTCGCGGCGATCGCGCGGGCCGGTCTGCGCGGCGCCGTGACGTCGGCTGCGGAGTAGCTTTTCGAACATCTGCGTGTCGCATGCGACGCCTGAACATCCCAAGTCATATATCTGACAACGAAGGACTTTTTCGTATGCCCCATCACGGCAACATCATCCGCAGCCTGCTTGCGGCAACGATCATTTCCTTGATCGGCGCCGGCGCCCACGCGGAGACATTTCCGACCAAGCCGGTGCGCATCCTGGTGCCCTATGCGGCCGGCGGCGCCGTCGATGTACTGGCGCGCACCATCGGGCAGTCGCTGTCGAAAAGCTGGGGCCAGCAGCCGGTGATCGAGAACCGCCCCGGCGCCGGCGGGATCATTGCATCCCAAGCGCTGACGCAATCGCCGCCCGACGGTTACACCCTGATCCTGGTCGCCAGCGGCCATCCGCTGAACCAGTTCTTCTATCCAAAGCTGCCCTACGACACCTTCAAGGATTTTACCGCGATCAGCGAGGTCGCTGCCTCGCCGCTCGCGATCGTGGTGTCGAAAACCAATCCGGTCAAAAACCTCGGCGAACTGCTGGCGACCGCGCGCGAAAAACCTGAATCGCTGTCCTACGGCATGTCCGGCAACGGCACCTCGGCGCATCTGGCCGGCGAGCTGCTCAACTACATGGCCAAGACCAAAATTCTCGCCATCCCCTACAAGGGCGGCGCCCCAGCCCTCACCGCTGTCATCGCCGGCGAGATTCCGATGAGCGTCAATCCGCTGCCCGAAGTCGTCGGCCAGCTCGACGGCGGCGCGGTGCGGGCGCTGGCCGTGACCACGGCCGCGCGCTCAAAGGCACTGCCGGATGTCCCGACGGTGGCCGAATCCGGCCTGCCCGGTTACGACGCCTCGGTCTGGTGGGGATTTTTGGGACCCGCCGGCATGGCGCCAGACCTGGTTGCCAAGATCAACGCCGACCTCGCAACCGCGCTGAAGGACCCGGTGGTGCTGACCGCGCTGGAGAAGATGGGCGCCACCCCGGTCGGCAACTCGCCGGCCGAGTTCGACGCCTTCATGCGCGCCGAAGCAGTGAAGTGGGAGCCGGTGCTCAAGGAAGCCAATATCAGGGTTCAGTGAGCCCGGTCGCCGCCTCGATCCGGTTTCAGGCGATGGTCGGGATGATGCCGCCTTCGGCCCGCAATGCGGCACCGTTGGTCGCCGATGACAACGGACTGGCGAGATAGGTCACCATGTTGGCGACCTCCTCGGCCTCGATCATGCGCTGAAGCAGCGAGGAAGGCCGCCCCTTGGCAAAGAACTCGGCCTCGATCTCCGCGGCCGGTGCCTCCGGGTTATCAGACACGCTGCGCAGGAAGTCGACAATCCCTTCGGAACGCGTCGGTCCGGGCATCACGGCATTGACGGTGACGCGCGTGCCCTTGGTGAGCCCGGCCAGCCCGCGCGAGATCGAGAGCTGCGCGCTCTTGGTCATTCCGTAATGGATCATCTCGCTGGGGACCACGACCCCGGATTCGCTGGAGATGAAGATGATCCGGCCCCAGTTCTGCTTCAGCATCGCGGGCATATAGAAGCGCGCGAGCCGGACCCCGCTCATGACGTTGACCTCGAAATAGCGCCGCCAGTCGTCGTCGCTGGCCTCGGTGAAATCCTTGCTTTCGTAGATACCGAGATTGTTGACGAGGATGTCGACCTGCGGCTGCGCTTTCAGGATGGCCGCAGCCCCGGCTTCGGTGGCCGCATCCGCCGCGATCCCGGAAACGTCCTTGGCGCCCGACGTGCGCAGGTTGGCGAGGGCGGCGTCGAGCTTGGCGCGATCGCGGCCGGTGATGACCACCCTGGCTCCCTCGGCCGCGAGCTTGCGCGCGATTTCAAGGCCGATCCCGGCCGTCGCGCCGGTAACCAGCGCGCGTTTTCCGTTCAATTGCATGTCCATGGCAAACCCCTGTGATGTGCGTCTTTGTGCGCAACATCTAGGGCTTGCCCGGCGGGACACTATTTCCATACTGTTCATACCACTTGTGAATTGGAGGCATAAATGCCGCGCATCCTGATGGAACGGTCCGGCGAGATGGAGGTATTGGCGCGCGTCGTCGAGAAAGGCTCCTTCTCCGCCGCGGCCCGCAGCCTGGATCTGACACCGTCCGCCGTGAGCAAGCTGATCGGCCGGCTGGAAGGGCGGCTCGGCACGCGGCTTTTGGCACGAACCACGCGGGCGCTGACGCTGACGGAAGAAGGCCTGGCCTATCATCGTGCGGCCGAGCGCATCCTCGGAGAACTGAACGCGGCGGATCAGGCGGTGACCACCGGCTCGGCGCGCGGCCACATCCGCGTCAACGCCTCGGTGCCGTTCGGCACCGCCTTCGTCGCGCCGTCGATCGGCCGGTTCGTGGCAGACCATCCGAACCTGACCGTCGATCTCAGCTTCACCGACGAAGTGGTCAATCTGCTTGAGGAAAAAGCCGACGTCGCCATCCGCGTCGGCAATCTGCCCGACAGCGCCTTGAAGGCGCGCAAGCTGGCGCAGAGCCGCCTCGTCGTCTGCGCCGCGCCGGACTACCTCAAGCGCCACGGCACCCCACAGGTGCCGGCTGACCTCACGAAACACAACTGCCTGACCTTCAATTTCAGGCGTTCGCGGGTCGGATGGCCGTTCCGGCACAAGCGCCGCGATTTCGAGCAGCCCGTCAGCGGAAACCTTCAGGTCAACAATGGCGAGACCATGCGCCAGATCGTGCTGTCAGGTGTCGGGATCGCCCGCCTCGGCCGCTGGCATGTCGCCGACGCCATCAAATCGGGCGCGCTGGTGCCGTTGCTGGAGGACTTCAATCCGGGTGACCTCGAGCTGATCCACGCGGTCTATCTCGGCGGCGGCAATGTCCCCGGTCGCGTCAGGACCTTTGTCGACCACATGATCGAGACGCTCGGCAGGTCGGATGTGTTCGAGGCTGCAAGGTGAGATCACTCACCTTGCATTGGCCGGCGCGTGAACGTGCCAGAGGTCGGCGCGCCAGTGCAGGATGACGCCCAGCATCATCGCCATGCCCGACACGGCATAGAGCGTACCGGTTGCGACAAAGCCGATCTCGTCGATCAGGGTGCCGGCGGCCAGAAGGCCGAGCGGCAGGCCGTAAATCACCATCATGCGCACGCCCATCACCCGGCCGCGAAAATGCTCGCTTGAGGTCCGCATCAGGATGACAGCGATCGAGATCATGGCGAGGCTTTGCGAGAAGCCCGCCACGACCAGGCAGGCGATCGCCGTCGACACCGTCTGCATCTGCACGAACAGCAGCAAGGTCGCGTACCACAGCACGGTCGAGGCGATCATCAGCCGCGCCACGCGGATGCCGCCGATCAGGCTCAACACGATCGAGCCGACCAGCGAGCCGATGGCGAAACTGGCCGACAGATAGCCGAGCCCGGTCTGGTTGGTGCCGTAGATCGTGCGCGCAATGAACGGCAGCAGGCCGTTGGTCAGCGGGTATGCGGTCAGATTGGCCAGGAACGCGATCCAGAGCGTGGCCTGCATCCTGGGCGTGGTCCAGCAATAGGCCACGCCCTCTTTGAGGTCGCGCAAGGGCGAGCGCCGCAGCGCCTCGCTGACGGCTTCGTCCGCAGCATGCGGTTTGGCGGGCGCCACGACGCACAGCGTCAGGATGGTGGCGACCACGTAGAGGCCGACGATCGCGACATAGGCCGGTCCCATCCCGAGGGCTGCGAACAGTCCGGCGCCGCTCAGCGCGCCGGCGATGCGCGCCGTGTCCATCGTGGTTCGGGAGAGGCTGATCGCCCCGATCAACTGGTCATGCGGCATGATGGTCGCGACCAACGCGCCGCGCACGCCGAGGTCCGACGGACGGACCACGCCCATCAACGCGGCAATGACGCAGACAACAAGCGGACTGAGCTGCCCCGACAGCGCCAGCGTCATCAGCACCGTAGCCAGCACCGCATAGGTCGCGCGCATCATCGCCAGCAGGTCGCGATGACCGATGCGGTCGCCGACCACGCCGAACATCGGCGCAACCAGGGTCCCGACATAGCCGAGGGAGGCAAACAGCGTGAGTAACAGGACCGATCCGGTCTCGACCAGCACGTACCAGCCGAGGATCAGCGTCTCCATCTCGAAAGCCCACGAGGTGAGCAGATCGGCGGGCCACTGAAAACGATAGTTCCGGATCCGGAATGGTGCGAGCGCGGCTGTTTCTTATTATAGTCGTGGATAGCAAGCCGCGCCCGGCGGTTCAAGCCGCCGATACCGCTTTGCCGCGGTGCGAAAGCAGCAGCCGCCTGATCTCCACGGCCGGGATCGCCGGGCTGAACAGGAAGCCCTGCATCTCGGTGCAGCCGAGGGTATAAAGCAGGTTGCGCTGCTGTTCGGTTTCGACGCCCTCGGCGGTCGTCGTCATGTCGCTGGCGGCCGCGATGTTGACGACGGCCTGCACGATCGACGACGACGACCCGGCGCCGGCCAGATCGCGGATGAAGGAGCGGTCGATCTTGATCTTGTCGAACGGAAAGCGCTGCAGATAGCTCAGCGAGGAATAGCCGGTGCCGAAGTCGTCGAGCGCGATGCGGACGCCGAGCTTTCGCAACTGGTGCAGGATCTCAAGGGCCGCTTCGTCGTCGCGGATCAGGACGGCTTCGGTGATCTCGAGCTCGAGCCGGCCGGCGGAGAGGCCCGAGGCCGCGAGCGCCGCGGCTACGTTGAGCGCCAGCGTCTGGCTTCTGAACTGAATGGGCGAGACGTTGACCGCCACGCGGACCTCGTCCGGCCAGTTGGCCGCCTCGGCGCAGGCCGCGTTGAGCACCCAGTGGCCGAGCTGATTGATCAGGCCGGTCTCTTCCGCGATCGGAATGAATTCCGCGGGCGAGATCATGCCACGTTCGGGATGCCGCCACCGCAACAGCGCCTCGCAGGAGGAAACCCTGTTGTTCTCCAGATTGAGCACCGGTTGATACCAGGCCTCGAGGCTGCCATCGCTGATCGCCTGACGCAGTTCGAGCTCCAGGCTTCGCCGCTCTTTGGCGCGCGCATCCATGCCGGCCTCAAAGAAGCGGTAGGTCCGCCGTCCGTCGCCCTTGGCCCCGTACAAAGCAAGGTCGGCGTTCCTCAACAACTGGTCGAGGTCGAGCCCGTCGCCGCTCGCGAGCGCGATGCCGATACTGGCATCGGTGGTGATCAGGTGCCCCGTGCACTCGAAGGGCTGCCTGATCGCCGAATGGATTTTATCAACGAGTTCTGTGGTTTCCGACTGGCTCTTGATAGCGGTCTGAATCACGACGAATTCGTCGCCGCCGAGGCGGGCCGCGACATCGGACGCCTTGAGGCAGCCACGCAGCCGATCCGCAACGCCCATCAGAAGCTCATCGCCGACGGGATGGCCGAGCGCATCATTGACGCTCTTGAACTCGTCGATGTCGATATACAGCACGGCGAGTTGCTCGCCCGGCCGCACCGCCTTCATCGCCTGTTCGAGCCGTTCGCGGAACTGCACCCGGTTCGGCAGGTCGGTCAAGGCGTCGTAATGCGCCAGATGCGCGATCTTCTCGTCGGCGCGGGTGCGCTCGGTAATGTCCTCGATCGTAGCCACCCAGCCGCCCGCCTTCAGCGGCCGGTTGATGATCTCGATCGCGCGGCCGCCCGGTGCTTCCGTCAACTGACGCGTGGCTTTGCCGAGCGCGACCTTGTGGATGATGGCGTTGCAGAATTCGTCGACGTCGCCGTCAAAGGATCCGGTCTCCTTCCGGTGAGCGATCAGCCGCTGCATGGTGCAGCCGGGTTTGACCACTTCCGGCGACAGCCCGAACATCTCGATATAAGGCTGGTTGCAGATGATGATCCGCGCCGATGCGTCATAGAGAACAAGGCCTTGCGGGATGTTGTTGACGGCGATCGCAAGCTGGCGCCGCTCCGCGGCCAGCCTCTGGTCGGTCAACCGATGGCGCCGCAGCAGCAGACCGACAAGGATCGCGAGAACGCCGACAAGAGCGAACAGGAGATGTTCGCGCAGGCTGAATGCCGAAATCGCGATGTCGGTCCAAATCGCAGCCGCAAGCACGACGCAGCCAAAGGCGATCGGCCTGACGATCCCGGCCTTATCGGCAGGACTGGCAGGACCTTCCGGCAATTGATGGCCGCCGTCGATCGTCACCCTGGTGTTCCCCGTCACGCGTCTGATCCGCCACAGCGGCGAGCCGACCGATGGCCGGATCATTCGCCGGGCGTGGAACGCGACCAGACGGGCAACGGGAATCCATGGCCGCCGGTCGCGCCCTGCATCATTTCTACGCAGGACAGGTGGAAGGCCCGTTACAAGTTGCGGTTAGCAGGCGGTTACTGCTGCAATTGTCCGGGCCGGATCCACGCTGCGTGACCGGAGGTTACCGGCGCGCGGCCGCACCGCCTTCGCTCTCCTTCGAAGTGGTAAACCAATGATTAAAAGGCGCTGACGTCGCGGGCTCGCGCAAATGCCGGAAAACCCTGATTTTTGTAGCCTTACTGGCTACCGATGCCCCGGACGGAGGCGGTTGCAAAACGGTTTCTGACCAAGATGCCGCGGATTTAGCGAATGCGGAACTCCGCCGGCTTAACCGTTTCGCTAGCCCGGCTGCTCATAATGGGGGTCAGAACCCAATTCATGACATGCCAGGTCAAAGCCCCGTGACATCTTTCGGACGTATCATTTCGGTGCGCGGCTCCCTCGCCCGGGTCGGGCTTCTGGCGGAACGCCAGATGCCCGTTTCGGAGGTGCGCGCCACCGTCGGCCGCTTCATCAGCATTCGCTGCGCCTCCTCCACCATCGTCGCCATGATCACCGAGGTAAGCTGCGAGAGCCTGCCCGCTTCCGACGAGTACATCGCGACCGCTTCGGTCGACCTGCTCGGCGAAATTCTCGGCGACGACCGTCCCAAGTTCCAGCGCGGCGTCACCAACTATCCGACCATCGGCGACAATGTCGACCTGATCACCAATCAGGATCTGCGCACCGTCTATGCGCCAAGCGGATCCGACCAGATCAATATCGGCACCCTGCAGCAGGACAAGTCCGTCATCGCCTATGTCGATGTCGAGGAAATGCTGTCGAAGCACTTCGCGATCCTGGGTTCGACCGGCGTCGGTAAATCGACCAGCGTCTCGCTGCTGCT
>WNFM01311102.1_pt2 | contig 12703 bp, 16 predicted proteins | sample 5400271 | NCBI WGS metagenome assembly WNFM01 (sample SAMN13153352, study PRJNA577476) | soil metagenome | isolation source: 60 cm saprolite on Douglas fir-dominated hillslope | place: USA:California | collected 2013-09-17 | reverse complement strand
CGCCACCCCGACGTCCGTCGGCGTGTGGGAGACCTTCGTCACCATGGCGGCGATCTATTTCGTATTCATGATGATCGGCGCGCTGGCCTATCGCGTGCCGCCGACCGGCTGGAAGCCCGCAGGGTGGACGCCGCCGCAAAGCGCGACGGCCAATACGATGATCACGACCCGCCACGTGCACCTGAAGAATGCACACAAGACGCCGCAGTTCTGGCTGCTGTGGGGCATTCTCATGCTGAACGTGTCGGCCGGCATAGGCGTGATCGGCATGGCGTCGCCCATGCTGCAGGAAATTTTCGGCGGCGCGTTGATCGACCTTCCGCTCAAGTTCGATGAGTTGAACAAGGAACAGCTGGGCCAGATCGCAGTCATCGCCGCCGCGTTTACCGGGCTGCTGAGCCTGTTCAACATCGCCGGGCGTTTCTTCTGGGCTTCGCTGTCCGACTACATCGGACGCAGGGCGACTTACTTCACGTTCTTCGTGCTGGGCTTCATCCTGTACGCGTCGGCGCCGTGGGCGGGGCATGCGGGCCAGATGGCGCTCTTCGTCGGTTTCTTCTGCATCATCCTGACTATGTATGGCGGCGGTTTCGCCACCATTCCCGCTTATCTGGCGGACATGTTCGGCACGCAGATGGTCGGCGCCATCCACGGACGGCTGCTGACCGCCTGGTCCACCGCCGGCGTGCTGGGTCCCGTGATCGTGAACTACATCAACGACTACCAGATCAAGCACGGCACACCGAAGAGCGCGGCGTACGACACGACGATGTACATCCTCGCGGGGCTGCTGGTCGGCGGATTCATTTGCAACCTGTTGGTGCGGCCGGTCGCGGCGAAATGGTTCATGACCGACGCCGAACTCGAGGCCGAACGCAAACTCGCGCACGACGCGGCGGCGAAGAGCGCGGTAGGCGGCGACGCGGCTGCGGTCAGTGGAGCCGGCAGCAACCAGGCGCTGGTTGCGCTATTCTGGCTGTTCGTCGGCATTCCGCTCGCGTGGGGCGTATGGACGACGGTGACCAAGGCGCTCGTGCTGTTCAGGTAAGACGCTGACGATCGCCCCCGCATGCCCCGGCCCGCAGGATGTCCTGCGGGCCGTTTCGTTTGAAGGAAAGGAATGAAGCCATGAAAACCATACTGATCACCGGCGCCGCAGGCGACGTCGGCAGCCACCTGCGCCGCGAACTCGCGGGCAAGTACAACTTAAGGTTGTCGGACATCAAACCGGTCACGGCGCTCGCGCCCGGCGAAAAAGCCGCGCGAGGCGATGTCTCGAAGATGGCCGACATGGTGCGCGTGACCAAAGGCGTCGATGCGATCCTGCATCTCGGCGGATTTTCGTTCGAGGGGCCGTGGGAGGAAATTCTGCGCGCCAACATCGTCGGCTGCTACAACGTGTTCGAAGCCGCGCACAGGAACGGGGTCAAGCGCGTGCTGTTCGCTTCCAGCAACCACGCGACGGGGTTCTACCAGCGCGACCAGAAGATCGACCATCGCGTCTATCCGAAGCCGGACAGCCGCTACGGCCTTTCGAAAGTGTTCCGCGAGCAGCTGGGCAGCCTGTACGCCGACAAATACGGCATGGAAGTATTCTGCATGCGCATCGGCAACGTCAACGTGGGGCCGGCGGACAAGCGGCGGCTTTCGATCTGGATCAGCCCGCGCGATCTGGCGCAACTGGTGACGGTGGGGGTCGAGAACCCGAACATCAGCTTCGAGATAGTCTATGGCGTTTCCGACAACAAGCGCAGCTGGTACGACAATGCGAACGCACACCGGCTCGGCTACCAGCCGCGGGATGATGCCGAGCGCCAAGCGGCCGAAGTCCTGGCGAAGGAAAAACCGGGTGACGCGCGCGCGGAGATGTACCAGGGCGGCAACTTCGTGTTCGCCGAGATCGGGGGCGATCCTACGCGGGTCGCGCCGCCGCCGCGCATGATGAGCAAGCCCCGCAAATCCGCCGGACCGAAAAAGAGCGCCGCCAGGAAGACCGCGAAACCCAAAAAGAAAAAATGAGCCCGCATCGCCCGAAACTGGTTGCGCCACCCGGCATGTGCGACTCGCACATGCATTTCTACGACACCGCGATACCTTCCGCCCCCGGCGGCCCGCCGTTGCCCGGACATTATTCCGTGCCGATGTACCGCGAATTGCAGAAGCGGTTGGGCATGTCGCGCGTGATCGTGGTGCAGGCCAACGCTTATCAAGACGATAACCGGGTGACATTGGCGGCGATGAAGGAGCTTGGCAAAGAGGCCAAAGGCGTCGCGGTGGTGAAGGCCGGTGTCGCCGATGCCGAGATCGAACGGCTGACCCGGGCGGGCATCTGCGGCCAGCGCATTTTCAACCTGCCCGGCGGCGCGGTGAACCTGGAAGCGATGGATGCGGTCATGGCGCGCGTGCATGCCTTCGGCTGGTACGCGAACATTCAGCTCGACGGCCGCGACCTGCCGAAGTACGAGGCACGGATCGGGCGCCTGCCGGGAAAATTCGTGATCGACCACGTCGGGAAATTCCTCGAGCCGGTCGCGCCGGAACACGATGCATTCAAGTCGCTGCTGCGCCTGCTCGATACCGGCCGCTGCTGGGTCAAGCTCGCCGCGTATTACGAAACCTCGAAGACCGGCGCACCGAAATACGAAGACGTTGCCCGTCTGGCGAAGGTATTGATCAGGCACGCGCCGGAGAGAATCATCTGGGCGAGCAACTGGCCGCACCCGTCCGCACCAGCGGACAACCGCCCGGACGACGCGGATCTGCTCGACCTGCTGCTCGACTGGGCGCCGGAGGAACTCACGCGCCGCAAGATTCTCGCCGACAATCCCGCTCAACTGTTCGGCTTCAAGGCGTAGCGACAGTGGCTACCATCCTGCTGACCCATCCGCCGCAAGTTCGCGAAAACTATTACAGCGACAAGGCGCTCGCCGCGCTCCGCGCATTGGGCGAAGTACGCCGCAATCCGCTGGAGCGCGAGTTGAGCACTGGCGAACTTGTCGAGGCGGCGCGCGGCTGCGAGATCATCGTGACCCATCGCCATGTTCCCGGCGATCCGGCCCTGTTCGCAAGCCTGCCCGCACTGGTGGCGTTCTGCCGATGCGCCATGGATATCCGCAACGTCGATGTCGCGGCGGCCTCGTCGCATGGCGTGCTGGTGACCCACGCGAGCGCCGGGTTCATTGCGGCCACGGCCGAGTGGGTCGTGGGCGCAATGATCGGCCTGAGTCGCCGCATCGCGGTATCGACCGCCGACTACCACGCGGGTAGGGAACCCGAATCCATCATGGGACGCCAGTTGAACGGGGCGACGCTCGGCGTGATCGGTTACGGGCAGATCGGGCGTTACCTGGGCGATCTGGGCCTGGCGCTGCACATGCGCGTGCTGGTGACCGATCCTTATGCAAAGGTCGCGAACACCGCAATGACCCAGGCCGGGTTGCCGCAATTGCTGGAAGAATCGGATTTCGTGGCCTGTCTTGCGGTCGCGACCGAAGAGACTGAAAATCTGATGAACGAACAGGCTTTCTCGAAAATGAAGGCGGGCGCCTTTTTCATCAATGCTTCGCGCGGCAACCTGGTGGATGAAACGGCATTGCTGCGGGCATTGGATTCCGGCCGGCTCGCCGGCTGCGCAATGGATGTTGGCCGCGATCATGACCAGAAGCCCTCCCTCGCGCTCGCGCGCCATCCGAAGGTCGTCGCCACGCCGCACGTCGGCGGACTGACGCCTCAGGCGACCGAGCATCAGGCGCTCGAGACCGTCGCGCAGGTCGCCGAAATACTCAAGGGCCGTACGCCCAAAGGTGCGGTCAATGCCGACAAGGCGAGCCGGTTGGCGAGGCTGCGAGATGGCTGACCCGGGGTCACCGCAGTGAAGAAGACACGCATCGCCATCATCGGGCTCGGCATGGCGGTGGTCCCGCATGCGAAGAGCGCGCTCGATCTCGCCGATCGGGTAGAAGTCGCCGGCGCCTATAGTCCGAGTGCGGAGCGGCGCGCAAAATTCGCGAAGCAGTTTGCGTTTCCGCAATGCGCCCGGCTGGAAACCATTCTCGACGATGCTTCGATCAATGTCGTCGCGGTGTTGACGCCGCCGAACACCCATCTCGACATAGTCAGGCGCTGTGCAGCGGCCGGAAAGCACGTGCTGCTGGAAAAGCCGCTGGAAATTACCACGGCCCGGGCGGAAGAAATGATCGCCGCATGCCGCGCGGCCGGCGTCACGCTCGGCATCGTGCTTCAGCATCGCCACAAACCCGCGGTGGAACGCCTGGCCGAAATCATGCGCAACCGGGAACTCGGCGCACCGGTGGGCGCGTCGGCCAGCGTCCGGCTATGGCGGCCGCAGAGTTACTACGACGATCCCGGCCGCGGCACGCGCGCACGCGACGGCGGCGGGGTGCTGATCACGCAGGCGATCCATACGCTGGATGTCCTGTTGTCGCTCGCGGGGGAACCCGGGGACGTCATGTGCTTCGCGGCGACCACGCCGGTGCACGACATGGAATGCGAGGACATCGTCTGCGCCGCGGTACGCTGGCGCAGCGGGGCGTACGGCGTCATCGAGGCCACGACCGCCGCTTATCCCGGGGCGGCGGAGCGTATCGAACTGATCGGCACGCGCGGAACAGCGATATTGCTCGGCACGGCGTTCGAGATGAGGCTGCACGATGGCCGCAATGAATCCTTTTCCGCGGATGGTTCGTCCGGCGGCACCGGCGCCGATCCCATGGCGTTTCCCCACGACTATCACCGCGGCGTCTGGCGGGACTTTCTGGATGCAATCGATGCCGGGCGCGAACCGCGCGTCAACGGCGAAGAGGCATTGCGCGTACACCGGCTGATCGACGCATTGCTGGCGAGCGCGAAAAGCGGCGCACCGGTTTCCTGTGATCCGCCGGCGTGATGGACAGCGCAGCGGTGGGTGAAAAGCAGACCCTGGTCATCCTCAACCCCGGCCACTTCCACGCCGCGCTGACTTTGCGCGAGCGCCATCCGCTGATCGACGACGACATCCATGTGTTCGCCGAGGACGGGCCGGACGTGGATAACTTCGTGCGGCTGGTTCATGCCTTCAACGACCGTGCGGTGAATCCGACCCACTGGACGCTGTATGTGTATCGCGGACCGGACTATCTGGAGAAGCTGCTGGCGCAGCGGCCCGGCGAGGTCGTGATCCTTGCCGGCCGGAACAACGAGAAGATGCCCCTGATTCATCTCCTGCATGCGCAGGGGTTTCGCGTGCTGGGCGACAAGCCCTGGCTGATCGAAAGCGGGCAGATCGGACCGCTCAGGCAGGTCACCGCGAGCGCGCCGCTGGCGATGGATATCATGACCGAGCGCCATGAAATCGCGAACCGCCTGCAGAAGACGTTCATGCGGCAGGCGGCGGTATTCGGCGACTTCCGCCTCGACGATGACAAGCCTGCGATTAGCATCCGCAGCGTTCATCACCTCTACAAATTGGTCGATGACCGGCCGCTGCAACGGCCGGCCTGGTATTTCGATCCCGCCGCGCAGGGCGAGGGCATCATGGACGTCACCACGCATCTGGTCGACCTGGTGCAGTGGATGACCGGCAATGGCACGCACTTCGATTTCGAGCGGGATGTCGACCGGCTTTCCGCGCGCCAGTGGCCGACGGCGGTGCCGCGCGACGTTTTCTCGCGCATCACGGGCCTCGAAGATTTTCCGGAAATCCTGCGTGACAACGTGACCGGAGATGCGCTGCAGTTTCTTTGCAACGCCGCACTGTCCTATCGATTGCGCGGTATCCCGGTGGAGATCGAAACCTTGTGGGGCCTGGAAGAACCGGCGGGCGGCGGCGATCTCCATCAGGCGATCCTGCGGGGGAGCAAGGCGGATCTGGTCGTCGACAAGGGGGCGGAAACGGAATTCCTGACCACGCTGACCATCAACCCGGTCGAAGGCGGCAAGGCATACGCCGAAACCCTGGACAGCGCCGTCGCAGGGATGCAGGTCGAGTTTCCCGGCATCGGCATCGAGCCCGCCGGCAAGGGATTTCGCGTCGTGATACCGCGGGCCTTGCGCACCAGTCACGAGCAGCACTTCGCCGCCGTGCTGCAGACCTTTCTGACCTATCTCGACGAAGGAAATCCGCCCGGCAACCTGGGTTCGGATCTCGATGCCAAGTACACGTTGCTGGCGCGGGCGCTGGAATTGTCCCGTCGCCCGGCCCCGGTTGCGCCATCGCCGTGAGAGATATGCGGACGAGTAACTTCGGATCTTACCACGAATACCCTCGCGTAGCGTGGAGTACCGTTTTAGGCACGAAGACACGAAGAAAACCGGGAACAGAAGCTTCCGTTCGAATCTCGTTGCATCGGTGGATACCGGACCATTTCAACGCCGCGCATTGTAATTGCATGTCAATTCTGGAATTGCAGTCGCTTCTCTTCGTGCCTTCGTGGTGATACGTTCGGTGCATCGACAGAAACGACTCGTCATTGGGCCGACAGCGCATGCAATATCAAGGTCAACCCTCTACATACATGCTGCAAACTCGAGTGAGCGGAATCGTATGAACAAGATCCTGATCGTGACGGGCGGCAGCCGCGGCATCGGCGCGGCGACCGCTTTGCTGGCGGCGCAGCGCGGCTATGCCGTTTGTGTGAACTACCTGCATAACCGCGAGGCAGCCGACGAAGTCGTGCGCAATATCGAGAAGAGCGGCAGGCACGCCATTGCGGTGGCCGCAGATGTCGCATCGGAGCCGGAGGTGATGCGCCTGTTCGATACGGTCGACCGGGAACTCGGGCGCGTGACCGCGCTGGTCAACAACGCCGGCATCCTCGAAAAGCAGACGCGGCTGGAAGGCATCGACGCGGCACGCCTGAACCGCGTGTTCGCAACCAACGTCACCGGAAGTTTTCTCTGCTCGCGCGAAGCGGTAAGGCGCATGTCGACGAAGCGCGGCGGCGAAGGCGGCGGCATCGTCAACGTTTCCTCGCGCGCATCCCAGATCGGCTCGCCGGGGGAGTACATCGATTACGCGGCGTCCAAGGGAGCGGTCGATTCGCTCACCGTCGGCCTGGCGAAAGAGGTCGCGGAGGAAGGCATCCGCGTCAATGCCGTGCGGCCGGGTGTCATCTATACCGGGATGCATGCCAGCGGCGGCGAGCCGAACCGGGTGGACCGGGTCAAGGAATTCGCGCCGATGAAGCGCGGCGGCACGGCCGAAGAGGTCGCCAGCGCCATTCTCTGGCTGCTGTCGGAGGAGGCGTCCTATACCACCGGCGCCTTCATAGAGGTGTCCGGCGGGCGCTAAAAAACCTCGAAACGAGGCTGCAAAAGGCCGCAAACAGTTCAAAGAAAGGCGATAATTGCCTTGCACGCGGTGGGAGGTTCGTTTTCAACTACTTTTGAGAGGTGACAGATTTGGCCAAACCCAATTACGCATTCGAAAAGCGCCAAAAAGAAATCGCAAAAAAGAAAAAGCAGGAAGAAAAACGCCTGCGCAAGTTAAGTGAGAAAGGCGAGTTACCAGCCGAGGGCGATGGCACAGCCCCGCCGCCGGCCGCAGGAGAAACCCCCACCCAGGGCTGAACGGGAGCCCGGTGCATGCGGATATGGGTCGATGCCGATGCCTGTCCGAATGTCATCAAGGACATCCTGTTTCGCGCCGCGGAGCGAGCGCGCGTCACCCTGACGTTGGTCGCGAATCAACCGATCAGAACGCCGCCATCGCAGTACATCAAGGCACTCCAGGTGCCGGCTGGTTTCGATGTGGCCGACAACAAGATTGTCGAGCTGGCCGAAGCCGGTGACCTGGTGGTCACCGCCGACATTCCCCTGGCCGCAAGCGTGATAGAGAAGGGCGGCCATGCCCTCGATCCCCGCGGTGAAACTTACACCAGGGACAACATCAAGGAGCGCCTTGCCATGCGCAAGCTCATGGACGAGCTGCGCAGCAGCGGCATCGATACCGGCGGGCCGGCGACTTTCAGCAATGCCGACCGGCAGGCTTTTGCCAACAAGCTCGACCGCTTTCTCGCCGCAAATCCGCCGTAGAACTTTCCACCCAACACGGAGGCACAGAGGACACGGAGGACACGGAGAAAACGGAACGAAGAAACCGTGGCGCGCATCTTTGTCGATTCATTTGATGGCGGGGCGCGTTCTGGTAAGGTTGAGTACGGGTAGTGGATTTTCCGGATATCTGAATTGGGGTGAGATTGCATGAAGAGACTGGACAGGCTGCTCACTAACAACCGGCTGTGGGCTGCAGGGATACGTATTTATGGATCGGCTGCTCCGACAGCCGCGTGCCGGCGAACCAGATCACCGGCCTGGCGCCGGGCGAGGTCTTTGTCCATCGCAACGTCGCCAACATCGTCGTCCACGCCGACCTGAACTGCCTTTCGGTTTTGCAGTACGCGGTCGATGTGCTGAAGGTGAAACACATCATCGTCTGCGGTCACTATGGCTGCGGCGGCGTGACGGCGGCGCATGACAACCTCAAGCTGGGCCTGATCGACAACTGGCTACGCCATGTGCAGGACGTCGGGCAGAAGCATCGCGACTCGCTCAACGCGATCCGGGACCGGGAAGGGCGGATCACCCGCCTGTGCGAACTCAATGTGATCGAGCAGGCCGTCAATGTCGCCCAGACCACCGTGGTCCAGGACGCGTGGGCGCGCGGGCAGGAAGTCGCTGTGCATGGATGGGCTTACGACCTGAAGGACGGCGTGATACGGGACCTGAAGATGTCCATGGAAGCGCCCGGGGAACTGGAAGACTGCTACGCCACCGCGCTGCTGGCGTCTGGCGATGCGGTAACGGCGGCGCTTGGTTCGGGCGGTCTCAAACTTTAAGGACTACACCCAACGCAGAGACGCGGAGGACACGGAGGGCGCAGAGGAAAACAAACTGAGATATCGGATATAAATCCCGGCAGAGTTGGATCAGTGGTATCAGCGGAAAATATGCTTGTTCCCGCTGACTCAAATGGAGGCCGCTAATGGAAGAGCAGAACATTCGGATGGCCATTGATCGGCATTGGGCAGCGTCTGCTGCGGGTGATCAAATTGCCGAGCATGAAATCTATCACGACGATGCTCTCTGTGAGTATCCACAGTCAGGCGAGGTCATCCCCGGTCGGCGCAACCTGCAAGCGCTTCGTAGCCATCACCCTGGTAGACCATCGGGATTTGAGGTCCGGCGGATCGCGGGAGAGGGTAATTTCTGGGTTACCGAGTATGTGATTGTCTACAAGGGCAAGCGCGCCTACACCGTGAGTATCATGGTGTTCAGGGATGGAAAGGTGTTGCACGAGACTCAATACTTCGCCGANCTGGCGCGCTCAGTGGGTCGAGCGGGGGACATGATCGATGGCATGTAACACCGGCATGCAGGCGACGTCAAAACGGCGCGGCTGATGCAGAGCGTTAGCGTGCAGGGCCAACATACGGTTGAGTGAACACCTTTGAGGAAGCAATGCCCTACATCTCCCGGACACCAAAGCCACCCTACTATGCAGTCGTGTTTACGTCGATCAACGCCAATGTCGATCACGCTGAACACACGGAAATGTACGGTCGTTTGGTTCAGCTCGCGTCAACGTACGATGGCTTTCTTGGAATCGAAGGAGCCCGAAACACCGACGGTACGGGCGTGGCGGCCGTGTACTTCAAGGACCTGGTATCCATTGACGCCTGGGCCAAGGATCCAGAACACGAGATCGCAAAGCGCAAAGGCCGCGAAATCTGGTATTCGCACTACATGATCCGCATCTGTAAAGTCGAGCGCGCGTACGGTAGAGCTGACTAGTGGCATTTCAGGTGCACTCTAACCACCGCATCAATACGGACCCTCGCCGGCGGGGCTCCGCTTTTGCGCTGCGGGTGGGTTATGCGGAACGCTGGGCGTCAAGACAGCGCAACGTGCACTTTCTTCAAGGAACCTCCATGCTGCGACGTACTCTGCTGGTCATCGTGTTTGCTATGGTTTCCAGCCAATGCGCTTGGTCTCAGGGCTCTCCGCCGGACTCAGCGGAGGCAAGGCGAATTGAAGCTCTGGTGAACAAGGCGGCGGCCCTCGTCGAAAGCAAAGGAAAGGACGCTTTCAGCGAATTTCGCCAGCGCGGAAGCGAGTGGTGGTCCGGTGATGTGTACGTGTTCGCGTACTCGCCCGAAGGTATAGTAATTCTTAACCCGGCCTTCCCGGCGCGCGAAGGACGCGCATACCACGGAGAGAAGGACAAGAAGGGCAAGGCCTTTCACGACGAACTCTTGAAGACTGCGCAGACCAAAGGTTCGGGATGGGTCGACTATTGGCTGCCTAGACCCGGACAGACTGAGCCATCGCAGAAGTGGAGTTACGTGAAGGCGGTAAAAGCAAATGGCGTTCTGTTGGTGGGTGCGGGCTTTTATCCCGACTGATAGCCGTCACATCGTATTGTGGAACTGAGAGGCATATGCACGGAATCGCCGGGGGGCGGACCATCCCGTGGCGCCTCGCTTCGGCGACCGCTACCCTAGCGCATAAAATCGCGAAGAACACCAACTCTTGACGACTCCCCAACCTATTTCGAGAATTGCCACGTTTCGGCGCTGGCTGTTGAGAATCCACGGCACGATTCTGATGCTGGTTGCGCTGGGGAGTGCCGTCGCCACAACCGTCGGCTGGATGACTGGAACTGGGCCATTTGGATTCATGCAGCAGAATCCGATGGTCTGGGTTGGGCTGATCCAGGCTTATCTGTTGATGACGATTATTGCGGCATTGCTGGTACTTGGCTCGGGTCAGGTGCATGCGAGGAAATGGAATGTGGTTGGCGCACTGGCGCACGGTGCCCCTCTGATCGCGGCGCTCTCTTCACTGGATGTATTCGAGTCGATGGGGGCACTCGCATTTGTCCGGGCAGCTATTGCGTTCCATTTTGTCTGGCTCTGCCTCGAAACATTCGCAGCACTTTATCCGGACCCGAGTCGCTAGTCAGCGCCCGGAAGAGACGTTCCACACATCGCGCGCCTCATAGTTCGTCGCTTGATGCGCCAGCATGCCCCAGGAGAGCCAGGGCATCCACTTGACCGGCGAGGTCGCGCCCGGCAGCATTGAAGTCCATGGACCCCGACACCTGGCTCATCTACCTTCTGGCGGCGATCGGGCTTTCCCTGTCGCCCGGACCTAACGGGCTGCTTGCCCTGACGCATGGGGCATTGCACGGTCGGCGCAAGGCGTTGTACACCATTTTCGGAGGCGCCTTCGGTTTCATCGCCGTCATTGCCCTTTCCATGTTTGGCATTGGCGCGTTGCTCAAGGCTTCCCTGGGTTGGCTGACGATCATGAAATGGGTGGGCGGTGCCTATCTCGTTTGGCTCGGCATTCAGGTTTGGCGTTCGCCACCGATAGGCATCGAAATCCGCGGTTCAGTGCAACCCCGATCAGGCTGGTCGCTGTTCCAGCAGGGGGCACTCTCCGCGCTGACCAATCCCAAGGCGCTGCTTTTCTTCACTGCTTTTCTTCCGCAGTTCATCGACCCCGCTCGAAGCCTCCTGGTCCAGTTCGTCATCATGGCTGGAACGTTCGCAGTGATCGAAATCGCGACCGAGGTGTTCATCGCCAGCATGGCGCATCGCATCAGCCCATGGCTCCGGCGAGTCGGGCGGCGTTTCAACCAGGCCTGCGGGGGCGTGTTCATCGCGATAGGGGCCGCACTGCCCCTGCGCAGTTGAGCGATGGCGGGACCGCTGCCAGAAATATCAAGCGCATCTTTACTCCGCTTGTATTCAAAAGCGATCCGAAAGACCGGGGTGAGGACGCGTAATGGAGGATTTCGAATGACCATGACAAGGCCATTTTGAAATATGGATTCCCCCGGCTAAATGGATACTGATGTCCTGATCGTCGGAGCTGGTCCGACCGGGCTGATGCTCGCCAATCAGCTTGGGCGGCGGGGCGTGCGCACGCTGATCATGGACCGGCATGCGGGGCCGTCGCTTCAGACGAGGGCGCTCGGCGTGCAGGCGCGCACCATGGAAATCTACTCGCAACTCGGTATCGTCGATCGGGCGCTCGAACTCGGCAAACGCGGCACGGGCGCAAACATCTGGGCGCAGGGACGGAAGATGGCGCGTGTCCCGCTGGGCGAGGCCGGGAAAGGCGTAACGCCGTATCCATCCTCGGCCAGGACGACAACGAACGGATCATGGGTGAAAGGCTGCGTGACTGGGGCCTGTCGGTGCAGTGGAATACCGAACTGGTCGGCCTCGACCAGGACACCGGCCAGGTCACTGCAACCCTCAAACAAACGAACGGCGTGACCCGGAAGCTGACTGCCGCGTGGGTTGCGGGATGCGACGGGGCGCGCAGCGCGGTGCGTGAACTGAGCGGCATCACGTTCCCGGGCGCGCCCTACGAGCATGTGTTCTTCGTCGCCGATACGGAGGTGATGGGGAGCATGGTTGCGGACGAGGTCAACGTCTATCTGTGGAAGAAGGGATTCCATCTGTTCTTTCCCATGCGGGGAACGGACCACTGGCGGATCGTCGGCATCCTGCCTTCGAACTTGCGGGACAGGGACGCTGCGACCTTCGAGGATGTGGTTCCCTCGGTGCGCGACGAAGCGGGCGCCGGATTGTCCTTCAAGGCGTGCACCTGGTTCTCCACTTACCGCATCCACCATCGGAGTGCCTCGCGTTTTCGCGACCGCCGCTGCTTCCTGCTCGGCGACGCGGCACAC